>Ga0075424_100004675_pt1 | contig 12967 bp, 15 predicted proteins | sample SoiMethybrSBSTD3_FD_75301 | JGI IMG/M metagenome (GOLD analysis project Ga0075424, IMG submission 75301) | Bulk soil microbial communities from a Populus tree surrounding site in Tennessee, USA - Soil MetaG P. TD hybrid SBSTD3 | ecosystem: Environmental > Terrestrial > Soil > Tree plantation... | reverse complement strand
TCCTGGGGTTCGTCGCCATCGAGATGCGCTCGCCGGCGCCGCTGCTGCCGCTCCGCATCTTCCGCCTGCGCACCCTGACGGCGTCCAACATCAACGCCCTGCTGCTGGGAGCGTCGGTCTTCTCACAGTTCTTCCTGCTCACCCTGTACATGCAGCAGGTGCTCCACTACTCGGCGTTGAAGACGGGCGTCGCCTACATCGCGCTCACCCTCGCGATCATCGGCTTCTCTGCCGTCTCGCAGGCACTCGTGACCCGCATCGGCATTCGGTTCGTCCTGTCGGTCGGCATGGCGCTCTCAGCAGCCGGCCTCGTCCTCTACGCGCAACTGCCGGTTCACGGGACCTACTTCTCCAACCTGTTCCCGGCCTTCATCCTGAGCGGGATCGGACTCGCCTTCGCGTTCGTGCCGATGTCGATCGGGGCCCTCACCGGGGTGAAGTCCGATGACGCTGGCGTGGCCTCGGGACTGCTGAACACGAACCAGCAGATCGGAGGGGCCATCGGAGTCGCCATCGCGACCACCATCGCCACCACCTACACGAGCCACTACATCCACGGACACCCCGGGCTCGGCGCGCTCGACGGCGCCGCGCTCACGCACGGCTTCCAGGTCGCCTTCTACGTCCTCGCAGCGCTCGCAGCGATCGCGGCAGTCATCAGCGCGATCATGATCGAGCCAGGTGCCGCTGCGACAACGTCAGCGGAGGACGGCGCTGGCGAACTGACACCGGCGCTCGAGGAAGCCGCCTGATCAGTCGCCGTCTTTGAAGGGGAAGCCGCCTGGAGCGGCTTCCCCTTTACGGGCTGCAGGGTGTCACTCTGACCTGGGCGCCAGCCACTCGCGGCCGGTGCGTTTGGTTGCTCGATGCGGTAGGTTGGCGTCGGGAGCCATCGACCAGGAGGTTGCACCATGTGGGTACGGGTGGCCACGTTCGAGGGCGGGGATACAGAGAAGCTCGACAAGCTCATGGGTGAGCGCATGGAGTCGGGCGAGATGCCGCCGCCTGAAGGGATGAGCAGCGTGCTCATCCTTGATGACAAAGACGCGAAGAAGCGCAAGTTCCTCGCGTTCTTTGAAAGCCGCGACGCGATTGAGGCCGCGGAGTCCGGGTTCGATCGCCAGGGTGACACGATTCCGGAGGAGATTCGCGGCAGGCGTACGAGCGTCCACTACTACGACGTCATGATTTACGACGGCGACGTCGACGCTGCCAAGGCTGCGCGGGTCAGCTTGCTCGAGGGATCGCCTGATGCAATTGACGCGGGTGTTGACAAGACTCGCGGCGACACCCTGCCGAAGGTTCGTGCGATCAGCGGGAACGTTGGTGCGATCGGTCTCGCCGACCGCGACAGCGGCCGGACGTCGATGATCACCCTCTGGGATAGTCCGGACTCCATGCGTGCGAGCGCGCAGGAGGCCGATCAGCTGCGTCAGCGGACCGCGGACATGAGCGATCAGACGATCACGAACGTCGCGCTGTACGACGTCTCGATGGCACAGACAGTGGCGGGCGTGCGAGCGTGAGCTTCGTCTTGGGCCTGGCCCCTCGCGGGCCAGGCCCAAGACGCTCAACGCCACCGCCATCCGCCACTGCGGCGAACCACGGAACCGGTCGAGAACAGTGCTCGCGCACTCACTTGAACAGCCCGAAGCGGCGGTAATCGGCTTCAGGCTGCTGGCCGGCTAAACGACCGGCCGCGACGGTCTCGAGAAGCCGGCGAGCCGCCCAGTGATGGGACGGCTCGCCGCTCTTTCCTGCCTACGGGTTGTCGCGGTAGCCCGCGCCGCCCTGGCCGTAGTAGCCGCTTAGCTCCTGCCGGTAGGCATCGTCGTGGTAGCGCGCCTCGTCGAACTCGGGCGCATTCTTGATCTCTTCCTTGGTGCGATTGACGAAGACCGTCTGGGCGTCGAGGTCGACGTCACGCACCACACCGGCGGGGAGCAGCACTTTCTTCCCGAAGATCCATGGGCCGGTGTCGACCACCAGGTAGCTAGCGTCGGTTGCGTTGGTGGCCTCGTCGACTTTGCCGATCGAGCCGTCGAGCGCCTCGACGCTGAACCCGGTCAGGTCACTCTGTGTCCAGGTTGTTTGGCGGTAGACCCAAACATCCATGCTGGTCATCAGACCCCTCCTTTAATTGGCAGTGGGCTGTCACTCAATCGATCGCCGACCGCTCAGAAGCCAAACGTCGCCCTCCAATCCGTTGCACACGTCTCAAGGAGAGGTTGACGTGTCCCTGGGATCGGTTCGGCTTCCTTCAAGTCGAACCGATCCCTGCTCTCGCGGCGACCGTAGGCAGATCTGCTGGGATTTGTCCTCAGCCGTTAGAAGGCGCGGCGAGCTTCTACGCTGTGGCCACGCGGGGGTTGCGGCTCCAGCGACGGCGGATCGCGGCTTGCTCGACTACCTGATAGGCGGCAGCGAGGCCGACGAGTCCGTAGACGACGCGGCTGGCCGCGTTTGTCTGGCCGAAGTCGAGACCGACGAGCGTGGCTACGAGATCGAACTGGGCGATGGCGACGAGGCCCCAGTTCAGGCCGCCGATGACGACGAGTACCGCTGCCAGGATGTCCAGCTTCTTCATGGTGCTCCCCTCTCGTGCAGAGTTTGTACAGAGTCTGTCGAGACATTAGCAGGTGGTGATCAGCGCTGTCAAGAGTCCGTCTAATGTTTGTGTAAGGTAGTGGGAATGGCTGAGTCGGCGCATCTGCGGATCGGCGCTCTGAGCAGACGCGTTGGCGTCTCGCCGGAGCTCCTACGGGCCTGGGAGCAGCGTTACGGCCTCCTCGAGCCGAGCCGCTCGTCAGGCGGCTTTCGCCTCTACTCGGACGTCGACGAAGCGCGCGTGCAGTCGATGCAGCGCCATCTACGCGCGGGTCTCTCGGCTGCGGAGGCTGCGCAGCTCGCGCTCGCCGAGACGGAAGTCGGTGGCGCCGATCACCGCACCGGACCAGCCCGGCTCCAGCAATGGGCGACCGACCTGAAGGCAGCGCTCGACCGCTTCGACGAGCCGGCGGCCCATGAGGCGTTCGACCGCCTCCTCGCGTCGTTCAGGCTCCAAACCGTGCTTCGAGACGTGGTGACGCCGTACCTGTCCGAGCTCGGCGGGCGCTGGGAGCGGGGAGAGGCGAGTGTTGCGCAGGAGCACTTCGCGAGCAACCTGCTGCGCGGCCGGCTGCTCGGACTTGCTCGCGGCTGGGCTGAGCCAACCGGCCCAGGGGCTGTTCTCGCCTGCGCACCCGGCGAGCTCCATGACCTGCCGCTGATCAACTTCGGGTTGGCGCTCGCGGCGCGCGGCTGGTCAATCACCTATCTCGGTCCCGACACGCCGATCTCGACGATCAAGGAGACGCTCGATGACGGCGAACGCCCGCTCGTTGTGATCTCGGCGGTGACGCCCGAGCGCTTCCTCGTCGTGCGGGACGAGCTGACCGAGCTGGCGGCCGGCGTGCGCCTGGCTCTGGCCGGAGCGGGTGCCACCAAGAAGCTCGCGACCGCTACCGGAGCAGCACTGCTGCTTCAGGAGGATCCGGTGACGGCCGCGGAGCGGATCGCCGAGGACCAACGGTGAAAGTGCGCACCCAAGAACGTGCGTGGACCTCGACGCAGACCCGACTCCCCGACGGTGCTGTCGAGTCGGTGCAGCGGATGACGTTCTCACGACCCGTTGTAGAGCACAGCCAGGCTGGCGCGCGGAGGCTTGGCGAGCTCTATTGGCTCGAGCTTCGTCGCGCCACCTTCGGCGTCATGCGCACGACCCAGTGCGAGCACGAACTGACGATCCGGCTGCTCGGCCGCGGACCCGCGCTCCTTCGCTTCGGCGACCCCGAGCAGGCGATCGACGCGAAAACAGTCAGTTGCAGCTACGCCATCCGCGGCGGCCTACTGGCGCGCGCACCGGCCGGATCGATTCGGTTCAGCCAGGAGGGTCTAGGAACCGTTGCCGTCACCTCGGCAGTCGAGGGGTTTCTGCCGCGCCTCGGCGTGCTCTATGCGCCGGTTCAGTCGAGGCTGCACGCCGCCCTGGGGCGCCGATACTTCTACCGTCTCGGGCGAGAGGCCCGACCGTGAAGATCGCAGTGCTCGGCGCGACCGGCACGATCGGACGGGCACTCGTTCCACTGCTCGCACGGGAGCACGATGTCGTCGCGATCTCGCGCCGTTCCCGCCGAGGGTCCAACGGCGTGCGCTGGTCGCAGGCGGACGCGACCGACGCAGCGGCGATGGAGAAAGCCTTGGAAGGCATCGAGGTCGCCTATTACCTTGTTCACTCGCTCGGCAGCTCCGATTTCGAGGAGCGCGACAGAGCGGCCGCAGCCACGGTAGCCCGCACTGCAGCCCATGCCGGGCTGCGACAGCTTCTCTACCTCGGCGGTCTCGGCGACCGCTCCCCTGACCTGTCACGCCATCTGCGCAGCCGTGCCGAGACGGCCAAGATCCTTGCCTCCGGCTCGGTGCCCTTGACGACTCTTCGCGCCGCAATGGTGGTCGGCCCTGGCAGTGCGGCGTTCGAGACCATCGTTGGCCTAGTGGACCGGTTGCCGGCAATGATCTGCCCGCGCTGGGTTTCGACGCCCACTCAGCCGATCGCACTCGCGGACATCGTCGAATACCTCGCTGCCGCCGCGGGTGCCGAGCAGATGTTCGGGCAGTCGTTCGACGCGGGTGGACCGGAGGTGATGACCTACCGCGCAATGATCGAGCAGGTTGCGCTCATCCGCGGCAGACACCCGCTGATCGTCGAGGTCCCGATCCTCAGTCCGCGCCTCTCTTCCTACTGGCTCAACCTGGTGACGCCAGTTCGTGCAAGCGTTGCCCGCCCCTTGATCGAGAGTCTGCGGAACGCGACCGTGGCGGAGGACGACCGGCTTCGCCAGCTCGTCCCGTTGCGCCTCACGCCTTTCGATAAGGCGGCACGAGCCGCCCTCTCCAGGACGTAGTCCCGTATGGCTCCGTCGACAGCGCAGACGGGGCGTGAGAAGATGCGCGGCATCGCGACGCGCGGGAGGTAGCGCATGAGCAGAGCGAGGATGGGCCGCAGGGAGTTCCTGACCAGGGGTGCGGTTGTGCTCGGATCGGTCGCTGCCGCTCCTGTGCTCGGCACTCAGGGCGCGCAAGCTGCAGCGCGCCGTTCATTTGGAGGCTTTGCTCCAGGGCGGTTGGGGCTCGTGGGTTGCGACCACGTCGGCCTCACGGTTCCCGATATCAACCAGGCGATCGAGTGGTTCGAGGATGTGATGGGCGCTGTTGCGCCGCTCACTTTCGGCCCGTTCCCCGCGGGGGCGTTCGTCGCAAGTGTCGTGGACGTCGCGGAGACGGCTTCGATCGATCAGATCACGATGCTCCGAATCGGTCACAGCGCCAACATCGAGCTATTCAAATACACGGCGCCCGACGGCCAGCGGCATGACATGCCGAAGAACTCGGACTGGTCCGGCCATCACGTCGCTTTCTATGTCACCGACATCGGCCCAGCAGTTGAGTACATGGTGGAGAGAGGCGTCCGCAAGATGCCGGCGGGACCGTTCACGCTGACTGGCGGGCCCGCTGCCGGACAGACGATCCAGTACTTCCAGACGCCGTGGGGCGGTTACATCGAGTTCATCAGCTATCCGGATGGGATGGCGTACGAGGTGCCGGGCGTGAAGCCGCTTTGGTCGCCGAAGCTGAATGGGCTGAACTCAGTCGTAACAAACGTGCCCGGGTTGCTCGGCATCGACCACATTGGTGTCACGGTTCCGAACATCGCAGTGGCGGCGGAGTGGCTCGAGCAGAACCTCGGCTTCGTCAACCCGCTTACGTTCGGCCCGTTCAGCGATCCGGTCGGCACGTTTATGACCGACCTCGTCGATGTCAACCCACGCGCGGTCGTGCAGCAGATCCGCATGCTTCGCGGCGGCAACGGGCCGGGCGTCGAATTGTTCCAGTACACCTCGCCCGACCAGGATCAGACGTTCCGGAAAAACTCCGACTGGGGCGCCCACCACATCGCCTTCTACGTTCGCCACATCGACAAGGGCGTCGAGTTCCTGCAGAGCGAAACCGGCACGAAGCTGTTCGGTCCGGTGACGCTGACGGACGGCCCCGCCGCCGGCCAATCGATCAACTACTTCGAAAACCCGTTCGGCACCAACATCGAGCTGATCAGCTACCCGCACGGAATGGCGTATCAGTCAAGCGCACCGATCCCGCTCTGGGATCCTCGCCACAATCATCCCTAACCATGCCGTACGACCGCTAGCTGAAGCCAGCTGGCCGCTTGCCTCGCTAGGCGACTTCGCGGTTCTTGGCGGAGAGGATCACGGTTGGAGTGGGCTGAGCAGCGGGGTCGCGGTCGCGCACAACTACGTCGACGACGGTGGCTAGGACGGCTGCGACTGGAACGGAGAGCGGCACGTAGAAGGGGCCGAGCAAGAAGGCGACGACCGAGACGGTGACCAGGACGATGAGCGGTGAGAGGCCGACCGTGTGTCCAAGGAGGTGTGGGTTGATCACGTAGTCCTGGAGCAGCCGTAGCCCGTAGACGGCGGTCGCGGTCAGGACCGCGATCTCCCAGCCCTGGGTGGCGAGTGCAACGGCGACCGCAAGGCCGCCGCCGACCAGCGGACCGATGACGGGAACCATCTCGACAATGCCGGCAAAGAGGCCGAGCAAGAGCCAGTAGGGCAGGCCGAGCGCCCAGAATGCTCCCGAGAGGACAGTACTGACGAAGCCAATCATCAGTAGGTGCGCGCGGACAAAGGCACCCAGCTTCGCGTCGATCAGATGCCAGGTATCGCGGACGACCTTTCGCTTGGGCCGCGGGAGGAGGGAGAGCACGATGTCTTCTGCCCGCTCGCGCTCGAAGATCCAGTATGCGGCGACGGCGAAGGTAAAGAGGATGCCGGCGAGGACCTCGAGGGCGGTCTTGGTAATCGTGACGGCCGGGTGGATCAGCGCGGCACCGCTCGGGAGGTGATGTAGTCGGCGGTCGAGGCCCACGAGGAACTGGTGCTCGAGGCCGCTCGTGTGGGCCGCTGCCTGCTGCAGTTGTGTATGCGTGCCCGTACCGCCGAGCGCCTGCTCGACCTGACTGATTGCCTGCGGGACGATTAGCCATAGCAGCACCGCCACGACGCCGAGCAGAGCGAAGTAGTGGAGGAGCACTCCGACCGACCGGGGAATCCGCCTTGCCTGGAGTGCCTCCACCCCCGGACGCATCGCGGCCGCGATCGTCACCGCGACGAAGAACAGCGCGATCACCACTCGGATCTCCCAGAGCGCCAACGCGACTGCGATTACTCCAACGCCGACCGCAGTCACCAGCACAGCCTTGCGGGCGGTGGCCATCACTGATGTAACGGCTCTCGCGGCAATCCAGTGGCGCTATTCGCCGTGTCCGAGCCTACGTCTGGTGAGACGTCCGCTACGCGGCCGACTCTTGCCGATCCGCCGACACCACCCGTGGGTCGATGGCGACCTCGAGCTCGCGGCGCACGACCGACGCGAGCGCAATGAGTGCGACTCGCGTCTCATCGAGTCGCGGCTCTCGAGTCGTGAGACGCTGGAGAGCGAGTCCCGGGAAGAGCAACGGGCGCGTCCAACTGCCGCCTTGCTGGATCAGTCGCCAAAGTTCCATTGTCAGGGCAAGTGCGAGCAGGACGGCGCCGATCGGCGCGTAGGCAGCCGCGGAGCTAGGCGATAGATGATTGAGGCCGGCCGCCACCGGTAGCACGAGCGCGGCGAAGTTGGTTCCGCAACGGGCCGCGAAACGGCTCGGGTGCGCATGGCCGTGCCACGTCTCCGAGAGATGCCGCTGCTCCGCTGCGGAGATCGCTCGGTGCTCGGCCCCGTGCAAGAACAGCGTGCGACCGCGCAGCATCCATCCGAGCAGGACCGCCGTGAGCACCACCTCACCGACTGACGCAACCAGGTGCGGAAGCAGCACGAGACCGAATGTTGCGACCACGGCTACGCCGAGCAGCCACCGCTCTCGCGTCCGAGCGACACCTTCCGTCCGAAAGAGCGGCGATAGGGCCGACGCCAACTTCACCATTCCTCGCAGCAGCGGGACTCGGCGGAGAAATCCTCTCGGCACCGGCATCTTGCCCTCGCGCAGCGCGCCCCCGGTAGTTGCGAAGGCCCAGAAGCGCTCGCTCACGATCACTACGCCGTCAGGTCGTGCCATCCCTCCAAGGGTCGGCAACGAACTAGCCGCGTCGGCACGCGCAAGAACGCTCGCGACACTTTGCGGGCTCACTTCCCCAGAGTGACCGAGAAAGGGCCGCCCCGCAAGCCTGGGCGGCCCGATCTCCGCAACTCGATTCGCCTACGCCTGGGTGTGACTAGCGGCGGAAGCCGAAGAACCCGAGAAGCGCCAGCACGACCACAACGATCAGGATGATCCACAAGATGCCCATCGATCCCTCCTTCCGCGAACTAGCTCGTGCCTCTACGAACGATTGGGCGGCAGATCGAGATACGTACTCCGGCCGGGAGCGTCCGCTCGTCCGACCTTGCTCGCGAGGAGCAGGCGAGCTTGCTCACTTGCTCGGTCGTGTAGGAAGCGGGCCCGGTGTATAGCCATCGAAGCCATCGACCTCGTCGGCGAGGATCACCCAACCGGGCCCTTTCATGATCGTGGGCCGCTGCACGAAGCCGACAAGACTACGGCTCGTGCCGTCCTCGACAAGCGCCCACGCCAACAGGCTGACGACCCTGTCGCCCTCGTCATCGACGAAGCGGGCAGCCCATCCGGGTGCAGCGGCAATCGAGACGATGGTGCGTGCCACGCGACTGGACTACCCAATGTCAGCAATAACCAACGGGTTGCTTGTCCTTAGAGGTCGGCGGCGGCGGTGACGCGCCCCGCGGGAAGGTCGACGTCGCCGCGTCGCCCACCCGCACTCAGGCGTTGTGGGATCGGCTCGCTCTCATCTGACGGGCGTCAGATGGCGGTGCAGCTTTGAGATCGGAGCCGGTGTCTGGCTTGTGACCGTCCGCCCATGCGCCGTTGGCGTCGAAATTCTTCGAGGTGAGGGGGACTACCGTGCCGCAGCCGCACTGGCAGTTGAACCCGAACTTGGTTTCCGCACTGCCGGGAAGCATCTCTGCTAGCCGCCGAATCTGCCGGTTTGCGTCACCTTGCATGCGGACTCACCGTGGTTCGCGCGCTATTCGTGGTCAACTACGCGAAGGTCTAGACGTCGCCGTCCATGTCGGCGAGGAGTGGGCCGCCGCAACGGCGTCTCGGCTCTACGGGTCGGCGGACTCTAGGCTTGTCGGCGAACGACACCGCCTCGGAGCACGTTCCAGCGGGCGTCGAGATCGTTGCCGTCGAGCTTGCCTGCGGCCTCGAGCGCTTTGTCGGCTCGCTTGGAGGTGGTCCGCCCGAATGCTCCCAGTAGCACCCATTTGCGGGTGAGCCTCACGATTCGAAGCCGGTCGTCGGTCAGATCGGGCTTCCGTTTCGGGTTGAGGTAGAGGTCGACGGCGACCTTCTCCACCAGTTGAGGGTCGGCGGGTTGTCCGGTCGCCTGCTCGATTCGGTATGCGACGAGTGAAGAGAGCACCTGAATCTCCCGGACGCCGCTCCGGACGGCGATCGCTACCGAGACCGAGCTCGACGCGAGCATCGCCCACGGGAGCCGAGTGAATCTCGCTCCGCGGGCGACCAGGCGGACGATCGGGGTTGCCAGCACGACGACTCGTTGCACCTTGTCGGCGAGCTCTTCGGTTTCTGTCTGCCCGGCCAGCCGAAGCTTGCCGTCGGCGGCCGAGGTCACGCGGTCGTCGCTGAGCAGTACGCGTGCGACCGCTTCGTCCACAAGCCGTCCGACCGCATCCACGAGGGCGGTCCCCGATCTCAGAGTGGCGGCCCCGGCGCTCCGCCCTGCCGATGTTGCGGCGTTCGCGTAGTCGCGCAGCTTCTCCGTAGTCGTCACACGCCGAAACCTAGGCGAAGCAAGCTCGAATGGTTGCGCCTGCGCGCGATTCGCGCGAGACTCGGTGGTCGATCGTGGGTCGTTACGAGGACATTTGCGCGGAGCACGAGTGGCGCGTACCGCCGCGCTACAACATCGCCGAGGACTGCTGCGACAAGCATCCCCCTGACAAGCTCGCGATGATCCACGAGCGGTTCGACGGAGTGCAGCGCGAGCTGACGTGGGGTGAACTGCAAGAGCTCTCGAACCGGGCCGCCAATCTCCTCGAGGCGCATGGGGTCGTCCGTGGCGACCGCGTCGCGGTCGTCCTGCCCGCGACTCCCGAGACGGCGGCAATCTTCTTCGGCGCCTGGAAGCTTGGTGCGCTGCTCCTCTCGATGTCGGTTCTGTACGGCGACGACGGGATCGCACATCGCCTCCGCGACTCCGAGCCCGCCGTGCTCGTCACGGACGAGACGAACGCGCCGCGCTTCGAGGCGAGCGGTGTGCCACTCGTCGTGCTCACCGCCGACCTACTCGCGGAGCACTCCGCCGAGCACGTCACGGCCGACACGGCGGCGGACGATCCCGCGCAGCTCTACTACACGTCGGGCACGACGGGGCTCGCGAAGGGAATCGTGCACGCACATCGCTACCTGCTGGGGCACGAGGAGTTCGTCTATTGCCACGAGGTCGAGGACGGCGAGCGCTTTCACGGGATGGGCGAGTGGGCGTGGGCCGCCGGGATCGCGCCCTTGCTTGGGCCGTGGCGCCTTGGCGCAGTGCAGTGCGTCTATCAGCGCGAAGGCGGCTTCGACCCGCACCGGCAGCTCGACTTCCTTTCGCGCCACCGCGTGACGAACGTCTTCACGACGCCGACGGCGATGCGATCGATGATGGCCGTCGACGACGCAGGCACACGCTATCCCTGCTCATTCCGCCGCGTCTGCTCGGCCGGGGAGCCGCTCAACCCCGAGGCCATCCGTTGGTTCCGCCAGGAGTACGACATCACCGTCCTCGACTACTACGGCCTGACCGAGTCGTACCCGCTGGTCGCGAACTACCCCTGGATGGACGTGCGCGAGGGCTCGATGGGACGACCCATGCCCGGCTGGGACGTCCGCATCCTCGACGAGGACGAGCAAGAGGTACCGCGCGGCGAGCGGGGAGAGATCTGCCTCCGCGCGCGCTCGAACCCGCACTATCCGCTCGGCTACTGGCGGAACGAGGAGGCGGCGCGCGAGACGTTCGACGGCGAGTGGTTCCACAGCAAGGACGCCGCTCTCATGGACGAGGACGGCTACGTGTGGTACGCCGGGCGCAGCGACGACGTAATCATCTCTGCGGGCTATCGGATCGGGCCGTTCGAAGTCGAGTCGGCCTGCATCGAGCATCCCGCGGTCCGCGAGGCAGCTGCAGTCGCCTCGCCCGACGAGCGTCGCGGTGCCGTCGTCAAGGCATTCATCATTCTCGCCGCCGGCAACGAAGCGAGCGACGAGCTCGCGCAGGAGATCGCCGACTTCGTGCGGGTGCGGCTTTCCCAATATGCGTACCCTCGGCGCATCGAGTTCGTCGACGAACTGCCGAAGACCTTGACCGGCAAGATCCGCCGCATCGAGCTGCGCGAGCGCGAGTACACGGCCGCAGCCACGAAGTAGTTCCGCGGGTGTACTAGCTCCGGTTCACGTCGAGCAGGAACCGGAGTTGAGACTCGCGCTCTCGTGCCAGCATCGCAAGGTGCAAGCTATGCCGGGCGCGGCTCCTTGCCAACTCCCCGCCTTCAGCCAGGTGTCGCTCGACCCGGGCGAGATAGTCGTCCGCGGTCGGCGCGAGGAGGCGCTCTTGCAATCGAGCGACGCGAGCATCGAAATCCTCAGCGGCCATAGTCTGAGCCTAGGCGCTGCCGCAGTCTCGCTTCAAGCCAAATCGCCCTTCACCCGGTGAGTGAAGAAGGCCCGGTACCCGTATGGCGGCCGCGACAGTTGAACTTCATATGGCTCGCAGCCTTTCAGGTCGGGATGTGCTCTTGGCGGTCGCGCTCGGCTCGCGCCGCCGAGACGAGGAACGGCGGCGGTTCCCTGACCGGCGCAGCGGGGTCGAGCGACGCCGAGCCTCGGTCGAGGTTTCGAGCGAGCGTCGCTCTGACCTTGAGCGCCGGCAGACGGTTCGACGCAAGGAGGACCGGGACGACGGCGCCACGCTCTTGCAGAAGGCGCGCAGCCGCCTGCCCCGCCAAAAGGCTGGTGATCCAAACTGATGGATTTCGCTGAGCGGGCTGCGCGCAACGAGGAGGTCTTTCGCGGCGTGAACGAGCAGATCGAGGAAGGTGCGAAGCAGCACGCAGTCTCGGGGCCGCTGCCCTTCCACTGCGAGTGTGGCAGCGCTTCCTGTCTCGACACGATCGAGATCCCGCCTACCCGTTATGCGGCGATTGTGCGCGAGCGCTACCACTTCGTGGTCATCCCCGGCCACGAAGAGCCGCAGATCGAACAGATCGTTGAGACCGAACCCGAGTTCCTCGTGGTTGAGAAGATCGGTGAGGCACGGGAACAAATCGATCGCGACCATCCACAGCGACACCACCACGGCTGACGCGAGGAGCCCGCTCCGGTACCGCGACGTTCGAGGGGGATCGACGGAGCGTTGGCCAGTGGTCCGTCCAGAAGTGGTGCTTTCGTCTCGGCTCCGGCGTGTCTGCCCAGACCGTTCTTGCCGACGTGCGACCGCATCGCGGCCGCGCGACACCGCATCGGGAACAGCCGCAGGATCCGTTGGTTAGACCTCGGGTCGCCGGGGATGGTTAAGGGACAACCGAAGAAAGGACCCGAATGGTTGGCAGCAGAATGGCAGCCGAAGAAAGGACCCAAATGCTTGGAGGCAGCACAGTGGCCGCAGTGAAAGAACACGCCGGAGCGGCGAGCGAGTTCGCAGCACAACTTGCCCGCGACAAGAAATTTCGCAAGCAGCTCAGCAGCGCCGCGAAGCACGGCTCGCGAGCGAAGCAGCGCGTGGTTAGGCAGATCGGCTCGCTGAGCCTCGTCAGACGCCTGGCGACCGATGCG
>Ga0075424_100004674_pt1 | contig 12967 bp, 8 predicted proteins | sample SoiMethybrSBSTD3_FD_75301 | JGI IMG/M metagenome (GOLD analysis project Ga0075424, IMG submission 75301) | Bulk soil microbial communities from a Populus tree surrounding site in Tennessee, USA - Soil MetaG P. TD hybrid SBSTD3 | ecosystem: Environmental > Terrestrial > Soil > Tree plantation... | reverse complement strand
ATCGACGAAGCCAACAACGTAGCCGCGTCAAACGAGATGCCCGTCCTCGCGTTGGATCAGGCGCTCGATCGCCTGGAAACGATCGACGCTGAACTGGCCAAGATCGTTGAGCTTCGTGCGTTTGGCGGACTCACGATCGAGGAAGCGGCACATGTGCTCAGTGTGTCTCCATCGACCGCCAAGCGCGACTGGCGCACCGCGAAAGCGTGGCTCAATCGTGAGCTCGGCTCCGACCTTCGACCGTGACCGACGAGCGATGGCCGCGAGTGAAGGCGTTGTTCCAGGCCGCTGTGGAACGGCCCACCGAAGAGCGCGACGCCCTTCTGGCCGCGGCGACTGGTGACGACGCGGCGCTGCGTCGTGAAGTCGAGTCGTTGTTAGCGTCAGACACCTCGGACGTTAGCTTCTTCGATCAGTTGCCGGTCGTGAGTGGGTCTGTGCTCACCGATCCGCTTGCCGCGCTACCGACGTCGATGGATCCCACGGTATCTCACACCGTCCTCGCCACGGGTCTTCGCGTGGGTCCGTACGAGATTGTCGACCCGCTCGGTGCGGGCACCATGGGCGAGGTGTACCGCGCGTGCGACAGGAAACTGAATCGCATCGTCGCGCTGAAAGTGTTGCCCGAACGGTTCGCCCTCGATCCTGACCGCCTGGCGCGGTTCACGCGCGAAGCGCAGTTGCTCGCCAGGCTCAGTCACCCGAATATCGCCGCGATCTACGGCCTCGAAGAGGCGAACGGCGCGCAGGCGCTGGTGTTGGAGCTGATCGAGGGGCCGACGCTCGCAGACCGAATCGGGCAGATTTCGGTGGAAGAGGCGTTGGCCATCGCGCGGCAAATTGCCGAAGCGCTTGACGCGGCGCACGAGAAGGGCATCATCCATCGCGACCTCAAGCCGGCCAATATCAAGATCGCCCGCGATGGGGTCGTCAAGGTACTCGACTTCGGGCTGGCGAAAGTGTGGGACGGCGCCCCACAGTCTGACGTCTCAGGGTCACCGAAGCTGACGGCAACTGATCTCGGCGAGCGGACCATCCTGGGCACGCCTGCCTACATGAGCCCGGAACAGGCGCGTGGCCAGTCGCTGGACCGGCGGACGGACATCTGGTCGTTCGGCTGCGTGCTTTACGAAATGCTTACGGGCCGCGCGCCGTTCGCCGGCGACACCATCTCCGACACCCTCGCCGCGGTTCTCGAACACGAGCCGGACGGAACGATGCTGCCGGCCGACACACCTGTACAGATCCGCAGATTACTGCGGCGGTGTTTGGAAAAGGATCGCAAGAGACGACTCGATTCGGCGTCGGATGCTCGACTGGAGATCGATGACGCGATCGCGTTTCCAGCTGCCGAAACGCTCGCACCTGCGGCGACGCCGTCTCGTCGCGTCACGCCGGCGGCGATCGCGGCGCTGGCCGGCCTCACGGTCACCGCCGCTCTTGTCGCATGGATCCTGATGCGGCCCGCGCCTGCCGTTCCGGTGCTGCCGGCGCGGTTCGCAATCGTACCGGCGCCAGGAGTTCCGCTCAACGTGTCAGGCCTCGATCGCGACCTCGCCTTGTCGCCCGACGGCCGCAGCCTCGTCTACCGCGCCGGAGGGTCGAACACCGCCGGCAGCCCACTGATGGTGCGTGCGATCGATCGACTCGATGCCCAGCCAGTGGCGGATGTCAATAACGCATATGCCCCGTTCTTTTCACCTGATAACCGGTGGATTGGGTTCTTCGAGAACACGGACCTGAAGAAGGTGTCGATTGCCGGTGGTCCCGCGATCACGCTATGCCAGTTCAGCGGGATACCGCTTGGCGCAAGCTGGGGCGACGACAACACCATCACGTTCGCCACCAACGCACCGGGCACCGCTCTGTGGCGCGTATCGGCGGACGGCGGTGAGCCAACGATGTTGACGACCGCGGACCCTACACAGCATGAGGGTACCTATTCATTCCCATCGGTGTTGCCGCTCGGACGGGGCGTCCTCTTCACGATTGCGACGGCGAGCCAGGCGGACAGCTCGGTCGCTGTGCTCGACCTGAAGACCGGACAGCGCAAGATGCTGATTCGGGGAGGCGGCGACGCCCGGTACGTGGAGAGCGGTCACCTGATCTTCGCGGCGGCTGGCGCGTTGCGCGCTGTGCGGTTCGATCCTGTCCGGCTCGAAGTGCTCGGCGATCCGGTGACAGTCGTCGACCGCGTGATGATGAAGGCGACCGGCGCGGCCAATTACACGGTCTCGCGTGCAGGCACTCTGGTGTACATCGGCGCCGGAGTGAGTGAGATGACGGCGCCACGCGCACTGCTCTGGGTTGATCGAAAGGGACGTGAAGAACCGACTGGAGCGCCGCTGCGCGCCTATGGCACGCCGCGCCTGTCGCCTGACGGGACGCGTGTGGCGGCTGAAATCTACGACCAGCTTACTGACGTCTGGATCTGGGACTTCGCGCGGGAGACGCTCAGGCGCCTGACCTTTGATTCCGGCGGCAACGGGATGTCGGTCTGGACGCCCGACAGCCGGCAGATCATCTTCCAGTCGAACCGTACAAGCGTCTCGAGCGTGTACAAGCAGGCCGCCGACGGCACCGGAACCGTCGACCGGCTGTCGACGAGCGCAACCCCTCAGTGGTCGAACTCGATCACGCCGGACGGGACTTGGGTCGCCGGCTTTGAGCTACTGCCCAGGACGGTGCCCAACGTCATCTTTCTTCCCCTGACACCTCCGGTGGTGCGACCCGGTTCCAATCCAGCGCCGGGTATCAGCCAGTCGCCGGTCGAGCCACTCGCAGAGACCAGGTTCAAAGGATCCATGGCCGCCTTTTCTCCGAACGGTCGGTACATCGCGTACCAGTCGGAGGAGTCGGGCAGCACCGAGATTTACGTCCGACCATTCCCGAGCGTTAACAACGGCCGGTGGCAGGTCTCGACTGCTGGAGGCACACGCCCCGTGTGGGCGCGCAGCGGCCGCGAGCTGTTCTATCTCGACGCGTCGAATGCGCTCACCGCTGTGCCGGTCGATATATCAGGACCGACGATCAGCATCGGCAGTCCGGCGAAGCTCTTCGACACCGGGTATGCCGAGCCAAATCCCTCGCGCCATTACGACGTGTCGGCTGACGGCCAGCGATTCCTCATGCTCAAAGCCAGCGCAACCGGCGATCCGAACGCGACGCCAGTGAGCATGGTCCTCGTCGAGCACTGGTTTGAGGAGTTGAAGCAGCGTGTGAATGGAAAGTGACAACTCTCCTCATCGAAGCCGTTCTTCCGCGGCTCATTGGAGCCCGTCGATCTTTCCCGATACGCATTCTTCGGGCCGGAGATGCTCACAACTTGCCGCGGCGCTGGTGTGGTGCCAGGAACGTCCGAAGCAGCGACCGCTGATTTCATTCGACAATCGCCTCAGGACGGCGGCAGGCGCTGGGCTTTGCTGTTCGGCCTTAGGGACAGCAATGAGATCGCCGTGACGTTGCGCGTCGGCGTCCTCATGGTGTCTATACGACGAAGCGGTCGAAGACTTTCAGCCGCCAGCCCTGCTGCCAGAGCACGTCGTACCGGGCGCGCAGGTCGGCGTACTCCCACCCGTGGACCCAATACTCCGGCTCGTGCGTCTGCCGCCAGACGGCGGTGATGCGCGGGCCGCCCGAATTGTAGGTCGTGATGAACTTCTGGCGCCAGCCGTCGGGCCAGAGCTCGTCGTACCGCTTCTTGAAGTCCGCGAACGTCGCACCGTAGATCTGGTACTCGCCGACGGCGGACGGCTCCCACGCGGCCGTATAGCGCGGCTCGCCGTTGACGTCCACGACGTCAATCAGCTTTAACCGCCATCCCTGCGGCCACAACTCGTCATAGCGCGCGCGATAGGCGGCGTACGGGACGTCGTAAATCTGGAATTCGCCGCCGGTTGCCGGTATCCACGCTGCTGTGTACCGGATCTGCCCTCCTATCACGTATCGCGTCAGCAGCTTGAGGCGCCACCCCTGCGGCCATAGCTCGTCGTACCGCGCGCGGTAGGCGGCATACGGGGCGTCGTAGATCTGGAACTCCCCGCCGGAGCCCGGACGCCACACCGCTGTGTAGAGCGGGACGCCGTTCGAGACGACGATGCTGAGGCTGTGGAGACGCCAGCCCTGCGGCCACAGTTCGTCGTACCGCGCGCGATAGGTGGCGTATGGCACGTCGTACATCTGATACTCGCCTGTGTTGCCCGGCGACCACGCCGCCGTGTAGCGAACGGGTGACTTGGGCGCGGGGTTCCTGACCCACTGCCCCTGTCGGAGGTACCCGCGGATCGCATGCTGCCATGTCACCCCGGCGTTGTCGGAGTACTCGTAGTTGCAGAACGGAAACGCGATCGTCACGAAGTGGGCGCGGTCGGCCGTGTGCTCGCCGAGGTTGGTTACGGCCTGATGCAGATGCGGACCGCCGGTGCCAGATCGCCCGACCTTGGCCAGATCCGTCCCCTCGACGACACCCTGACCCGCGTTCACCACGCACGAGTTCTGCTGCAGGTGCAGGTAGTCGCAGAACTCGTGGTCGGCCTGTTCGACGTTCACGAAGTTCGACGGACCCTGGCTCGTGTTGGGCCCGCTTTCCGCCACGTGCGCCACCCGTCCCGGGGCTGACGACCTGAAGACGTAGCCGTTGATGTCGCCGCCGGGAAACCCGAAGTCGTAGCAGAAGGACGCGTAGCCGTTGTGGCTGCCTCCGCCGTCAGCGAAGCCCTGAATGACCGTGGCGATCTGTCCCTGCGCGAACGGCAGCCTCATGTGGCTGACCAGGCTCAGCGGGAGCAGCACGCGATCGGCGGCGCTGTTGCGATTATTCGACACGGTGACGTTGTGGGCCCCGGGCACGTATGCGACGGGCCGCGTCAGCGTTGCGGGCAGCGATCCGCCCGGGCCGTCGCCGAAGACGAAGCCCGCTAGCAAACTGGCTTCGTTCCCCGTCAGCGTTGTCGCCGCCGCAAGCGCGGCAACCTGCGACGCCGACAGCGCCGACGTGAACACCGCCACGTCGTCGAGGAACCCGTAGAACTGCTGGTGGATTTCATCGCTCCGGCCCAGGCGGATGACGCCGCTGGGGTTGTTCGAGGCCGCGAGAGTCAGCGAACCTTTTGACGCGCCGTCGAGGTAAATGGCGCACGTGGAACCGCTGCGCACGACAGCAACGTGATGCCAGGTCTCCCTGAAGGTCGCCGGGATCGGCACGTCGAGCGAGCCGCTGCCGATGCGGATCGAGATGCGGTTGTTTCCACCGCCGCCGTCCCCGTTTCCGATCCAGTACACGCCGCCGCCGTGAACAGCGAGCATCGGGCCCGCGTACGTGTTGGCAAACTGCAGCATGAATCGTGCGGCAACCGTGTGACCGCTGCCAAAGAACTCCGAGAACGCGACATTCGTATCGGCGCGCCCTCCCCACGTCAGACTCAAGGCCATGGTACGCCTCCCCTCGCTGTGACAGCGTCATCGATTTGCGAGGTGGTGTCCTTTCGTCAGGTTCTACGGCGCCAGAACGAACGCAATCGCCGCCGACGCGTCGTATTGCGCCTGCCGCGACCAGCCGTTGTTGATCGTCGCCCACACGTAGACATACTCTGCGAAGCCGGCCACATTACAGCTCCCAAGCAAGTGCGCAACGGTGTCGGATAGGGGCGAGACAACGGCCGTCACCGGTCCGCTGGTGACCCCGGGCACAGTGATCGCGTTCACGCCCTTGATCAAGGTGAACGCAAACGTCGCGAAGTTCGCAGGGTGGCTGGCCGTGAACGCCATGATCACGGGGTCGTTGTTCTTGCTGACGTACTTCAGGACCCCGCACGTCGGATCTGCACTCGCCCCGTTGAGCATCGGCGTCGCGATTGTCGCAGCGCACGACTGGTTGTTCACCAGGATCTGGAGCGGGGTGCTCGTCTCGAGCACCGCGCCGCTGCCGTTCGTGAAGTCGAGCGTGATCGTGTGAAGCCCGTTGCTGAGGTTCGTCGAGTCCATCAGCATGCCGAGCGAAGGATTCATCCAGAGGAAGAGATCGGCCAGCGAGTGCACCGGGTAGAACCCGGGATTCCCCCCGACATTGATGGGACCGGTGGTCTGCGCCACGTAATGCGTGCCGTTCCAGTGCTCGTCGGTCCACGAGTCCATGCGAACGGTGCCGTCCACCTTCACTCGGTAATACGCCGCGCCGTCGTTGAAGGCGCGCAGATGATTCACCATCAGCGGCAGCGTCCCGCCAAACGGCGTGTTCTTCACTTGATAGAAATACGTGGGATCGACGGTCGTATCGGCGAGGCCTGACGGCAGCACCTTGTCGAACGGGATGAACCCGATCCCCATGAGCAGCGGACCGGCCGGTTGGAAAATGCCCGACGCGAAATCGACCTGCTCGATCACGGAATCGGAGCAAATCAGCATCAGGCCGGCCGTTGGCAGCGCCACGCTCGAAGGCCGCGCCGGCACGCCCGAAGCGACGACGTGCGTTCCACCGCTGGCAACATCAATCGCCGTGATGCGGTTCGCCGGATCGCGCTCCGGACACAGCAACGTCGTCTCGTCGTCGTCCGCCCACGTGAGGAAGAAGGGATTGGTCAGACCAGTCGCGAGCTTCTGTTTCGCCCCGTTGCTCAACTGAATCCGGCTGACGCGCCCCTTGTCTGGGCCTGCGGTCTGCTCGCTGACGTAGGCGAACTGCAAATCCGAGCTCAACACGAGGCCGATGGCATTTTCGAGATTGGCAAGGAGCGACGTCTTCGTTCCGGTCGTGAGATCGATGCGCCAGAGGTGACCAGGGTTCGCAAACTCGACGACGTAGCCGGCATGGTGCGCTTCGTCGAGGAAAAGTTGATGCGGCGCACTCATGCCGGCGGCGACGACGGCCGCTGAACCGCGGTTGAAGTTTGGCGTGGTGACGCGCACCAGATCGCCGGTCCGCTCAGTGACGTAGAGGTGCACGCCGTCCACGCTGGCTTTGACGTCCTCGGGCTGGTTATAACCGGTACCGAGCACGACGTAGGCCGGATCCAGCTTGTAAGTAACCCACTGCACCGTCATGTCGTAGCCGTAGGCGACGACTTTGACCTTCGCGTAATTCCCCTGATTGGTCAGGACCGCGAAGACGTCGCCGTTCACCAGCTTGTTGGTGTTGTTGTCGTCGCCGTTGATGGGCGTTGTGCCGTACGTGAGGTGCTGGAGCGCGTCGGCGGTGATGCTCGCGAAATCGACGACGCCAAGGTTGACGATGCGTGCCGAATTCTGCGGCGCCATCTGCCGTTCCACCTGTGTCTGCTGCTCCCACCAGATGTCCTGGCCTGGCGCGATGCCGGTTTGAACACCTGTCTCGAGATCGAGGGTGAAAGTGCCTTTGAGCACCGTCGTCGCCTGATGGACGACAGTCGCTGAGCGGAAGAGGTTGAGGCGAGAAAGCTTTCCGTTGAACTCGACGAATACCAGTTGATTGATCGCCGGACGGAAGTCCGAACCGATCGCTCCCCCCAGGCCGGTCGCCAACACTTTAGCTGAAGACATGCGTTCCTCCTCGAGAATATCCGGGACGTCGTCAGCAAAAACGACGAGAGGGTCGCGAACGAACAGATCGCTCGTCGCGGAACAACGCATCATGAATCAATCGACGCGTACGAACACAAGGAATTCCTGTGAACACAGACAATTTTCAGTCGCGGTATCGTCAGCGGTCTCGATCACTGTGCGGCGCGTCGTCAGAGGCCGTCGAACCCGTGGATGGCGACGTAGTCATGATCCGCTGCGAACGCGGCGTTGCCCGGGCGAATGACGAGCCGGATGGGCATCCCTGCCTCACGAGCCGCATCGAGCTCACGTGGCGCGTCCGACAGGAACACGATGGTGTTGACCGGCCGCCCGAGCCCTTGAGCAATTCGGCGATAGCTATCCGGGTCGATCTTTGCTCCGATGTTCGTGTCGAAGAACGCATGGAGCAAGCGCGTCAGGTCGCCCGCTGATGAATGCTGGAACAGCAAGCGCTGTGCGAGGACGCTGCCCGAAGAAAAGATGCCCAAAGTCAGCGACTGGTCATTCCAGCGGCGGAGGGCCGGCGGCACGTCCGGAAAAACCTGTCCGACGAGCGCCCCTCGCCGATATCCATCTTCCCAGATCCGGCCCTGAAGCTCTTTGAGCGGCGTGGACTTCACGTCGCGGTCCATCAGCCATTCCACGAATGCTACAGCCGATGCGAGGCGTGCGTGCGTTGGACCGTCGACCCACGCTGGCGGCGTCTCGCCGCGTTGCGACGAGGCAAGATGCTCGCGACCGAGGCGCTCCAGGATCGAGGCGTAGTCGTCGGAGGCGGCATGCTGTTCGAGGTGCGCGCGCAGATGCTCGCGGACGTACGGGAAGAGGACCTTGGTGACGAACGCCAGCGGCGTCGTCGTGCCCTCGACATCCAGCAGCACCGCCTTGGCGCCGTCGGAAAGTGGGCTCACGCGGGAGGGTGCAGCCCGGGCGCGATGTACGCGGGACCGAAGCACACCGGCTCGAATCCTCGATCGATGCCACTCTCCGTATAGTGCGGCGCCCATCCAGCTGGATCTTGAAACAGGCGGATGGCACGAATACGACGCTCGCCGCACAGATCGAACCAGTGCTCGGTCCCGCGAGGCACGCGAATGAGATCGCCGGCCTCGACCTCGATGGCGAACACCGGTTCCTGCGGCGGGTGGACGTGATAGAGGCCGCGCCCTTCGACGATGAAGCGGACTTCGTCTTCGTCGTGCCAGTGCTCGCGGCTGAACCGGGCGAGCATGGCGTCCAGGTTCGGCGTGTCACGCGTGACGTCGAACACGTCGGCCGCGCGGTACCCACCGCGCGCCTTGAGCGCCTCGACTTCTGTGGCGTACGCGGCCAGCACCTCGTCGGCTGTGCTGTCGGCGGCAAGCGGACGATCGGGCGACCAGCGCTCGTAGTCGACCCCGTAGCGCGACAGGAACGCCGCCACCTCGGCAGGCTCGCTCAGCGTCCTCTGTTCTGCAGCCACTTTGATGATCGCCATGATCGACTCCTTTGAGCTTTGCCCTAACTATATGTCTGCGACGTGGCGGTTTGTCCGGCCGACGGCTTCGAGCAGGAACTCGACGATCTCCACGTGACGAACGGCTTGCTCCAACGTCTGGCCCCACGTGTACAAGCCGTGCCGATGCAGGAGAAAGGCATGGCATGCGGGGTGCTCGGCAAGCAGCCGGCGGACCCGGCCGGACAGCCGGATCATGTCCTGGTCGTTCTCCAGAATGGGAATCCACTCCCGGTGCGCGTGTGTCGGCACGCCCTCGAGCCCTTTCAGCATCTCGTAGCCGTCGATCGCGATACCGGCGGCCCGGAGGAACTGCGCCGAGAGCACCGTGCTCCAGATGGAATGGGTGTGCAGGACGGCGCCGGCCGCGCGGACGCGTGCGATCTCGAGGTGCAGCAGCGTTTCCGCCGAGGGGCGGCCCGCGTCGGGGAGCACCGCCGCGCCACCCTCGTCCACTTCGATGATTGCGTCGGCGGTCAGGTCACCCTTCGGCGCCCCGCTGCGCGTGATCGCGAGCCGCAGGGGATTGCGGTCGATGACAACGCTCAGGTTACCGCTGGTCCCGAGCACCCAGCTACGCGCGTCGAAGCGGCGCCCGACGTGTGCAAGCTGCTCAGCGGCCGTAGCGAAATCGCGCGTCACGTCCACGATTGTACGCGCGGCGAATCACTGCTGAGTCCTCGACCGAGTCCAAAAATGCCATCGCACGGAGGAGTGTAGAGGTATGGTGTTGATGTGCCTCGCGTGAACGACGCCTTTGCCGAATGGCCGGCCGGCGTCCTCGATGGACGAACGTCAGGATAATGTCGGCATTGTCGATGGAGATGAGGGTCAGCGAGCTCTCCCAGGTCCCCGTGATCGACGTCGGCCCGCTGGTGCGTCACACGCCGCTGCGTGCGCGCACCGCGGAGCAGATCGGGGAGGCCTGTCGTGACTGTGGATTTTTTTACATCGTCGGGCATGAGGTCGACGATGTGTTGTGTCAGGAGCTGGAGGCGCTGAGCCGACGGTTCTTCGCTCAGGACGAGCCGCAGAAGATGGAGATCGCGATGTCGCGGGGCGGCCGCGCCTGGCGCGGGTATTTTCCCGTCGGCCGCGAGCTGACGTCCGGCAAGCCCGATCGGAAAGAAGGCATCTACTTCGGGGTGGAGTTGCCGGCCGATCATCCTGCCGTGCGGGCCGGCAAGCCGCTTCACGGACCGAACCTCTTTCCCGACATCCCCGGCTTCCGCGAGACCGTGCTGCGTTACATGGATTCGCTGACCGCCCTCGGGCACGCGCTGATGTCCGGGATCTCACTCGGCCTGAGTCTCGACGAACACTATTTCCGGCAGCGCTACACCGACGATCCGCTCGTCCTGTTTCGCATCTTCAACTATCCGCAGGCGATCATCATGGAGGACGGCGCGAGGTCCTGGGGTGTTGGCGAACACACCGACTATGGGCTGCTCACCATCCTGCGGCAGGACGACACCGGCGGTCTGCAGGTGAAATCCCGCGCCCGCTGGATTGACGCGCCGCCGATCCCCGGGTCGTTTCTGTGCAATATCGGCGACATGCTCGATCGTCTGACGCGCGGGATCTACCGCTCTACACCGCATCGTGTGCTCAACACCTCGCGGCGAGACCGGCTGTCGTTTCCGTTCTTTTTCGATCCCGGGTTCGATGCCGTGATTCGACCGGTGGAGAGCCTCGAGAGGGATGGCTTCACCGATGACGCCGATGAGCGGTGGGATCGTGCCAGCGTGCATGAATTCTCCGGCACGTACGGCAACTATCTGCTCAACAAGGTGGCTAAGGTGTTCCCCGAGTTGTATCGGGACGTGTAGGCGCGCTAATCCGACAACCAGTTCGATGACGTTCTTCGGGCCCGGCGCCGCGGGGGCAAGATTGGAAGATACTCTGCCAGTCGCAGGTCGGTCTGAACCCTGACGTGGAGGAATCGTCCTGAAGATCAAGAGCGGTATCGCGCGGACCGTCCTCTCGCTCGCGTGGCAGGTGGTCGGGAGCATGGTCCTCTCAGTGGCCGGCCTGGTGGTCGCGCGCCAGGTCATCCCGCTCCAGGTGCTCGAACAAAGTAACGACGTGGTGGGCAACTACCTCCAGACACTGGGATCGATTTACGCGGTGCTCCTCGCGTTCGTCGTGTTCGTCGTCTGGACGCAGTTCAATGAGGCGCGCGCCCACGTCGAGCGGGAAGCAAATGAGCTGCTCGACCTGTATCGCGCCGCAGGTGGGTTGTCGGAGCCTGCGCGCAGCCGTGTGCTCGCCTTGGCACGCGAGTACGCGCGTGTCGTCCTCGTGTCAGAGTGGCCAGCGATGTCCTGCAGAAGCCCGCTCGGCCCAGGGGTGGGTGCACCCATCATTGACCAGTTATGGGGGGCGTTGCATGGTGCGGAGCGGCAGCCCGAGCTGGATGGGCCGATCTACGGCGAGGTCCTCACCAGGCTGGACGATGTCAGCGACGCGCGCTCCAATCGACTGACCAGCAGTCGGACCACGATTCCGCTGACGCTTCGCCTTCTGCTTTACATCGGCGCCGTCACGATGGTCGCGTCCATGTATCTGTTCGCCGTGCCGAGCTTTGCCATCCATGCCGCGATTACGGCGTCACTGGCGGGCGCCATCTCGCACGTGATCTACGTGATTGAGGATCTCGACAGCTGCTTCCGGGGCCACTGGCAGGTGTCGCAAGCGCCGTTCCAGCGAGTGCTAACGCAGATGACCGCCGCGAACGACTCGCCAGCGTTGGCGATCGGAGCGGGGGCGAGCACCACTGCGTGAGCTTGGTCAGAGGCAGTTGTGGGGGTACAGCTACTGGGGATCGCGCCCGATGGTTTGTGCATGTGCGAGACAGGCCGTCGCGGCGTATCGCCCTCGGTCGTGACGCGGCAGCGTCGTACACTCGTGCGGTGCGCCGCACTGTTGCAGTAGTCCCAATCGTCCTCGTAGCCGTCGCGGCTGGCGCAACCTGCGTCTGGCAGCGCCTGCAGCCGGCGCGCATCCCACCGCTCGAACCGGACTGGCAGGCCACCGTCGCGGTGCTCGCTGGCGACGGCGTCCAAGGCGCGAGCGACGGCGTAGGCGAGCGCGCACGTTTCTCAGAACCCTTCGGGATCGTGGCCGCCCCGGACGGGACGATCTTCGTGGCGGACGCGGCAGACGCGAACCTGATTCGACGCATCTCGCCGAACGGCCAAGTGTCGACGCTCGCGGGCGGCACGCGCGGGTTCGCGGACGGCGTCGGCAGCCGCGCGGCGTTCAGCACGCCCTCCGGCCTGGCGCTGGCGGCCGACGGCACGTTGTACGTGGCGGACACAGGCAATCATGCGATTCGCAGCATCACCCCCGATGGCCAGGTATCGACGATCGCCGGCGACGGCACGCCGGGCTACGTTGACGGGCCGGGCCGCCAGGCTCGCTTCAACGGCCCGATCGGAGTCGTCGTCGCACCCGATGGCCGTGTCATCGTTGCGGATACGTACAACGACCGCATCCGGGTGATCGACGTCAGCGGCACTGTCAGGACCCTCGCCGGATCCGACCGTCCCGGCGCGGACGATGGGGTGGCGGATGGCGCGAGCTTCGACACTCCAAGCGGGATCGCCATCGACGCGCACGGTGTGCTCTACGTCGCCGACGCCGGAAACGCCATCGTCCGGACCATGGACCTGAACGGGCGCGTGACTACACCGGTGTGGGCGCACGGCGATGGGTTCTTCCGTCCGATCGGCATTGCCGTCGGGCCCGATGGCGAGGTGTATGTTGCCGACGAAGGCGGACGCATCGTCGCGATTCGTGCGGATGGCGGCGTTCGGACGCTCGCGGGCGCGGGGATCGGCTTCCGCGATGGTGCGGGCGGGCGCGCGCAGTTCCGCAGCCCATCGGGCGTCGCGCTGCTTCGCCCGGGCTACCTGGTCGTTACTGACGCGACAAATG
>Ga0075424_100004673_pt1 | contig 12968 bp, 9 predicted proteins | sample SoiMethybrSBSTD3_FD_75301 | JGI IMG/M metagenome (GOLD analysis project Ga0075424, IMG submission 75301) | Bulk soil microbial communities from a Populus tree surrounding site in Tennessee, USA - Soil MetaG P. TD hybrid SBSTD3 | ecosystem: Environmental > Terrestrial > Soil > Tree plantation... | reverse complement strand
CCACCCGAACTACGCCACGAACGGCTTTTTTTACGTGAACTACACCGACCTGAACGGCGATACGCGCGTCGAGCGTTACACCGTGAGCGCCGCGGACTCGAACCTTGCCGACACGGCGACCCACAAGCTCATCCTCTTCATCCCCCAGCCGTACGCGAACCACAACGGCGGGCTCGTCTTGTTCGGGCCGGACGGGATGCTGTACATCGGGATGGGTGATGGGGGTTCGGGAGGCGACCCGGAGAACCGCGCGCAGAACCCCGACTCGTTGCTGGGAAAGCTGTTGCGGATCGACGTAGACCACGGCGACCCGTATGCGATTCCTGCGAACAATCCGTTCGCAACGAGCGGCGGCGCCCCTGAGATCTGGGCTCTGGGTCTGCGGAACCCCTGGCGCTTCGCGTTCGACCGCTCGGCAGGCCTTCTTTACATCGGGGACGTGGGGCAAGGAGCTTGGGAGGAGGTCGACGTTCAGTCCGCGAGCCAGGGCGGTCTGAACTACGGCTGGCGGATAATGGAAGGCGCCCACTGTTACAACCCCACCAATTGTAGTTCGGCAGGACTCGTGCTGCCTGCCGTCGAGTACGACCACTCCAGCGGGCAATGCGCCATCATCGGCGGATTCGTGTACCGTGGCGCCCGGTCTCCCGCGCTCGCCGGGCAATACTTCTACGCGGACTTGTGTGCGGGATGGGTGCGGAGCTTCAGCTACGGGGGCGGCGCGGTGACCGGGCAAACGAGCTGGAATCTCGACGTCAGCCCGGGCACGCCGCTGTCGTTCGGCGAGGACGCGCGCGGGGAGCTGTACCTCCTCACCGGAGGCGGCGACGTGTACCGGATCGCGCAGTAGGGTTCAAACCTTTCCGCGCCGGGCCGCATCTCAACGGCAACCGCCCATTCATTGGAGGTTGCCATGCAGAGTCGGATTCGTAGCCTCGCCCTCGCCGCACTAGTGAGCATGCTGGTCGCCGCTCCCGCGTTCGGGCTGAAGGGCCCGCCCTGGATCTCGATCGAGCTGCCCGCCAACCCGTACGACAGATCAACACGCGATGCGTTCCTGCTGGTCCACTCGTTCCATCATGGCACGGCGATGGGGCTCATCGTGTCCGGGACTGCCGAGGGGATGGTGAACGGTGAGCGGCGCTCGCTCAAGCTGGAATTCGCGGGAACTGCGAGAGAGGGCGTTTACGCCCTGAAGCGCACGTGGCCCAAGGATGGCACCTGGACGCCGGTGATCAAGGCCGACCAGGGCCCTGAGGATGCCGCGACGGCCGTCGTGGACCTGGGACCGGACGGCGAGGTGACGGCGATCCGCGTGCCCACTATGCAACGCGGCTCATGGACCGTCCCTGCGCCCGTCTCGCTGGCGGAGATCGACGCGGCGCTCCGAGCGCGCGCGACATCGCTGGCACGGAGGTCGTAGATTCTCCGATGTGAACGGAGGCGTCGTGGTGACGGGAGCCTCGACCGGCATCGGTGCCGCCATCGCGCGGGACCTCGCCGGCCGGGGCTTTCGCGTCTTCGGGACAGTGCGCCGCGCCGAGGATCAGGTTGCGCTGACGCGCGACGGCGTGACGGCCGTGCGGATGGACGTGACAGACGCGGCGAGTATCACGCGGGCCAGGGAGCAGGTGGAGCGTGCCCTCGCGGGCACTCCCCTCGCTGGATTGGTGAACAATGCCGGGATTCCCGCGGCTGGTCCGCTCGAGCTGTTCCCGCTCGACGAGCTCCGGCAAGTCCTCGAAGTGAACCTCATCGGTGCCGTCGCGGTGACGCAGGCGTTCCTGCCGCTCCTCAAGGCGTCGCGCGGTCGCATCGTGAACATGAGTTCAGTTGCGGGGCGCGGCGCCCTGCCGTTCCTGGGGCCGTACGCGGCGTCCAAGTTCGGCCTGGAAGCCGTTTCGGACAGTCTGCGACGCGAGCTGCTGCCGTTCGGTGTCCGCGTGATCGTGATCGAGCCGGGAAGCTTCAAGACGGCGATCTGGAGCAAGGTGGAAGCAATGGATCTGCGCCGCTACGCGGGGACGCCGTACGAGAGCGTGCTCGAGCGATTCCGGCGGGCTTCGCTGCGCGGCGCGGAGCGAGCGCCGCCGCCCGACAAAGTGGTCCGCGCGGTGTGGCGAGCGCTCAAGGCTCGGCGCCCGCCGCTGCGGGTGATCGTCACCCCGCACGGTTGGCTCGACCGGATTCCGTTGTGGATTCCCGACCGCTGGCTCGACTGGCTGATCTATCGATTTCTGTGGCGCGGGGTGCGCCTGCCGCCGTCCTGACAATTCTATAACAAATCGTCGCTTGAACAAACCTCGCGGGGCGGGTATGCCTAAGGCTCCTTTGGGCGTGCGGACCCCCAAACCGTCAGGAGGTTTTGCTATGCTCGGCCGTCTGATGTTCGGCTTAGGGACCCTGGCAGCGATTGTGGCTGTCGGCAGCTGCAAGGATGACGTAGGGCTGACCTCAATACCACCTGCGCCGGAACGGTTCGTTGCGTTCTTGAGCGGCGCGAACGAGCCGACGCCGGTCACGACTGCGGCACAGGGGCTCGCGACGATTACCGTCAACGGTAACGTCATCAGCTACGTTGTCGAGCTTTCGAACATCGACAGTGCGTTCTTGGCCCACATTCACCACAACGTGGCGGGCCTCAACGGCCCGGTCAGGGTGAATCTCTACGTCCCACCCCGTGTCGCGACGGACTCGAACTTCAGTGGGGTCCTGGTCGCGGACACAGCGACGGTTGCGGATTCCGTTTTGACCTTCATCCGTGGCGGGGCGGCCTACGTCAATGTGCACACCAAGCTGAACCCGGGCGGGGAGATTCGCGGGCAACTCTTCCGGTTCCAGTAAGCGTCGACGTGACGGGGTGAGGGGTGGTCGCCGGCGCGCCGGGAACCACGTCTCACCCTGCGTGTTTCACCGACATCAGGTGTCATTCCTGGGTCGGACTTAGACGAGGAGGAAGCGATGCGCGACGTGCGTTGGGATCGATTGCCCGCGCTGGGCGTGGTGGGGCTGTTGCTGGCGTGCGGGGGTGGCGGCGGTGGCGGCGGCACGGGGCCTTGCACCCCGGGCCCGGCGACGCAGCTCGTGAAGACCAGTGGGGATCCGCCGGCATGGTACTTCAACAACCCGCTCCCCTCAGCCTTGAACGTCACCGCTCGGGACGCGAACAACTGTGCCGTTCCCGGTGTCGTCGTGAACTGGGCGGTCGCGTCGGGTGGCGGCGGCATCAGTCCGGTCCAGAGCACCACCAGCGCATCAGGCGTGGCGACCACGGCGGACAGCATCGGGTCGTCGAGCCCGCAGACCGTCACGGCGACGTTTACCGGCCTGCCGACACCCGTCAGCTTCAGCGTCACCGCGTCCGCGCCGCCCACGTCCGTCGGGGTCAGCGTGGCGAACAATTCCTTCACTCCCGCAACGGCGACTGTACAGGTCGGTGGCACGGTTACGTGGACATGGAACTCGGGGACCACTTCGCACAACGTCACCTATTCCTCCGGCCCGGGAACGCTGCCCTCCAATTCGCCGACCCAGGCGGGCGGGACGACGTTCAACACAACGTTTACCAACGTCGGCACCTACGCCTACCACTGCACCATCCACCTGGGGATGGAAGGGACGGTGATGGTGCTGCACTGACTCCCGGCTTCCTCACGGTCCATCGGCCTCTGTAGATTCCTCCCGGAACAGGGAGGCGCCTGATGGCAATCGCGCGTTGGGATCGAGAGCTTACCTGGGCCGTGGGATTACTCTTGCTCGCGTGTAACGGTGACGGGACGTCGCCGCCCGGCCCGCCCAGCGACCTCTTGGTCAGCGGTGGAGACGCACAGAACTGGTTTTTCAACAACCCGTTGCCAGGGCCTTTGAGCGTGACTGTCGTGGACGCGAGCGGGCGGGCCGTGCGGGGGGTCATGGTCACGTGGTCCGTGACCTCGGGTGGGGGCGCGGTGAACCCCCTGCAAAGCACGACCGATGTAAGCGGCGTCGCCAGCACGACCGATTCGCTCGGCATCTCGACTCGCCAGACGGTAAGCGCGACGTTCACCGGCGCGCCGGGTCCGGCCAGCTTCACTGAGTTTGCGACGTCACCGCCGACGGCTGTGGACGTCGGCGTGACCAGCTTCGCCTTCACTCCTCAGGATACGCTCGTGCAGGTGGGTGGAATGGTGACGTGGACGTGGAATTCGGGAACCGTCCAGCACAACGTCACCTATACAAGCGGCCCGACCCCGTTGCCGGCCAATTCCCCCAATCAGTCAGGGACGACCACGTTCAGCACCACGTTCACGGCAGCCGGGACGTATACCTATCACTGCACCATCCACCCGCAGATGACGGGCTTGGTGAGGGTGCTGCACTAGGTCGAGACCATTTTCCCGATCGGCAACTTTCGAATCCGTTTCCCGGTGGCGGCAAAAATCGCGTTACACACCGCGGGTGCGATCGGCGGTACGCCCGGCTCGCCGGCGCCGCCCTGGGGGTCGTTGCTCGGCACGATGTAGACCTCGACCGCCGGCGTCTCGGGCATCCGGACCACCGGGTAAGTATCGAAGTTTCCCTGCACCACCCGGCCCTTGTCGATAGTGATCTCTCCGTACAGCGCGGCGCTCAGCCCGAACACGATGCCGCCCTGCATCTGCGCCTCGACCTGGCCCGTGTTCACCGCCTGCCCGCAATCCACGGCGCACACCACCCGAGGAACATGCACCGAGCCGTCCGCATCCAGCGACACCTCGGCCACCTCGACGCACACCGTCGGTCCCCACTCCGCGAGCGCGATCCCACGGCTGCGGCCGTGAGGCAGGGGGGAGCCCCAGCCCGCCTTCTCGGCCGCGAGCTCCAGCGTCCGGCGATGGCGCGGCTTGTCGCGGAGCAGCTCACGCCGGAGCTCGAACGGGTCCCGGCCAGCGGCGGCCGCGATCTCGTCGAGGAAGCACTCGGTCACGAAACCGTTGTGGGAGACACCCACGGAGCGCCAGGGGCCGAGGGGCAGGGCGGGCAACGTCAGGGTGAGCTGGTCGACGAGCACGTTGGGGATCGCGTAGGGAAGGTCGGTCGCGCCGTCCACCAGGCTGTCGTCGATCCCCTTCGCGAGCGGTCCGAACTTGAGCCGCAGCGGTGTGCCGGCGATCCGGTGAGTCCATGCGACCAGCCGTCCCGAGGCATCGAGCCCCGCGCTGAACCGGTTGTAGCTGGTCGGGCGGTAGAACCCGTTGCGCATGTCGTCTTCACGAGTCCAGATCACCTTCACGGGCACGCGCGCCGCCTGAGCGACGCGGACCGCCTCTGAGACGAAGTCCGGCTCGAGCCGGCGCCCGAACCCGCCCCCCGAGAGCGTCGTGTGAATGCGGACTTTCTCTTTTGGGAGGCCGCTCACCTCGGCGGCCACCCGCTGCGCGTCGCCCTGATTCTGGGTCGGCGCCCAGACGTCGCACTCGCCGGCGCGAACATGCGCCGTGCAGTTCATGGGCTCGAGCGTGGCGTGGTGCAGCAAGGGGACGTCGTACGTGGCGTCGAGCCGCTTGGCCGCGCCGGCCAGGGCCGCCGTCGCATCGCCGATGGTCTGGGCCACGATACCCGGTTGATCGGCGAGCGCGACGAGTCGGGCGCGGATCCCCGCTGAATCGAGCGCCCCCGAGTCTCCCTCGTCCCACTCGACCTCGAGCGCGCGCCGTGCCTGCAGTGCCTGCCAGTAGGTATCCGCCACGACCGCCACGCCGGCCGCGCATCCCGCCGCCCACGCGCCGTTGGCGCCCATCCACGAGCTCGGCTCGAGCGCCACGACGTGGCGCACGCCCGGCATGGCCTTCGCGCGGTCCGCGTTGAAGCGCTTCACCCGCCCGCCCAGGACCGGCGACCGCTCGATGGAGGCGATCAACATTCCCGGCACCTTGACGTCGATGCCGAACTGCGCGCTCCCGTCCACCTTGCCCGGCGTGTCGAGGCGCTTGACCCGCGTGCCGACCAGCCGGAAGTCCTTGGGGTCCTTGAGCGGCACGTCCGTCGGCACGGGAAGGGACGCCGCCCGGGCGGCGAGCGTGCCGTAAGACAGACGTCGGCCGCTCGGGACGTGAATCACGAAGCCCTTCTCGGCCCGGCACGCGGCGCGGTCGACCTTCCACGTTTCCGCTGCCGCGGTGACGAGCATCTCCCGCGCCGTGGCGCCCGCCTTGCGCAGCGGCTCCCACGAGCTGCGGATCGCGTTGCTGCCCCCCGTGCGCATGATGCGCGACCACCCGGCCGGATTTTCCGGCATGGGCCCGAGCCGGATGGCGGACCAGTCGGCCTCGAGCTCTTCGGCGAGGATCAGGGCGAGCCCCGTCTGGGAGCCCTGGCCCATCTCGGACCGGTCGATCGTGAGCGTGACGATCCCGTCGGTGCCGATGCGCAACCACGCGTTCGGAGCGAACGGGGGAGCGGCGGTGGTGGGGGCGAGGGCCGCATCCGCGCGCCACGGAAGCGCGAACGCGATGACCAGGCCTGTGGTGGTCTCCAGGAACTCACGGCGGGTGGTGGCGGAACCCATAGGTATCCTCCGAGTCCGTTTATGACGGACTGAAGTCCGGTCCCGGCGTAGCGCGTCCTTAAGGACGCACCCCACGCCGAGCAGGGACTTCAGTCCCTGACCAATCGACGGCCCGCCTCCCTATGTCAGCTTCCCGATCGGCAACTTCCTGATCCGCTTGCCCGTTCCCGCGAAGATCGCGTTGCAGACCGCCGGCGCGATCGGCGGCGTCCCCGGTTCCCCGACACCGCCCTGCGCATCGGTGCTGGGCACGATGTGGACCTCCACCACCGGCATCTCGGCGAGGCGGAGCATGCGGTAGTCGTGGAAGTTGCTCTGCTGTACGCGACCCTTGTCGATCGTGATCTCGCCCCACAATGCGGCCGTGAGGCCGTACACGATGGCGCTCTGCATCTGCGCCTCGACGATATCGGGGTTCACGACCGGGCCGCAGTCCACCGCGCAGACGACCCGGTGCACGCGGGGCGCTCCGTCTGACCCCACGGAGACCTCGGCCACTTCGGCGACGTAAGAGTCGAATGCCTTGTACACCGCGATGCCGCGGGATTGGCCCGCCGGGAGCGGTGTGCCCCAGCCGGACTTGCTCGCGGCGAGGTTCAGGGCCCGGAGATGCCGCGGCGCCTTGCCCAGCAGGTCCCGGCGGTACTCGTACGGGTCCTTCTTCGCGGCGTTGGCGAGCTCGTCGATGAAACTCTCGACCACAAACGCGTTGTACGAGTTGTTCACCGAGCGCCAGAAACCGACCGGGATGCCGGTGTCCGTGAGCGAGTAGTCGACGTGCACATTGGGAACGGTGTAGGGCATGTCCACACCGCCCTCCACGGCCTCCCCGTCGAGCCCGTTCTTCACGGTGTCGGGGAACACGCGCGCCATGATGGACGGCGCCACGATCCGGTGCGTCCACGCGACCGGCTGGCCGCTCGCGTCGAGTCCGGCCTGCATTTTGTGATAGCAGGCGGGGCGGTACTGCGCGTTTCGAATGTCGTCTTCCCGAGACCAGATCACCTTCACCGGAGTGCCGGTGGCCTTGGAGGTCTCGAGCGCTTCCTTAATGAAATCGAGCTCGAACCGTCGGCCGAAGCCGCCGCCCAGGTAGGTCGTGTGCACCTTGACCTTCTCCGGTGGGACGCCACCGATACCCGCGCCCATGCCTTGAGCCCCGGTCTGGAACTGGGTGGGCGCCCAGATGTCCACACCGTCGGCCCGCACGTGGGCGGTGCAGTTCATCGGCTCCATGGTGGCGTGGGCAAGGAACGGGAGCTCGTAGGCGGCGTCGAGCTTTGTCGCCGCCGCGGGCAGTGCGCCCTGGGCGTCGCCGTCGTGCCGCGCGACTGCGCCGGCCTGGTCCGCGTTCTTTCCGAACAGCTGCGAGATGGTCGCGCTCGACACGCCCGCCGTCGGGCCCTCGTCCCAGGTGACGGTGAGCGCGTCCCGACCTTTCTTGGCCGACCAGTAGCCGTCGGCCACCACCGCAACGCCCGACGAGATCTGCACGACGTGCTTCACGCCTGGTACGGCCTTGGCCTTGGCGGCGTCGAACTCCTTCGCCTTGCCGCCGAACACGGGCGAGCGCGCGATCACCGCGACGAGCAGGCCGGGCGCCTTCACATCGATCCCGAACTGCGCGCTCCCGTCCACCTTGGGCGGCGTATCGAGCCGCTTCACGCGCGTGCCGAGGATCTTCCAGTCTTTCGGGTCCTTGAGCGGGACGTCGGGCGGCAGGGGCACCGTGGCCGCCTTGACGACCAGCTTGCCGTAGGTAAGGCGGCGGTTACTGGGCGTGTGAATCACCGCGCCCTTCTCGGCGCGACACGTGGCCTTGTCGACGCCCCACGTTTCCGCCGCCGCGCTGACGAGCATCTCGCGCGCCGCCGCGCCCGCCTTGCGGAGCGGGGTGTAGGCCGCCCGCACGCTGGTGCTCCCGCCGGTTCCCTGCATGCCGAACATCGGATTGATGTACGCCTTGTCCGCGGGGGCCGACTCGATCCGGACCTTCGACCAGTCGGCTTCGAGCTCTTCCGCGAGCAGCATGGGCAGCGACGTCGTTACGCCCTGGCCCATCTCGGAGCGGTCGACCACCACGAGGACGCTCTCGTCGGCGCCGATGCGCAACCACGCGTTCGGCGCGAACGGCGCCGCGGTGGCGACGCGTCCGCGGCTGGTGGCGGGCAGGTGGAAGCCGATGACGAGGCCGGCGCCGGCCGCACCCGTCGCCTCGAGGAACTCGCGCCGGGTGATTTCTGGAGCGGCGCTCATGTCACGCTCCCTGCGCGGCGCGATGGATGGCGGCGCGGATACGTTGGTAAGTGCCGCAGCGACAGATGTTGGTCATGGCCGTGTCGATGTCGGCGTCGGTGGGATGCGGAGTTTTCGCGAGCAGCGCCGCGGCCGCCATGATCTGCCCCGACTGGCAGTAGCCGCATTGCGGCACGTCTTCCTCTATCCATGCGCGCTGCACGGGGTGCGCGCGGTTCTTGGACAGACCTTCGATCGTGGTCACCCGTTTGCCGGCGACGGCGGCCACGGGCAGCACACAGGTGCGCGTGGCGACGCCATCCAGATGGACGGTGCACGCGCCGCACTGGGCGATGCCGCAGCCGAACTTGGTGCCGGTGAGCCCGAGTGTGTCACGCAGCACCCAGAGGAGCGGCGTGTCGGGCGTGACGTTGACCGTTTCGCGCTTGCCGTTGACGGTGAAGCTGATCGGGGGCATGGGAGGGCGTCCTCGCGGAAGTATGGAAACAACGTGTACGAGCGGACGCGCGGATGGAAGGGGGGGCGGGGACGGGGCAGCCTCTTCATTTATAGAGCGCCTGACCCGTCCTCCCCAACGTGAAACGCCCCGGCATACGCGGCTCAAAAGCCTGCCCGGGTGCCTCTTGACGACTCCCGTAATGGCGGCCATATCTAGCCCCGCAGCCCGTCAGCTCCTCAGCGTTTCGCCCGGAGGAGGGCCATGAACATGTACGTACGCCAGCGCACCGCGATCCGACTTCCCACTCTTCACCCTGCAGAGGGCCGACGTATGCGACTCGTCCGTCACCTTGTTCCCGCGCTGGTCGCTGGTCTGTTCTGGGCGGTCCCATTGAGCGCGCAGCAAACGACAGGCGGCGTCACGGGGAAAGTCGTCGACAACTCGACCCAGCAACCGCTCGCCAACGTCGAAGTGGCGATCGCGGGGACTCCGTACCGGGAGCTCACCCGCGCCGACGGCAGCTTTACCCTGAACGGCGTTCCCGCGGGGGCCCAGCGCCTGCGCGCGACGCGAATCGGGTACGGCTCGCAGATCCAGGAAATCGCCGTCACGCCGGGCGGAGTCACGACGGCGCAGATCGCGCTCGCGCCGGCGGCCGCAATCCTCGAGCCGGTCGTGGTGACGGGCTACGGCACGCAGCGACGCGAGGCGATCACGGGATCGGTGTCCACGGTCAGCGCCGCCGCGGCGAACGTCGGTGTGGTGACCAACGTGGACCAGATGATCCAGGCGCGGGCCGCCGGCGTCGAGGTCACGCGCAACAACGGCGAGCCCGGGGCCGGCACGCAGATCCTGATTCGCGGTGGCAGCTCCATCAGTAACAGCAATGAACCCTTGTATGTGGTCGATGGAGTGCCGCTCTATAACGAGCCCGCCGAGCCGCCGGGCTACGGGGCCCGCGGCACGCCCCCGCTGCCGCGCAACCCGCTGAATCTGCTCAATCCCTCGGACATCGCGTCCATCACGATCCTCAAAGACGCGTCGGCGACGGCGATCTACGGGAGCCGCGCGGCGAACGGGGTGGTCTTGGTCGAGACGAAGAAGGGCGCGGTGGTGGGCGGGCCGAGCATCGAGTACGACACCTACGTGGCGGCGGCGTCGCCGTCCAACTACCTGAACTTGGCGACCGCGGATCAATACAAGTCGTTCGTCGCGCAGCAGGTGCCAATTTTCATTGCCGATACGGTCGCCTGCCCCCACCCGGGGGGCGCGATAGATCCCAACTGCTTCAATTCGGCCCGGGGGCTCGATCCGAAAGTTCAAGCCCAGCTCGGGTCTGCGAATACGGACTGGTACCGCGCCGTGACGCGCACCGCCGTCACGCACAATCACGACCTGTCGTTCTCCGGGGGGAGCGAGGACACGCGCTATCGCGCTTCCCTCAATTACATGAACCAGCAAGGCGTGTCGCTCGCGAACGGCCTCGAGCGGATTCAGGGGCGCCTGAGCGCCACGCACAAGGCGCTCGACAACCGGGTGCGCCTGGGCGTGAACGTGACGACGTCGCGCGTGAACAACCAGTATATCATGTTCGAGAACCGGGCGGGCTTCGAGGGCGGTGTGTTCCAGAACGCTGCCAACCTCAATCCGACGCAGCCCGTCAACACGAACGATTCGACCTATTACGAGCCGGGGGGCAACTCGTTGTTCAACCCGGTGGCGCTCGCGAACCAGATCACCGACCAGGGACGGACCACGCGCACCCTGGCCAACGGGACGGCCGAAGTTGACCTCGTGCCCGGTTTAACGGGTCAGGTGACCGTCGGGTTGGACTACTCCGCCGGGGGGCGTAACATCTACTTCCCCCTCGCAAGTCCGCTCGGCAGGACGCTGGGGAACGGGCTCGCGCGGGTGTACAGTCAGGACAATTCGACGAAGACGATACAGACGCTGCTGACGTACCGGCGCCAGTTGGGCGAGGCCCACAGCCTCGATGTCGTGGGCGGATACGAGTACAGCAAGTTCACGAAGAACGTGGCCATGGGCCAAGGGATCGGGTTCGTCACCGACGCCCTCATGTTCAACAGCTTGAACGCCGCCGGAAGCTTGCAGGATTCGTCGGACGCGATCGAGAGTCGGCTAGTGTCCTTCCTCTCCAGGGCCAACTACGGCTACAAGGACCGGTTCTTTGTGACCGGGGTGCTGCGCTACGACGGATCGTCCAAGTTCGCCGAGGGGCACAAGTGGGCGTTGTTCCCGGGGCTGTCGGCGTCGTGGCACCTGACCCAAGGGGGGGTTGTGCGGGGGCCGTTCTCCGACCTGCGCCTGCGCGTCGGGTGGGGGCGTCAAGGCAATCCGGGGATCAAGCCCTATCAGTCGTTGCGCACGCTGGTGGGTGGCGTCGGCGCGGCGTATCCATGGAGCGACGTGTCGCAGGCGGGCGTCATCCCGAACAGCGTCGGCAACCCGGACCTCAAATGGGAGCAAACGACGCAGTACAATGGCGCCGTTGACTTCGGGCTGTTCGAGAACCGGCTCGCCGGGAGCATCGAGTACTATGTCAAGAACACCTCCGACCTGCTGCTCGAGGTTCCCGTGCCGCAGCCGCAGCCCTCGTCCACGCGAATCGAGAACGTCGGGAAGCTCCGGAACCGCGGCCTGGAGCTGACGCTCGACGCGCTGCTCGTGTCGCGGCCGGGTCTCACCTGGCGGACCGGCGTGGTGTTCGCCGCCGAGCGGAGCGCGGTGCTCGATCTCGGTCCCCACAAGTTCATTCGGTCGGGGGTCGTCAGCGGTCAGGGCCAGTCCGACCAATGGGCCCAGCGCATCCTCGCTCCCGATTCAACGGGGAAGACGTATCCCCTCGGCACGTTCTACGGGCCGGTGTTCCTCGGCGTCGACCCGACGACGGGATTCCAGGTGTTCCAGTGCACGTCGAAGACGGCCGGGTGCGTCAGCGGCCACACGACGAACCGGGGAGGGCCGGATGCCGCCGATTATCAGGTGATCGGCAATGCCAACCCGGACTTCACGGTCGGGCTGCACAGCCAGCTGAACTGGGGGAAGTTCGACATCAGCTTCCTGTTCCGGGCATCGGTAGGCCAGGACGTGTTCAACAACACCGCGCTCATCTGGTCCACCAAGAGCAATGCGCTGCAGGTCAAGAACTTCCTGCAGCCCGCCCTGACCGACGGCACCGACCTCCACGAGCCGGCCATCTTCTCGTCACGCTGGGTCGAGAGTGCGTCGTTCCTCCGCCTCCAGAATCTCACCGTGGAGTACGCGCTCGACCTGCCAATGCTGACTCGCTCGGCCCGGAGCGCGCGCCTGTACGTATCGGCCGACAACCTGTTTGTGATCACGGGCTATTCGGGGCTCGACCCCGAGGTGTCGAGCCTGAACGACGCCAACCCGAGCGACGTGGGCCTGGCGGCGCGCGGCATCGATTACCTGTCCTATCCCCGGCCCCGCACCATCACAGGGGGCCTCCGTGTCGTGTTCTAAGGAGCTCGGATCCATGAAGCGACTCTTCGTGACGACGTCGATCGGCGCCCTGGGGTTCTTCGCGCTCCTGCTCATGCCGCTGCAGGGATGCACGGATCTGAGCGAGACGCCTATCAGCTCCATCACCCCGAGCAACTTCTTCCACACCGAAGGGGAAGTGCTCGCCGCGCTCGCCGGCGTGTACGCCGGGTTGCGGAACACTCCCGGCGAGGGCGAATACTGGGGTGTGAGCGAGGTCAGCAC
>Ga0075424_100004672_pt1 | contig 12968 bp, 9 predicted proteins | sample SoiMethybrSBSTD3_FD_75301 | JGI IMG/M metagenome (GOLD analysis project Ga0075424, IMG submission 75301) | Bulk soil microbial communities from a Populus tree surrounding site in Tennessee, USA - Soil MetaG P. TD hybrid SBSTD3 | ecosystem: Environmental > Terrestrial > Soil > Tree plantation... | reverse complement strand
GATACGGACGTGAGCGGCGGCTTCAGCCAGTTCACCGGCGGCTACACCAAGCCTGACGATCCATCGTTCGATAAAGGCAACTGCTCGCAGAGCCGCCGCCAGATCGCGAACCTGTCGGTCGGCGCCGAGACGCCTCGCTTTTCAAATGACGCGGTCCGCATCATCGCGTCGAACTGGCGCGTCTCGGCCATTGCCAGCGCGCGCTCAGGCTCGTGGCTCACCGTGACAACGACGCGCGACATCGCGGGGACGGGCATCACACCCCAGCGCGTCAACCAGGTGAACGCGAATCCGTATGGCGACCAGTCGCTGAACAACTACCTGAGCGCCGTGGCATTCGCCGCGCCCGCGCCGGGCACGTATGGCGACCATCGGAACAACAGCATCGAGGGGCCGGGATTCTGGACGGTGGACATGGCGCTCTCGCGCCTGGTGTCGTTTGCATCAACCCGGCAGCTCGAATTGCGTGTCGAAATCTTCAATCTGTTCAATAACTTCAACTGGGGCAACCCCGTTACAAACTTTGATGCGGGGACCTTCGGCCGGATAACATCATCGGCCGGCGATCCGCGTATCATGCAGTTCGGCATCAAATACGGGTTCTAGGAGGATTGAGTATGAAGCTTGGGGTTCTGGCTCTTGGTCTCGCCCTGTCGGGACTCGCGGTCCCCGTGTCGGCCCATCACTCATGGACCGCGGAATACGACTCGAAGAAGCCGGTCACGGTAAAGGGCGTGGTCTCAAAGGTCGAATGGACGAACCCGCATACCCATTTCTATGTCGATGTCACCGACGCCAGCGGCAAGGTGACGACATGGAACTTCGAGATGGCGAGCACGCCGGCGCTCGAGCGCGGCGGCTGGTCCCGCAAGACGCTGCCGGTCGGCACGCAGGTGACGGTTGAAGGCTTCGCCGGCCGCTCGGTCGCGGAACGCGCCATCGTGACGGCCTTCAAAGGACCCGACGGCAAGGAATTCTTCGTTCCAAAGCTGGGCAACTAGAGAAGGCGAGGCTTCTGTGAAAAGGATAGTCGTCGCTGCGATTGCCGTCATCGGGCTCACCGCGCCATTTGTCACGCAGCCGCGCGCGCAGGAGTTGCCGCGGCGCCTCGGCGGCGAGAACGGGCCGAAGAAAGCTGCGGAGGTGAAGCGTCCGGCACCCAGGCTGGCGGACGGCACCGTCGATCTCTCCGGCATCTGGACCGGTGGCGGCGATGCGCCCATCCCGAGGCTGCTCGGCAAAGACAAGCTCGATGCGTTGATGATGCCGTGGGCGAAGCAGAAGATGGCGTCGGTGAAAGAGGCCGATGACCCGTACTTCTACTGCATGCCAGGCGGTCCGCTACGGATCACCGGCGGCTTCGCATGGCGGCTCGTGCAGCCTGCCGGCGAGCGCGCGAAATACATCTTCATGCTGCAGGAAGGCAACGCGCACAGCTTCAGGCAAATCTTCATGGACGGCCGCAAGCACCCGGACGATCCGTCGCCGACGTGGTACGGCCACTCGATCGGACACTGGGAAGGGAACACGCTCGTCGTCGATACGATCGGGCTCAACGACAAGTTCTGGCTCGACAGCGCCGGGACGCCGCACACCGAAAAGCTTCACCTCATCGAGCGGTACACACGAACCGACTACAACACGCTTCGGCGTGTCGTGACGATCGACGATCCGGGTACATTTACCAAGCCGTTCGATGTGACGTATACGGCGAAGCTCGGCGACCCGGACAGCGAAATCATCGAGTACTTCTGCATCGAGAACAACCAGTGGGGCGAGCGCACCAACGCCAACCCGACGGCGCCGTCACTTCCAGTCGCCAGGTAAACGCATACACTCGAGGCGGGCCCCCTGGGCCCGCCTTCTCACATTGCCGATGCGCGTCCTACCGGTGGGCGTGCGTGGGAATCTTGAGGACCTGTCCCGGCTTGATCTTGTCTGGATCGCTCAACTGATCTTTGTTCGCGTTGAAGATCTCCGTGTACGCGTTGGCGTCTCCAAGCGTTTCCTTGGCGATCTTGCTGAGTGTATCGCCTGACTTCACCGTATAGGTCCGGTCCGCCGGCGCGCCCGAACCGGTGGCGCGGATATCGGCGACCACCTCCTGTTGCCACGTGGGAATTGTCTTAATCGCATCCCAGATCTGGTTGGCCTCTTGCTGAGTCTGGACCGTGCCGTTGAAGTGGAGCTTCCCGTCACGCTCTTCCGCGCCGCCCTGGAAGCGGAGATTCTTCGCGGTCTGAATCGCGTAGTTGTACTTCTCCCGAAGAGCCATGGTCGTGCCTCCTCGGGAGAAGGGATGCAATCACGAATCCGCTAAAACGTCATCCGGAAGCCGAGCTGCGCCGTGCGATTCTGGCCGGAGGTCCGCTGCAGGTATTGAGGGCTCGTCTCGACCGTGGTAATCGTCCAGTTCGGCGAGTTGAACACGTTGAACACTTCGGCGATCCCCTCGAGCGTCACCCGATGCGGCAGCGTGATTTTCTGCTGCACACGCAGATCGGCTTTCCGCCGCGGCGGCTGCGTGAAGCCGTTGCGCGGGACGATGCTCCCATCGGCGCGGGCGCGAAGACGGCTGGACGACTCCGGCCCGCCGACGCCAGCGATGTTGCGCACGTCGGTGCCGTAGGTCGTCGTCGCGCGCTCGCCGATGCCGGTGTAGAAGACGCCGCTTACCTGCAGGCCTCGGCCCACCTCCCAGATGCCGTTCAGCACGGCGCGATGGCGCAGGTCGCCCGAGGACAGCGACCATTCGCCGCCGAGATCGGGCGTGGTCTTGATCGGCGCCGGGTTGATGCCGGCGAACGCGACTGGAAACGCATCCCATAGCCCCGAGAGGGTGTAGGTCGCGGAACCCTGCCAGTGGTTGCTGAAGCGCTTGGTGACCGCCGTCTGCAGGGCGTGATAGCTGGACCGGCCCATGCGCACCACCATGGAGATCGCCCCGAAGTCGGGGTACGCGCGGTGCGCGATGTCCGAGAACGGATAGTTCGCTCCAGTCGCGGGATTGAACGTCAGGTTCATGTTGGAGATGACATCCTTCTCGTTGCGGCCCTGGCTGTACACGTAATCGGCTTCGACAGCCGCCGTGGCGCCGATCTGATGCTGGAAACCGATTGAATTCTGCCAGGTTCGTCCCATCTGCGTGGAATAGGCGGCCGGCGCAACCAGCTCCTGCAGCGATCGGCGGAGGCACGTCGGCGTGCTGCGCACATGGCAGAACTGCTGCTGTCCCTGCGCGACCGACGGCAGCGGCTGGCCGTTGGTGGGATTGCTGCCAAAGTCCGGCCGGCCGTCATTGGTGTACTGGACGACAACCAGGCGATCGATCTGCGCCATGAAGAACGTGTCGATCTGCAGCGGCGTCGAGAAATACACGCCCGTGCCGCCGCGAATCACCGTGTTGTCGGTCAGGCGATACGCGAAGCCGGCGCGCGGCTGGATGTTGTTCTTGTCCGCTGGGCGGCCCTTGTCCACGAATGGCGGAACGGCGTAGTTGTTCCCGTTCGCGTTGATGCTCAGGTCGTAGCGCGCCCCGAGATTCAGCGTCAGCTTGTTCGACACCTGCCAGTCGTCCTGGAACCACGCCCCGTACTGGGGGCGCACGTCGCGCGTCGCGTAGTTGCCGACGCCGATGCTGTAGGTGCGAATGAGCGGCGAGATCGCGTTCATGTTCCACGTGTCCGCGTTCCACGGATCCGGGAACCACGCCTGAATTTCCGCGGCCGACGGCGTGCCGCCGCGCGCGTCCACGGTCCCCATGCACGACTGACAGTTGTTGCCCGAGTCGACCATCACGACGGCATCGGCGCCCGCTTTCACGTCGTGGCGGCCGCGTGCGTCGTACGAGTAGGTGAAGTCGTCCCGGAGGCTCCAGTTGTCCTGCGCCCCGAAGCGCGGGTAAAACGTGTTGCCGCCGATCGCGAAATTGCTGAACGTGATCCGCGGTGACCCCGTCGTGACGCCGTTGGCCGCCTGCCAATGCTTCGACCAGGTCGTCAGGTTCGCGTTCTCGAAGATCCAGCGCGTCTTGCCGGCGTTGACCTCGTTGACGGCACGGTTGCTCAGCACGTGTGTGAACTGCCCCGCGTATTCACGGTTGGTCTCGAGCGTCGATCCGGTCGCCGCCGGATGGCTCGTGTTCCCCGTCGTGAACGGCTGCCAGTGCTCGGCGTCGGTGATCTTTCCCATCACCCGCATGTTCGAGGAAAGCTGATAGTCGAGGCGCGCGCCGCCCATCTTCACCGTTTCGGGTCCGTGCAGCTCGACGTTGAACGCCGGGTATGGCGTGTTCCAGATGCTGGTCTTTGGCTCGCGCTCGTAGTCGAAGTGCGCGAAGAAGTGGAGGCGATCCTTGCGAATCGGACCGCCGAGGGTAAACGCCAATTGCTGGTTGTCAATCGGCACCACCTTGTGCAGCACGGGATCCGGCGCATTGAACCGGCTGTTTCTGAAGTTGCCGCGCACCGATCCCGCGAAACGGTTCGTCCCCGACTTCGTCACGGCGATCACCTGCACCGCCGCCGACCGTCCCATCGTCGCGTCGAACCGGTTGGAGATGTACTGGAACTCGCCGATCGATTCCTGGCTGTAGCGAGGCTGGTTGCCGAAGCCCATCTCGGAAGTCACCTGCTGGCCGTCGAGGCTGAACTGATACTGGCGCACGTCGCCCGCGGCGCCGCGGTTGGCGATGGGGGTGTTCGCCGTGTCGGATGTCATGCGGCTGCCCGGGGCGAGCATCGCCAACGCCATCCAGTTGCGTCCCTGCACCGGAAGCTCCTGCACCTGCTGGGGATCGATGTTGCCGCCAAGCTGCGAGGTAGCCACGTTGATGAGCGGCGCTTCTCCGCTCACCGTCACCGTTTCGGCGACGCCGCCTGGCGCGAGCTGCAGATTGATGACGAGCGTCTGCCCGACGAGCAGTTCCACGCCGGCGCGCTGCGCGCCGCGGAAGCCCTGGAGCTCGGCGGCGATCTGATAGGCACCGACGCGCGCGGGGATGCGGTAGATGCCGCGCTCGTCCGTGACGGCGACGAACCGGTTACCTGACGCCTCGTGGAGGGCAGTAACCGTGACGCCCGGAAGCACGCCACCCGTCGAATCGGTGATGGTCCCGGTCAGCACGGCTTCCTGCGCGAAAGCCGCCGTTGGAAGCAGCATCAAGAGGGCAAAGACGATCGGTCGCATCAGTCCTCCTCGTAAACAACGCGTCCACCCACCATGGTCAGCACCGGCTTGATGTTCTTGATTTGATCCGCTGGAATCGTCAGGTAGTCCCTGTCGAGCACGACGAGATCCGCCAGCTTGCCCGGCTGGATCGCGCCGAGGTTGTCCTCCTGGAACACGAAGAACGCGTTGTGGCGCGTGTACGCGATGAGCGCGTCCTCGCGGCTGATCGTCTGCCGCATTACCTTCAGACCGCTCGTCATCTTGCCGGTGACCGCGTAGTTCAGCGTGATGAACGGCATGTACTGGTTCGCCGCGCTCCCGTCGCTGCCGAAGCCCCACATGATGCCGCTCGCCTGAATGGTCGCCAGCGGCGGCTGCTCGTATGCCTCGTCGCCGAAGATGTCGTGCATGATGCCGCCGTTGATCACGTTCCACGGGTGGACGGCCGCGTACATGCCCAGACGCTTCATCCGCGCAATCTGCGACGCGTTCGACTGGTTGAAGTGCGCGAGCATCCAGCGCAGGTTCTTCACCGGATAAATCTTGTTGACCGCTTCGACTTGATCCAGGAACGCGTCAATCGTGTGCGTCAGCTCCGCATGAACATGAAGCGGGAGCCCGTTCTTCGCAATCTCCATCGCGAGGCGCCGCCACTGCGCGAGCTGATCGGGTTTTGGATCCGACGTCGAGTCGAACATCGGATCGTGAAGCGGCCCGTAGACGCTCTCGCCGTACAGCACGCTGTCGATGAAGTCGTCGCCCTGAAACAGCTTGAGGTCCGCGATCCGCGGCAGCGCCCGGTCCACCTGTTCCGGCGTCCCGGCGCCGATGCCGTCGATGCAGAAGACGCGGACGTTGAGCTGCTGCTGCGCCTCCCACTTGCGATACATCGGCAACAGGCTGGTGTCGCACCCGGCGACGCCGAACGCCGTCAGGCCGGCCCGGTTCATGTCCTTGATCATCGCGAGCGTGCTCGCTTCGAGCGCCGCGTCGGCGACGCGCGGCATCTTCGCGGCGATGGCACGTACCGCACCCATTCCGCCTTCGACCACGCCGGTCGCATGCCCCGAGGCGTCGCGGACAATCGATCCCTTCGGGAAGTCCGCCGGGTCGGGCGCGCCGTCGCGGATGCCGAACGCCTCGAGCCCGCGGCTGTTCAGATACGTGCGGTAGTACGACTCCTGAAGGGCGACGGGATGATTCGGGATGAGACGATCGAGCTCTTCCCGCGTGAACCTGGCACGGCTGTCGGCAAACTGGTCGACCGACCAGCCGCCAATCGTGTACACCCAGTCGCCGGGCGCAACCGCCTTCGCCCGTGCCGAAAACAGATCGAGCGCCTGCTTGCGCGATTCGACGCCGTCAAGCCGCACCTCGTTGGTCCACGTCGTGCCGGCGCGCAGCAGATGCATGTGGTTGTCGATGAGCCCGGGAACAACCGACCGCCCCCGCAGGTCGACGCGGCGCGCCGCGGCGCCGGCCATCTGTCCGATCTGCTGATTGGTGCCGACAGCGACGATGCGGTCGCCCTTGATGGCGACAGCCTGCGCAATGGTGAATTTGTCATCAACGGTGATGATCTTTCCGTTGGTGAGAATCAGGTCGGCGGAAGGCTGCTGCGCGTGAAGAATTGCGCCAAGCGCCAGAGCTGCCGCCGCGGCCGGGAGGATTCTCCGCATGTGCGCTCCTTGTAAGGGCGCGCCATTATAGATGCAGCGGCGCGGCGCCGGGTCGGCTTAAGAGAACGGCGGGTTGGGGACGCGCAATTAGGTGCGATTGCGGCGATCCTGGCCGGCGCGGCGCTCGGTTTTCCGGCGCTCCGTGCCGGTAGGAGACCCGAGGTTGACCCGCCTGCGATCGCTTCGCCGGCGTTCCATCCCCGTTCGCTTCTCGCGCATCGTCACCGATGACCGTGCTGCCTCGCTGAGCTCACGCTGCTGCCGAAGGGTGCGCCGCGCGGGCTCGAGCACTTCGAGAAGCCCCTGGTACACGGCCTGCGCCTTCACGTCGCCCGGCGACCGCGACACGATGTCGCGAAGATACTGAGCCGCGGCCAGCACGTTTGCGCGCTGCCATCCTGACATCGGCGTGGGGGAACCGACACTCATCGCTCGTCGATCTCCTTCGGAGAGCCTGAAAGAATGTTGGGAAGTCCGGCTTCAACGAATTTTATCGGCCGCTGACGGACAGGAAGTTAGCCTCGCACTACCTGAGCGCCGTATTGGTCACGGCCGACGGAATCAGCAGACGCGGAGGGTTGACCGACTCTCCCGGTCCGAGCGACGCCAGGTATGCGGTAATGGCGACCATATCGTCGTGGGTCAGGTTCGCGACGACGGGACGCATCATCGGGGCCTGCGCGCCGTTGCGCGTTCCCTGCTGGAAGTCATAGAGCTGCCGCGCGAGGTAACTCGGTGAGCGGTTCGCGAGCGGCGGCACGTCGTCCTTGCCCATCAAATCCTTGCCGTGGCAGCCGGCGCAGGCGGTCGTTTTCCCCTGCACGATCTGGTCGCCGATGGTCATCGAGCCGCCCGTCGTCACGAGCTCCCGTCCGCGCGCGATGCTGCCGATCGGCGCATATGCCACAAACCCCGAGTGCGGATTGCGCAGCTCTTCCGCCTGCACGTTGTCGGCGGGCACCTCAATAATGCGCCCGGCAATCGGCTCGGTGCGTTCGCTTGCGGTGGAGATGAACAGCTGGCCCTGAATGCGCGTCTTCGGGACCAACTCGGTTTCGACCACCCGCACCCACCGCGTGTTCCATTTCACCTGCGAGAAGTACGCGGCCGCCTCACGGATCTCCTCGTCGCTCATCGACATCGCGAGGTTGGTCATCGTGGGCGTGTTCGCCTTGCGCCAGTCGGCGCTGCGGCGGAAGCCGAGTCGGAAGTCCTGCAGCTGACGGACGATGTAGGCGAATGGCAGCCCGCCGGGCTGCGCGTTCTCCGGGCGCCCCTTGCCGTTCGGCAGGTGACAGGATCCGCACCCGCGCGCCGTGTCCTGCAGCTTCTTCGGACCGTGCGCGATGATGTCAGGCATTGGCGATGGATGGTCGCCGGGGAACCAGTCGATGACGTTGTGGCCGTCGCGTATGTCGACGAGCGTATAGGTCGCGCCCGATCCGTCGACACGGCGTGGACGCAACTGCTCGTCGCGATCTTCGTTTGGTCGGAGGGTGCGCGTCGGCGGGTTCTGTGGCGGCGCCGCCTTGTCGTCCCACGCCGGTGGTGTGAGGAACCCGTACGCCCAGATCGGCTCTTTCGCGCCGTGTGCGTGCACGTACCCTGTGGTCACTGTGACAGCCGTCAGGGTCGCGATGACGACACCGGCGTACCGGTTCACGCGGCGGTTATACACCCGGGGGGCAGACGGTTTCAATGAAGATGTATGCTCTGACGCTGCAGCGGAGGCTTTCCATGAAACGACACCTGGTGCTCGGCGCCATCATCGCGGTCGGGGCGTTGTCGATGGCTACCTCGGCATTTCAGGGCGCGCCGGCCGGCGGCCGGCAGGGCGGCCCGAATGTCGCGCAGATCGAAAAGGTCAAAGACAACCTGTACATGATTACCGGCGGAGGTGGGAATACGGCCGCTTTCATTACGGAGGGCGGCGTCGTCATCGTTGACACGAAGCTCGCGAACTGGGGACAGGCCATTCTCGACAAGGTGCGGACGGTCAGCGACAAACCAGTCTCGCTGATCATCAACACGCACACGCATCCCGATCACACCGGCAGCAACGAATTCTTCGGTCCGACTGTGGACGTCGTCGCGCAGGACAACACGAAGATGTACATGCAGAACATGGACGCCTTCAAGGGCGCGGGCGCGCGCTTCCTGCCGAAGAGGACGTTCAAGGACACGATGAAGATCGGCGTCGGCAAGGACCAGATCGATCTCTACTACTTCGGCCGCGCCCATACAGGCGGAGACGCATGGGTGCTGTTCAGGACACCGCGCGTGGTGCATGCCGGCGACGCGTTCGCGGGCAAGAACGTACCGCTCGTCGATACCGCGAACGGCGGCAGCATGGTCGAATACGGCAAGACCATCGCGAAGGCGGCCGCGACGCTGAAGGACTACGACAGCATCATCACCGGCCACAGCACGCTGATGAAGCCTGCGGATCTGAAAGAGTACGCGGACTTCAACAACGATTTGGTCTCGTGGGTACAGTCGGAGATGAAGGCCGGGAAGACCGCTGACCAGGCGGGCGCCGAGTACAAGATTCCCGAGAAGTACAAGGGATACGGGCTCGGCGGCGATCTCTTTGGTGGCTACAAAGGCCGCATCAAGACGGCGTACGAGGAACTCGGGAAGAAGTAGATTCGCAAACCGCGGAGACACGGAAGGCACGGAGCAGGTTTTTCAAGCCTCCGTGTTCTCCGTGACTCCGTGGTTCGTATGACCAGGACCTACCGTTAGTTCGTTGTCGGCGTCGCCGGCAGCCGGAACGCCACCAGTTCACCCGGCGTACCTCCACCGCCAACCGCGACGACGATGTACTGCCGTCCGTTGAGCGTGTAGGTCATCGGCGATCCGCTCTGACGCGCGGGCATCAACACCGCACCGGCATCACGGCCGCTCGCCTTGTCGTAGGCGCGCAGCAGCGCACCGCGCGGGTGGCCCGCCGTCGTTTCCACCGCTTCACCTGCGATCAGCAGCGTCTTGGTCACGAGCGTGCCGATGATGCCGGCCTGGCCAGTGCGCGGAATGTTCACGCCGCGCAGCGCCGGGTGATTACGAACGTTGTCGGGCGTGTCGCCGTGCGCGATCTGCCAGAGGATCTCGCCTTTGTCGAGACTGATCGCGCTGATGCTGCCGTACGGCGGCTTCACGATCGGCAGCCCCTGCACCGTGATCGCGGGACCGCCTTCGCCGCCGGCCCCTCCCTGCGCGCCCTCCGATCCCGGCACCTGCGCTCCATGCGCGACGATCACAGGCGGCCGCGGCGCGCCGCCCATCGGCGTCGCCATTCGCGCGCCGGTGATGGCGTTGCCCGACACGTAGTTCATGTCGTACACCTTCGGGTCATCCGGCTTGACCATGCCGAGCGATGCGGGATTGCGGCGCGAGTAGACGTACATGATGTGCGTGTCGGGATCGTACGAGCCGCCGGCCCACACGGTGCCGCCGCCGTTGATCGCCAGGCTCAATGTGCCGAGCGGTCCATCGACCTTGCTGACGGTCGGCGGCGTGAAGATCGGTCCGATCTTGTATTTCGAAACGATGCGCTCGCCTTCCGCGCGAAGCTCCGGCGTGAAGTCGATGATGTAGTCCTTCTGGAATCCGTTCCAGTCGTACGCGAACGGTTTGCCGTGCGCGTCGAGCGGCATCGGCTGCGTCGGCGCGTACCACTCGCCCGGCACGTCGCCCTTCTCGACCGCGCGCTCTTCGATCGGCCAGATGGGTTTGCCCGTCTGACGATCGAAGACGTAGAGCATCGCCTGTTTGGTCGGCTGCGCGAGCGCCTTGATCGCCCGCCCGTTGACGGTGATGTCGGCGAGGATCGGCGCGCACGGGATGTCGAAGTCCCAGATCCCGTGGTGCACGAGCTGATAGTGCCACTTGCGCTCGCCGGTCTTCAGATCGAGTGCAACGACGCTTTCGCCGAACAGATTGTCGCCGGGGCGATGGCCACCGTAATAGTCGCCCGTCGACATCTCGACCGGCAGGTAGACCATGCCAAGCTGCTCGTCGATCGCCATCTGGCCCCACACGCCGGTGTTGCCTGAGTACGTCCACGAGTTGTTCTGCCATGTCTCATTGCCGAACTCGCCGCGCTGCGGGATCGTGTGGAAGATCCAGAGGCGCTTGCCGCTCTTCACGTCGAAGCCGCGGATGTAGCCCTTCTCGTTCTTCATCCCCTTCGGGGGGACGCTGCCGCTCATGTGCGCGGCGCCGACAATGATGGTGTCTCCGGCGATGACGGGCGCCGCGTGGAGTCCGACTTCGCCGTTGACCAGATCCATCTGCTGATCGTCTTCAAGCTTGAGGTCGACGATCCCGTCTTTCCCGAAGTTCGGGATGCGCTGTCCGGTCTTCGCGTTGAGGGCGATCAGCTGATAGCCGGGCGTGACGTAGAGGATGCGTTCCTCGCGGCCGTCGGTCCAGTACGAAAGGCCGCGGCCCGAGAGCTGGCGCGGCGCGGCTTCACCGCGCGGCCCCTCGAATTCCTTGTGCACCCACAGCAGCTCGCCGGTCGCGGCATCGAGCGCGACGACGGCGCGGCGCGTGCCCGCAACGGAATAGACCACACCCTTCGCCATCAGCGGCGTCGACTCGAGATTGAACTCGGGCCGCGGACCGAGGTTCTCGGTCTTGAATCGCCACGCCACCTCGAGCTTGTTGAAGTTGTCCGCGTTGATCTGATCGAGGGGCGCGTAGCGCGTCTGGGCGAGATCGCCGCCATAGGTGGTCCATTCACCGTTTTTGGCGCCGACCTGGCCGGCGACGGGCAACGTGGCCCAGACAACGAGCGCGCCGATCGCGATCAGACCCAGACACCACCGACGAACCGCTGCAGTCATGGTTCCTCCGTGCTTTGGTAGCGTTCCCGTTGGCGAGCTTATACACCATCGGGGCCGAAATAGGGAACATTCCCGACTCCGTGCAGTATCATCGCCCCACCCCGGGGACCTCGTTTCATGAATCGATGAAGGAGGCCGCGATGCGCCGGCTTGGTTGTCTCGGCATGATCGCACTCGCGTGCTGGGCGTCTGAGAGAGTGTTAGACGCACAGCACGGCACCACCCAAGGTCAGTGGCGCAGTTATAACGGCGATTCCGGCAGCACGAAATACGCGCCGCTCGACCAGATCAACACCCGCAATGTCGCGAAACTTCGCATTCTCTGGCGCCGCCCTGCCGTTGATCCCACGCTCGCAGCGAGAGATTCGAAGCTGCGGATTCCGCCGAACTTTCGCGCGACGCCGCTGATGGTCAACGGGGTTCTGTACGCCCCGGACGCGATCGGTCTCGCCGAGGCGTTCGACGCGGCGACGGGAAAAACACTCTGGGTACAGGAGCCATCGGCGCCTGCCGAGCTCGAGGGCGACAGCACGCGCGGCGTCGCGTACTGGACCGACGGTCGCGATGAGCGTGTTCTGGTGCAGCGTGGCGAGTACTTGTACGCGCTCAACGCCAAAACCGGCAAGGGCTACTCCGACTTCGGCGATCACGGGCGTATCAATCTCACACATGGGCTCGGCCCTCTCATGACGAAGTTCTACTGGACCGGAGCGCCATTCGTCATCCGCGACGTGGTGATTATCGGTGCATCGATGACCGATTCTCCGGGAAGCAAGGATCAGCCTCGCGGGGATGTTCGCGCGTTCGACGTACGGACGGGCGCGTTGCGGTGGCAGTTCCACACGATCCCTCAGGCGGGCGAATTTGGCGTGGAAACCTGGGAGAACGACTCCTGGAAGTATTCAGGCCAGGCGCCGGTATGGGCGCTGTTCAGCGCCGACGAGGAGCTCGGCTATCTCTACATGCCCGTCACCTCGCCAACGAGCGACATGTACGGCGGTCACCGTCTCGGAAACAACCTGTTCGGACAGAGTCTGGTCTGCGTCAGGGCGGATACCGGCGCGCGCGTGTGGCATTTTCAACTGACGCATCACGATCTCTGGGACTTCGATCCTCCGGCCGCGCCCATTCTCGGGGACATTCGCGTCGATGGGCGCGCGATCAAAGCCGTTGTCCAGGTGACCAAGCAGGGTTTCGCGTACGTCTTTGACCGCGTGACGGGAAAGCCGGTGTGGCCAATCGAAGAGCGGCCGGTACCGCAGTCGTCGAC
>Ga0075424_100004671_pt1 | contig 12971 bp, 10 predicted proteins | sample SoiMethybrSBSTD3_FD_75301 | JGI IMG/M metagenome (GOLD analysis project Ga0075424, IMG submission 75301) | Bulk soil microbial communities from a Populus tree surrounding site in Tennessee, USA - Soil MetaG P. TD hybrid SBSTD3 | ecosystem: Environmental > Terrestrial > Soil > Tree plantation... | reverse complement strand
GGGCGTGGCTGCGCTTCACCGGCCGCACGCGCGGCCAGGAGGTCGGCGACGGCTGGCTCGGCGGCGTGCACCCGGCCGATCGCGACGCGTGCACGGGTGGCTACGTTGCCGCGTTCGCCGCCCGCCAGCCGTTCACGCTCGAGTACCGGTTGCGCCGTGCGGACGGCGCCTATCGTGATCTGCTCGACAAGGGCGTGCCCCGGTTCGATGCCGGCGGCAGCTTCCGAGGCTACGTGGGCTCGGCCGTCGACATCACCGAGATCAAGGCGGCCCAGCACACGGTGCTGGAGAGTCTCGCGCTGCGTAGCGCCATCTTCGGCTCGCTCTACGGGCTGCTCGCCGCCCTCGACCGTAACGGCGTCATCGTGGCGGTCAACGAGTCGTGGACGCGGGCGCTGGCCGACAACGGCGGCGAGGCGGGCACCGCCGGTGTCGGCGTCAACTACCTCGAGACCTGCCACCGGGCGGCCGCGAGCGGCGATCCGGACGCGGCGGCGGCGCTGGAGGCCATGCAGAGTGTGCTGAAGGGCGCCACCGACCGGGCCCTGCTCGAGTATGCGTGCCCGGGCCCGGCGGGCAACCAGTGGTACGCGATGATCGTGGAGCCCTTCCGGCGTCCGGAGGGAGGCCTGGTGATCGCGCACGTCGACGTCACGCGGCGACGGCGCGCCGAGGAGCAGCTCCAGCGCGAGCGCGAAGAGCTGGCCCACGCGCTCCGCGTGGCCACGCTCGGGGAGCTGGCCAGCTCGCTCGCCCACGAGATCAATCAGCCCCTGGCGGCGATCGCCGGCAACGCGCAGGCCGCCTACCGCCTGCTCGGCTCGGCCGTGATCGACCCCGAGGTCCGCGAGGTGCTGCGCGACATCGTGTCCGATGCGCAGCGGGCGGCCCAGGTCATCCGGCGGCTGCGCGCGCTGTTCAAGAAGGAACACAGCGAGCGGCAGCCCGTGGACATCGGCGAGGTGATCAAGGAGGTCGTGGGCCTGCTTCGCAAGGAGCTGGAGCGCCGGCGGGTCGAGCTCGAAGTCTCGCTGTGCCCGAGCCCTCCGCGCGTCCTCGGCGACATCGTCCAGCTCCAGCAGGTGCTGCTCAACATCCTGATCAACGCCGGCGAGGCGATGACCGACGACACCGCCCCGCGCCGGCTGCGCATCGACCTGACCGCGCACGAGGCCGGTGTGCTCGCGCTGACCATCCGCGACAGCGGCCGGGGGGTGGCGGCCTCCGAGCTGGAGCACATCTTCGAGCGCTTCGTCACCACCAAGACGGAGGGGCTCGGCATGGGGCTCTCCATCAGCCGCTCGATCCTCGAGGCGCACGGCGGGCGGATCTGGGCGACGCCGAATCCGGATCGTGGGCTCACCATGCACATCGAGCTGCCCTGTCTGGAGCCATGAGCTGGGGCCAAGGTCCTATTCACCTCCCGTCCCGATATCGGCATGCTCACGGCTGACGATGGGGTCATGGGCCGCGGGAACACCAAGGCCTGAGCGGGCGCGCGTGCCGACGGTGCACGTCGTCGACGACGATGCACCGCTGCGCCGGGCGCTGCAACGCTTGTTGGGCAGTGTGGGGTTCGCGGTCGAGACGTTCGGGACCGCCGAGGATTTTCTGGCCGCGAAGCACGTGCTGCCCGCCGACTGCCTCGTGCTCGACATCCATCTCGGTACGCTCAGCGGCTTCGATGTGCACGATCGGCTGCGCGCCGCCGGGCTCTCGATTCCGACGGTGTTCATCACGGGACACGACGACGCCGTCACCCGCGAGCGGGCGCGGCGTGTCGGTGCCGCCGGCTACGTTCGCAAGCCGTTCGAGGAAGCCGCGCTCGTCGCCGCGATCGAGAGCGCGCTCGCTCGCGGCTGATCCACGTCGCCCGGCGACGTGGCCGCTACGACCAAGGTCCGATAGCCGTCACCGCGCGCGGTGCCGCAGGATCACGCCGGATCCCAGGGAGGCCGACATGCTCATGACCCGACACCGCCACGCCCTCGTGAGTGCCGCCGTCGTTCTCTTGCTCTTCGCCACCGGCTGCGCCCGGCGGCCCTCGGTGACTCAGGCGGCCGCGCCGCCACCGACCGGCGCGCCCGTCGCCGTCGCGCCCGCGCCGCAGCCCGAGCCCGCCCCGGCCCCGGCCGTCCCGCCGGCGCCCGCGCCCGCGGAGCCCGCGCCGGCGCCGGCACCGGTGGTCACGGCGCGGCCGGATCCGAACCAGTTCGTGCCTGACCCCAAGCTGCCGGACATCTACTTCGACTTCGACAAGGCCGCGATCCGGCCGGAGTCCGAGAAGGTCCTGCAGGCTTCCGCCGAGTGGCTCAAGGGAAACGCCGGGCGTGCGCTCATCATCGAAGGCCACTGCGACGAGCGTGGCACCGAGGCGTACAACCTGGCGCTCGGCGATCGCCGGGCGAGGGCCGCGATGGCGTTTCTCGTCGCGCACGGCGTCGCGGCGGGCCGGATCGGCGTCGTCAGCTATGGCAAGGAGAACCCCCAGTGCTCCGAGCGTACCGAGGAATGCTGGAGCACGAACCGGCGCGCGCACTTCGTCCTGAAGGCGCAATAGCCCGACGGCCAGTACCGGTGATGTGGCTCCAGCCCGGCTGGCTCGATTTCCTGGCGTGGGCGACCGTTTCGATACGGCGGGTGCGCAGGGACCCCGAGCCCCGCACGATCTCCGGGCTGGCGCCGGCGACACCCACCGGCCACATGGACGCCGAGGCGTACGAGGCCTGCTCGAGAGCGGTCATGCATGGGCGAGCAACCAAGCACATCACGGAGGAGAACTCATGGCGCGTGTGATCGAGTCGAAGCCGAAGGCCACGACCACGGACCGTCTGTCCGGTGACGAGCTGCGCAAGCTGGACGCCTACTGGCGCGCCTGTAACTACCTCGCCGCCGGCATGATCTATCTGCGGAGCAATCCGCTGCTCCGCGAGCCGCTGAAACCGGAGCACGTCAAGAAGCGGCTGCTCGGCCACTGGGGCGCCAGTCCGGGCCTGAGCTTTGCCTACGTGCATCTGAACCGCTTGATCAACAAGTACGACCTCGACGCGATCTTCCTGGCCGGGCCCGGCCACGGCGCGCCCGGCGTGCTGGCGCCGGTCTATCTCGAGGGGGCGTACTCCGAGATCTACCCGAACAAGGGCGAGGATGCCGAGGGCATGCTCGAGTTCTTCAAGGAATTTTCGTTCCCGGGGGGTATCGGCAGCCACTGCACGCCCGAGACGCCGGGCTCGATCCACGAAGGCGGTGAGCTCGGCTACAGCGTCTCGCACGCGTTCGGGGCCGCCTTCGACAATCCCGACCTGCTGGTCGTCCCGGTGGTGGGCGACGGCGAGTCCGAGACGGGACCGCTGGCGACCTCCTGGCACTCGAACAAGTTCCTGAACCCGATCCGCGACGGCGCCGTGCTGCCGATCCTTCACCTCAACGGCTACAAGATCAACAACCCGACGCTGCTCGCGCGCATCTCGCACGAGGAGCTGGAGTCCCTGTTCCGCGGCTACGGCTGGACGCCCCACTTCGTGGAAGGCTCCGACCCTGCCGTCATGCATCAGCAGATGGCCGCCACGCTGGAAGACTGCGTGCTGGAGATCGCGCGCCTCCAGAAGGACGCGCGCGCCAGCGGCAAGGCCACACGGCCGCGCTGGCCGATGATCGTGTTGCGCAGCCCCAAGGGCTGGACCGGTCCCCGCGAGGTGGACGGCCACAAGGTCGAAGGCTTCTGGCGCGCCCACCAGGTGCCGCTCTCGGGCATGCACGACAACCCCGCGCACATGGCGCAGCTCGAGCAGTGGCTGCGCAGCTACCGCCCCGAGGAGCTGTTCGACGACAGCGGCCGGCTCATCCCCGAGCTGCGCGCGCTGGCGCCGAAGGGCGCGCGCCGGATGGGCGCCAATCCACACGCCAACGGGGGAATGCTGCGCAAGTCGCTACGCATGCCCGACTTCCGCCACTACGCCATCAAGGTGGAAAAGCCGGCGCAGATCGTGGCGGAGAATACCCGTCCGCTCGGCCAGTTCCTGCGCGACATCATGCGCAACAACATGACGAACTTCCGGGTCTTCGGCCCCGACGAGAACAGCTCCAACAAGCTCGACGCCGTCTACGAGGTGAGCAAGAAGCTCTGGCTCGCCGACTACCTGCCGGAGGACGCCGATGGCGGGCAGCTCTCGCCCGACGGCCGCGTCCTGGAAATGCTCTCGGAGCACACGCTGGAGGGCTGGCTGGAGGGCTACCTCCTGACGGGCCGCCACGGGTTCTTCTCCACCTACGAGGCCTTCGCCCACGTCATCGACTCCATGTTCAACATGCACGCCAAGTGGCTGGCCAGCAGCCGCGAGCAGTCCTGGCGGGCCCCGGTGGCGTCGCTCAATCTCTTGTTGACCTCCACCGTGTGGCGCCAGGACCACAACGGGTTCACCCACCAGGATCCGGGGTTCCTCGACGTGGTCCTGAACAAGGATCCGGGTGTCTGTCGCATCTATCTGCCGCCCGACGTCAACACGCTGCTCTGCGTGGCGGACCACTGCCTGCGCAGCACGGGCTACGTCAACGTGATCGTCTCCGACAAGCAGAAGCACCTGCAGTACATGACCATCGACGAGGCCATCAGCCACTGCACCAAGGGCCTCAGCATCTGGCGGCGCGCGAGCAACGACGAGGGGCGCGAGCCCGACGTGGTCATGGCCTGCGCCGGCGACATCCCGACCAAGGAGGCGCTGGCGGCGACCGTGCTGCTGCGCCAGCACTTCCCCGATCTCAAGATCCGCTTCATCAACGTGGTGGACCTCCACAAGCTCATGCCGGAAAAGGAGCACCCCCACGGCCTCTCCGACCGGGACTTCGACAGCCTGTTCACCACGGACAAGCCGATCATCTTCAACTTCCATGGCTACCCGCAGCTGATCCACCGGCTCGCCTATCGGCGGACCAATCACAAGAACCTGCACGTGCGCGGCTACAAGGAGAAGGGCAACATCAACACCCCGCTCGACCTGGCCATCCAGAACCAGATCGATCGCTTCAGCCTCGCCATCGACGTCATCGACCGGGTGCCCTCGCTGCAACGCATCGGTGGGCACGCCAAGGAGGAGCTGCGCAACGCGCAGATTCGCTACCAGAAGTACGCCTACGAGCAGGGGATCGATCACCCGGACGTCGACAACTGGACATGGCCACACTGAGCCAATCGAGCCCGACTCGGATGTCACGCACGGCGGCGGCCGGGCAGCGGGTCGTCGCCGTCCGGCACGGCGAGACGGAGTGGAGCCTGAGCGGGCAGCACACCGGCACGACCGACATCGCGCTCACGGACAACGGCCGCCGGCTCGCCGCGAGGCTCCGCGGCGTGCTGGCGGCCGAGTCCTTCGCCCTCGTCCTGACCAGCCCGCTGCAGCGCGCGCGCGAGACGTGCGCGCTGTGCGGGCTGGCGGACGCCGCCGTGCTGGAGCCCGACCTGGTCGAGTGGAACTACGGCAAGTACGAGGGCCTGACGCCCACGGAGATTCACGGCAGCGCGCCCGGGTGGCTGATCTTCCGCGATGGCTGCCCGGACGGCGAGACGCCGGCCGACGTCGGCGCGCGGGTCGACCGCGTGATCGCGCGGGCGCGCGCCACCGACGGTGACGTCGCGCTCTTCGCTCACGGGCACGTCCTGCGCGTCCTGGCGGCGCGCTGGCTCGGGCTGCCGCCCGGCGCCGGCCAGCACTTCCTGCTCGACACCGGAACCCTCAACGTCCTCGGCTACTACCGCGGAGTCCCCGCGCTCAAAACGTGGAACGCGCCCACCGGCGTCTGAGTCCGGCGCCCGCCGTCCATCCATGGGAGGCATCACATGAGGCTGCAAGAGCTGGAGACTGTCGCTCACGCGCTGGTCGCCGGCGGCAAGGGCATCCTGGCCGCCGACGAGTCCATCGCCACGCTGACCAAGCGGTTCGATGCGCTGAAGATCCGCTCCAACGAGCAGAGCCGCCGCCAGTACCGCGAGCTGCTGTTCACGACGCCGGAGGCGGCCGCGTTCGTGAGCGGCGTCATCATGTACGACGAGACCATTCACCAGAAAGGCTCGCAGGGGCTGCCGCTCGCCGACGTGCTGCACCGTCAGGGGATCCTGCCCGGCATCAAGGTGGATACCGGCACCAGGCCCCTCGCCGGCGCTCCGGGCGAGGTGATCACCGAGGGGCTCGACGGGCTCCGCGAGCGTCTCGCGGAGTACCGTGGCCTGGGCGCTCGCTTCGCCAAGTGGCGGGCGGTGATCTCCGTCAGCGACACGCTGCCCAGTGCCGCCTGCGTCCGCGTGAATGCGCACGCGCTCGCGCGGTACGCCGCCCTCTGCCAGGACGGCGGCGTGGTGCCGATCGTGGAGCCGGAGGTGCTGATGGACGGCTTCCACACCATCGAGCGCTGCGAGGAGGTCACGAGCGCCGTCCTGCACGCCGTGTTCGGGGAGCTCGTGGAGCAGCGGGTCCATCTGGAAGCCATGCTCCTGAAGCCGAGCATGGTGATCGCGGGCGCGATGTGTCCGGAGCAGGCCCCGGTGGACACGGTCGCGACGGCCACGCTCCGGTGCCTGCGCCGCCACGTTCCCGCTGCCGTGCCCGGAATCGTGTTCCTCTCGGGCGGCCAGAGCGGGCGCCTGGCCACCGCGCACCTGAACGCGATCAATCGGCTGCCGGGGCCTCGGCCGTGGACGCTCAGCTTCTCCTACGGCCGCGCGCTGCAGGACGCCGCGCTCGCCGCCTGGCGTGGCCGCGACGAGAACGTGGCCGGCGCCCAGCGCGCATTCCATCACCGCGCACGGTGCAACAGCTTCGCCAGTCTCGGGACGTTCACGGACGACATGGAGGTCGCCGAGCCGCCGCTGGTCGCCGCGGTCGATGCCGGGCGCGACGATTGACGCCGGGCCGCCGGCGCCGCGTGAATGGGACCAATGTCCGATAGCCCGTCGGCGCGAACGGCCCTAGCGTTTGGCCCGTGATTTCTCGACGGTCGGTGACGAAGGTCGCCGTGGCGATGGCGCTGCTGGCGTGTGCGGCGCCGGCCTCCGCCCAGGCCGTCCGGCTCGTCGGAGCGGTGCAATGGGTCTCCGGCGAAAGGATGCAGGTGATCACGGACGCCGGCGGCCCCGTCACCGTCGATCTCAAGGAAGCCGACCAGTCGTCGTACCGCGCACTCCGCAGCGGCGACTGGGTCCTGGTCGACGGCGTCATGGCGTCCGACCGGCGACGGGTCATCGCGCTGGAGATCTGGCGCGACAGCGGCCGCGGCACCTGGACACAGTCGCCGTGATCGAGCGGAAACAGGTGGGGAGGATGACAGGGTGAGCACACCGGACCAGCTCCTGAAGCAATACGGATGCGGCCCGATCCAGTTTTCCGGGTCGGACGACGGACTCTACGAGCGCCATCTGCTGTTCGACAATGTCGTCTCGTTGCGGGCGGCCAGCCCCCGCGACCGCTTCGAGGCCGTCGCCCGCGCCGTGCGCGACGTGCTCTCGCAGCGCTGGCTCCGCACGGAGGACACGTACGCGCGGCAGAACGCCAAGCGCGTCTACTACCTCTCGATGGAGTTCCTCATCGGCCGCTCGCTCGCCAACAACATCACGAACCTGCTGCTCGGTCCGGTGGCGGGAGAGGTAGCCTCGCGCAAGGGGCTGGACTGGCTGGGGCTCCTGGAGCAGGAGCCCGACGCCGGTCTCGGCAACGGCGGCCTCGGTCGCCTCGCCGCGTGCTTCCTGGACTCGATGGCCACGCTGCAGCTGCCCGCCATGGGCTACGGGCTACGCTACGAGTACGGCATCTTCAGGCAGTCGATCCGCAACGGCTGGCAGCACGAGGAGCCGGACCACTGGCTGCGCCGGGCCGATCCGTGGGAGGTCGCGCGCCCCGACGAGGCGGTGACGATCCCGATCGGCTGCGCCTTCGAGGTGCGCGGCGGCAGCCTGCGCGTCGTCACCGACCGGCCGTCGACCCTCATCGGCATCCCCTACGATCGGCCGGTCGTCGGGTACGGCGGCCGGACCGTCAACACGCTGCGGTTGTGGGCGGCCGCCACGCCCGTCTATTTCGACTTCCAGGCGTTCAGCCACGGTGAGTTCGTCGGCGCGCTCGCCGAGCGGCTGGCCGCCGAGTCGCTCACGCGCGTGCTCTACCCCGACGATTCCACCAGCATGGGGCAGGGGCTGCGCTTCGTGCAGGAGTACTTCCTCGTGGCCTGCTCGCTCGCCGATCTCGTGCGGCGCTTCCGGGGCGCCAACCACGACTGGACAGCCCTGCCGGACAAGGTCGCGATCCAGCTCAACGACACGCATCCCGCCATGGCCGTGCCCGAGCTGATGCGCATCCTCCTCGACGAGGCGCATCTCGGCTGGAGCGAGGCCTGGGACATCACGCGACGCGCGCTCGCGTACACGAATCACACGCTGCTGCCCGAGGCGCTGGAGAAGTGGCCGCTGCGCTGGTTCGAGCTCCTGCTGCCGCGCCACGTGGAGATCATCTTCGAGATCAACCGCCGGCTGCTCGAGGAGGTCCGCGACCGCTTCCCGGGCGACGGCGGCCGCGTCGCGCGCGTGAGCCTCCTCGAGGAGGGGCAGGAGCAGAAGGTGCGCATGGCGAACCTCGCCATCGTCGGCTCGCACAGCACCAACGGCGTCGCCGCCATCCACTCCGGCCTGCTGCGCGCGGTGACCGTCAAGGACCTCGCCGAGCAGTTCCCCGAGCGCTTCAACAACAAGACCAACGGAGTGACGCCGCGGCGCTGGCTGCTGGTGGCCAACCCCGCGCTGGCCCGGGTCATCACGACGGCCATCGGCGAGAGCTGGGTCACCGACCTCGATCAGCTCCGGCGCCTGGCCCCGCTGGCCAAGGACACGGGCTTCGGCGACGCCGTGCGGGCGGCCAAGCGCGAGGCGAAGATCCAGTTCGCCGCCTGGCTGCGCTCGGCAACCGGACAGGCCGTGGATCCCGACACGATCTTCGACTGCCAGGTGAAGCGGATCCACGAGTACAAGCGCCAGCTGCTCAACGCGCTTCGCATCATCGTGCTGTACCAGCGCCTGCGCGAGAACCCCGCTCTCACCGTGGCGCCCCGCACGTTCTTCTTCGCGGGCAAGGCGGCTCCCGCCTACCGGCTGGCCAAGGTCGTCATCAAGCTCCTCAATACGCTGGCGGTCACGCTCGAGCGCGACCCGGCCGTGCGCGGCCGCCTCAAGGTCGTGTTCCTGCCCGAGTACTGCGTGTCGCTGGCCGAACGCCTGATCCCCGCCACCGACGTCTCCAACCAGATCTCCACGGCGGGATACGAGGCCAGCGGCACCAGCAACATGAAGTTCATGATGAACGGCGCGCTGACGATCGGCACCCGTGACGGCGCCACGATCGAGATGGCCGAGGAGGCGGGGGAGGAGAACTTCTTCCTGTTCGGGCTGACGGCCGAGCAAGTGGCGGGCAGCCGCAGCTGGTACAGCCCGTACTGGCACTACGACAACGAGCCGGAGGCGCGGGCGGCGCTGGACCTGATCCTGTCCGACCACTTCGGCCCGGGGGACGAGCCCGGCGTCTTCGCGCCCCTGCGCGAGACCCTGCTCACCGGCGGCGACCATTATATGCACCTGGCGGACCTCAGGGCCTACCTGGAGGCGGACCGGCGCCTGGTCGACCTCTACGCGGACCCCCAGGGCTGGACGCGCAAGGCGATCCTGAACATCGCCGGCTCCGGCAAGTTCTCGAGCGACCGCACGATCGCGGAGTACGCGGCCGAGATCTGGGACGTCAAGCCGTGCCCGGTGCCATGACCCTCTCGCCGCTGGCCGGCCAGCCGGCGCCTCCCGAGATCCTGGTCGACCTGGACGTGCTCGAGCGCGCGTATTACGAGCGCCAGCCCGACCCGAGCGATCCCGAGCAACGGGTGAGCTTCGGGACCAGCGGGCATCGGGGCTCCTCGCTCCGGGGCTCCTTCAACGAGGCCCACATCGCGGCGATCACGCAGGCCATCTGTGACTACCGGCGCCACCAGAGCGTCGACGGCCCGCTCTACATGGGCCGGGATACCCACGCGCTCTCCGGTCCCGCCCAGCGGACGGCGCTCGAGGTGCTGGCGGCCAACGGTGTGGCCACCGTCATCCAGAGCCACCACGGCGTGACGCCCACGCCGGTGATCTCGCACGCGATCCTCGCCTACAACCGCGGCCGCACGAGGGCCCTGGCCGACGGGATCGTCGTCACGCCCTCGCACAACCCGCCCGAGGACGGCGGCATCAAGTACAACCCCCCGCACGGCGGCCCTGCCGAGACCGACGCGACGGACTGGATCGAAACCCGCGCGAATGCCCTCCTGACAGACGACGGCCAGCGCATCCGGCGCGTCCCATTCGACAAGGCGATCGCCGCCTCGACGACCCACGAGAACGATTTCGTCATGCCGTACGTCCGCGACCTCCGTCGCGTCGTGGACATGGACGCCATCCGCGGCGCGCGCCTGACGCTCGCCGTGGACCCGCTCGGCGGCGCCGGCGAGCCCTACTGGGAGCCGATCAACGCGGTCTACGGGCTGGACATCACGGTCGTGAACCCGCGGCTCGACGCCCGCTTCGCGTTCATGACGCTGGACCACGACGGCGCCATCCGCATGGACTGCTCGAGTCCTTACGCGATGGCCGGGCTGCTGCGCCTCAAGGACCGCTACCGCCTGGCGTTCGCCAACGATCCCGATGCCGACCGCCACGGCATCGTCACGCCGTCGGCGGGGCTCATGAACCCCAACCACTATCTCGCCGTCGCCATCGACTACCTGCTGACGCATCGCCTGCACTGGCCGGCGGGTGCCGCCATCGGCAAGACGCTCGTCAGCAGCAGCCTGATCGATCGGGTGGCGAACCGTCGCGGATGCTCGCTCTACGAGGTCCCGGTCGGCTTCAAGTGGTTCGTGCCCGGCCTGTTCGCCGGCACGCTGTGCTTCGGCGGCGAGGAAAGCGCCGGCGCCAGCTTCCTGCGCCGCGACGGCTCCGTGTGGACGACGGACAAGGACGGTCTCGTCATGGCGCTCCTGGCCGCCGAGATCACTGCGCGGACCGGCCGGGACCCGGGTGAGCACTACCGCGCCCTGACCGTGGAGCTCGGCAACCCGTACTACACGCGCATCGACGCGCCGGCGACGCCGGAGCAGAAGACGCGGCTGCGCAAGCTATCCCCCAAGGCCATGGCCGGCGCCACGCTCGCCGGCGAGCCGATCGTCGCCGCCCTCACGCGGGCGCCGGGCAACGGCGCCCCGCTCGGCGGCCTCAAGGTGGTGGCGGCCAGCGGCTGGTTCGCGGCGCGGCCGTCCGGGACCGAGAACATTTTCAAGATCTACGCCGAGAGCTTCAAGGACGCGGGCCACCTGGACACGATCGTCCGTGAAGCGCAGGCGCTGCTGAGGACCGCTGACCGCGAGGAGCGAGCGCCATGAATTCGAGCGGATTGATCGAGCTCATCGAGGGTCACTCGGAAGGCCTGACGCATGCAACCTTCCAGGATCTCCTCATGAACCCGCGCACGCCGTCCTTCCGCGGGGCGCCGCGCGACGAGGCGGCGGCGCGGATCGCCGCGCTCTACCGGAACCTCGCCCGCTGGCTCGCCGAGCACGACGACAACGCCGTGCGCACGGCCTACGAGGACTGGGGGCGCACGCGCTTCCGGCAAAACATCCCGATCAGCGAGATCGCGTATTGCGTGCTCGTGGCCAAGGACCACCTCCGGCGCTACGCGCGCGACCGGGGGCTGGCCGAGCTGCAGGCAGTGGAAGCGACGATCGGGGAGTTCTTCGACCGCGTGCTGTACTACCTCATCCGCGGATACGAGATGCAGGCGGCCACCCCCCCGCGATCCGCCCGCGGGCTCCTGGCCTGATCGCGGCCGATTCCTCCCGCCGCATGACCGCGCCGTGTCCACGCCCGTTCTCGCCGGGAGATCGAGCCGCCGGGGTGCTGCTGCACGTCACCTCGCTGCCGTCGCGCCACGGCGTCGGCGATCTGGGCCCGGCGGCCTTCACCTGGATCGACCGCCTGCACGACGCGGGGCTGCAGTGGTGGCAGGCACTGCCGGTGGGGCCGACGGGCTGGGGCGACTCGCCCTACCAGGCGCTGTCCTCGTTCGCGGGCAACGGATTGTTGCTCAGTCCCGATCGCCTCGTCGAGGATGGCTTGCTCCGGCCGGCGGACGTCGAAGGCCGGCACTTCCCGACACTGAGCGTCGACTACGAGTCGGTCATTCCCTTCAAGCGCGGACTGCTCGAGACGGCGTGGCGACGCTTCAGGGCGGGAGCTCAGCCCGATCTGAAAGCGACGTTCGAGGAGTTCTGTCACCAGCAGGCCGGTTGGCTCGAGGATTACGCGCTGTTCCGGGCGCTGAAGGAGCGCTACCGCGGCGCTCACTACCTGCAGTGGCCGCGCCCGCTGGTGGAGCGCCGGCCCACGGCCCTGAGCGCCGCGCGACGCGACGCGGCGGCCGAGGTGGACCAGGTCCGCTTCGCTCAGTTCCTCCTCTTCCGGCAGGCCGCCGCGCTGAAAGCCTACGCAGCCGACCGCGAGGTGCGCTTGCTCGGCGACCTGCCGTTCTTCGTGTCGCCGGACTCGAGCGATGTCTGGGCGCGCCCCGAGCTTTTTCTGCTCGATGCCGAGCGCCGGCCGCGCGCGCTGGCCGGGGTGCCGCCCGATGCGTTCTCTGCCGAGGGACAGCTGTGGGGCAATCCCGTCTACGACTGGGAAGCGCTGCGCGCGAGGGGCTACCAGTGGTGGATCTCGCGTATCCGGGGCTTGCTGGCCCACGTGGATGTCGTCCGCCTGGACCATTTTCGCGCCTTCGCGGCGGCCTGGCACGTCACGGCCGGCGCCGCCAGCGCGCGGTGCGGGGAGTGGGTTCCCGGCCCCGGCGCCGAGTTCTTCAGCGTGGTCCTGCGGGAGCTGGGTCGCTTGCCGTTCGTCGTCGAGGATCTCGGGG
>Ga0075424_100004669_pt1 | contig 12973 bp, 14 predicted proteins | sample SoiMethybrSBSTD3_FD_75301 | JGI IMG/M metagenome (GOLD analysis project Ga0075424, IMG submission 75301) | Bulk soil microbial communities from a Populus tree surrounding site in Tennessee, USA - Soil MetaG P. TD hybrid SBSTD3 | ecosystem: Environmental > Terrestrial > Soil > Tree plantation... | reverse complement strand
TATTCGATCAGCTCGTCGGCGCGCCCGATTAGCGTGTTTGGAACGGTGATGCCGAGTGCCTTGGCCGTTTTGAGATTGATGATCAATTCAAACTTGGTTGCCTGCACGACTGGCAATTCTGCAGGATTTTCACCCTTGAGAACCCTGCCGGTATAAACGCCGGCCATGCGGTAGCTGTCCAAAAAGTCCGATCCGTAGCTCATCAGACCGCCAGCCTCAGCAAAGTCACGATACAGATAGATCGCGGGCACGGCGTGGCGCACAGTCAGGACAGCCAGCTTATTGATGCCGCCAACGAGGACCGAGCCTGCGCCAATCACGAGGCCGCCCACTCGCAACCGTTTTATGTCTGCGAAAACCACATCAAAATCGCTTTCGCTCCTGGCATTGAGGACATGTAGCTCAACCTTGCGGTAGCGCGCAGCCGACAGCATCTCGCGCACTTGGGTTTGAGCGAAAGCACCATCGGCCGGGTTCACCAAAAAAGCCATGACGCTCGCGGTCGGGAGAAGTTCACGCAACAATTCCAACCGCTTTGGGCCAAGCTCCACGACCATACTGGACGCGCCTGTTACATTGCCGCCTGGGCGGTTTAGGTTAGCGACGAAGCCAAGCCGAACTGGGTCACTTCCCGATTCGAAGACGATCGGAATCGTGCTGGTCGCCGCTTGTGCCGCGAGTACCGCCGGAGTGGAGGTCGCAGCAATTACCGTCACCTGACGACGCACCAAATCGGCGGCCATCGCCGGCAACCGATCTTGTTGGCCATCCGCCCAGCGGTATTCAATCGCAACATTTTGACCATCGACGTAACCGGTTTCACCCAGCCCCTTGAGAAAAGCCGCCAATTGCGCCGCATAAGGCTTGGCGGAAGCGACGTTGATAAACCCGACCACGGGCATCGCCCGCTGCTGCGCGCGCGTCGCAAGCGGCCAAATGGCCGCTGATCCGGCAAATACTTTGATGAACTCGCGCCGCCGCATTGCCTCCCCCGGGCCGAGCACAGCGCATCTTAGCTGTTCAAATTACACCCGTTAAGGAGCCACAGAATGTCCGCTTTGGGTCAAAAGCAGACATATGCGGCGCAACAAGTCATGTCCGCTTTATCCCCGATAGCGACCGCGAAAGCGGACACGCGCAAATGGTCATGTCTGCTTTACCCCCGAAAGCGGACATATGCGCTGCAAACCGTCATGTCTGCTTTGGGCCAAAAGCCGACATCGGGACAACTCAGTGCGGCGTCTGCACTACCCCAATAACGGACACTTGCCAAAGCACGCAGCAAGCTGCCACTCACTTCGGCGCATATTGCATTTCGCCGTTGCCGAAAGACCAATCTTCGCGGCCGGAATCCACGAGACTGATCCAGACGTCTTCCTTTCTCACTCGCGCTCGATCGTGGATTTCGTCCGCGATGTTGCGGAAAAACCTCTTCTTCGCGTCCACCGATCTGCCACCAACCCAGGTGACTTGAATGATGATGAGGTCGGGCGAGTACTGCATTCCCAAGTACCCTTCTTGCGGGTAGATGATCTCATCCAGCTCGTGCCTGGTCACCACCTGAAACTTGTCGTGTGCTGGAACATTGGCGACCCCGATCATGGCCTTGTAAACTGCCTCGCTTGCGATGCGGATACGCTCGGCTGGTGCATTCTTGTTCAAGTCGATTCTTACCAATGGCATGTTGTCAGTCTCCATTTTGCTTTGGGTCAAAAGCAGACATTGCTCCGACAAACGTACTAGAACGCTGTTTCCTTGGAGAGCGTGGTCATCTGCTTGTCTGCGACGCGAGTGCTATTCGGGGCCGCCAGGTCAGGCCGCCGTCGCGACCGGGGCCGTAAGCTTGCGCGCGATATAGCGCTGGCCCTGCGTGAGACCGCCATACCCGTAGGCGTCGTCGCGCACGTCGTGGACGTGCACATAGCTTTCCTCATGCAGCGGTCCGAGAATCTTACCCATAACCTCGAAAGTCGCCGCGATGAAGGCCGCTTTCTCGTCCTTGGTATTGGTGCCGTCGACGATGTGAATGTCGAGCCAGAAGCTCGCCAGGCCGACGTCGGTGAGCGGGCGTCCGCCGCAGAACCAATCCTCTGGGTCGACGCTAGTGACAATGACCGCGGTAACCTTCGGGTCTTTGTGAAGCACGCTTGATGACAACCGGCTGATTTCGGCCGCTATACGGGCCTTTCTGGGAATCTGCCGGTCCGGGCTTGCGGTGGTGATCGTGATCAGTGGCATTGGCAACCTCCTTTGAATGAAGACCAATTTAGCAGCGCACGGATCATTGAAAAACGTCATGAATGATGATATCAATGATAACGATGTTAAATCATTCGATCGCCCCCTCGCTTGACATAGACGCCGTCCGGGCATTTGCCTTAGTAGCCGACTTGCGGAGCTTCACGCGAGCGGCGCAGTCGGTCGGCAAGACGCAATCCGCAATCAGTCTGCAATTGAAACGTCTGGAAACGCGATTGTCCGCCCGACTGGTCGAACGTACGCCCCGTTCAGTCAAACTGACCGCCGCCGGCGCAGCATTCCTCGAGCGCGCCCGCGATCTGCTAGCCGCCCACGATCGCGCCTTGGCTGGCGCTAAAGTGCCGGCATATCGGCTGACGATCGGGATCAGTGATCATGTCGCAGGCCCCGATTTGGCCGCGCTGCTCTCCCGAGTGAACGCGTTCGATCCAAAATTGCATCTCGACGTCCGCGTCGATCTGTCCGGGACACTCTTCGATGCCTTCCAAAAGGGCAAGTTCGACGCTGTGATCGTGCGTCGCGAGCGCCACCGGCGCGGCGGGGAGACTTTGTTCGAAGATAGCTTCGGCTGGTTCGCAGCGCCAGCTTTCCAGCATAGGGCCGGCGAGAAGTTGCGCCTTGCCATGCTGGCCGCGCCTTGCGATGTGCGAGCGCAAGCCATCCGCGTGCTCAACAGGGCCAACATCGGCTGGGTGGAAGCCTTCACCGGTGGAGGCGTTACCGCGATAGCGGCGGCGATCGCATCCGGGCTCGCTGTCGCGCCATTAGCGCGTCGGATTGCCCCACCCGGCACAGTGGATATCGGCGCCGCACTATCGTTGCCAGGCCTCGGCAACTCGGCGGTTGTGCTGCATTCGCGCGTGTCGGACGGGCGGGCTCTAGGCGCACTACGCACGCTCGCCGCGACATTTCGCGGTGTGTCGAAAATAGGTGCGCGCTAATCCGGTCAGCAAAAATGTACGGATAGCGCAGGCCGAGTAAGGGTAGCAGAGCGGGCGCTCCGCACATGTCCGCTTTGGGTCAAAAGCCGACGTTCGCATCGCAATAGGTTATGTCCGCTTTGCCCCTGAAAGCAGACATGTGCATTGCAAACAGGAATGTCCGCTAAGGGCCAAGAGCGGACATTAGGACAAACTTGGTTTGTCAATTATTCGATCACTTCGTCGGCGCGATTGAGCAAAGTCGGCGACACAACGAGATCGAGAGCTTTGGCGGTCTTCAGATTGATTATCAGCCCGTACTTAGTCGGCGCTTGCACCGGTAAGTCGGCGGGCTTTTCACCCTTTAGGATGCGGTCAATGTAGCCAGCTGCCCGTCGGTGCGGATCGATTGAATCGGAACCATAGACTGATAGACCACCAGCACGAGCGAATTGGCGCGAAGGGTAGACCGCAGGCAGCCGGAGCTTGGCTGCAAGTTTGATGATCAAGTCGCGGTGAACATTTGCCAGCGCGCTGGATAACAGGATCAGGCCGCCATTGGGCAAGCGTGCAAATTCTGTGAGGGTACGTTCCACCTCCGCCGGATTGCGGATGTCGACCGGGCTCACTTCCATCTTGTGCATCGACGCCGCAGATTGAATGACAGTGAATTGGCCGATTCCTTCGGGTACGGCTGGATCGCGAATAATTGCCGCCCGCGTCACGCTCGGTGCGATTTCCTTGAGCAGCTCTACCCATTTCACGGCCATTCCATATTCGACTTGAGTAAATCCCGTCGCATTGCCGCCTGGCCGGGCTAGGCTTGCCACGAACCCGGCTGCTACCGGGTCAGGGGTCTGTGTGAACACGATGGGGACGGTCTGGGTCACATGTAGCAACGGCCCAACGATGTCCCCGCCCGAAGCCAGGATGACATCCGGTGCCAGCGCGATTAGCTCGCCGGCGTATCTCCGAGCCTCGTCGATCTTGCCGCCAGCCCAACGGGTCTCGATACGGACATTGCGGCCATCGCTCCAACCCAACTGCTGGAGCGCTTGCTGGAACGCAGCGAAGCGGGCCCTCCCTTCCGGATCGTCCATTGACACGCTCATGAGCACACCAATGCGCCGGATGCGATCGGATTGCTGCTGCGCGCGCGTGGCAATCGGCCATGCCGCCGCGCCGCCGACAATTGTGAGGAACTCGCGCCGCCTCATTGTCGCCCTCGAGGCAATGTGAAGGGATCGTGCCAAGCCCTGCCAGCATTTTGGAAGGGCCGGCCATGTCCGCTTTGGGCCAAAAGCGAACATCGACATCCGCGACAACAAAAAACCCCCGAGCGTTTCAGCGTTTCGCCCGAGGGTTTCCCGGCCACATATCAAATTATTTAGGCGGCTTGCTTCCGCTTCCTACGCCAACCGAGCAGACCCAACGCGCCTAAGCCGGTGGTGAAGAGCGGGAGCGCGGCCGGGAGCGGAGTTTGTTCCGCCACAAGTGAAAATGAAATGTCACCGCCGAGACCGCCGCCGTCAATGAGTGTCAGAATTCCAATTCCTATGCCGAGGTTCATAACCAAGTGGTGCGTGGCTGAATCTCCTTGGAAAAATCCGCCAGTGATTGCTCCGCTTGAGACATTGAAAGTATTGAAATCGCCCGGAGCATATTCACCGAGGCCACCTACTGAAGGTGAAACAGTGACCGCAACGCTGTCTGCAGCTTGGCCAAGGGTGTTGTCTTCGAGGCCCGATATGAACCCGTGAATGTTTGCAAAAGAAAACTGGAATGTTAGCGCGTGAGATGGTGAGGCGAAGACGAGTATAATCAGCGTACTGATCAGGGTACCAATTCGCGTCATAGCGTATCCCCCAAACATACTGCCACGCTCGTAGGATTCCATGCGGGCGTTTGGGTCGTCAAGGTAGGGTTGTACCGGGTGTCATGAACCAGTCATGCGTGCTCTATCAATTTGGGCTGCATCGTATGTCCGCTTTGGGTCAAAAGCCGACATGTGCATCGGAAAAAACCATGTCCGCTTTCCACCCAATAGCGACCGCGAAAGCGACTTCTCTCAAAAATCCATGTCTGCTTTGACCCCAAAGCAGACGTGTGCAGCACAATCAGGAATGTCTGCTAAGGGCCAGAAGCAGATATGCATAGAAGGCAAGCCGGGGCTTTCAAAAAGCAAAGAACCCGGCCGCTTGGCCGGACTCTTGCTCTCTCATGTGTCAACTAAAGGCAAATCAATCGTAGTGACGGTGCCGGTGCTTCTTAATGACCACGACCTTGGCATTGTGATTGCGCCAGTCATTGTGATTGCGCCATCCATAGTGATGACCGCGTGTCCACCCACGATGAAGGCCGCGATCGTGATCGCCGTCTCTCGTGACAACCACTGTTCGATCCTGCGCGTTTGCGGTTACGGCTGGTAGTGCAAATGCGACAACGCCTAAAGCAGTCAAGGTGATAAGAAATGTGCGCACGTGTTTCCTCCTAAATCGCTGTTGACCTCTGACAGAGAACGGACGGCCAGACGCGAAGTTCCAAACCTTTTTCTGAGGCTTTACTGGAAGTGTGGCTTCAGGACCGCAGCATTGTTCCGCTCTACCTCTGAAAGCGGACATGTGCGGTGCACTGGTTCATGTCTGCTTTGGGCCAATAGCGGACATCGCTCAGTGCATTCGTTCGCTTTACCCCTGTAAGCAAAAGTCGCTTTACGGTCACCGCTGCCATAGTGGCCGACGTGTGGTGCGCTCAACGCCAAATCTGGTTGATCTGATCATTGATTGTGTCGCTAAATTTTTGCCCTATGCGCTGAACTTGCTGCCACGCATCTGCGCTATTTTCGCCTTCGAACGCGAAGACATCGATTACGCAAAACAGGCCGAGGAAAAAGACAAAACAAAAGGAAAATTGGCGCATGTAAATCTATCCCCGCAGCTAACGGCTGAATGGCTCGCTCATGCTGCAGCGTTTATCGAAAGAGTCGTCTTCTGCCTCTCCTGCTCCGCTGCCATTGTTGACCGCTTGAGCACAAAGACCCGTATCGCCGAGGATAGATTGCTCTTGTTTCGTGTTTGATTAACTTGACCGACTAACGAAACCACTGTGGTTTTGTCGCGATACGCGATCGCACGTAAGGCGTCCCAAAATTCATCTTCGAGCGTCACGCTCGTTTTATGTCCATCGAGGGTGACCGAGCGCTTAACAACAAGAGACATCTTCGCTTTTGCCTGCTGATGACCGAAAGCAAAACAGGCGTTTACGGAAAGCACGCCGCAGCTGTAATCGGCACGGAAACTTTCTTGAGTCCCATATCAACGACATAACTGATTGATGCGGTCACCGAATGACCGCAGGCCGCCACGGGATCATAGGAAAAAGTCGGAACGCCGCCTGGGCCAAAGTAATGGGCTTTTGTATAGGCAATAGTCGTATCTTCGTCGTTGCATACCATTTTTCGCACGGAGGCACAGCGCGCGCCTTCTTCCACGGCATAATGCATGCTGCCGGCCACGGCGAGGCCCATGCAAAAAAACGCGATGCCGATAACGAGAAAGATGAAGATGGGGCCGACGATGGCAAACTCGATTGCCGTCGTGCCCCTTTCGTCGCCACGCATTTTAGTTTTAAGGCGTCGCATGATTAGTTCAGCCGCATCATAGATGTTCTCATGATCGGCGTGGGAAACACACCGGCGACCGTGACCCCTGGAAACAGCGGCGCATAAGAAAAGCTCGTCGTGACCTGAATGTAATCCCCCGGTTGCTGACCTGGCAGCCCGGTTGAGGAGCAATCAGCTGGCGGATTAAGGCTCGCATTCGCGATATGCTGAAGCGCGCCCGCGTCATTAAGGCAGTAGAATCCTTCCTGCGGCGAACCCGTCGCTATTGTCACCTGATTGCCGAGCCCGGTGCTTTGTGCGGCCTGCGTCATTAGTGTCGTCAGGTTGGGGCAGCTCAACGTTGCAGGAAGGTACCCTTTGGACGGATCACAAGCCTTCCAGGCAGCCTGCGCCGCCATCTCCGTGGCGTTCTCGACTTGCATCCGCTTGTAGATGTAAATTGAAATGTCGGCCGTATTCAGCAGGCCAAACGCGAGCATGCCGGCAAAAATCGCAAATTCGAGCGCGGATGCACCGCGCTCATCCGTCTGCAGCGCGGATGCACTACTGGTTAGTTTTCTGAAAGTGCCGACGCGAACTTTTTTTAGGTTCAACATGGAAGGGATCCGCGCTTTTTAATAGATCAATTGACTTCTGCTCGGGATCGTGGCGGTTGGCACATTCAGGCCCGCCGTCTTGCATCCCGCCGCATAGGGGCTTTGCTGATAGATATTGCTCGTACCATTGATGAGTACTGTGTTGGCGATCATCACAAAGCAGTCTGCCCCATTGCTGGACTTGTTGACGTCTCCACTCATCGTGACATTGGAATTCGGCAGGTAGACTCCGCCGGTAATGTCCCAGGCTGGATTGTTGCCCTTGTAGGTAATATCGACGCCGTTGTTGATATTCGGATCCTGGTAGATCGCGATCCCAGGAAACAGAGCTTGCGGGGAACTCGGCGCTTGAATGTTGAAAACACCACCTTGGCCAGTCGAATTGTCGGTTGGTGCGTGAACGTAGTTGGTGCTGCTGCTCGTCCCTGAGAACACAATCGTCACTGCAGAGCCGCCAGCAGTGCTTAGCGTTTTGCCGTTAAGGTCCAACTGGCCATTATAAATGACGATAACAGCCCCAATCAGATTGTCGGGAGTGCTGATCACCACGTTTCCGGTCAGCTGCACGTCACCGCACATCTGTTTGACGCCGCTAATTGACTTGCTACCCGACCAGGTGTTGGTCGCCGGCAATGGCGGATCATTGTGTTTTCTCGGCTCTTGCGGATAAGCGTTCTCACCCGTGCCGCAGTTGTTCGCTGGAATATTGACCACCAACTTGGCATAGGGATCATCTACGGGTGGGATGTTGGATTTCTTTTTAATGCCACAGCCATCATTGCTGCTGGCCGCCAAGCCGTAATTGGCCTTGAGATCGGAGCCATTACAGGTTGCCTTTGAATTCGACATAACGCTGCACCCGTTAAAATCGGAATTTGGTGCACCGTTTGTACGCAGGCCCGTGCCCGATTTGCTAAGGGTCAACAAGCAAAGCGGTTGCTGAATGGTCGTCTGCACCGCGACCGCAGCGCTGGTCAAAAGTTTCTGTGCCACCCCATTGCTCTTGAGATCGCCCACGAAACCGAGCAATTGCGACAGATAAAGTGGCACAATGCTTGATATGCTAACGCTGTAACACGACGAATTGACCTCCGCCCCTTCCGGGCAAGGCGCATTGTTGGAAGCCGCCACACTGACGTTGCTGGCGCCGTCCACAAATCCGTAGTGCGCGGCAACGGCCGTAGCTTCGACGTTGAAATTGTCCTCGCCATTGCTGGCTGCGGCCATGACCGCCGCATCCGCAGCGTTCTGCATTGCTCGAGAACGCAGATACCAGTTGGAAATTTCAAATCCCAATCCCAGTCCAGCAAGGAGTACCGGGAACAACAGGCCCGCCACGATGGCCACCCCACCGCGCTGATCCTTGCGCAGGCGAAGCAAGGCGGTTGCGATCATCGAGAAAGACAAGCGGTCGGACATCGTGAACAGCCTTCTGATGAAGTCATTCCGAGGTGGCAGCAAAATACCGTTCACGACCTAAAGGGAGCTTTCGCGGACAGCCTGCATTCGCAGCGTAGTTGCCTAAACTGTTATCGAAATTTTTTACGCGCACGTCGGCTGCGTGAGCGCTCCCACTAATTGGAGCACAATGCGTTTGTGGAGAGCAGGCCTTGGGCGGACCGGTCTTACGTCAGAAAACCAGCTTCGGGCGACCTGGGATCGTGACTTTTGGCATATTCAATCCCGCCTCCTGGCAGCCGGCGCCCGCTGGTGATTGCGCGTAGATGGCCCCCGTGCCATTTATCCTGATATCGTTGGCGACCATGACAAAGCAGATCGCGCCGTTGGCGGACTTGTTGATGGCGCCGCTGATCGTGACACTCGCATGCGGCATATAGACCAGGCCGGTAATGTTCCACGTCGGATCATTACCTGCGTAGGTAAGGTCCACGCCGGTGGTCAGGGCCGGATCTTGATAAATCGCGACGCCCGAAAACGGTCCAGAGAGCGGTGCCTGAATATCAAGCACGCCTGTGCCGCCCCCCGATTTGTCTGTGACGATATGTTTGTAGCCTCCGTTATCGCCAGTAAGGACGATGGCTAGCTCGGAGCCACTGGCGGTACGGAAAGTATGCCCTTGCAAATCCAGTTGTCCGTTCTGAATGTAGAGAACGGCGCCGTCCGGAGCATCAATCGTAACATCTGCGGTCAGCCGCAAGTCGCCGCAGATGAGTGTGTTGCCTGCAAGATCCGCCGTCCCAGTCAGGGATTTTGTCCCAGACCAGGCGGTGCCACCCGACCACGTGCCACCGTGCTTCGATTCCTGCGGGTATGTATTTGAGCATTTGGTACCCAAGTTGTTTGGAATGTTGCTCGCGAGAACAGCGTAGGGATCGGTGACTGGAGGAGCGTACGAATGCTGTCTGACGCCGCAGCCGTTGTTAGTGGCGTGAGCAACGCCCATAAACGCTTTGAGATCAGAGCCGTTGCATGAGGAACCAGAATTCGACATCACGGTGCACCCACTAAAGTCCGCATTGGGCGCGCCGTTCGATGTTATCGCTTGACCGCTAGTATCCAGCCCCAACAGACAAATCGGTTGCTGAATGACCGTTTTCGTGGCGGTTGCCGCGCTGGACAACTGTTGCAGTCGCGCGCCGTCGACCACCGCATTCCCTTTGTAACCAACGATTTCAACTAACGCGAGCGAGACGATGCTTGTGATGGTCACTTTATAACACGGCGGAGTAACGTCAGGATCGGCCGGACAAGCTGCCGAATCTGTTGCTGAGACGGTGACGTTGTTGGTGCCGTTGGTGAAACCGTAATTGGCCGCAACGGCCGCGGCTTCGATGTTGTAGTTTGACGCCGCATTTGTCGCGGCAGCAATTACCGCGGCATCAGCCGCGTTCTGCATGCCGCGCGTTCGCATATACCAGTTCGTCACCTCCATACCGAGGCCAAGAATCCCAATCAAAGCAGGAAACAATAGCGCCATCATCACGGCGATGGTGCCTCTTTGATCGCGCCGCAGGCTAACCAGAGCACGCATAATTCTTACAGCCGCCGAATCGCATCCCTTGTCACATTTCATCTTCAGTGCCCTTAAGACTTGAAATAACCTCGCCCATCACCGGTGCACGATGATGTTTTCGAATTAAAAACAGTTTCCGGCATTGCCCAAAAAAAGAAATTCAATTGACTAAAATGAAGCTGAGGGCCCGTTAACTCGGGCGCTGGTTACAGACGTGATAGTTGCAAAAATATCCGGGCCTCCAAGTGGGTGAATTCTTGGAGGCCCCGGCTGGGCTCTTTCTTGGTAGGTGATGCATGATGACGACAAAAACCTAAATGACCGTCAACCTTGAAGCAGCAATCAACGGTGTGATTGAGCTAAATTGCTCTCTCTTTGCCGGCCATAAGGTAACCTCGCCATTGGCTCCTAGCGATTAATTCAAACTGCTTCGGAATGTCTGCCGTCGGGTGCCAACTCGGAGCGCTAGGCGACATCGACGCGAGCCCATCACCGGTTTGGCCAATGAACAAACCGCGAAGCGGACAGTTTTCGGGCGTCATTCAAACGGTCGTAGATGACGAGCATTCGCTTCGCACCTGCGGGGGCCGAAGCGTGCATTTGCACTGCAAGACTCGTGTCCGCATTACCCTCGAAAGCGGACACGTGCGGTGCAAACAGGAATGTCTGCTAAGGGCCAATAGCGGACATTGCCTGCACAAACAGAAAAACCGCCTCGCGGCGGTCAATCTGAAACTCAATTTTGTTTATTCACGCGGTGAGCGCTGCTGCTTTCTTCTTCCTGCGCCAAACTGTCAGACCCAGTGCGCCGAGACCGCTGGCGAAGAGAGGAAGCGCCGCGGGGAGTGGTGTTGCCGACACTTCGCTTGAAACCCATCTGCCGTCCCCTACCACCTGTGCCTGAGCCAAGTCGGTGGAAAAAAGAGAACACGCCGGGGGATTTACGCAGAGGTTGATGCCCCCCGCGTCGGCGGCAGTGCGAGAGGTGAAGATAAGTTCCTGCGTAATACTGTCACCGAGTCGGAGTTGTATTAACCAGGTTCCGATTTCCCCCGATCCTCCTGTGCCCATCTGCAAGGTAGCTTCGAACAGATTCGGCGACAAATTTGTTATCGTGTTTCGTCCATCAAAAAAGGAAAAGCTTTGCAGATTTGGACCTGTAATATCGTGGAGCGGCTCATTAGGTCCTAACGGATTAGTGAGCGTGAGGCTCCCGGTCACGTTCATACTCGTAGTGTAGGTGCCGCCTATGTCGGCGCTATCGGTGATGAAGACGAAATCATTGCCTGTATAGGAATAAACCGTCGCCGCTTGTGAGGCGCTAACGGTGGCAAGAATTGCAATTAGAGTTCCCGCTGCAGCAGCCGTTATCTGAGCCACAGGCGTCAGCTTCAAATTCATGATGTCGCCCCCAAGTCTCGCCACGCGCCACGGGGCAATAATGGCGCAACCCTTGGTTGGGTCAATTGTCATAATAGATGGCACGGGGATTCAAAGAGTTAGTCCCCAACAGTGTCCGCTTCGGGTCAAAAGCCGACGTATGCGTTGCAAAACCTCATGTCCGCTTTACTCCCGATAGCGACCGCAAAAGCGGACTCCCGCAAAAGGCCATGTCCGCTTCACCCCCGAAAGCAGACATGTGCAGCGCACCGGCCTAGGTCCGCTAAGGGCCAGAAGCAGACATCGTCCGACTATTCAAAAGTCTCGTTGGCGCGCGACAGCAACGAAGCCGGTACGGCAAGGCCGAGCGCCTTGGCTGTCTTTAGATTGATCACGAGTTCAAATTTGGTCGCTCCCTGCACTGGCAGATCTGCGGGTTTTTCGCCCCTGAGAACACGATCGACATAACCGGCCGCTTGTCGGTATGGATCGATCGAGTCCGGCCCGTAACAGACCAAACCACCGGCGGCCACGAAAAAGCGGAATGGATAAACTGCCGGCAGGCGGTGGCGCGCCGCAAGCGTGATGATCAACTCACGATTGTTGACCGTCAGCGGAGTTGCCACCGAGATCAAACCGCAATTCGATCCGCGTGCAAAATCACCAATGGTGCGTTCAATATCCTTGGCGTCTCGCCCGCCAAGGGCTGTCACCTCCACTCCAAAAGTGCGTGATGCGGACTGGACCGCGGCGAACTGGCCGATGCTTCCTGTTATTGTGGGGTCTCGAATAACGCCGACCCGTTTCACCTGGGGAGCAATTTCTTTTAGTACCTCCAACCATTTCGCGCCGATGTCATAGTCGATATTCGTAAATCCTGTAATGTTGCCGCCGGGTTTCGCCAGGCTGTTAACAAAGCCAGCGCTGACAGGATCGGCGACCTGCACGAACACAATCGGTATCGTTCGCGTTGCCTGCTGCATTGGGGCTGTAGCTTGCGTGGCGCTTACAAGGACGACGTCCGGAGACAGCGCCGCCAATTCCGCTGCCGCTTTTCGTAGATCGCTGGTTTCCCATCGATACTCGACTTGCAAGTTGCGGCTTTCGGTCCACCCCAACCGGCGCATCTCACTAAGGAAAGCACCGACACGCGCCTGACTTTCCGCGTTGTCTTTGGCAAATGGCATGAGTACGCCCACACGCCGTACCCGGTCGCTTTGCT
>Ga0075424_100004668_pt1 | contig 12977 bp, 10 predicted proteins | sample SoiMethybrSBSTD3_FD_75301 | JGI IMG/M metagenome (GOLD analysis project Ga0075424, IMG submission 75301) | Bulk soil microbial communities from a Populus tree surrounding site in Tennessee, USA - Soil MetaG P. TD hybrid SBSTD3 | ecosystem: Environmental > Terrestrial > Soil > Tree plantation... | reverse complement strand
CCCGTGACAAGGGGCGCGTCGAGCGGGCCGTACCTGGCGTCCGCGACGACTGCTTTGCGGGCGAAATGCTCCTCACGATCGAGGATGCCCGCACCTGGGGGCGCGACTGGTGCCTCAATGATTACGGCCTCCGCCGGCACAGTCGCACGCAGCGGCGCGCCGCTCGAGCACTTTCAGGCCGGGGAGCAGGGCGTGCTGCTGCCGGCGCCCATCACGCCGTACGACACTCCGCTGTGGAGCGATCCGAAAGTCGGGCGCGATCAGCTCGCCGCCGTCGACAAAGCGCTCTACTCGATTCCGCATCCGTATGTCGGTCAGAGCGTCACCGCGGACGCCGACACGCAGATCGTCCGCTTCTACGCCCGCGGCCTGCTGATCAAAACGCATCCGCGGCAGGCACCGGGCGGGCAGTCCATCGACGCCAGCGATTACCCCGTCGAGCGCAGTATCTACGCGATGCGCAATGTCGATGCACTCCGCCGACAGGCCGAGGCCGCTGGTGAGGTCATCGGCCGCTTTGCCGCCGCGCTCCTCGACAGCCCGCTGCCGTGGACGCGCATGCGCCGCGTCTACGCGCTGCTCGGCCTCGTCCGCCGCTACGGTGCCGCGCGCGTCATCGAGGTCTGCACGATCGCGCTCGACGCCGACATGCTCGACGTCCATCGACTGAAGCATATGCTGGAGCAGCGCACTGCACCGCCGCCGCCCACGCCACCCGCCCGCGTCATGCCCTCGGTCGCTACCTGCGTCCCGCCTCGCAATACAAGCTGCCGCTCCAGGCGGCCTCGGAAGGAGAGGAGTCCCGATGACGACCCCCGATGTGATCAGCGCGGATCTGAAAACCATACTGCGGCGGCTGAAACTGTCGCGCATGCTCGACACCTTGCCTGAGCGGCTCACGCTTGCGCGCCAGCAGAAGGTGCCGCACCAGGATCTGCTCCTCCAGGTGCTCAGTGACGAAGTCGCCGGGCGAGAGAGCCTCGCGGTCACGCTCCGCGTGCAGAAAGCGCGTCTCGACCCGACGATGCGCTTGGAGAGCTGGGACGCGACCGCGAAGGTCACCCTCGATCGTGCACTCCTGAACGAGCTCGCCACGCTGCGCTTCCTCGACGCCCACGCCCATGTCCCCATCGTCGGGCCCGTCGGCGTCGGCAAAGCGTTTCTCGCCCACGCCCTCGGACACATCGCCTGCCGGCGCGGTGCGTCGGTGCTCGCGGTCCGCACCGATCAGATGCTGAAGACACTCAAACATGCGCGGCTCGATAACAACTATGAAGCGGAGCTGCGGAAGCTGGTCGCCATCGACTTCCTGATCCTCGACGACTTTGCGATTGACATCATCGATGCGGTCGAGAGCCGCGACCTCTATGGATCTGCTCCTGGAGCGCTATCGCACCGGATCGATCGTCGTGACCTCGAATCGCGGGCCCGACGAATGGCTCGCCACCTTTGCCGACGCCGTGCGGGCGCAGAGTGCCATCGATCGCCTTCACCAGCAATGCCTACGATCTCCTCATCGACGGCGAGTCCTATCGCCCACGACTCAAAACTCGGCTCACCAAGGATGGGAAGGAGCGCTCGCGATGACGCGCCCGGTAGGCCGCCGCGCACGAGGGGGCGCTCGGCGGCAGCCAACGGTCACCACCGGTGCCACTCTCGACCGCCGCCAAGCGCCTGTCGGCTTTCCGTCGACCAGTCAGGAGGCGAAAGTGTAGGCAGAATCGCGTCCGTACGAACCGCGCTCAAGCGAGCGGACAAGTCAGGGGGAAAGGTTTTGAAAATCTAGGTCCCTTCCATCTGAGAACCGACACGGCGTAACCGAGCGGATGACGCACTCTTCTCGCCTCTTCTGTGGAGCAAAGTCCTTTGTAAATTCGCGATTGCGTACAACCCGTCCAATGAGCGCGAGGACTCGGCAAAGCAGTCGATTAAGTCCTGGAGTTGTCACGTCGGCACATCGTTACTTGCGGTACAGCCCGTGCACAGTGATCGTCGTTTTTTGCGGAACTGCAAGGGCGGTCCATAAGGAATCCACCGTAGCTCGGGCAACTGACGAGGCAAGTGTAATGTAAGACTAAACGCTCCGCAGGCGTTTCTAGAAGCGCCGTGCTATTCATTCAGGAATTGTCGTCAAAACCGAATGTTCCGTGAGGTGAATGATGTGCACCGGATTTCGACGTCTCATCCGAAACTCTATCCTGCTGGTCCTTACCATTACCTGCGTACCAGACACAGACGCAGGCCAACAGGTCTTGCAATCGGGGGAACCAGCACGGCTAGCCGTCGTGGGGAAAGTAATCGATGCGACGACCTCACAACCTATTGTCGGCGCGACAGTGACGTTTACGGCGTTGCCCGCGCGACAGGCTATCAGACCGATGTCAGCAGTATCAGCGAGAGGATCGACGCGCACAGATGAAACCGGAGCCTTCTCCGTCGCGGCGAACAACACGATCGGGCTCCGAATAGCTGCGGCCGCAGACGGATACATTCCTGGAGCCTATGGCCAAATGTGGCCGAAGGGTCCGGATGTCGTGCTTGGCCGAAACGCGATCGCCACTCAAGACGTAGTGATCAAGCTTTGGAAATACGCATCGTTAAGCGGGACGGTTGTTCGAAGCGATGGAACGCCCATCGAAGGAGTTACTGTCTCCTTATACACACATTCTCCGATGCAGTTGGCTCGCTCGGCGGTTACAGATCGTGCTGGACGCTATCAAATGGAAGGTCTTGCATCCGGCAGTTATGTCGTAGGTGTTCTGCCGACCTACAATACGTTTCCGCGGTCCTTGACAGAACAGCCGGACAGTAGAATTCCTCTAGATTTAGCATCCGAGTTAGCCCGGTCGGGTGCACCTCATCCGGTTGCCGATGGGATTCGGCAGGGAGAGTTCGTTGTTCAGACTCCGAAGGGATTCCCGCCGTCAGAGCGCGAGGGGACGCTCACGACTTATCGATCCGTCTTCTACGATCGAGCTGAAGTGCCCTCGGCAGCGCTTCCGATCCGACTACGTCCCGGTGAGGCGCGACAGGGTGTAAACCTTGAGCTCGAATCGGCAAACACGATCCGGGTGTCGGGCCGAGTCAGTGGACCAGAGGGTTATGTGCCGAACGTCGCGGTCCATCTCGTTCATTCCGATAGTGATACGAACATAGCTGATGAAACGATATTTGTTGCCTCAACAGTGACGGATGCCAACGGATTTTTCACGATGCTCGGAGTTGCGCCGGGGCGATACGAGCTTCGTGTATGGCAACGTCCCGGGCCGAGTGATCGTACGAACCTAGCGGCGCGGCCGCGTATACCAGGGCGGCCAGCGAACGATTCGCGGCCACTCCTGTGGGCGAGCATGCCCGTTCTGGTCGAGACAACCGACGTTCGTAATATCGCGATCAGCCTCACAAATGGCCCCGTACTAGAAGGTACCGTTGAGCAGGAACGACCCGGCGATGACACGGTCCGCAGCCAATTCCCAACAACGCTGGTACTGCATTCGGTTGACAGGCGAACGGCGCCGACCCGGATAACTGTGTTTCCCGATCGGACGTTCAGTGCTGGTGTGTTATCCCCCGGGCGTTACTATCTCTCGACTCTGTCCGCAGATGAATGGTCACTCGCCTCGGCTCGTACATCCGGGGGAGATCTGGCGAAAGAAGCGGTGACACTCACCGCGGGCGATTACCACGTGGACGTACACGCACTGCGGCGCAACTCAGCCCTTGTCATCGAATTAGCCCCTTCAGCAGCCTCCACGCGAGGCGATGGAGCTACGGTGCTTGTTTTTCCGGCGAAGGAGCGCCCAATCGCTTCAGATGACTTATTTCGGGTCGTTGTGGTCCCCCCTGGAGCCGTGGACGCCCGTGAGGCTTTACCTCCTGGAGAGTATCTTGCCGTCGCGCCATCCGCAGCCGCATTTGATTTGGATTGGAGGGAGTCCGAAATCATCGATCGCTTGATTCCACACGCAACAACGGTGGTCGTCCGGAACGCAGGCACGGCGAGAGTAACACTGCGCCCGATCGACTTTAGATGATATGGACCGGCTTCGATTGCCGGAACCTTAGCCAAGTGGCGCGCTGTAGGTCGGGGTGTTGCCGGTGGTGGCTCGGCGTCGGGGGGCCTTATCCAACCGCCTGGATCCTTAGCCACCACCAGATAAATATACTGGACCGGTCATGAAATGTAAGTAACGAGCGACGTACTGTGGGGTAGGACAGAATTGCAGTAAGTAATGAAGAACGTACTTCTGCAAGCCGGACAAAATCTCACTCTTTACCGCAGACCCAATCCTACGCTTTACCGCAGACCCAATCCTACGCTGACCTCACCGGACCGCGGGTCAGATGCTTAACCGCTCAAGGTCTGATACTTGACGGCTCACGTATATAATTCATGCTCCAATTTTTGCAATCCTTCTACGCCGTCTCTCACAAGGAGGACTTCATGCGCATCAACTCTGCTGTGGTCGTATTCGCATGCTTCGCGTGGATGGCGTCTGCTCCATCGGTCTGGGCGGGCAATTGTCCCGGTGCTGTCCCTGACGACAATATCGACGATTCAGCAGCCATCAATTTTTGCCTCGCCAATAATCCCACCTCGGTAATATTGGCGTATGGCACGTACGATATCGACGCTACCCTAAATCTGACGCGAGACAACCTTATATTCACGGGTGAGTTCCTTAACGGCGTTCCGCCCGGGCTTCTCGCGAGACCGGGACTCGTTGGCCCAATGCTTCTTACCAGCGCCGATGCCGACGGCTGGGAACTCTCAGGTCTGGCATTTGTCGGCAACAAAGCCAACCGCACAAATGCGGCATCGTGTGCCGGTTATCGCGGCAACTGGAACAACCTAAACATAAATGGAACGTTCTTTTTGATCCACCATATCGCGTCCAACGAAACCCTGTGTGGTTCTGCTATGGAGGTCCAGAATGCCTCCAACTATGTGATTCGTGATAATCAGTTTTGGGACAACGGTTCAGAGACAGGTCCCGGCGCAGAACCATGGTCGGACGGGATTACGCTCTGGAAGTGTCCCGACGGAGATGTCCTTAATAACTTCCTGATAAACAGTACAGACGTTGCACTCATAGTCGGAGGTGGCTTCAGCTGTGAAATCCAGTTCAACGAGATTATCCAGCAAGACAGTTTCGCGTATGCCGGGTTCATGGTGCACAAATTCTCAGACGGTCTACACGCAACGAGTTTGTATCATGACCAGACTATTCGCAGCGGTCTTGATAAGCTGGGATTCGGAATCATGGTGGGCAGCCACCCATGGGATCCGAACATTACGATAGAGGGCGGAAGCGTTTATTCGAATTACATTGAGGGCGCAGTTTACAATCTCGTTGTGGATGGTATCTCCCAGGGCAGTGTGCAAAATAACACCACAGTCGGCAATCAAGGAACTCGGGGCTGGCCGTGTTTTTCGGGGGAGACATTCGCCTACACCGTCGCTCACAAGGGCACGGCGGACACTCAACCCGGCGAAGTCGCGTATCAGCACCACTCACCCTGTGGACCGCCGCAATAAAGCGGCGTTCTCTAGACGATTGCGTCCAGACGTGAATCGATGTATCAAGTACCTTGAAGATGACGTGGGCCTCCTTAGTAGAGGCTCACCCATTGACGATGACAGTTCTGTCGGGCGTGGTGATGATCGAATACTCTTTGCGCAAATGGGTATGCAGTGTCACACGCTCGGCAAACGAGCCTCATCACCGCTGATCAGCGACCATTTCGTGACTTGGCAGTGAGGGCGCCGAGTAGTGAGAGGGCGACATGTAGGTCCGATAGACGTGCGTTTCACCCCGCGAAGCCTCCGACCTGAGGCACGTTGCGCAGCCTGCGATCTAACCGTTCCTTGACCCGGGTTCCTTGACCCGGATACTGGGCCACTGCCGGCGGTCACAAGGCCGAGAACGCGGGCGCGAAAGAATGCGCACAGACGTCGCGAAGCGCGCGCCACAGGAGTCACGGCGCCATTGCCCAGGAAATCCACGCGATCTCGACGACGGCTCCGGGTGATCGTTGCAGACGCTGCGTACTCCAGAACACGCCGATCGCAGAATCTGCGACGTTCCTTGCGCGTACTGTTCCATAGCTCGGACGTACCCACCATCTATGCGGCTGACCGATAGTAGTAACTGAGAACTCCGCCTGCTCGTTGACGCCGTCGGATGTAGCCGGTGGCGGCCTGAGCAGACGGCTGGTCAATGAGCTCGTTCCCGATCCCCTGATGGTTGCGCTCCCAGTGATAGTGCTCGACGAACTCACGTATCAGGTAGCGAAGGTGCCGCTCACCCAGCGGCAGGACCCGATCTAGGCATTCCTCTTTGATCGACCGCACAAAGCGTTCTGCGTAGGCATTGCAGTTCGGCGCCGCGGCGGGCGTCCGGACGACGCGAACACCGACCGCCCTCAGCACTTCCTCCATCTCCCGGCTCCATTTCGGATCACGATCACAGATCAGGATGCGACCGTCACGGAGGACCTCATCCGGAGCGGTCGCCAGTCCGCGGAATATTTGGACGACGAACGTGCCATCCGGATGCGGCGTCGAGCCGAGCACATGGACGCGCCGGGTGTGGAGTTCGATGACAAACGCCGTGTAGAACGTCACGAGCCCTCGACCGGTCCACACCTCGGTAGTGAAGAAGTCCGCCGCGACCAGCGCCGACCAATGCGCGCGAACGAACGTCCGCCACGTCATGGGGCGCTCCCGGCTCGGAGGGATGCCCGCCGCTCTCAGAATGCGCGCAATCGACGACCGACCAACCTGATGCCCGAGGTTCTTCAGCGCACCTTGGATCCGAGTGTAGCCCCATGTCGGATTCTCAGTGGCCATCCGAACGACCAACGAACGGATGCGCGCCTGCAATCCTGCACGGCCACCGCGCGCACTGGCGTACGTCCACTTCCGAGCGACCAGCTCCCGATGCCACCGAAGAATAGTGTCCGGCGTCACGATGGTTGCCACGCAGGACAAAAGCCGGCGCCCCAACCGATGGCCGAGTTCCGCCAGACGCCGACGCTCGTCGTCATCCAGACGCAATCGCTGCCCCTTAAGGCGGACCTTCAGAACGCGATTCTCTTCGCGGAGGAACGCGATCACATCCTGCTGTTCACGCCGCAGCCGCCCAGATAGCATTGCCAATATGAGCTGGAACGGAAACACGGCTGAAGTCTACGTCAGCAACGCTCGATCCACGTGGGACACTACAGGCAAGACGCTGCTGATCCTGCACGAGCTCTATCCCTCGAAGGAAGCTCTCGACGCTGCCGGCACCGGGGCGGCGGATGCGATGGGCGAGACGTTCGAGCAACTGGACGAGCTTCTCGTCACCCTGGGCGCGAGCGTGGGACGGTCATGAAGCCGTCGATCTGTTGACGGAGGGAAAACATGACCGCCCTCGCCTCAATCACCATCACGCCAGTCCTCATTGCCGACCTGCTCGCCGAGGGCGAGCGGATGCCGGTCGACGTGCACGTGATCGACCATCCCGATGCGCGCGTGCTGGTCGACACCGGCTTGACGGAGCTGCACCCGGCGGTGGCCGACTTCGATCCCCGCCTCCGTCCACTGAGCACGCAGAACTTCGACCTCGCCGGCATCGACATCCGAAGGCACGTTGCACTCAAACGATTTAATCCAACACCTCTCCCTCCGGCGTTACGATGAAGTCCCGGCTAACCGGAAGGATCGCGCTGACCAATCGCTTGTCGTCAATTAAGCCGACCACTCGTACGTCGCCCCCGGGCGCTTTTTCCCAACGGATCTGTACCTCGATCTCATAGGCCGTACCGTCCTCTCCTACCACGGTGTCGCGTTGGGGCTCGTCAAGAAGTTGAGTCAGCTCCTTGTAACTTCGAGCCCTGAATTTCTCCAAGTACGTATGTAGCTCCTTACGTGCGATCTCACGATTCATGGCCGGTCACTCTCAATGATCACCAGAATCAAGGAATCGGAATTCTGATCACTAGGTTCGACCCCGGAACACCGTCCCACCAGATGTCCAACTGGATATGAGGTTGTCGCCCCAGCGGGCCGAACGGATGCGGCGTCTCATGGAAGTCGAGTCTGACTCGTGGCCAGCCACAGCAGCTGTTCACGATCGCGCGCCGCAGGCTGTGACACGGAAGATGACAAGGGGATCACGATAGAGCGGGACAAGCGCCCGCGAGTGTGAGAGTTCCGCGCCGCCGGTCGCAGCGTTCGTCGAGAGTGCTCGTGGTCGCGCCGACTATCGTGGGGGCCGATGACGGCGGGCCGATTGTGGTTCGGACCTTCGGCCTCCTGTCGGCCCCCTCTCGACTTCATTCGATGCCGAGATGGCTCCCTGCCGCCAGGAAAACGGGTGCACTCCGTCCAGGATGCCGCGCATCCCACTTTCAGGCAATTGACGTGTTCATCCCAGCAGTCCGTTCACGACTGAAACGTTGATTCCAATCTGACCGTTAGCTCCTTCACCACGATTTCACCTGCAATGCCGTAGCAAGGACCCAAGCTAAGCCGGAAACCGTCGTTCAGATCCTCGACAATGAGTCCTGAAATCACGTTTTGCACATCAGCGTCTTCTCCTTCGATGCGGATGGACCGAATTCCAGTGAATTCGAAAACTACAAGGGCGTCCCGCTCTCGAATGAAGTGTCCGTCACTGTCGACACGATTGCTCCGGGTAAATGCGCGCACGCGCATGAAGGAGGCCCCCCGCTCACGATCGATGTGCAACGTCATGATCTCGGCATCGTGAAACGACGGCCATTCTCCAAACCAATTCGCTACCGAGTCCGCTCCTGTAATCTTCGGAGTCATCACTTCCGTCCGACCACCGGCGTTTCCGATGCGCTCACACAGGATTTCATCGGCGCTCCCGCTGTCATCCATTCGCTCGCTGAAAGTCACGCCACTTTCCCGGAACGCACACAGGCTGCGGCTTGTCCGTCACAACGCCTGACTCGAGATCATTCGTTGGAGCGTTGAATGCCATCGTCTTGGAGGGACGTGGCCTACATATCGTCGGCTCCATAAGACAGGGGTTGACCATCGGCACCATCCACGGTGGCACCAGCGACGGCAAAGGCCATGGCAAGGGGAACACAGGAGCTGGTGGTTCCGCCGGTGGGAACTCACTTGGTGGCAGTTCCTTCGGCCAGGGTTGGCCAGGTCCTCGCGGCGGCCTCTTCGTCCAGTCCCAACGGTGGATTTCAGGATCGTTCCCGTGCCGCTGGCCAAAGTCCTGATCTACCAGCGCTCTGCCATCGTCGCCAAAGTATGTTCTCGTCCAGCTGCCATCTGCATTTGGGTGCCATTGCGTTGAGTTCGGGGGCTGGCCTTGCGCAGGAGTCCGCACCTGAAGTCCCAACGGGTCTCGAAAACCGATCGGGTTATTCGCAACGAATGCGAAGAGATTTGGGCCACCGAGCAGCCCGATGGGATCCTCTCCTCCAAACCGCGCGAATGATGGTGTGTAGTACCGGGCGCGGTAGAAGTACAAACCTGCCGCGTCGCTCTCGCGGCCAGTGAATTGCTGCGTGTTCGTGCTCGTCGCTCCCGCAAGCGTCGTCGCGCCAAACGGCTCGTACGTGTACTGCGTCTGCACGGTGCCGGACGCGTCGGCGAGCGCCAGCACGCTGCCCAGCGCGTCGATGAGCAACGTGCTGGTGCCGCTCGCGTCCGCCCGCGTGAAGGTCTCATCGACATCCGCCCCTGTCAGCAAGTTCGCCGTCGGCGTGCCCCCACCGGATTGCTCCTGCACGAAATTGAGCTCGTCATACAGAAACTTCGTGGTGGCGCCGCTGACCGTCTTTGACCGGCGCCGGCCCATGCCGTCATATGCGAAACTCGCACTCGTTCCCCCGTTCAAGCCGACAAGCTGATTTCTCGCATTCCAGCTATAGCTGGTGAGGCCATCGGAGGCGAGATTCCCATTTAGGTCGTAGCTGAACACCAGTGAGCCCCACGTCAGGAGGCGGTTCATCTGCGTTGTCATATTCGCAGGTGACGCAGGAACCATCACTTTCGCCGCGTTTTGGCGCTGCGTGGTTCGACGACGAATGGAATCATTATGGCGATCCGACGGCGGCGACGTCGAATGACTCTCCAAAGACGCGCCTCTCGTCCGCACACGTCATAGACGAGGTGCAACCAGTTCAACGGTGTTGAGCGCAAGTCGCGCTTTCCAAGAATCGCGCTGGTCAGTGGGTGCGAGTGGAACAGTCCTACGAGCTGATAGCCATTTTCCCTCGCCGATGACCGAACATCGCGTATGGCCGTGAGCGCGAGCGTCCACGATCCTGCTGGAGCACTGTTCTCAACAAACTCGAGTTTCAACCGCCCGCTTATGTCACGTAGAAGCAGCCCGACAATCTCTTTGTGACCGTCTTGTTGCGCCCGGTATGCGCGACCGTGAAGCCGGCGACTCTCGCGAAACGGTAAGATGAGTTGGAATCGACGCATGTTCTCAGGTTCAGCGATAACCTTTGTTCTCCGTGGACTGGGTTGCCTGTTCGGAGCTCGCTCTGCCCGTTAGTCACCCTCCACATACCGAGAGAACCATCACTGGCTCATGATGACAGGTCCGAACAGTGGGATGGCCAAAACGCCAGTACAGTTTGGCTCACGCCCTCGTCCATGACTTTCGCGAGCATTCTCTGTCGCGATTCGCGCGATAAATGGCGAGGAAATCATAAGAGGTCTCGCAAATGTCGATTCGCTCTCGATCAGCACTTCCGCCCGCCCAAGACGCAATCGAGCGATGGTAGGACGCCTGCCGCACCACCACTGCCGCTAGGACCCTTGTCGCCGGGAGGACCCTTATCGGCACCGTGCTTAGTCTTCGAGGCGCGCCTCTGTAATTCCTCCAAACGCCGCTTTGCTGCGGATCTGTCTCGCGCTGATGCATTCTTGTCATTCATTGCGCGACGCGCCTCGTCGATTGCCTTACGAAGAGCTTCAGGGCTACTAAATCCTTCATCGTCGCCACCAAGAGTCGAGGCGCGTTTGTTGGCGAGTGCATCAATAAGGTCCCGCATCATCGCCGCCGTCGCCTGACCAAGTTTCCAGGCCGCATACGATGCGCCCGTGGCCGCTGCAGCTGCAGCTGCCGCCGCGACTGGAGATTCCGCTATTACGACCGGAACCGCGCACAGTGGTAAGCACAGTCCGAGAGGATCTGTCAGGTTTGTCGGCGAGTTTGCGACATATGCATACAAGTTCACGTCGCCGCCGCCGAAACCAATCGGATCTTCACTGATGAAGCGTTGCAGTCCAGGACTGTAGAACCGCGCACGGTTGAAATACAGGTCAGTGACATCGTTCTCGCGACCAGCAAATTGCACGGCGTTCGTGCTTGCTGCCCCGGACATCGTCGTGGAGCCAAACGGGTCAAACGCGTACTGCGTCTGCACACCTCCAGACATATCCGCGAGCGCGAGTGTGCTCCCGAGGCCATCAGCTAGAAACGTCCTCGTACCGTTACCGTCGGTCCGAGTGAAATTCTCGTCGATGTCCAGCCCGGGGAGGAGATTCGCAGTTGGCGTCCCACCGCTCGCCAGTTCTTGCAGCAGATTCAGGTCGTCATACAGAAACTGCGTCGTAGTTCCACCGACAATCTTGCTGCGCCGTCTTTCAACGCCGTCGTACGTGAAACTTGCGGACGTCGCACCCGAAAGGCCGACCAACTGATTTCGCGCATTCCACGTATAGCTGGTGAGGCCGTCAGAGGCGAAATTGCCATTTGGGTCGTAGCTGAACACCTGCGAGCCCCATGTCATGAGACGATTCCCCGCGTCATAGGTGGCACTCGTCAATGCTTGCGGAAGGCCAGTCCGTGCCCATGTTCCACCCACACTGATCCGTTGCCCCGCAGGATCGTACGTGTACGTCAGGTCGCCTACTGGATTGCCATTCAACGTGTACGCGAGACTGGTCAACTGATTCGCATTGTCGTACCCATAGGTCGCCACGATCCCGTTCGGATACGTCAGCGTGCTCCGGCGATCCGCGTTGTCGTAGCTGATCGAGACGACCGGCGTCCCCTGCGTGATCGACGTCAGGCGATGCGCGTTGTCGTACCCGTAGGTGACTTGAGGCTGCCCCGCCACCGTCATCGTCGCGCGCCGCCCGTCCGCGTCGTACGTGTAGCTGATGCTCCCCTGTGGCGTGGTCTCCGACGTCAGGCGATCGAAGTTATCGTACCCGCGCGTGATCGTCCCGTTTGCGGAGTCCGCGATTTGCGTGAGGCGGTCGCCCGCATCGTACGTGTAGGTGATCGTCGAGCCGTCCTGGAAGGTGACCGCGGATAACCGGTCGAGCTCGTCGTACTGATAGCCGGTCACCTGCTGCTTCCGGTCGGTCACCTGCGTCAGATGGTCGTTCTTGTCGTAGCCGTACGACGCTTGTTTCTGCAGCGGGTCGGTCCGCGTCGCCACCCGGTCCGAGGTGTCGTAGGTATAGGTCGTCGGGTGGTTCAGCGCATCGGTGAGCGTCAGCGGGTTGCTGTTCGCGTCGTAGCCGAAGGTCGTCTGGCCACCCAGCGCGTCGGTGATCGTGGTCGGCCGATTCAGCGCATCGACGTCAGTCTTTGTGACGCGGCCAAGCGGGTCGGTCGTCGTTCGTGCGCGGCCACCCGCGTCCACGAATTGCTGCCACACCGCCCCCAGCGGGTTCGTGGTTGACGTCCGATCGCTGCCCGTATAACCCGTCTGCCACTGATGCGTCAACGGGTCGGTCACGCTCGTCACCTGCCCCGCGCTGTTGAGCACAATCGTGCTCGCGTGCGACAGCGGATCGCTCGTGCTCGTCAGCCGGTGCTGGGCGTCGTAGCCCAGCGTCCACGTGTGCTGCAGCGGGTCGGTCACGCTGGTGAGCTGATGCAGGATCGGTTCATACGTATAGGTCGTCGTCACCGCCTCGGACGTGCCCGCCATCCGCGTCGTCGTTAACACATAGCCGCTCGTGTCGTACGTGT
>Ga0075424_100004667_pt1 | contig 12977 bp, 13 predicted proteins | sample SoiMethybrSBSTD3_FD_75301 | JGI IMG/M metagenome (GOLD analysis project Ga0075424, IMG submission 75301) | Bulk soil microbial communities from a Populus tree surrounding site in Tennessee, USA - Soil MetaG P. TD hybrid SBSTD3 | ecosystem: Environmental > Terrestrial > Soil > Tree plantation... | reverse complement strand
GACCACGTTTGGGGTAAGCTTAGAACCACCTGGTTTTAGTCTTGATTGCCGAGCCACAACGAATACTTCTTCGTTTGGGTTTAACATCTCACGAATCTAAATCATCTTTATCTGTTATAGCTGTGTCTGTGGTAAGGTTTGATGGTACTGACGAGAAGTTCTCAGTCGAAGGCCTCGAATTCATCCTCTTTAATGTTCATATCTCTACTATGAAATCTACTTCGACTGAGCTATCAAAAGCCAAACTACTTGCTCCAACTGACACTCTGGCATGTTTTCCTTTTTCCCCAAAAACCTCTACTAAGAAATCTGAAGCACCATTGATTACTTTGGCATGATCAGCAAAAGATGGAACACAGTTCACATAACCGGAAACTTTCACAAATTTTTTTATTCCATCTAGATTGCCTACTACATTTTTTAATTCGGATAAACCATTTATAACACACAGCCTTGCTGCGGCCTGACCATCTTCCACTGAGATATCTCTGCCTAATTTTCCTTTATACTTTACCTGTATTGGATTCGAGCCTGGTTCTACTGGGAGCTGACCAGATACAAATGCAAGATTGCCTGTTATAACAACTTGAATAAATGAACCAACTGAGGGTACGGGATCAGATAACTTTACTCCAATAGAGTTTAACTTTTCATGTATCATCATAACTGGTGTAGTCTATATGATATTATTATTTTTTCTAAAGATTATCAAGGTCAACCGATTCGAAAGCTAATAATATGGAGTCTTCAAAAAATCTATCAGATTACATTCAATTTTTAATACACTTTAAAGTCATGCCAAACCCCCTTGGGCCCATTGTGATATCACTCCTTTTTAGTGGGTTTTACGAATAATAGGAGAGAAAACAAAAAGATGACTATTAATGTAGAACCGGGTTTTTTGAAAATCTCATAAGTGCAATTATCAACAAATGGAAATACCAGCTAGAGAGTAGTTTCTGGGTCTTTCCATATGACTGGAGACAGTCAAATGAAATTTCAGGCCAGATGTTGGCTGAATTCATTAAAAAGAAAAATTTGGATAGCGTTGATATTATCTGTCATTCAATGGGTGGATTTGTAACACGCGCTGCTTACCAACAAGGTGCACGCATAAACCGTACGGCATATATCGTCACACCACATTATGGCAATCCTCTATCATACTTTGAACTCAATCCAGAAATTCGTAATGTAGGGTTTTCTGATTTTTATGAGAAGGGAGCAATGACAGACGACGTAAAATACATCATCTCTGGTCATACCGATTTTGAAAAGAAACTGAATCGCCTATACCGTAAATGGCCTTCTGCTTATGAGCTAATGCCCGATGATATTTATCTAAACAATAGGCCTATGATATATAGTGATAGGCAGCCCATACGTGGCACTAATAAAACATATCTGGAAAATGAATGGAGATTGCATCAAGAAGATATGCAACATAATGTCAGAAAAGCAATGAAATTTAAAGAAAGTCTTGGCAAACTACATGGAAACCACTATGATACACTTGTAATTTATAGTAATACTCTTGAGACTCTGGATACAATAGGCTATTCATCTACTGGTATTACCATAGATGAGAAAACATTTCATTTCAGTCCTCCTTTTGATTATGATCAGAAGGGGGATTCTATTGTAGTTACACACAGTGCAACGGGTTCTATGTCAGACTCCCACTCACTTAAATATAGGCACAAATCTATTCACAATGTTATTCATACAAAATTACCTAACAATAATGAGACTATACAGGAAATTCAGGAGTTTCTTAATCCTCAGTAATCCTTACTAATACCGGGTGAAGAGATATAATGCGTCGGCTTTAGCTCCTTCTTCTAACAGTTCTCAGCTTTCCTGCCGGTCTATATTTTGGTACTGGTGGCAGCAGGCTAAAAGAAATGAAGAAATAACAACGACATCGAGTAGACCATGACTTCAGATCGAAGTTGACTGCAACAGACAGCAAGAGAGCGTGAAATCTTAGGTGTCTTAATGCTAGAGGAATAAGCATTTAAGCTCACTAATTATTACGCCAGCTTACATCACCTTAGCCAAGAGCGATAGGCAAAATGTCTGTTCTCTATGCCGTTATAGGTTATATGTTGGTGCGGCCGTCGCTGTGGATAGTTAGAAGAATTGTGAACCACTACGAATACTATCTTGATATAGTATCGGAGCCGTTAAGGTTTGCATATTATAGAGCTAGAGGTGATATCATTACTGGAACCCTTGGGCCCATTATATATACGGGTTCAAATACTTCTTTTTGTCATAATGTCATAGTAAGCGAAGTGCATTCAAAAGGAGGTCATAGAATTACCTAATGCCAACAAAGCTATCAACTACTGTCTCTAAGATTAAAACTATACCCAATACTGTAAACGGTTCTCTTATTGAGGAATTTTATAACGAAGGACAATGATACCTCTGAAAGACATCAAAATAATGCTCTTAAAGTTATAATTGCCTACACAAAATTAAATTCTTAGGATCTGATATTACTTTGTATGATGTTCAACATACAGAAGTTAGCTTGCTAGCTAAGATCCATTTTGCGTTAGATGCTATTGTTTTGAACCGGTTACTTGACCCTGTTTCATACAAATATGTATTAACTAGTCTTTGAAATCTTCGTTATAGTCATAGGTGAACCTATCTGCTTTATTCTCATCATCTTGAAAATATTCGCTATATTCATCCGTGAACCTTTCCTGTTCATATTGTTGGTCAGTTTGATATTCCTCTTCATCTAGCTGTTGGTGTTCTTCTTGATCATTATGCTTAGTTTTTCTTATCATCGTCAACTACTCCTTCCTCTAATGGTACTGCAGGTAACGTTCCAGGTGATTGTTTGTCAATGCAGTCTTTGGAAAGAGCCTCATTTTGGTCAGTTCGCTCTTGCTTATTATTATCATTTCCTTTTAATGGTAATGCAGCTGGTAATGATGTTATATCTCCTGTAGATTGTTTGCTAACGCTTTCATTTACAACCTCACGCACAAATAGCTCTGCTAGTGAGTTGTAGAGTTTTTCCGCTTCCTCTAAGAGCATTTCAACACGATGATTCTGTGATATATACAAGTCATCAGGGCCAACATATTGTCCTGTATCTGATGCTACTGTTGCTAAGGATGAATAAGAGTTGTCATTACGATTACTGATTAAAGAACCGTATCTATCAGGGTTATTTCTTATTGACTCATCTATAGATAATACTGCCAACTTTAGTAGTGCTTTTTTATTTGATAAAATCCTAAGCACTTCTTCTTCGATTATTTTTATGAGTTTGGCGTATCCTACGTCATTATTTCTAAAATTATACACAAATGCCTCCAGTTTTGCTATTTGCTGTCGTAAATATTCAAGCGTTGAACTCTCTGTACTACATTCTGATTTGATATCATCCAGTCTATTGTTCATATATGTTATCTGGTTACTGAGATTCTGAAACTCTTTGGCTTGAGTTCCTAAAATAGCCTTCAAATTGTTATTTTGTTTTTGTAGCATTTCATACCTGTGTTGAACTGATGGTAAACCAGAATTGGCAATCCTAAGTAAGTTAATTACCTGCGGCACTCCCATTTGTGCTGCCTTTGCTTCTTTACACAGTTTTACAAAATATGAAGTATCCCCCTGGAATTCCCGATATATCTTGGTAATATCGTCAAGGCCAACTATCTTTAAATATTCTCCATAATATGCGGTTGCCTGAGCCTGTCCCAAGTTTAAGTCAATGGTAACCTCCAGTAGTGTCTTGCCTTTGGAGAATAACTCGTAAGCTTGTACTGCTGTAGTTTTGTGCTGCATTCTCTCTTTTTCATTGATTGCTTTGTCTATAATCGGTTTGATATCTCTAGGAGCTGCTGAATTAGTTAACACCCTTTGAATCCTTCTATGTCATGGGCTCAAGCAGATATGAATCCTTTCATAGAAATTCATATATTTTCATCAAATCGTGTGATAATTTATTATAATTTAGCAGTCGCAAGAATATGGCTTTGATTTTTATCTGTAATTTATATTCCTCTAACATTATATTTATTTCTGGATGCAGCAAGAAGATTGCCACGCTGTTTTATTATTCTACAAACTGGAAGAGAAGTCTGTACAGACCCACGTTAGATAACCACTCGACTAGACCTACTTTTTTTATTTTTCCCGACAGAAGAGCAGTCAAGAAGTTTAAGTGTTGTAAAGATATAATTACACAAGACCTCTTATACCGGTGTACAACTTTCCAAAAATATAGCTGCACCAAATATTATACCGCACTGCAATGAAGACAAGCTGATATTAAATAACCTTCCAAGGATGATAAATCATCAGGCTCGCAGATGTGTATTGTTACTGGACCTAGAATTGACTTGGCTATTGCTCTAATCGATAGGTTGACAAATTAATTATTGCATTAAGAACAGCAATAGATAATGATGGAAATTTAGACAAAGAATCTACTTCATATAACGACATATTTGATGCATTTAGACTGGCGTTGAAATTCTATCGCTTTCAAGAGAAAACCTATTAATCTCTATACGTAGCTTCTGTGTGGCTTTAGTTGCTATAAGAATAGGAGATCTACAATGATAACTCGTATAGTATGTCTGTGATCTACGTATCCTCTCTGACTGCTAAAGCCCAAGGATGCTGTGAAAGGTACTCTTTAGGCCATTCTATATCATCGAGCGTTTTCCATGAAATACCAGAATCAGTGGAGTAGAATATGCCACGATTGTTTGCAGCATAGAACGAACCTGCAACCTTTGGATTTGCTGCAAGTACAGAAATGAGTGTTCCAGGTGGTTTGGGAAAGCCGTTTGATACTATCTTCCATTCTTTTATATCATTGCTCTTACTATCATCATCAGCATCTTCATCAACAATAGATGATGTTCTTCTATAAACCAGTGATTCCGCATCTTCAAGTGAATAGGCTTTAGTGGGCCACTCTGACGCAGATACAATAATAGTTTGAGGATCACCTGAATCAACTGCAACACTAAATAGGTAATCATAGTCACCAAGTCCTGCTACTAATCTTTTCCAGGTTTTCCCATAATCATAGCTCTCAAAATATCCATCACCCGCAGCAGAATATAGACGTCCTGGCATCTGTTTATGAGTAGCTAATGTGTGAGTGTCATATGGTCCTCCCTTTACTTTATCTATCCAAGTCCTGCCGCCATCATGACTTTGGACTAGAGCTCCAGCCTCTATAGCAGCATAAACATAACCGGGCTTGGTTTTATCTGATTCAATCCAGCGTACATGAGAAGTCCACGGCCTTGGAGGAAAGCTCCATGATGAAGAAGATTTTAGATTATTAAGAGAGCTCATTTTTTCCCAGGATTCACCGCCATCATCAGATCTATAGAAGGCGGTAGGTTCCGTTCCCACATATACTGTATTGAATCGATTGTTATTTTTTCCTCCTCTTCTTTCCAGATTACTTACTGAAGCTGACATCACATCCGAGCTCGATATCGTATCCTTTCCAATGCTATCCCAACTTTGCCCACCATCATCTGTTTTCCATAGTCCTCCATCTAATGTACCACAATATGCACGATTTGGATTGTGAGGATCAAACGCAATACATTGTGGATGAGTTCCTTTCAAAGATTCATAGGTCTTCTTCCAACCAGTTTTTGATGACTCAATCATTAGAACCGAGTATTCCATCGCTACCATAAGCTTAGTAGACATAATGATTAGATTGAGCAAATAATAGGCATCTTGGCTATTAAACCCATCATCTATTCCATCGCCTGAGCAGAGATTAAGATTTGCGATATCAAGGTTGGGGGATGTCTATTTTTATTTGCGAGAAAATCTATTTCAAAAACTCATGATTGTACATTTAGTACTTCTAACTTATTTTTATATTGTCTTCATTCATTTTCTCGATCAGTTTCCTACGTAAAGCAAACGCGATAATCACAGTCCCTGCAAACATAGCCCGACCAGTAGATCCACAAGTCAGATACACTTCCAGATAGTAAAGCAGGTGCTAATGAACGAGCTGAATTCATAGAAGCACCAGAGATAAAGGACAAGAAGAATATATCTAAACCAACTATTCCACCTATAGCTATTGCGCTAAAGCCCTTTAGTCCCTTAGTATAGACCATAGTTAGAATCATAGCCATCAAAGCCATGGATAAAAGAAGAAAATGAAGAACCAGTTACAGTTTATCTTATACCTAGCAGAAAAATATTTTGAAGAAAAGTATTTTGTTATCATCGCTTAGATTACGATTCTCTTTACATCCATATGCAATCATTTCAATCAAACTGAACCTACGATAGTATATACAAGCTTAACACCAGAGATGAAGATGACTTCTAGATGAATATTTCAACCCTACTATGACAGGGTTTAATGAAGATCAACTAACACACTATTCAGAAGGTCAAAGCAAAGGATGGTACTAGCCATGATCTTTAAAATTGGCAATAAACAAGTTGTTATTTCAATGGCTCATCATTAGGTTACTCAAAGAGATAATAATGTCTATTATATACTCAAACAAGGCATTGAAGAAGCAGAGAGCTCTCGTTCTTGGAGGCGGAGGAGCACTTGGAGCCTATCAAGCAGGAGTACTTAGGATACTGTGCAAAAGGTTCATTGAGGAAGATAAGAAAAAAAGAGACAGCAATAGTGAATATGATCATGACAGCAAACCTTTGTTGTTTGATGTCATAGCTGGATCTTCTATTGGTGCTATGAATGGAGCAGTATTGCTAAGTCAATATCTTAAAACAGGAAGCTGGGAAACTGCAGCGAATCAACTAGAACAGTTTTGGACTAATAAGGAGAAAGGACTAGCTTCGACTGTATCTGAAGACGATCTTAAAGATAAAGAAGTAGGCTGGGACAAATGGCACGAACAATCAAGTACATGGGGTATAGCCTCGGCTGAGGCAGCAAGAAGGTACTATTCTGTAAAACACTATGTCCTCAAGGGAGCACCAAAGGTATATGAGACTTTCCGTAAAGATGATTCAAGATTCTTTGATCCTTATAATATTTGGTATATTCATAAACCTGATCACTTAAAAGAAACTATTCTGAACTTTGCACAATGTAAAATAGCAACCAGCCATGAGAAAAATGAGCCAAGGCTCCTTGTATTTAGTGTAGATGTATCCGAAGGTAAAACAGTGACTTTTGATAGCTATCCGAAAATAACTGGCTCAAGGAACTCAAATCATAGCAAGTATGAAACAGAGAAAAAAAGGGAACATGGAAATGATGTAGTAAAATACAACAACAATAACAGTAACAACGATCACGATGGAGTCAGTATAGATCACGTTATGGCAAGTGGTACATTGCCAGAGTTCTATGATTACAAACAGATCAACGGACGTAAGTTCTGGGATGGCGGACTACTTAGCAATACCCCTTTTAGAGAACTTTTACAAGCACACCAGGAATATTGGATGAATATAGTAACATCACAGACAGACAAAGAAGGTAATAATAAGAACAATGATAATACCCGTATCCCAGATTTAGATGTCTATATTGTAAATCTACACCCTTCGAGGCGACAAGATCTTCCTACTGATCATGATGTAGTAAAGGAGAGACAAAACGACATAATCTATGGAGATAGAAGTTCTTATCATGATGAGAAGATGGCGTATCTAGTAGCAGGTCTACGGGATTTTGCAGCTCAAATGAAAGATCTTTCAGCAGAAGCCATCGCTAAAGTCAGAGATGAATCAGACAAGAAAGAGCTGAGAGAAAAGTTTGATGATATCTTGAGGAAAAGAATAACAAAAACTGCTGCTACATCTAGAAAAAATCTCAATGATAATGATGATGAGCCAAAATACGATGACCTCCTTAATGGTCAGTACAGACTAAAGGTGGCGAGAATAGAACGGGGTGCTAGGGCTAGCTATGACTATTATGCCGATTCTGTTTATGGTAAGATAGGAGATTTTACTGCCCAGTCAATAGATAGATTAATACAAGAAGGTAAAGGGGATGCTACTGATGCATCATTATTATGATAGCCACCGTTTCAAATATGTACAAACTGAACGAGTATATATCATCATATACTTCGTCGGCCTATTATGTATATCCCAATACTCATTGTAGATAGTTTAGCAGTTAGTTAAGATAGACTTAGTAATACTTTGTATGGTTGAGTATTAGTTTACATTAATACTTTCCATACATGCAATAACTCGACCAGCAGCCATGGGTTTGAATCCCATCACAAGTTGTTCTTCATCCGTTTATTTGACCAAGAACAATATGCGAAGCAAGCCAAGCCAAGATCAATAATAACAGGTTTGTTGTAATAATAATAATGATGATACCAATTCAATTTATGTATCCATAGTAATAACAGTCATAATAGTAGTACTGGTATGCATTATCTGGACACAACTATAAAACAAAGATATAGGATGTAAAGCCAGATTTCATATGCACTAATATGACATCGTGTTAAAGGAGCCAAAGAAGGAGTATATTTTAGAAAATATAGATAACAGCAATATAATAATAATAATAATAATAGTAATAAAGATAGACTTAATGTTCATAACTTCTAGATATCTTTATACTTTAATGCCAGTTACTCTGAATCTATATTGATTCTTATAAATATCTTGGTAAAACCTAGCATAACTTTCTGCAACATCATAGGTGGCAAAAATTTGTCTCAATCCTTCAATTGCAGTTTTATTTCCATATACATCTATAATTTCTACAGTATAGTATTTTGGCAGTTTTTTTAGATATTTTATCATTAAAAATAGGTTGAACAACAGGAATGATGTTATAGCGGCGACAATTATCACAACTTCAAATCCTTTCGCGAGGTTAAAAAGAGATGCTACAAGATTATCCTGTAACCATTTGTACGCAATAGTACAGACTTTGACCACTGTGGTTACAACTAATTCAAACAACAACATCGCTACATACATCCTTTGTAAAACCATACCCTATAATAAATTTTAGATATTCTCTGTAGTGATTTTACTATCTACTGCTATTTCGCAGTCATTCTAAGAACATCTACTTGACCCCTATGCAGCCAATCCTTTAGCTCTTCGTGACTAGGCTTTGTGTCATGCTTACCAGCTAGATGCAGATGTAAAATAACGTAGTTAACCTGATTTAGCAATGGTTTGTTAATTTTGAAGCAATCATTACCTTTTAATGTTATTATTTGGCTCATCTTTTTTGGTTATAGTCTATCTTCAAATACACATATGGTAGCATCAATCTTTGTTCTTCGTTTTGTTGATACTTGGGAAACAAAGTAGCTCTCCTACCTTGATTTGTATATCAGCATGTTGTCTTTGTAGTTGAAGTAATATCATTGTTCAATAACTAATACTGATTATTTTTATAACTTTATTATAGGATTGGTTATATTATTAATACATACTTGGTATTATTAGGATTATGCGGATTAGGTATTAAAGGAGGTCTTGTGTTAGGTCTAACCGTAGCCGAGATTTTAACATCATATTGGGATTTTAGATATAGATCATCGTATCCCCCAAAGGTATATGCTTTCAATAGAAGGATTCATCATGGCGAGATAGGTGCATTATTAGCATTATCTTCTTTATTCTTAAGGAGGAGTACTCCTGTTGCGAGTATAGCCGCAATACTGACAGGTATTGGAATAGGACTTGTTAAGGATGATCATGCAGACATAGCTGACTGGTTTAAGCTCAAAAAGAATGAAATTCATAGGCATAAAGATAAACAAAAAGATAATAATTTCCAAAGCAATAAAACAAAATGATCATAATATAGAAAAAAGGAAAGAGAAAGATTATTTACAGGATAAATTTTTTCCCATTATATCTTCATGTATGTTTCTCTCCACACACCTATCTACATCTATCCTTAGTCTTGGAATCCAAAAGCATGTGAATGTTCTGAAAGGTACTTATTGGGCCATTAAATGCTATCAAGCATTTTATAAGTCGCCCGAACCTTCATAACAGAATATACTGTGTTGTTCACGACATAGAATTCACCTGGAACCTTGGGATTTGCTATAAGAAAGAACTGAAACGCTAATTTCAGTTGGTTTTGGAAGGCATTTGATACCAGTTTGTATTTATTATTTCCTATTTGTTGCATTCAATAGTAGCTGGCTGTTAATGCAATAGATATTAGCTGTGTGTTTATATTCTCTGCACTAGTAAATGCAGATTAAAATGTATTTATGATTTTGATTTGTCAAAACTTAGACATACCTCTTATTATAAATTATCGAGATTACAAATAAAAATTTTATGTATATTATCAAATACTGTCTATTATTCAATATATTATTAAACTGTCTTAATTTCACAAATATACTCGAAGCACAGTAACATGGGACTTTTGTTTTGTACACAGAAATAGAATTCACAATACTTTGTATCAGTATATAATGCATTGATATCCACGCCTATCTAAATTATTTTAACACTACAATCGGAATATCACTAGGATTTTTCAAGTTAAGAATCACGTATATTTTCTGTAATTTTAGCTTTCATTTCCGAAGTCATCTCCTCTTGTTTTATAGCATGTACTTCCCAAACATGTTGGTAAGCATTTTTTATAATATCTTCCTCCCTTTCTCCTTCTATTATGTAGCCACAGTCTAATCCAATATCGCGGCAAGCTAATTTTTTCATTTCCCTAGTACACAGAATAACACTGCTTAATAATTATCTCTTTACAATATTTTATCTTGTTATCTATTCAAGAACAAGTCTATTAACTAAGTTGTATATTATATAGGTGATAATGAGTGTAGAAAGAAAGAATCCTCTAAAACGCGATCAGGCATTAAATGATGCCACTGGCGGACAGATAGGGGAAGAACCTAGATCTGTGCCAGAAGAACAAACCAGTAATTTAACAAATGAACGGATGAAAACTGCTCGTAAAAGGTCTAGAGATATGTAGGATAACGACCCGGCATCAAAGTATCAAAGCTTTAGCGGCCCCTTAATTTGTATGGGAAAGCCAGTGGCACATGGTGAAATGATAGATTAGATCCAAAATGCGGGGAAGCTATTGAAATATGCCGATGTTCAAAACATGGTAATTGAGATATGCCAATTGAGGTACTAGATCGCATCAAAGTGATCTAGCTGGGTTGATGCCAGCTGAGACGATCCTAAAATGGATGACTGTTCTATTTATCTACAGAATGATACATAGTGTAGACACATAATGAAATCCTTTATCCGCACTACTCACATCAATGGAATATCTTCAAATGAATTATTTGCATGGCATATAAGAGAAGGTGCATTTGAACGGCTTAATCCTCCATGGCAGCAATTTAAGGTAGTTGAACGAAAAGGAAACATCCAAAGTAACGGTACAGTCAAGATAAAGATGAAGATTGCAGGTCCCATCCATACTAAATGGCTGGTAAAGCATTCTGACTATATAGAAGGCAAACAATTTAGAGACAGCCAAATTGAAGGACTTTTTTCATCATGGACACACACCCATTTGTTCAAGCCACTTGAGTTATCTTCATCTGTTTTAGACGACCATATAGAATACTCTTTACCAGGATGCATACTGAGCGAAAGAATTGTCTCACCTTTAATTAATAAAAAACTAAACCAAATGTTTGACTATAGACACCGCATAACTAAAGAGGATCTTCGAATTCATGCTAGTGCCAACAAAATAAGAGGTAATGACAGACCTATGACTATTGGAATTACTGGTTCTAGTGGATTTCTTGGTTCTTCATTCATACCATTTCTTACTAGTGGGGGCCATAAAGTAATACGATTCATGAGACATCGTCCTACTTACGATGATAAACTAGATCTAAAAAATATCAAGTGTATTCAATGGAATCCTTCTTCTTTAGATTACACAGACCTATCATCTTTAAACGATAACAATAATCAGATGGATGCTGTAGTCAATCTTGCTGGAGAGAACATATTTGGAAGATGGACAAAGAAAAAGAAAAAGAGGATTTCTGATAGCCGAGTAAATACTACCAGGTCTCTGTGTAAGCTGCTATCTTCACTTGATAAACCACCCAAAGTCCTTGTATCTGCATCTGCAACAGCTATTACGGGGACAGAGGAGATGAGATGTTAACAGAAGAATGTAAGTCTTCCATTGGTTTTTTATCAGATGTTTGCAGGAATTGGGAGGAAGCAAGTCAAATAGCTAAAGAATTTGGCATCCGAGTAGTCAATTTGAGGATTGGCATAGTTTTATCTTCCTCCGGTGGAATGCTATCAAAAATTCTTCCCCTCTTCAAAATAGGCTTAGGTGGAAGAATTGGGAATGGCAACCAATATATGAGTTGGATTGGGCTAGATGATTTACTTGGGCTGATTCTGTACGCCATAGCAGATGAATCTATTTCTGGTCCTGTGAATGCAGTATCACCCAACCCTGTAACAAACGCGGATTTCACAACGACTTTAGGAAAGGTTCTGTCACGACCTACAATATTTTCTATTCCTGAATCTATAATAAAATTAGCATTAGGAGAGGAATTAGCCAATGCTGCAATCCTATCAAGCTCACGTGTTATTCCTGAGCACCTTATCAAAATAGGATATCATTTTCGTTTTCCATATTTAGAATCAGTCTTACCACATACCCTCGGAAAGTGTCTCATGACGTAGACTACTGCATGTATCAAGGGAAGTCTTCAGATGGCGAAACAACTTTAGACAAATGAGGTAATTTCTCAGGATTTCCGCTTTGTCGGGAAAGTCATTAGCCTTTATGAATTAGTTATAATTTCTCTTAATTCTTTCCGTCACTAGCTCGGTTTATAGATAGCGTCATCTCTGGCGGATCTGTAATTGGAAGTTGTCACTATCCGCATTTCCCTGACTGGATATTGCTTGGATTGCTAATGATTGTCGCATTTGAATCATTATAAAGTTGGATATCTTGACTATTGTCTCTTGATTGGATACAGTCGCTATCA
>Ga0075424_100004663_pt1 | contig 12988 bp, 13 predicted proteins | sample SoiMethybrSBSTD3_FD_75301 | JGI IMG/M metagenome (GOLD analysis project Ga0075424, IMG submission 75301) | Bulk soil microbial communities from a Populus tree surrounding site in Tennessee, USA - Soil MetaG P. TD hybrid SBSTD3 | ecosystem: Environmental > Terrestrial > Soil > Tree plantation... | reverse complement strand
TCCGGCCCGGGACCGGTGCGCCGCCGGGTGGCGATCGCCTGGGCGTTCGCGCTGGGGTTCGGGGCCGCGGCGTGCGCGCTGGCCGCCACTGCCCACCGCCTGCTGCCCGAGGCGAACCCGCTCGAGGAGCTGGCCTACTACCCCTCGGGCAATCACCTGCGCGCCGCGGTGTTCGGCCACGACGAGGCCGCCGCCGACCTCGCATGGCTGCGCGCCGTGCAGTACTACGGCGAGCACCGCACCACCGACAATCGCTTCGATCGCATGCCGCACGTATTCGACATCCTCACCACGCTCGCGCCGCGCTTCGTGTCGCCGCACGTGTTCGGCGCCTTCGCGATGGCGCAGGAGGGCGGCGACTTCGCGGGCGCCGAGCGCCTCATGAAGAAGGGGATCGACGCGAATCCGAAGAGCGGGCGGCTCGCCTTCGAGATGGGCTTCCTCTACTACGTGCGCCCCGGCGGCCGCGACCTGCGCCACGCCGCAGAGTACTTCGAGCAGGCCGCGCGCCAGGCGGACGCGCCGCCCGCCTCGGCGCGCTTCGCGGCCTTTGCGCACCAGCACGCCGGCGACCTGCGCGTGGCGTACGAGCTGTGGTCGGCGGTCGAGCGCGAGTCGCCCAACCGCTTCATGCGCGAGATCGCGGAGCGCAACCTCGAGGACATCCGCGCGGCCATCGCCCAGGGCAGGAACGACCTGGCGGTCCGGCGCCTCACGACGCCGCGGGTGATGGTCGGTGGAAAGTAGCGGGCCGGACGCCCGGTTGGGGCGCCCGGGAAGGCGAAGAACGCTCTCAAGAAGGCGCTGCGCCTGTCCGATAGCAAGAACGGCAGGCCGTAGCAGGCGGGCCCGCATCGAAGCGACATGCCGCGCGCTGGTGGCTGTGAGCCCGCGGTCCAGCCGGGCGTCGCGAGCCTTGAGCCGCGCCGCATTCAGGGAGTGAAGACATGCTCTTCGGGAAGAAGCAGTCCCTCTTGGGGCTGGACATCGGCAGCCACTCGATCAAGGCGGTCGAGCTCGAGACCCGGTCGAACAAGGGCCATCGCCTGGTGAACTGGGGCATCTCGCAGCCGCTGACCGAAGCGATCGTGGACGGCGAGGTGATGGACCGCCAGCTCGTCACCGACGCGATCTCCAACCTGCTCGAGTCCCGCGGCATCAAGTCGAAGAGCGTGGTGGCGGCCGTGAGCGGCCGCGCCGTGATCGTGAAGCGCATCATGATGAACAAGCTCTCGCCCGAGGACGCCCAGCAGGCGGTGTACTGGGAGGCCGAGCAGCACGTCCCCTACGACATCAACGACGTGTCGCTCGACTTCGAGATCCTGGGACCTGCGCCCAACGACCCGAAGCAGATGCAGGTGCTGCTGGTCGCGGCCAAGAAGGACATGGTGCTGTCCTTCAGCGACCTGATCCGCGAGGCCGGCCTTCAGCCGCTGATCGTGGACGTGGACTCGTTCGCGGCCCAAAACGCGCTCGAGTCCAACTACGACTTTGCGGCGAACGAAGTGGTCGCGATCCTGAACGTCGGCGCCGACATCACGAACATCAACATCACGCAGGGCGGTGTGCCGTTCTTCACCAAGGACCTCCAGGTCGGCGGCAACATCTTCATCGAAACCGCCCAGCGCAAGTTCAACCTCAGCCAGTCCGAGGCGGCGTCGGCGGTGCGCGGCGAATCGGGCGGGCTCGAGATCATTCCGGTCATCGAGCAGGCGTGCGAGGGGTTGGCCACGGCGCTCGAGCGCGCGCAGGCCTACCTGCGCACCGCCGGCGAGGCCGGCCCGGTGAGCCGCATCATGCTGTGCGGCGGCAGCGCGATGACCCCCGGTGTCTCCGAATTCCTGCAGCGGCGCTTCAACGTCCCCTGCGAGATCGCAAACCCCCTGGCCCGGATCGCCTACGAACCGGCGCTGTTCTCCGGACAGGACGTCATGAAGGTGGCGCCCCTCCTGACCGTCGGCATCGGGCTCGCCCTGCGCCGGCTGGGAGACAAGAAATGATCCGGATCAATCTCCTCCCCAAGGAGGAAAAGGCGCCGCGGCCGGCGGCGATCACGTTCAAGGCCGGCGATCTGGTCGTCCCGGCGGTGCTGCTCGTGACGACGGCGCTCGTGATCGGCGGTATGGGGCTCTCCCAGTACTCGCGCGCCACTTCGCTGGCCCGCTCGATCGCCGAGGTGGACGAGCAGTCGCGGGCGCTCGCGCCGCAGATCGAGCGCGTGAATCGCCTGGCGCAGGAGCGTGCAGAGCTCGACCTCAGGCTCGGGATCATCGCCAAGCTCGAGCAGGGACGGGCCCAGAGCGTGCGCCTCATGGACGACCTGGCGCGCTGCGTTCCCGACCACCTGTGGCTGACCGGCGCGACCCAGGACAGCCCCGGCAGCCTGAGCGTGGAAGGCGTCACGTTCTCGAACCTCGTGGTGTCCGATTTCATCTCCCGGCTCGAGCGCTCGTCGCTGTTCGCGAACGTCGAGCTGGACTTCGCGGAGCGCGGCATGGTCAACGATCGCGAAGTGGTCAAGTTCCGCGTCACCTGCTCGGTGACTCCGGACGAGCCCGCTCACTAGGAGACCGACATGGCCATCGATCTCAAGAGCCCGGTCACCCAGAAGATCCTCCTCAGCGGGGCCCTCTCCGCCGGCGCGCTCGTCTTTTTCTTCTGCTCGCACTTCCTGCCGTTCAACTTCCCGAACCAGGCCGAGCGCATCGACGGCCTGAAGGTCGAGTACGAGAAGAAGTCCACCGAGCTCGCGCGTGCGCGCGCCACGGTCGCCGACCTGCCGCGCTTCGAGGCCGAGTACGAGCAGCTCCACCAGCGCTGGTCGCTCGCCGCCGAGCTGCTGCCGACCGATCGCCAGGTGGCGGCGCTGCTGCGCAAGATCACGCTGGCCGCCGAGCAGACCGGCGTGCATTTCGTGACGTTCCGTCCGGGCGGCCCCAAGAACGAGCAGTACTACACCGAGATGCCGCTCCAGATCACGGTGAACGGCGGCTATCACCAGATCGGGTCGTTCCTGGCCGAGCTCGCGAACCTGCGCCGCATCATCACGGTCTCGAACGTGAAGCTCAAGGCCAACGGCGGCCCCGATCCGCTGCTCACCACGCAGGTCGAATTCGTGGCATCGGCCTACAGCCTGAACACCGCGCCCGCGCCGCCGCCGCCGCCCGCGGCCACCACGCCCGGCGCAGACGCGGGCGCCGCCAAGGACAAGAAGGAAGGAGCGAGCGATGCGCACTGAGACCCGGACCGGTTCGAGGAGCAGGACGCCCCGCGGCGGATCGCGCGCCGCGGCCGCCGCGTGTCTGATCGGCGCCGCCTGCCTGATCCTTTCCGTCCCTGCGGCCATGAGCGAGACCGCCCAGCCCGCGCCCGCTGTGGCCGGGCCTCAGGCGACGCTGGCCACGACCACCACGGCGAGCAAGGCGGCGCCACCCGCCAGCGCCGCGACCGCCAGCAAGCCGGCCACGACCACGACCGCCGCGAGCAAGACGCCCGCGACCGCGGGCAAGCCGGTCCCCGTAGCCACTCCGCCGCTGGTTCTGGGTCGGACCCCGGTGACGCCCGGCGCACGGACGCCGGTGGCCGAGGCTCCGCGCGCATCGCTCGATTCGATCGCCGGCGCGCCCGGCACCAAGCCGAACGCCGTCACCGCGCGGCCTGGCACCGCGACGGCGGCCCGGCCCGCACGTGCGAGCGCGACGACCACGCCCGCAGGCCCGACGCCCGCCCGGCTCGCCGCTTCGAGCGCCGGCAAGCCGCGGGGCGTACAGACCGTTGCGCACCTCGACCAGAAGCTCACGTATCAGTACAACGCGCTCGGACGCCGCGATCCGTTCCAGCCGATGATCGGCGGCGAGTTCGTGGGCCAGGACGTCGGCGGCGATGCGCCGGTCGACGTCGGCGGCATGAAGGTCGTGGGCATCGTGTGGGGGACCGAGGACAAGTTCGCGATGGTCGAGGACGGCCGCGGTCAGAGCATGGTGCTGAGGGTGGGCGACAAGGTGATGAACGGCGTGGTCGAAGGGCTGCGCCGGGACGCCGTCGTGGTCCGGATCACAACGGATGGGCAGACTCAATCGGTAGCGATTCCATTGACGCGGAAGGGAGATAAGACCAATGCGACTCGGTAAGGTCCAGGTGGGCCTCGTTGTCCTGGCCTGCGCGTGGCTGGTGGCGGGCACGGTCCGCCCCGCCTCTGCACAGGGCACCATGCAGCAGGTGGGCCTGGTCCGGACGGGCACGGGCACCTTCAGCATCGACGTGGAAGGCGCCGACATCCGCACGATCGTCCGCGCCGTCGCGGAGTTCAGCGGCCGCAACATCGTGGTCGGCAAGGACGTCAAGGGCACGGTCAAGGTCGCGCTCAAGAACGTGGGCTGGCAGGAGGCGCTGCGCACCATCCTGCGCAGCAACGGGCTGGACTACGTCGAAGAGGGCGGGATCCTGCGCGTGGACGATCTCAGCAAGCTCCAGACCGAGAGCGTCGAGCGCGAGACCGCGCGTGCCAAGGCGATGGAGCTGCGGCCGCTCGACACCCGCATCATCAAGCTGAACTATGCGAACGCCGGCGAGCTCGCGGCCTCGCTGCAGCCCTCGCTCACGCGGCGCGGCTCGATCCAGGTCGAGCGGCGTACCAACTCGCTGATCGTGAGCGATCTCGAGGAGACCTGCTCCAAGATCGAGCAGATGGCGTCGAACCTCGACTCCACCACTCCGCAGATCGAGATCACCGCGAAGCTGGTGGACGTGGAAGCCGAAGCGCTGCGCGACATGGGCATCCAGTGGAACGTGGGGCAGGCCACGCCGGCCTTCTTCGATGGAGTGCCGACGCCGCCGGGCCGCAGGGCGATGAATCCGAACAACGACAACAACCAGGGTCTGGCGGGCGAGATCACCGAGAGCATCCCGGACCACTCGGTCGCGATCGAGTACGGCATCTTCAAGGACTGGGGCTCGGTGGAAGTCCAGCTCCAGGCGCTGGAGCAGAACCGCAAGGCGAACATCATCTCGAACCCGCGCATCACGACCGTGGACAACCGTGAGGCGAAGATCCTGGTCGGCCAGAAGATCCCGCTCATCGTCCAGGACGTGGCGGGCAACGCGGTGTCGCAGCTCCAGACCATCGGCATCCAGCTCAAGGTCACGCCCCACCTGACGCAGGACAAGAAGATCATCATGGACCTGCATCCGGAAGTGAGCGCGCTCGCAACCCGCAGCACGGTGCAGGGCGGTGTGATCATCAACACCAGCGAAGCGGACACCCGGGTCATGGTGGACGACGGCCAGACCGCGGTGATCGGCGGCCTCATCCGCACCGACGAGTCGAGCATCCGCCGCGGCGTCCCGATCATGAAGGACATTCCGCTGATCGGCATGCTGTTCCGCTCCTCGAACACCGACCGCGTGAACCGCGAGCTCATCATCTTCGTCACGCCGCGCCTGGTGGAGGCGATGGCGACCAAGTAGCGGAAAGCGGGCCGCACCCGCGAGGCCGCCGGGCACGTTGCTCCGGCGGCCTCGATCCGTTTCGGGCGGGCGCACGGCGCGTCTCGCCGTGCTACCTTCGCCCAATGGAACCCGATCGACCGATCGCGCTCGTCGGCATCATGGGCGCGGGCAAGAGCGCGGTGGCGCGGGTGCTGGGCGAGCACCTGGGCACGCTGGTCGCGGACCTCGACGCGATGATCGAGGCCGAGGAGGGCGCTTCGGTCGCCGAGCTGTTCGAGCGCGCCGGCGAGCCCTGGTTCCGGCGCCGCGAGAGCGAGCTGCTCGAGCGCGCGCTCTCCGCCGGGGCGCGCGTCATCGCGTGCGGGGGAGGCGTGGTGCTGGACCCCGCGCGGCGCGAGCAGCTGCGCCGCCGCTGCTACGTGGTGTGGCTCGAGGTCTCGCCCGGAGAGGCCGCGCGCCGCGTGGGCGAAGACGCGCCGGGACGGCCGCTGCTCAAGGGCGGCGCGCCCGGAGCGCGGCTCGAGACACTGCTCGCCGCGCGCGCCCCGCTCTACGCGGAAGTCGCGTCCGCGCGCATCGTCACCGACGGCCTGAGCCCCGCGCAGGTGGCCGCCAAGGTGCTGGAGGCCGCGAGCCGGGCCGCGCGAGCCGGTGCGCCATGAGCCGCGCCGTGCGCCGGGCCGCGGCCGTGCTGCTCGCCGCCGCTTTCGTCTCGTGCGCGCCGCACCTCGTCGCGCCACCGCGGCTCGAGCCCGCCGCGATCGCCGGCCGCTATCGCGCGGCGCGCGACGCGCGCGTCGCGCTCGCCGGCGCGATCGACGCGGAAGCCAGCGCATGGCTGCGCGGCGATTCGCTGCGCGACCTGCCGGGCGTCCACGCGCGGCTCGCGCTCGGTGCGCCCGACGCGTTTCGCGTACGCATCGAGTCGCTGTTCGGCGTTGCGCTCGACTTCGCGGCGTGGGGAGATTCGCTGGCCTGCTACCTTCCCCCGCGCCGGCTGGGCGTTGCGCTCGATGCGGCGGCCGACACGCTCGGGGTGCGAGCGCCGGGGCCGCTCGGCGTTCGTGTCCTGGCCGCGAGCTGGGATCCCCCCGCGGGCGCATGGGACGGCGCCCGGTTCGATGACTCCGTGCTGGTGGTGCGCTGGAAGGAGGCGCGCGATTCGCTGGCGATGGGGGTGGGATCGGACGGGTTGCCCGACTGGGTCGAGCTGCGCGACGCGCGGGGCTCGACGGTCGCCGCGCGTTACCTCGGATGGGAGATCGCGGAGCGCACTCCCTGGCCCGCGCGCCTCGAGCTCGAGGACCGCGCGGCGCGGATCGAGCTCGCGCTCAAGCTCACGCACGTCGTGAAGAACTTGGGCCCCGCGCGCGACCGCCTGGTGGTTCGGATTCCGCCCGGCGCCGCGCGCCTCGAGTGGCCCGCGGTGCGCCAGGCGCTCCAGCGCACCGGGAGACTGTGAAATGGCGCGCGGCGCGATGAAGCGCAGCGCGCTCGCGCTGCTCGCCGGGCTCGCGGCGCTCGCGCCTGTGGCGCGCGGGAGCGTTGGGCTCGAATCGGCGAAGGCGCTGGCCCAACGCCTGCGCGGCTCCGGGCGCGCGGAAGCCCAGCTCGAGCGGCGCGCGCTCGACGCTTTCACCGGCAAGTGGCGCTCGTCCAAGGGGCGCGTGGCGCTCGAGCCGCCCGACCGCGCGCTGCTCGAGTTCCCCGCCACCGGCGAGCGCGTGGCGCTGCGCGCCGACGGCGGCGAGTGGCTGCAGCCGGGACTCGGCCAGATGCTGCGGCTCGGGCCCACGAACGCAGCGGCCGCGAGGCGCTGGTGGGAATTGCTGCTGCCGGGCGCCGGTGACCGCTTCGTCGAGCAGAAGCTCGGCCCCGGGCAATACGCGGTGGTGCGCAAGAGCGAGGGAGCGGGCGAAGCCGACACGGCGCGCGTCACGCTCGACGCCCAGGGCCTGCCGGCGCAGCTCGAGTACCGGATCCCGGGCGCCGATCGGGTCGAATACCGCCTGCGCGCGTGGAAGTTTCCGCGCGCCCGCGGCCGCGCCGGCTTCGTGATCCAGCCGCCCGACTCGCTCCAGATCGTGGAGCTGCCGTGAGTCGGTCGCGGCGCTGCTCGAGGACCTTGACACTCCCCATGGCGTGGACAATCCTCGCCGCCCGCCGGTGCGTGTGATCGCGGGTGCACTGGGGGGCCGGCGGCTCACGGCTCCGCGCGGGCGCAACACGCGCCCCACCTCGGATCGCGTGCGCGAGGCTCTGTTCATGACGCTCGAGCCGCTCGCGGGCGCGGTCGTCGTTGACCTCTTCGCCGGCTCCGGCGCGCTCGGGATCGAAGCCCTTTCGCGCGGTGCTGCGCGGGCCGACTTCGTGGATTCCGATCGGGCGGCGCGGATCGTGCTCGAGGCCAATCTCGAAGCGCTGGAGCTCGGGGAGCGGGCGCGGATCTGGCCGCTCGCGCTGCCGGCCGGGCTCGGGCGCATGGAAGCAGTGCTGGGTGCAGCCGACCTCGTGCTCGCCGATCCGCCCTATGGCGGACGGATCGCGGTCGCGACGCTTTTGGCGTTGGGGGCAGAAGGAGTGCTGAGAACGGGCGCGCGCGTCGTGGTCGAGCATCACGCCAAGGACGAGCTGCCCGATCCCGCGGGCGTCTTGCGGCGGGTGCGGGAGCGCACATACGGTGAGACGGTGGTGAGCACGTACCGGGTCGAGCCCTGAGGCTCGAGGGCACCCAACTGAGGAGGACCGCCATGGGCAGCGATCGAATCGCGTTGTTCCCGGGAACCTTCGACCCCTTCACCAACGGCCACCTCGATCTCACGCGGCGCGCGGCGCGCCTGTTCGATCGCGTCGTCGTGGCGGTGGCGGAGAGCCCCGCCAAGGGTGCCTTGTTTCCGATGGCGGAGCGGGTCGAGATGATCCGCTCCACGACGCGCAGCCTCAAGAAGGTCGAGGTCGTGGAGTTCTCGGACCTGGTGGTGGACTGCGCACGCCGCGTGGGCGCGGCGGTGATCATCCGGGGCCTGCGCGCGGTGAGCGATTTCGAGTTCGAGTTCCAGATGGCGCTCATGAACCGCAAGCTCTCGCCCGCGCTCGAGGTCGCATTCCTCATGCCGAGCATGCAGTACACCTATCTCAACTCCACCCTGGTGAAGGAAGTGGCGCGCCTCGGCGGATCGGTCCAGGGCCTCGTTCCCGGCGTGGTCGAGGAGCGCCTGCGCGGGCGCTTCGGGCGTCCGCGCCCGGCGCGCGCTGCGGCGGCCGCGGCGGCGCGCGACGGCGATGCGCCAGCGCCCAGACGCAAGCTCAAGGGCGCTGCCCGGGGCCGGGCCCGCGCATGAGCGCTGTCCTCGATCGCATCCGGCGGCTCGCGCGCCTCAACCCGCAGCGCCTGCTGCTCGCGGAGCCCGGCGACGAGCGCGTGGTGCGCGCGGCCGAGGGCCTGCGCCGCGAGCGCCTCGCCGAGGTCGCGATCGTCGGCGGCGAAGCGGAGGTGAAGGCCACCGCCCGCAAGGCCGGCGTGACGCTGGCCGGCGTTCCGCTCCACGATCCGGGAGCCGCGTCCGAGATCGAGCGCACCGCCCAGGCGCTGCGCGCGGCGCGCGGCGATCGCCTCGCGGCCGCGGACCTCGAGCGGTTGAGCCGCGATCCCGTCTTCCAGGCCGCGGCGCGCGTGCGCGACGGCCTGGCGGACTGCTTCGTGGCGGGCGCATCGCGTCCCACCGCCGACATCGTGCGCGCCGCGCTGTGGCTGATCGGCCTGGCACCGGGGGTCAAGACGCTCTCGTCCTTCTTCCTCATGGTGGTGCCGCCGGTCGCGGGCCAGGGCGAGCGCGTGCTGGTGTTCGCCGATTGCGGCGTGGTGCCCGATCCCAGCGCAGAGCAGCTCGCCGAGATCGCGTGCCTCGCCGCGGACCAGTTCGCGCGCCTCACGCAGGAGGTGCCGCACACGGCGCTGCTCTCGTTCTCCTCGCGCGGCAGCGCAGAGCATCCGCGCGTCGCCAAGGTGCGCGAGGCGCTCGAGCTCGCGCGCCGCCTCAGGCCTGATCTCCATCTCGACGGCGAGCTCCAGGCGGACGCCGCGCTCGATCCCACCGTGGGTCGCCGCAAGGCGCCCGGGAGCCTGGTGGCGGGACACGCGAACGTGCTGGTGTTTCCCGACCTCGATGCGGGTAACATCGGCTACAAGCTGGTCGAGCGGCTGGGCGGAGCGCGGGCCTATGGTCCGATCCTGATGGGCTTGAAGCTCCAGGCCAACGACCTGTCGCGCGGCTGCAGCGCGCCGGACGTGGTGGAGGTCGCGACGATCGCATGCGCGCTGGCTGCATCGGCGCGCGCGAAGCCGCCGCTGGCGGCCGGCGCGCCGGGCCGCAATCCGGGGGAGAGCTAGAGAAGATCATGCCAACCTACGAATACCGCTGCCGCAAGGGGCACCAGTTCGAGGTGTTCCACGGCATCCACGACACGACCATTCAGAAGTGCCCGATCTGCGGCGCGCGCGCGCGCAAGGTACCGGCCGGCGGCGCGGGTCTCATCTTCAAGGGGTCGGGCTTCTACATCACCGATTACCGCAGCAAGGACTACAAGGAGAAGGCGAAGCAGGAGAAGTCGAACGAGAGCAAGCCTGCCTCCGGCGAGAGCAAGTCCTCCTCCGGCGAGAGCAAATCCTCCTCCGGCGAGAGCAAGCCCTCCTCCGGCGATTCCCGCGCATCGGGAGGCTCGAAGAAGGGCCAGGAGAAGTCCTGAACCGCGCCGCGGCCCCGGGGCTGACGCGCGGACTGCTCGCGGCCTCGCGCCATCCGGTCGCCGGTTTGGCGCCGGACGGCGACGAGCACGAGCACGCGCTGCGCGTGGACCACGCCGTGTTCGCAGAGGCGTTCGCGCGCCTGGTGCTGCCCGCGCTGCACACGCTCGGGGCGACGCGCGCACGCGTGCCGCTCGCGCTCATGGGCGGCGATCCACGCCGTCTCCCGGCCGCGAGCGCGCCTTCGAGCCTCGCGGCCGAATCGCACGCAGTTGCGCGCGCGCTCGGCATCCAGGTGGTGCGTCCCGGGAGCGGCCGGCTCGACGCGATCTACCTGGACGGTTTCGCGGCGCCGGGTCGGGTGACCGCGAGCGCCGGCGAGTCGCTGGCCGCGGCCGGCGCGATCGGCACGCTGGTGCTGGAATGCGGAGAGCTCGAGCTGGCGGCCGTGCTGGCGGGCGGGCCGCGCTCGGTGCGCGACGACGCCGTGCTCGGCATCCGGCTCAAGGGCTCGCCCGCGCCGTTCGTGAGCGGCCAGGACGTGGCGTTCGAGCTCGCGCGCCGTCTCGCGCCTGGCGGCGCCGGCGGCCGCCTGGTCGAGTTCTCGGGCGCCGGAGTGGCGAGCCTCTCGATCCCGGATCGCATGACCGTGGCCGGCACTTGCCCAGAGTGGCGCGCGTCCGCCGCGCTGTTTCCGGCCGACGATGTGACGCGCGCATGGCTGCTGGCGCGCGGCCGGCCCAGCGACTGGCGGAAGTCGGAAGCGGCAGAAGAGGGCTCGGACGAGTGGCTCGAGCTCGACCTCGGCCAGATCGAGCCCCAGTTCGCGGAGCTCGGACGTCCGGAGACCGCGCGCGGGCTGCCGGGCGGACCCGGACCCGAGGTGAAGCACGTGCGGATCGGACCGGCCGCGAACGCGATCGACCTGATCCAGCTCGCGCACTGGCTCAAGGGCCGCGAGCTCCCGAACGGAGTCCGGCTCACGGTGGCGCCCGGCAGCCGCGAGCGGCTCGAAGTCATGACGCGCGCCGGCGCGCTCCAGGATCTGCTCGCGGTGGGCGCCACGATCGACTTGGACAGCGCGAGCCGGAATGCCGCGGCGGGGGAGGCCGCTGCCGGATTGTGCTGCGGCGTCGAGCCCCGCGACCTGGAAGGCTCGCGCACGCGGTGGTGGGCCGCGAGCCTCGAGAGCTGCGCGGCGGCCGCGCTCACCGGGCGACTCTCCGATCCGCGCCGGGTCGTGACGGCGGGAGTGAAGGCGGAGGAGCCCGAGTTCCTGGTGGGCGGCGACTCCTGGGTGCTGGGCGCGCGCGGCGAGAGCGAGGCGGGGGCGAGCGGAACGCTGCCGGCCGTGCCGTTCGGCGAATCGCTCACGGGTCCGGTGCGCGGTCGCGTGCTGCTGCGCTGCGGCGACGGCGTGAGCACGGACCAGGTGCTGCCGTGGGGCGCACGCATCGCGCCGCTCGCAGGCGACATCGGTGCGCTGCGCGCGCACGCGTTCGAGACGCTCGATCCCGAGTTCGCGCGCCGCGCGCAGGCGAGCGGCGGCGGCTTCGTGCTGGCCGGGGAGGGCGTGGGTGGCGGACCGCAGCGCGAGCAGGCGGCGCTGGTGCTGGTGGCGCTCGGGGTGCGCGCCGTGATCGCACGCTCCTTCGATCGCGGCTTCCGCGCGAGGCTGTTGCAGGCCGGCGCGCTGCCGCTGGTGTTCGCGCGCGCCTCGGATCTCGACGGGTTCGCCGCCGGCGACGAGCTCGAGCTTCCCACGCTGCCCCACGGGCTCGAGCCCGGCCGCCCGCTGGTGGTGCGCAACCTCACGCACGGCACGCAGCTCGACGTGCGCCACGATCTCGACGCCCACTCGATCGCGGTGGCGAAGCGCGGCGGGCTCCTGCGCTACGCCACAGCGTTCGCTCGGGAGCGTTAGCGATGCTCGTCGACTCTGCGCGGATTCGCGTGATCAGCGGGCGCGGCGGAGCGGGCTGCGTGAGTTTCCGGCGCGAGAAGTACGTGCCGCGCGGCGGGCCGGACGGCGGCGACGGCGGTAAGGGCGGCAGCGTGTACCTCGCGGTGGGCCCGCACGTGCGCACGCTTCTTGACTGCCGTGAACAGCCCCGATACCTTGCCGAGAACGGTCGCGCGGGGTCCGGAAACCAGCGCAGCGGAAAGGACGGCGCCGATCTCGAGGTGCTGCTTCCCGCCGGAACCGTGGTGCGGGACGCGGCGAGCGGCGAGGTGGTGGCGGATCTCGTGCATGCGGGCGAGCGCTTCCTCGCGGCGCGTGGCGGACGCGGCGGACGCGGCAACCGGCACTTCGCCACCCCGACGCACCAGGCCCCCCGGCGTGCCGATCCGGGCGAGGCCGGCGAGGAGCGGTGGCTCGAGCTCGAGCTCAAGCTGATCGCCGATGTCGGATTCGTGGGCCCGCCCAACGCCGGCAAGTCCACGTTGCTCGCCCGGGTGTCGCGCGCGCGACCGCGCATCGCAGACTATCCGTTCACCACTCTGGAGCCCCATCTGGGAATCGTCGTGCTGGACGAGGAGCGGCAGTTCGTGGCCGCCGACCTGCCCGGGCTGATCGAGGGTGCGCACCGCGGGCGGGGCCTGGGGCTGCAGTTCCTGCGGCACGTGGAGCGCACGCGCGCGCTGGCGATCCTGGTGGACGCCAGCAGCGCGACGCCGCGCGAGGATCTGGCAGCGGTCGAGCTCGAGCTTTCGCAGTACAGCGAAGCGCTGCTGGCCAAGCCGCGGATCACCGTCCTCACCAAGCTCGATCTGCTTCCGCCCGAACGCCGCGCC
>Ga0075424_100004662_pt1 | contig 12988 bp, 9 predicted proteins | sample SoiMethybrSBSTD3_FD_75301 | JGI IMG/M metagenome (GOLD analysis project Ga0075424, IMG submission 75301) | Bulk soil microbial communities from a Populus tree surrounding site in Tennessee, USA - Soil MetaG P. TD hybrid SBSTD3 | ecosystem: Environmental > Terrestrial > Soil > Tree plantation... | reverse complement strand
CGAGGTACGTGCCGCGATCGAGGATCGTCGCGACCACCTCTCCGAAGCGTGCGAGGAACTCGGTGCGCGCGGCCACCGCGTCGAGCTGCGCCGCCCACAGCGACGGGTATGCGGCTACTGGCCGCGGAACGCCAGTCAGCGTCGCGCCGAGTGCGTCGCCGAGTGTACCGGCCGGGTCTGTCGAGAGCACGAGCGTCGGGACGCCATCCCGCGCGCTACGTACAGCGAGCGCCGCCGCGCAGGTGGTCTTGCCGACGCCTCCCTTGCCGCCGACGAGTGTCCAGGCCGGGAGCGACGCGAGCAGCGCGTCGATCCCGCTCATTCGGCGTCGTCGGCCTCCCGCGCCACGCGCACCGGGCCGCCGGCGGTGGCCATGCCGAGTCGTTCACGCCACTCGCGCACCTCGCGCAGCCGCTGCATCAGCACGGCCTCGCGCCGGGTGTATTCGTCGTCATCGATGTCCCCGAGCTCGAGGAGCATCTGCAGCTCCATGAGCTCCTGCTTGACCGGCGCGTCATCGACGAGCTCCTCCTCGACCACGCGCTGGACCTTGCCTAACGACCAGCGAATGCCAGCGACGGGTCCCGTGATCGGAAAAAAGAAGAGAAGTTTGGAGAGGATGCCCATGGGGACCGCGAACCGGGGACGGGGACTGGGGACTGGGGACTCGGCAAGGAGCCTCCTACCGCCGAGGAGAGCTCCTCGCGAGTAATAGCATACCGGCCGAGTCCCCAGTCCCCACTCCCGATGTCCCCTCAGTTAGCCTTTTCCAGCTTCAACTTGATGTTGACGAAGTTATACGGCGGCCACGGCCCGGTGTATTTGAACGTCAACAGCTCCTCGTAGCGCCGGCTCACCTCTTTCACCTTGTCGTCGAACGCGCGCTCCTGCGTGCGCTCCACGAGGAAGGCGGCGTTCAGGATCATGCGGTCGCCGATGACCTTGTTGCTGCGGCTCGCGACCGCGACCGGCTTGAGCGCCTCGTGGATGTCGGCTACGTACCGGCTCTGCACGCCCTCGAGCGCGGCTTCGACGAGTCGGCCGAGCTGCATTCGCGCGAAGTAGGTGGACGACGCCGTGTTGCGGCTGATCTCGTCCTTGAGGCGGCGGATCTCGTCGTTCTCGCGCTCCAGGTTCGCGATCACTTTCTCGCGCTCCCAGAGGACCTTGAGACCGAACTCGATCTTGTCCTGCATCTTGTCCAGGACGTCGCTGAATGCCTGGTACGTCGAGCGCAGCAGCTCGGTGACGTCGTCCTCGGATCGGAACACCGTCCCGAACGACATGGGGATGACCGTGAACTCCCGCATGACCGTTTCGTTCACGAACTCGTGGGCGAGCACGTGCTCGCGCGTGGGGTCGTAGATCACGAGCGGCGTGTCGCTGACGATGGCGGCGAGGTCGCGATAGTGGACCGTGTAGACCCGTTGACCGCCGCCGATGCCGACGCTCCCGAAGTCCTTCGGCTTGTCGAGTCGGATGATGCAGTAGACGTATTTCCCCTCGACCGCCGGCGGAGCGAGCCCAGGGTGAGGCATCGATGGGGTCTCCGTTCGAACGGTTTGAGGTTCGGTCATGGCCCGCGTCTCGGTTGGCGACAACGTGCGTTGACTCCCGAGCCTGGGCCGGGAGCTTCAGCCACAAGGTAGCCCGCGTGTACGAAACCGGAAAGCGCGGGCGCGCGCAACGGTTTGGGATCAAACCGGTTGGCGCGAGCGTGCATCACGACCTCTGACTTGTGGCAAGCCCTGCGCCACGCCATACTCGCCCGCCCCGCGAAAGATCTCCACATCCCTCATCACCACCGGACGGTGTCATGCGCCTCGCTCCGCGTCCTCTCGCTCTGCTCGGCCTGACGGTGCTTGCCGCGTGCAGCTCGATCACGGATCCGGGCGACCCTCTCGCCAGAAAGGCACCCCCGCGCCAGCCGAAGCCGATCATTCTGTTCGTACACGGCTGGAATTCCAGCGGCAGCGTGTGGAATACGATGGTCGGGCGGTTCAAACAGAACGGTTGGATCGCGAGCGAGCTCTCGACGTTCTCGTATAACACGACCGTCTCGAACGCGACAACTGCGGGAATCATCGCCGCCAAGATCGACTCGATTCAGCAGAAGAACGGTGGAGCGCAGGTCACACTCATCACCCATTCAATGGGAGCGCTCTCCGCTCGCTACTATGTCCGAAACCTCGGCGGCGACGGAAAGGTCGCGGCGCTCATAACGCTGGGCGGCACGAATCACGGCACCACGACTGCCCAATTCTGCTTCCAGACGTCGTGCAGGGAGATGTGGCCGAACTCCGCCTTCCTCGCAGCGCTCAATGCTACCGACGAAACGTGGGGCTCGCCGCGTTATGCAACGTGGTGGTCGCCGTGCGACGAAGTCATCAACCCTGACGCGAGCGCGCTTCTCGATGGCGCCGTGAACACGCAGACGGCCTGTATGCAGCACAGCCAGCTGCACGAGGACGCGACGGTGTACGCGCAGGTTCGGGATTTCGTGAACCAGCCGGCGGCAGCGGCGATCTTGGCGATTGGGAATCGGGAATAGGGAACCGGGAACCAGCGGCGCGCTTCGCGCGCGCCCGGGAATAGGGAACGGGAAACCGGGAACAGTGACTCCCCATGGAGCCTTTGTTCCCGGTTCCCCGTTCCCGCTATTCCCGATTCCCTATTCCCGATTCCCTATTCCCGATTCCCTATTCCCGATTCCCCATATCAGCCGCACTCGCTGAACCCACACACGTGGCACTTGACGCAGCCCTCCGCATACTCGAGCTGCGAGCCACAGTCCGGGCACGTGCCGATGAACGACTCGGCACCGGTGTCGAACGAGAGCTGCGCCTGCTGACCAGTCGGCGTGGTCTGCGAGACCGTGACCTCCTCTCTCAGCGGAGTCGCCGGGCCGCGTGACTCGCGCAGCAGGTCCTGCTGCACGCCGAGCTGCTTCTCCTGGTACCAGTCGTAGAGGGCGATGCCGATGGCGTCAGGTACGGAAAGGACCTTGTTAGGCCCGAGGCCCACGGCGCGATCCGACGAGATGCCACGAAGCTGCTTGTGGATCTCCATGAGCGGGATCCCCGAGCGCAGGGCGAGCGAGATCAGCCGCCCCATTGCTTCGGCGTCGGCCATCGCCGAGCCACCTGCCTTCCCCAGGTTGATGAAGACCTCGAAGGGCTGGCCGCGGTCGTCCTCCGTGACGTGGACGAACATCGTGCCTAACGGGGTCTCCTTGCGGATGGAGGTTCCGCGGAGCTTGTCGGGGCGCGACCGTTTCTGGCGACGCTGGAGGTTCTCCGCTTCGGCGTCGTAGAGTGCCTTCTTGAGCCGCTCGATCTCGGCGTCGAGCTCCGCCATCGTGCCCTTGAGGTCCGCGAGCTCGCGCTTGTCGGGCGGTGCGCCGTCGCGCTCGGACTTCGCCTTGTCGGTCGCGCCGGTAGAGAGCACCTGGTTGTCGCGCGAGCCGTCGCGATAGACCGTCACGCCCTTGCACTTGAGATCGTACGCCAGCTCGTAGATCGCGCGGACGTCCGCAACGGTGGCCGTGTGCGCGAAGTTCGTCGTCTTGGAGATCGCCGAGTCACAGCGTTCCTGGAAGGCCGCCTGCATGCGCATGTGCCACTCGGGCGGGATCGCGTTCGCCGTGACGAACACGCGCTGCCAGCGCGCCGGCACTTCGGGGAAGTCGACTCGACCCTCGCGCGCGATGCGCTCCATGAGGGCGTCAGAGTACCAACCCTCCTTCTTCGCGATCGCGACGAAGTCCTCGTTCACGTCGGGCATCATGACGCCGGCCTGATTGCGCATGAACGCAACGGCAAACAGCGGCTCGAGCCCCGACGAGCAACCGGCGATGATCGAGATCGTTCCGGTCGGCGCGACCGTCGTGACGTTGCAGTTGCGCAGCAGCTGCATGGGGCGGATGCGCTTGCCTTCGCCATCACGCGCGCACGTCTCGTCCGGACCCCAGATCGAACGTGCCCATTCGGGGAACGCGCCACGGTCGTTCGCGAGCCGTTCGCTCTCCTTCTTGGACTCGACGTCCACGAACTGCATGACCTTGCGCCCGAACTCGACGCCCTCCGGCGAGTCGTAGGCGATCCCGAGCCTAACGAGCGCGTCGGCGAAGCCCATGACGCCCAGCCCGATGCGGCGGATGCGCTTGGAAAGCGCGTCGATCTCGGGCAGCGGATACTTGTTGACGTCGATGATGTTGTCGAGGAAGTGCGTCGAGAGCGCGATGTCGCTCGCGAACGCATCCCAGTCCATCACGCCGTCGGTGACGTAATAGCCGACGTTGATCGAGCCGAGATTGCAGACGTCGTACGCGAGGAGGGGCTGCTCGCCGCACGGGTTGGTCGCCTCGTAGGCGCCGAGGTGCGGGACCGGGTTGTAGCGGTTTGCTTCGTCGATGAAGAAGCAGCCGGGTTCACCCGTGCGCCACGCGCCGTCGATCATCTTGTTCCACACCATCTGCGCGTCGAGCTGACCGACGACCTGCTTCGTGCCCGGATCGACGAGGTCGTAGCTGGTCCCGTTCTTCACCGCCTGCATGAACCTGGTGGTGACGGCGACGGAGATGTTGAAGTTCGTCACCTGCGTGAGGTCTTCCTTGCACGAGATGAACTCGAGGATATCCGGATGATCGACCCGGAGGATTCCCATGTTGGCGCCGCGCCGCGTGCCCCCCTGCTTGACCGCGTCCGTGGACGCGTCGTAGAGCTTCATGAACGACACCGGGCCACTGGCGACGCCGGTGGTCGAGCGGACCATCGAGCCTTTCGGGCGCAACCGCGAGAATGAGAATCCGGTTCCACCGCCACTCTGATGGATGAGCGCCATCGATCGCAGCGTGTCGTAGATGCCGTTGCGCCCGTTGGACAGGGCGTCTTCCACAGGCAGCACGAAGCACGCGGAGAGCTGGCCTAACGGGCGACCGGCGTTCATCAGTGTCGGCGAGTTGGGCTCGAACCGACGATGGGTCATGAGGCGGTAGAACTGTTCTGCGACTTCCGTGACTGCGCCCTCGCTCGCTCCGTACCGGCGATCAGCTTCTGCGACGACCGTCGACACCCGCCAGAACATGTCTTCGGGGGTCTCGGTCGCCTTGCCGCTGGCGTCCTTCACCAGATAGCGCTTTTCCAGCACGGTGCGCGCATTCTGGCTGAGAGCAGCGGGGCCGGCAGGGGGCTTCGAGGGTAGGGGCATGTCAAACTTCTCCCTGGTGAAACGTAGCGTTCGAACTGAACCGAGCGGGGACTGGCGCGAGCGAGCACATCCGCGGTGGCGGCGACGAGGGGCGCAGTTTACCGGTGTTCGTGAAACCGCGCCAGTCCAGATGTAAGCTGTTGCGGATCAACGACTTGCTCTACCAACATCACGAATCTCAAAGCGAGTCCCACTTTTCCACGCCCCTAAGATTACACTGCTCTCACGTTGCGGTCGGGAACGCTCCGAGTGCGGCCGAGGTGGCCTGCATAACGCGTAGTCCGACGCAACTTCTTTGGAGGCCGTCGGTTGACGACTTGAAACCATGGGTCGCGTCAGCCCTTGCACCACGCCGACCATGCCGTCGTGTCACCGACGAGGCGACGAACGCAACATGGCCTTGCCTGCAAACACGTGTGCACTCGCCGTGCCACCGCTCACGGTCCAGATCGATTTCAGCCAACGACTTACGCCGAGCCCGGTGCGTCGGCGGCTAGCGGCTCGAGGAGACGGATTCCGACCGGAGCGTCGTGAAGCGGCTGCGGCGTTAGGCGCGCATCGAATGGACGGAACGCAGCGGGGGAAACTCGCCTCGTCGATGCCGGGCCGCCAGATCGAGATACGCTGCTACCGCGTGGGCTGTCCGCTCGCGAAGCGCCTCGTCCGTCGCCCGCACGACCCTGCCGGGCACACCGAGCACGAGCGAGTTCGGTGGAATCACCATGCCTTCGCGACACACCGCCCCTGCGCCGACGAGCGAGCCGCGGCCGACGACTACGTGATTGAGCACGATCGCGCCCATCGCAATGAGGCAGTCATCCTCGACCGTCGCGCCGTGCACGATCGCGCGGTGCCCGATCGCGACGCGAGCGCCGATCGTACACGGCAACCCGGGATCCACATGGATCACGACGCCGTCCTGCACGTTGCTGGACTCGCCGACGAGGATGGGGGCGGAATCCGCGCGAAGCACGGCCTTGGGCCACACGGACGCCCCAGCACCGAGCGTGACGTCGCCGCACACGAACGCCTCGGGGTGAATGAACGCGTCGGGGTGAATGCGCGCGCCGTTCACCGGCTGCTCCCGAGCGCTCGGAAATACGCCTCGAGGCCATCAGCGACGCCTAACGCGTACCGCTCCTGGAACGTGGCGGTCTGCACGGCCGCCTCCTGTTCCGGCATCATGATGAACGCGCCTTCGGTGAGGACCGACGGCATCCACGGATGCCGAAGGTCGGAGAGGTTGTCGTAAAAGATCCCGAGGTCTCTGAGCCCCATGCGACGCACCATGCCACGCTGGACCTCGCGCGCGAGCGGCTCCGACGACGGATGAAAATAGTACGAGCCGGTGCCGTTCGCCGTGAACGGGTTGATCCCATCGGGAAGCGCGTTGAGATGAATCGAGACGAACGCATGTGCTCCGGCGCGTCGTGCCATCACCGGACGAATCGCGAGCGCGAGCGGCGCGGCAGTCGTCCTCGTCATGACGACGTTCGCGCCGCGCGACTCCAGAATCGCCTTCAGCCGCTCGCTGATCGCGAGCGTCGGCACCGGCTCATACAGGCCCGTCGGGCCAGTGGAGCCGGCCGGCGGGTGACCGGCATTCACCACGATGGTGAGGCCCTTGAGCGGAAAAGCTGCGTCGATCGTGGGCGGCCGCCGCACGCGCAATGTGAACACGCCACGGTCCCACGACGGCAGATAGCCGTACGGTGCGCGCGCAAGGTCGATCTCGTACCTGGCGCGATCGCTCGTCTCCTGATACCAGCGCACTCGGCGGACGAGCGAGTCGTCCGCGGTGTAGCCAATGATGTCGGAGTTCGCCTGCACGCCGTACAGGATCAGCAAGAGCCTGTTGCCGTCCTCGCGGACCTCGAAGGCTGGCCGCTCACCCGTCGGAATGATCACATCCACCCATTCGCGCCCCCCGACCACGCGCGCGTTGGCGGCGGTCCGACGAGGCGCCGATGTGCCGGGCGGCAGCTCCGTGACATCGCCTGCCGCGACCCATGCCTCGAGCATCCCGTCGAGCTTCACACGCACCATGTCACCGATGCGACCGGTCGCCTGCAGCATCGTACCGGGAAGCACCAGCCACTTGTACGTCCCGTTAGGCACCGGCCGCAGGATGATCACCCGATCCGTGTCGGGTACGTCGGCGCCACCAGTCAGGCGGACCCAACGCGGGCGGGTCGAGTCGTCAAGCGCGATGTCCCGGATCGGGAATCGGACGCTATCACGACCACGGCTCAGCACGAGCTCGGCCCCGCGGGCGAGCGACGCCGCCGGGACGTCAGTCGCCCAGACATACGGATCGCCTTCGGCAGGCAGCCGGAGTGAATCGAGCACACGAGCCGAGCTTACCAGCCTGAGCTCGGTCCCATCGACCAGGCGAACTCCGACGCTCGCGTTGCGCGGTGCGCGCACGCTCACACGAATCCGCTCGTCGCCACGCGCGATTCGCGTACCTCGTGGGGAAACGCTCGCCGAATCCACGACCAGTCGCCCGGTATCGGCCAGCACGGGCCGGGGCGCCGGTAGCTTGATGGTGTGCACGGCTCGCACGGTGTCAGGTCCCCGGGACGCAACGATCGAGTACTCCGCAGCGCTCGCGGGCGGCAGGGGCAGAAACGCGATGAAGCTGCCGTTAGGGACCACGGGAACCGGCGTGCCGTTGATGGTAAGCGCGGCCTTCCCGCTGCCGACGGTGCCGAAGATGAAGTTCGAGTCGCGTGCCTGAACGGTCGCCCCGGCTGGAGGATACACGACGCGGATGGCGAGCGGGCCATCGACGAGCGGGACCGGTGGAAGCGTCGGCGCGACGCCTGCCGCGGTGGCGGTCCGAGCCTTCGGCGGTCCTGCACACCCCGAAGCGACAGCTCCCGCCACAAGACAAACGACAATCGTCCAGCTAGCGCCAAGGCGCGAAACGAACACGCGCTGCTCGATCATGGGCTCAAGGTAATCGCGTCGAGGCGGCAATCCGGCGGAGCGACGCCGCAGCGCGACGAACGGCCGCTATACCGCGTGATACCACGTAATTCCTATGAGCGCGAAACCTGTCCGGGCGGTCGGCGCGTACGGCCTGCGTTGATTGCCCTTGGTTTTGCCGACCCGTATATATTCGTGACCTTTCCTGTACCTCTGGCCGCTACGCCCGTCCGCCGCGACGCCACCGGAGCACGTTTGACGGTCAACCACCATCCGACGCCGACGGATCCCATCACGCCTCCGGGCGCGATCGTCTTTCACGTCTTCGCGCACTCGGACGTCGGCCGCACCAGGGAACACAACGAGGACGCGTTCGTGGTGGCGGACCTGTCGCGCGGCGATCCGCTCTCGTTCGACCATCTACGGACCGAACGGGCCAGTGATCGCGGGACGCTGTTCATGGTGGCCGACGGAATGGGGGGGGCCGCAGCCGGCGAGATCGCGAGCGAGATGGCGGTCGAGGTCGTGCTCCAGCAACTCCGGCGGCGGTGGCGCGACGCCAAGACGGTGGAGCCCGTAACGTTCGTCGGCACGATCAAGGCAGCGACCGAGGTGGCCAACGCCACGATTCATCGCTACGCCGCCGACCATCCCGAGCTCCGAGGGATGGGAACCACCGCGACCATCGCGTGTCTGCTCGGGGACACTCTGTACCTCGCGCAAGTCGGCGACAGCCGAGCGTACCTGGTGCGCGATGGCGTCGCGATTCAGATCACGAAGGACCAGTCGCTGATGCAAAAGCTCATCGAGGCCGGAGAGATCACGGTCGAGGAGGCGGAGATGAGCGACCGGCGCAACATCATCCTCCAGGCGCTGGGTCCGGAGCCGCACGTCAAGATCGACCTCACGCATCAGCGGGTCCGGCGCGACGATGCCCTCGTGCTGTGCAGCGACGGGCTGTCCGGACTGGTGAAGCCGGAGCAGATCGCGCAGGCGGTCGCCGAGGAGGCCAATCCCGAGCTTGCGGCCGAGCGGCTCGTCGATCTGGCGAACGCGTCGGGTGGGCCGGACAACATCACGGTCGTGATCGCGCGGTTCGACGGAACCGGGCTCGAGTCGGCGGCGCCGGTCGATGAGGTGGGACATCGCGTGTTCGACTCGCCGGACCTCATGACGCCGACGTCGACGCCACCGATCGTCCGCATCGAGTCGATTCCGGAACCGCTTCCGCTTCCGCTCGCGCCCGAGCTCGAGCCACCGTGGCCGCCGATCGATCGCCAGCGACGCGGGAAGCTTTATATACGCGTCGTTGCCGCGGTGGGGATCGCCTTGACGCTTCTGTTCCTCTGGCAGGTCCTGACGAAGCTGTAGCTGCCCGTCGTCAAATGCGGCGCAGGAGCCACCGGCCCGCCGCGCGAAGCATCGGGGCGCTCGGGCTCCAGCAGGCGATGGCGAGGCTCGCGCCCGGGGCCGCAGGGGTGGTCGCGGGATGGCCACACCACACGACGACCGACTCGCGCCCGGCGACCCGGGCGCCCGCGCATAACGAGGCGACCTCCTGCTCGGCCGTGGAAATCCCGGTTGGCGGCACGACGAGCACGACGAGTGGCGTCCGCACACCGGCGCCCGGCGCGTGGACGCGCCTAACGCTCGACGCCTCGGTGCCCGCGTCGGCGATCCCGCTCGCGAAGCCTGCCGCCGCTCTCGACGCCTCGTCGGCCCGTGTCGCGACGACGGCTACCTCCACCGGCTCGGCGATGCGGACGCTCCGGCCGCGGACCACCGTGATTGTCCGCTCGGCGACGTCATCGAGCCATGCGTCGTCATTCATTCCGGTGTTAGGCATCGGTGCCGGCGCGCCGGCCATCTCAGCCCGGACACGGCGTCGCTGCGCGGCCTCGTGGACGCGTTCGCCGTCGAGCGTGCGTGCTTCGACCGCATCGATGAGGGTCCGAAGCTCGACGTCGACATTGACGGGCCGGAGCACGATGTCGACGCCCGCGCCCACGAGATCGCTCGCGCGAACACGGTGCCCCCAGCGGGTCGCGAGCAGCGATGCGTCGGCGACGGCGAGCCCCTCGAACCCGAGCTCCATTCGGAGCAGGCGGCCGAGAATCGCGCGCGACAACGATGCGGGCGTTCCCGACGCGTCGAGGGCGGCATAGCTCGCCTCCGCCACCACGACCCCGCTTACGCCGGCATCGATCGCAGCGCGAAACGGAACGAGGTCGGAGGCATACAGCGCGTCGTCGCTCTCGCGAACGGTGGGGACGCCCGTGAGCGCGTCGGTGACGGCGCCACCTCCTGGAAACGCGCCGGCGAAGCAAAGTACGCCCTCCGCCTGCGCCGCGTCGATCCACTCGGCGATGGCGGCGGCGATGTCCGCCGCGTCGCGACCGAACGCGTCCGTTCGTGGCGCCCTCGGCACGTTGCACGACGGTCCGAGGATCGCGTTGCAGCCGGCGATCCTCGCCTCGCGGGCGACGCTCCGCGCGACACGCCGGACGGTGAGCGCGTCGCGCAGGGACGCGACCGCCGCGGGTGGCGGGACCGACAGCGGACGAGCCCGCCAGCTGGCCGACGTCAGCTCCGTCGGTGCGATCGCGATGATGGGAGCATCGCCGGCGGAGCGGCGAATCGTCGCCGTCAGTTCCGCCACCGCGTCCCGGGCGCCTCCCTCGATCACGAAGCCACCCACACCGGCCGCGACACCCCGCATCACCGCGGGCAGCGCAGGCGCAAACCCCAGGGCCGGGTCCCAGCGGATTGCCGGCAGCAGCAGCTGCGCGAGCTCGCGCATCGGCTTGGGATGCCTAACGCCGATCAGGCCGGCGTGCGCTGCCCGAGAACGCGTGGCCCCCGCGCGCCGGTGACGCTCGGGAGGTTGCCGGGCTGCCCGAGCAGGTGCAGGTACCCCAGCAGCGCGAACGCCACGGCTTCCTTCGCCTCGCCGTCAAAGAACACGTCGCTGAAGCGGCGGACCCTGAGTGACGGAAGCGCCGTCGCTATGGCATCGACGAGCGCCGGGTTCTCCGCGCCGCCGCCGGAGGCGACGAGCTCGTTCACCGGCTCGGGCACGAAGCGGCGCATCGCATCGGCGATGCTCGCGGCCGTGAGCGCGACAGCCGTGGCCACGAGGTCGCCGGCAGTCGCGTTAGGGTTCGCGGCGCGACACCGTTCGACGAAGCCGGTGATGAACGCAGGGTCGAACAGCTCCCGGCCGGTAGACTTGGGTGGCGGGCTGGCGAAATACGGATCGTCGAGCGTGTGCTGCACCACCGCGTCGATCGGAGTGCCACTCCGCGCCAGCCGTCCGTCTACGTCGTACGACAGCTCGGGCGCGACCATGCGCGTGACGCCATCGATCACGACGACGCCGGGCCCCGTGTCGAACGCGCGGGTCGACGATGGCTCACCCCCGGGCGGCACGATCGTCACGTTGCCGATCCCACCGAGGTTCTGCAGCGCGCGCCACTCCGTGGCATGAGCGAACAGCAGCGCATCGGCGACCGGAACGAGAGGCGCGCCCTGCCCTGCGGCGGCGACGTCGCGCACGCGGAAGTCGCTTACGACATCGATCCCGGTGCGCTCCGCGATCACGGCCGGCTGACCGAACTGCCACGTGGAGTGCCCCGGCTCATGCCACACGGTTTGCCCGTGACTCGCGATAGCCGCCACCGAGGAGCGCCCGACACCGGCCTCCGCCAGGGCAGCGATTGCCGCCTCGGCGAGCCAGTCGCCGAGATCGAACGACAGCCGGCAGTACTCGCGCGGGGTCGCGCCCACGAGCGCGCGCGACAGGCGGTCGCGCTGCGACGCGTCGTACGCGCGGACGGTCATGCCTAACAACTCGTAGGCGATGCGGCCGTCGCGTCCACGATCGAACCGCACGACGGCCGCCGAGATGCCGTCGAGCGACGTCCCGGACATGAGGCCGACGACAATCCGTTCGTCCGAGGTCGCGGCGCTCACGTCTGCACCGGTGGTGGCGCGTCGGGGACGACACGGCGGATCACGCCGCCGGCCTCGGCCAACGCCCGCTCCGCGCCGCCCCTGTCGACGCCGAGCTTCTGCATGACGATCGCCGTCTTGACCCGCTTCCCCGCAGCCTCGAGGAGGGCCCGTGCTTCGTCGCGAGAAACCTTGCACACCTCGACGACGATGCGCTCGCTCCGATCGCGAAGCTTCGCGTTCGTGGCCTTGAGGTCGACCATCAGGTTCCCGTACGTCTTGCCAATGCGGATCATCGCGCCGGTGGTGATCATGTTGAGCACCATCTTCGTGGCGGTACCCGCCTTCAGCCGCGTGGATCCAGTGACGACCTCTGGCCCCACAATCGCAATCACGGCGACGTCGACGTGCGAGAGCAGCTTTTCGGACACCGGCGTACAGGCAATGATGGCGGTGCGGGCGCTACGTTCGCGCGCTCGCTCGATCGCCCCGTGAACGAACGGCGTGGTTCCCGACGCGGCGATGCCGACGACGACGTCGCGCTCTCCCACGTTATGCTCGTCCATCGCCGCGGCGCCGCCAGCAGGCGAGTCCTCGGCCCCTTCCTGGGCGCGGAGAATCGCGGGGAACCCGCCGGCGATGATGCCCTGGACCATCTCGGGATCGCTGCCGAACGTGGGCGGACACTCGCTCGCGTCGAGGATGCCGAGGCGGCCGGAAGTCCCCGCACCGACGTAGAACAGACGCCCCTCTCGCCGGAACGCGTCCTCGGTGAACGAAACGAGCTGCGCGATCGCGGCGCGCTGGCTCGCGACCGCGTCGGCGACCGAGCGATCCTCGGCATTCATGAGGTCGACGATCTCGAGTGATGTTGCGAGATCGATGTTCGCGGTCCGCG
>Ga0075424_100004657_pt1 | contig 12994 bp, 16 predicted proteins | sample SoiMethybrSBSTD3_FD_75301 | JGI IMG/M metagenome (GOLD analysis project Ga0075424, IMG submission 75301) | Bulk soil microbial communities from a Populus tree surrounding site in Tennessee, USA - Soil MetaG P. TD hybrid SBSTD3 | ecosystem: Environmental > Terrestrial > Soil > Tree plantation... | reverse complement strand
GTGACCTATATCAGCCAGGTGCCTGACGGAGACATCCGGCGCACCCTCGAGACGCAGGAGACGGACACGCTCCAGCTGCTTCGCGGCATCTCTGAAGAGCGATCGCTCCACAAGTACGCCGCCGGGAAATGGACGATTCGCGAAGTCGTCAGCCACATCAACGATACGGAGCGGATGTTCGTGTTTCGCGCGATGTGGTTCGCGCGCGGATTCGACAGCGCGCTTCCGAGCTTCGATCAGGAGATCGCGATCCGCGGCGCAGCCGCCGACGCTCGCACGCTGGCCAGCCACGTCGAGGAGTTCCGCGCGGTCCGCGCCGGGACGGTCACGCTGTTCCGCAACCTGCCGGATGAGGCGTGGACCCGCCGCGGCGTTGCGAGCGGGAACCCGTTCACCGTGCGCGCGCTCGCGTACATCGCGGCCGGCCATCTCGCGCATCACGTGCGGCTGCTGCGGGAGCGGTATCTGTAACCGGGATCCGGGATCCGGGATCCAGGATCCGGGATTCCCGATTCCCTGATTTCCGATTGGGGATTCGGATCGGGGATTGGGGATTTCCGGAGCGAGATGGCAACACAGCTGCTATGAGCAAGATCGCTCGAATCATCAACGAACTGACCCGCGCGCTCGAGCACGATCCGTGGCATGGCCCCTCGATCCACGACGTCGTCGGCGATCTGAGCGCCGCGGAGGCTGCTGCGCATCCGGTGAGCGGCGCGCATTCGGTGTGGGAGCTCGTGCATCATGTGACCGCCTGGGTCCGCGCCGTCCATACGCGCGTGAAAGGGAGCGCGTGCGAGCTGGAGGGGGAAGCGGATTGGCCGCCCGTGCGCGACGCGAGCGAGAACGCGTGGACGGCGGCGCGCTCCGACCTCGATCGTGCGCAGTCGGAGCTGACCGCGACGCTGCGCGCCCTTCGCGACTCGAACCTCACCGCCGTTGCGCCGAATCGCGAGTATGACCTCGAACACCTGCTGAACGGCCTCGTTCAGCATCACGCGTATCACACAGGACAGATGGCGCTGCTCAAGAATGCCCATCGCAGGCGCGCCTGAGATGCGACGATTCCTGCCGTTTGCGGTCGTGGCCGGCACGATATGGACAACTGCACCAGACGCGCGGCGCCCGCTCGCGGAGCGCGCGGACAGGATCATTGCGATCGACACGCCGATGGCGACGCCGCGGTGGGCGACGCTCGAGCGGCAGCTGCTCGCCGATAACGTACCTGCCTGCGGCGAATTCTTCAGGAAGTACTTCGACGATCGGGGTTCGCTGCAATGCTTCGTGCGCTGGGGGGCGAACGACGGGCCGGACGATGCGTTCGAGAACTTCAACCGGTGGCCGGAGCTGCATGCGCTCGGCGCGAGCGACGAAATCCTGCGCATGTACATGAAGGGCCACGAGGGCCTGCTGAAGCAGTACACCGACGCGAAGACCACGGAGGTCCCCATCGCGCGCCGCGGCATGTACTACAAGGACTTCATCGTCCAGTCCGACTGGATGCACCACGGCGAAGGGCTGCAGCTCTTCAACCGCATGGCGCTGTCGATGCCGTCCGATGCGCTGTACGAGCGCCGCGCGCGGCGATTCGCGACTTTCTACATGGGCGAAGATCCTGACGCGCCCAACTACGACCCCTCGCACAAGATCATCCGAAGCATGCTGAACGGCAGCCGCGGGCCGATGCTGCGCAAGGCGACGCCGATTGACTGGGTCGGCGATCCGTTCGACGTCACGAAGTTCACCGCGCTCCACGGCGAGTCGACGTTCGCGCAGTTCCTGGCTCACTACGCGGAGTACGGCGAAGTCGTGGGCGATCACTTTCTGAACCTTGTCGCGACGACGCTGCCGCTCGACGCGTACTTGCTCGACAACGAGCCGAAGTACAGGAAGTGGATCGTCGATTACATGGATGGCTGGCTCGAACGCATGGCGCAGAATGGCGGCGTGATCCCCAGCTTCGTCGACCTGGACGGGAGGATCGGCGGGCCGGAAGGAAAGTGGTGGAAGAACACCTACGGTTGGGGCTTCAGCCCCGTCAATCCGGTGACCGGCCGCCGCGAGGACCGGAATCGCATTCCCCGTGCGCTCGTCGGCTTCAACAACGCGTTGCTCGTCACTGGCGATCAGAAGTACGTCGACGCCTGGCGCACCATGATGGATGCGGTGAACTCACACGCCCGCGAGGTTGACGGGCGGAAGCAGTATCCGACGATGCGCGGCGACGATGGGTGGTATGGATGGCGCGACACGCCATGGAATGTTGGCGCGCTCGACGTGTGGTACTGGTCGCAGGCGTCGGCGGATAAGGAACGTCTCGGGCGGAACGTCTGGGTCGATTTTCTTGAAGGGCGCAATCCCGGATACGCGGACCAGGCGCTGCAGCGCGACGTGGACGCTCTCGCGCAGCGTGTACGCGCGTTCCGAGCCGATCGATCGACGCCCGACACGCGCCTGGCCGACAACATGCTCGACTACAACCCCGCCGCGACCGACGCGCTCGTGCAGCTGATGTGGGGCGCGCTCGTGCCGGGACGCGAAGGCGGACTCTTGAACGCGCGGCTCAGGTATTTCGATCCCGAGCGCAGGCGCGCGGGCGTCCCGGAAGACGTCGGCGCGCTCGTGTCCGAGCTGTCCGATACGCGCACGGTCGTTACGCTCGTGAATGTCAATGCAACGCGCCCGCGAACCGTCATCGTCCAGGGCGGCGGGTACGGCGAGCACCAGATCGTGTCCGCAATCGTCGGTGCCAGCGCCATGCGCGTCGATTCGCCGCTACTGACGGTGCGAATCAATCCGGGCTGCGGCGCGAAGCTCGTGCTCGACATGAAGCGATATGCCAATGCTCCAACGATCAAGCACCCGTGGCAGCGCGAAGCTCCCCGTTGAGGCTCGCGTTCACGGGCCGCAACCGTTGTGCGCGTTCTCTCAGTCGTCAAAGGACTCGTCATGGCACACACACTTCGGCTTCCTCTGATTCCCGCAAGCGTCATCGTTTTGCTGCTCTCGTTCGCCGGCAGCGCGAACGCACAGCCATCTGCTTCCTACCAGCTCTCGACCGTGCAGGTGACGGGCATCAAGCGGTATTCGCAGGACGACGTGGCACGACTGAGCGGCTTGAAAGCCGGCGAATCCGTGAACGTGGCACAACTCGCGTCGGCAGCCGAGCGCCTTGCCGGGACCGGACTCTTCAGATCGGTCAAATATCGCTATGCGACAGCCGGAACGCGGATGGTCGCCGTGTTCGAAATCGAAGAGGCGGAGTGGACGATACCGGTCGTATTCGACAATTTCGTCTGGTTCAGCGACGCCGAACTTGCCGCCGCGCTCGCGCACGATGTGCCGACATTCGACGGTACGCTCCCCGCGTCAGAACAAACGCCCGATCTGGTTACGCATTCACTGCAGAAGCTGCTGAATGGTAGAAAGATCGCCGGCCGTGCGACATTCGAGCCGCAGACCGATCTCGCGACAAAGAAGCTCCGATACCTGTTCAAGGTCGAGGAGCCGGCGCCGCTGCTGTGCGCAATGAATTTCCCGGGCGCATCAGCGGCGCCCGAGCGTGAGCTCGTTGATGCGGCCAGAGCGGCAATCGGGAAGCCGTACTCGCGTTTTTACATCACGTCACTGTCGTCAGGCACGTTCCTCGACGTCTATCACAGGCGCGGTTACTGGCGCGCGTCGTTCGCGCCGCCGGCTCCCCGCGTTGACGCTCCCGGCTGCACGGGTGTGTCCGCGGCGGTTTCGGTCACGGAAGGATCCGTCTACGCGTTCGACAAGGCGCATTGGATCGGCAATCAAGTGCTCGCCGCCGGCGACCTCGATACGCTCCTCGGGTTGAAGCCTGGCGACGTCGCGAGCAGTTCGAAGGTTGACGCAGGCCTCATTGCCATTCGACGCGCGTATGCGAAACGCGGATACCTGGTGGTTCGTCAGTCCGCCGCGCCTGTGCTGGACGACGCAGTCGGACGCGCCGCGTTCGACGTCAAGGTGGACGAGGGGCCGCAGTTCCTCATGGGAACCCTTGAATTCTCCGGAGTATCCGACGCCGATGCCAGACGACTGACGAAAAACTGGAAGCTGGCGGCGGGCCAGCCTTTCGACGACTTCTATCCGCAGGACTTCATCACCAAGGAAGTCCTGCCGCTGCTTGCTGCCGGCGTTCGGGGTCCGTCGACCGAGAGGTCGGTCGACTCGGAGAAGCACATCGTGAATCTCAAGATTGTTTTTCAGCGGTAGATGGCAAAGAAGAAGAAGACGGTCCGGCGCCGGAAGAAAGTTGGCGCGCAATCGGTCGGCTTGACGGCTCCCGAAACGGCGCAGGCTGCTGGCGACGCGACGCGCGAGCTGACGGACCGCATTGCGAAAGATGGGGGCGCCGTTCTCGGCGCCTACCGCGAGCCGTTCGGCGGTACGCCCGCAGTGTTCGCGGCGCTGCCAATCGACCGCGTCGAGCCGACGCCGTACCAGCGCGATCCGTCGGAGCCGCACGTGAAGCGCCTCATGAACGTCATCGAGACGCTCGGGCGATTCCTCGATCCGATGATCGTGGTGCCGGCCGACGAGGGGTACGTGACGCCGAACGGGAACCACCGCCTCCAGGCGATGCGGAAGCTCGGCGCCAAATCGGTGATCGCGCTCGTGGTGCCGGATCGCGATGTCGCATTCAAGATCCTCGCGCTGAACACCGAGAAGGCGCACAACCTCAAGGAGAAATCGCTCGAGACGATCCGGATGCTCCGCGCGCTCGCCGCCGAGCGCGCGACGGCCGCCGAGCGTGAGTTCGCGTTCGAGTTCGATCAGCCGGCGTTCCTCACGCTCGGCGCGGCGTACGAACAGCGTCCGCGGCTGAGCGGCGGCGCCTATCATCCGGTGCTCCGTCGCATCGACGACTTCCTCGACGAGCGGCTGCCGAAGGCGCTCAAGGAGCGCATCCGGCGAGCCGAGTCAATCCTCGACATCGATGCGCAGGTCGGCGCCATCGTCGACAAGCTGAAGAAACGTGGATTCACCAGCCCCTACCTCCGCCCGTTCGTGGTGGCGCGCATCAATCCAATCCGCTTCTCGACGTCGACCGAGTTCGATTTCGACGACGTCATTGGACGGATGCAGAAGAACGCCGCGAAGTTCAACGTCGAGCGCATCAAGCAGGAGGACGTGGTGCGCGCGGGGGGCGGACCGGGAGAGGAAGGGGAATAGGGTGCCAATCCCAAATCCCCAATCGGGAATCCCTGATCGGGAATCGGTCAATCAATTGAATCGTTCCAATCGCGGAGGTGCCACGTGCTCGGCGGCAGGTCGTGGGACGAATGGATTGCGCAATACGCGGGCACCCACCAGCATCCGGTCAACCGGTTCTGTCACACAGTTGGTATCCCGCTTATTGTCGTGTCGCTGCCGCTGTTCGTGGTGGCGATCGTCAGCGGGCGCTGGTGGCCGCTGCCCGTGGCGCTGTTCGCGATCGGGTGGATCTTCCAATTCCTGGGGCATGCGTTCGAGGGGAAACCGCCGGAGTTCTTCCACGACTGGCGCTTCCTCTTCGTGGGCCTGCGGTGGTGGGTTGCGAAAGTGACTGGCCGCGAAACGGCGCGCACGAGAAACATGCCATGACGGTCGCATGCTGATCCTTCGAGTAGTCTCCATCGCGTGCGGCCTGCTCGCGTTTCTGGGCATCCGACCGGCGTACGTCACATACATTGTTCTGAGCCTGTTGTATTTCCCGCTGCAGGTCGGGTTTGTTTTCCATCCGCGCGCGTGCCAGATGGCGATCAGCCCCGCTCTCGCGCTCGAGGCGTTGACGAACTGGGGTCATGTCATGCTGTTCGGCATCTTCTACGTCATGACGCTGGCGCAGTTTCGACGCCGGAATGTTGCTGCATTCGCCTGGAGCGCGCTGATTGTCATGACGATGGGTGCCCTCGTCGAAGTGGCCGAGGGCGTCACCGGTGGACGGAACTGCCGCCTGCGCGATCTGGTGCCGGATGCGGCCGGGGCCGTGCTCGCGATGGCGGTCCTAGCGGGACTGACGAGAGTGCGCGCCGGATTCAGGACCTATCACGACGCACGCGCCGACGGCTGAATTCGTGTCATCGTGTGGAATGCCGTAGGCTCGTGTACCGTGCGGTGAACGCGAGGTTGTCACGGGCGCGCGAAGGCGCGAGAATGCACTCGTGCCCGCCCGGCTGTCCCGCTCCCTCGTCGCCTCGATTGATGCCAGCAAGATCATGGGCATCCGCGCCGGAAACCGCACGGATCACCGCTTTACGGGCGTGTGGCCCGTCGTCGTGGAAGGCCGCGTGTTCGCGCGATCGTGGACGTTGAAGCCGGACGGCTGGTATCGGGCGTTTCTCGACGATCCCCTCGGCGCAATCCAGGTGGGCGATCGCGAGGTCCGCGTGCGCGCCGTACGAATTCGCAGCGAGCGGCTTCGCGACGCCGTCGAGGACGCCTATGCGGCGAAGTACAGTACGCCCTCGTCCAGGAAATACGTCAGGGGATTCCGAACCGCGCGCCGCCGCGAGGCCACGATCGAGTTCATCCCGCGCTGACGCATATTGAGAAGTGAATTGGGGGATATCGTGAAACAGCGCATCAGCGTGTGCGTCCGCGTGATGGTCATGCTCTCCATCGCGTCCGCGGCTGCCCAGGTCCCGATGGCGGCAGCACAGTCGAAGGGCTCGCCGTTCGCCGGCACATGGTCCGGCCGCTGGGAGGCGAGCGGATCCGGCGGCGGATTCGAGTTGACGATCGAGAGCAAGGAGAACGTGCTCTCAGGCCGTGTGTCCGTGACGGGAGAGCCGACCTACAAAGCCACGCTGAAGAAGTTGTCGTTCGAGGGCAACACGATGGCCGCCGCCTACGACTTTACGCCCGACGAGCAGGCGGAAGTCATTCTGTCGGCCACGTTTGACGGCGATACGGCCAAAGGCACCTGGTCTCTCCGCGCGAAGGCGGATGGAACCGAGGTCGCCAGCGGAACGTGGACCGTCGCGAGAAAGCCTGCAAGCGTGGGATAATGCGCGCGTGACCCGCAATCGCCGCGTCGTCGCTGCCATCTGCCTCGCGGCGGTGTTCCTGGCCGCAATCGTCCCCGCGGCGACGGCGCTCTTCTGCGCCATTCTCGTTCCGCTGCCCGCGCTGTTCGGCACGATCGTCACGTCCGATGCGCCGGCGCCGGATTCGGTCAGCCCCGAGCCGTTTCCTCCGCGTTCCCCGCTCCCGAGCCGCGCTCCTCCCGCCTAGTTTTCAGCCCGACTGAATCCTGGAGAGTCGAAGGGAGGAGTCGTGTTTCTGAAACGGCGTCTCTGTACGCTCGCGTGTTGCGGCATGCTCGAAATCGCCGCGCTCTTCGGCATGCCGATGCGTCCGGAGCAGATAGAGGAGTTCATGCAGATGCTCGCCGCGTCCAAGGTCGCGCACACGCTGCCGTCGGATGACGAATCCGGCGAACCGCCGGGGAAGAGGCCAGGCAGGAAGCGCTAAAGGTGTCTCAGACGGGCTCGAAGGTGGCGCGCGGCGGCGCGCCGTCCACGCGCGCGAAGTACGTCTCGACGCCGACCTCGGGAAACCAACCCTGCAGGTGAGTGCGGGCGCGGCGGAGATCCGCCAGCTGGCGCGCTTTCAGGTCGATCGTGAACGGCCCGAGCTTGCGCTCGCGGTACCAGCCGCAATTCTCGTGCGCGATCAAGACGATGCGCCGGATTCCATGGCCGCGCACGAGCATGTCGAGCCGTCGCCGGAGGAAGCTGAAATCTTTCGGAATGAGATCGGCGAGCGCGAGCGGCTCCGCGCCGCCCGGCACCATCAACAGGTCGTACGCCGGATCGATCCGCAGGCCGTTGGCGGCGAAGTCTTCGATGTGATCGCGCCATCGTCCGTCGGCGCAGGCGATCACGAGGGTCGGTGAACGCGCTTCACGCCACTCGCACCGGCTCTGATACATCGGAAGGTGATGTTATCGTAGCATCCATTCGATGATTAGAAGTGGGTTCAAACCTGCATGGCGGCGGGAAAGACGACGCGAGCGAGCGCAGCGAAGCGTGCAGGGGAGTCCGAGGGGCGAAGCCCCTCGGAGTGAGTGAGAATGACGCGATGATTCAGATCGACAGGCGCCGCACGCCAGCAGACCTGGCGCGAAGCGCCGATCGCCTTTTCACTCTGTCCGGCGACAAGATCCTGGCAATCGAAAAACGCTGGCGCGCGGAAGCCGGAGCGCCCGTGTTCACCGTGAAAGGCGTCTACCAGACGCGCGGCTGGACGGAATGGACGCAGGGATTTCAATTCGGGTCCGCGCTCCTGCAGTTCGACGCGACCGGCGAGCGGAACTTCCTCGAGCTCGGCCGCTCGCGGACCATCGAGCGCATGGCGCCGCACCTCACGCACATGGGGGTGCATGATCACGGGTTCAACAACGTCAGCACGTACGGGAATCTCTGGCGCCTTGCCCGTGAGCGCCGCATCGAGGCGGGCGACTGGGAAGTACGCGTCTACGAGCTCGCCCTGAAGGTGAGCGGCGCTGTACAGGCCCACCGCTGGACCCGCATTCCCGGCGGCGGCTTCATTCATTCGTTCAACGGCGCGCACTCGCTCTTCGTGGACACGATCCGATCGCTGCGCGCGCTGGCGCTCGGCTTTGCACTGGGGCAGACGCTGAGCGAAGAGCAGGACGCGCGCGTCAGCCTGCTGGATCGTCTCGTGCAGCACGCGCGCGCGACCGCGGAATACTGCGTGTACTACGGCCGCGGCCGCGATCGCTTCGACGTCCGCGGACGCACGGCCCATGAGAGCCTGTTCAATGCCGCCAACGGCACCTATCGCGGCCCGGGCACGCAGCAGGGATATTCCCCGTTCACGACGTGGACGCGCGGGCTCGCGTGGGCGATGCTCGGGTTTGCCGAGCAGCTCGAGTTCATCGCGACACAGCCGGACGCCGCGCTGACGACGTTCGCGGGGCGCGCCGCCGTTTACGACATGATGATGGGGGCGGCGCTTGCGACGTGCGATCACTACATCGAGGTCGCCGCCGCCGACGGGATTCCATACTGGGACGCCGGTGCGCCCGGTCTCGCGCAGTTGCCCGACTGGGGCGGGCGCCCCGCGGACCCGTTCAACGATCACGAGCCGGTCGACAGCTCCGCCGCCGCCATCGCGGCGCAGGGACTGCTGCGCCTCGCGAACGTGCTGCGGGCCGGAGGACAGGCGGAAACGGCGACGCGCTACGAGCAAGCGGGTCTCCGCACGGCCGAGACGTTGTTCGACGACAGAGGGCCTTATCTGAGCACGACCGCGGAGCACGAGGGACTGCTGCTGCATTCGGTGTATCACTGGCCGAACCGGTGGGACTACGTCCCGGACGGCGCGAAGACTCCACGCGGCGAATCGAGCCAGTGGGGGGACTACCACGCGCGCGAGCTCGCGCTGTACGTGAAGCGGCTCGCGGCTGGCGGCCCCTATCTCGCGTTCTTTGGATCCGAATGACGTCGACGGCCCTCATCACCGGAGGTACGCGCGGCATCGGCCTCGGCATCGCGCGCGCGCTCGCCCGCGAAGGGTGGGAGCTGGCGCTCTGCGGCGTCCGGCCGGAACGCGACGTCGCCGCCACGCTCGACGAGCTTCGCGGCACGGCCGCGTCGGTGAGCTATTTCGCGGCCGACGTCTCGAGCGCCGCGGATCGGGCGCGCCTCGTCGACGACGTCCGCACGAAATACGGCGGCGTCCATGCGCTCGTGAACAACGCCGGGCGTGCGCCGCGCGTGCGCGCGGATCTGCTCGACGCGACCGAGGGCAGCTTCGACGAGTTGATGCGCACGAACCTGCAGGGTCCGTACTTCCTGACACAGGCCATCGCGCGGGATCAGGTGACGCGGCGCCGGACCGATCCGTCGTTCGCAGCCTCAATCGTGTTCGTGACATCAGTGTCTGCGGAAATGGCGTCGATCAATCGCGGCGATTACTGCGTCAGCAAGGCGGGCCTCGCGATGGCCGTACGACTGTTTGCGTCGCGCCTCGCGCCGGAAGGAATTCCGGTCTACGAAGTACGCCCGGGGATCATCGCGACCGACATGACCGCCGCGGTGAAGGACGTCTACGACCGCCGCATCGCGGACGGTCTGGTCCCCGAGCGCCGCTGGGGACAGCCTGACGACGTGGGGCGGGTCGTCGCCGCGCTCGTCCGCGGCGACGCCCCGTATGCGACGGGCACGGTCATCCATGTCGATGGTGGATTGTCCGTGCCGCGGCTCTAGCGACTTGCGGCTCGCGGCTCGCGTGCGTGGACCGTGCGGCCGGTGAATGTGCCGGCTGGCGTCTTTCGCACGGTGTCGACGATGAGCGCGCCATCCACGAGCCGGTAGGTTTCTTTGACCTCCCCGATGGTCGGGTTCCCCTCCACCGAAGCCGCCGAGGTCAGGACGAGGCCGTCGCCGTCCCACGACGCACGTGTCCTGAAGGTCAGCACGCCCATCTGATTCGTCGTCTCAGTCCCGTCGAGATGGTACTGAAACGTCTGCAGTGTTTCCCGTCCGCCAACGTCTGCGCGGCGATCGACGACGAGCTCCGACGAGGACTGCGTGATCTTCATCGACAGTGTGCGCGGCGGCGGTGCTGGCGGTGGGGGACCGTCCGGTCTTTGCGGCGGCGGCGCCGGTTGGGTGCCCGCGCTGTCGACAGGAACCCACGTGCCCGAGAAGTCGGGACGGCTTTGCGCGGCGCCGGCGACCGCAAGGGCGGCGACCAGCACCGACACATTCAGGATGCGAGCTTTCATGAGTGGCCTCCTTGATGACGCACCGGGAACGGAGTGCAGGGTGAAAACGCGGGCCGGCCGATTCCAGGGGGATTGCACGGTGGAGGAGGTGGCGGCGGAGGCGGTGGCGCCTGCCGCTGTCGGTGGCGCCAATCGAGACCCGGCGCAACTGGCGGCTGCGGCGGGTCCACGCGGCGCGCCGTAACGCCGATCCACGCAATCGTCAGCAGAAGCGCCGCGGTCAACGCCACGGCCAGCCTCTGGCGCTGGGAGGACCCCACTGCCGCGTGATCGACTCTCCACCGTACGTCATCTGCCATCCCGAGCAACAGGCGGCTGATGATTTGCCACGCGAGTGCTGAATCGGCCGCGTCCCCGTCGCAACTCTCCCACAAGTCGGACTCGATTTCGGCCCGTCGTCTGTCTCGCAGAGCATGCGGCAGTCGCCACGTGTAGAGCGCCGTCCAGATGCGGGCCGCCGCAATCGCTGCACGGACCGATCGGGTCGTCATGCCGGCGCCACCCGTCTGCGCCCCGGCTTTCGTGCGCGCCGCGCCGCACGCTCGCGGCGCGCCACCGCGACGCCGTCGCCGGTCAGCGCGTAGAGCCGCCGCACGGGTCGATTCTCGCCGGCCGCGATGTGCGGGTCCTCCGATCGGCTCTCGAGCAGCCCCATGTTCTCGAGGCGTCCGAGCGCGCGGTACAAAGTGCCGTACGCGGTCAGACGACGACGATCCGACACGTGTGCGAGGTGGCTCGCGAGCTGATATCCGTGAAATTCCGCCGTGCCTCTTCTTTCGAGGTCGACCGCCACGTCGAGGATTGCGATCTCCAGCGGCACGAGCGCACCTGGCTTGCGTCTCATGGCGGAATTATAAGCAGATATATGCTTATTACGTCAAGTCCAAAATCGAACCGCGAATCCGCCTTCGCTAAAGCTCCGGCGGACAAGCCGCGAACACTTCACCAGTGCGTCGTCCACCCCGCACGCTGCAGCTCGCGCAGCCGTGCCTCCGCCGCCGCGCACGCACTCTCGCGATCCGGAAATTCCTGCGTGAGGAGCACTCGCTCGTTGCGCGTGAACCGCAGGTCCCACGCGCCGTCGCGCGGGCGCAGCAGCGCGTCGATGTGCGCGTGCCGCCGCCGCAGGCGCCAGAGCCGTTCGAATTCCCGCATCGCGTGATTCATAAGCGCCCGCGGCAGACGCGATCGGCTCGAGCACGACGACGGAGCGGCGGGCGAGCGGGGTTGGCCGTCCGACGCGATGCGGAGCACGCCGCTGCAGTGCGCAGCCGGAAAGCGCGCGCGGCGATTCCTCGCGGCGACTTCGGGCTCTGTGATCCGCGTAGATCCCAACGGCCCGTCCGGCGCATCCGGTGCGCCTGACATGTGTCGTTCACACGCATCCGTAGTCGCCGCGGGAGCGGCAGGGTATGAGCCGCGAGCGATTTCCCGGCGTGCGGAGCGGCGGCGGACAGCCAACCCCGCTTGCCCGCCGATCCGCATCTGTGCGAACTGACCAAGTATCTGCCCATGTACTGAATCGCCCAGCATTGATCATCCGATCACGATTTGCGTGTGTCCCCTGCGACACAGCCGCATGCGGAGTGTTCGCATAAGGCGGTAAGTCACTCATCGTACGGTCGTTACGGTGCTCAAGCGCGCGTGCGCCCCCGGGCATTTCGTTTGCTCGTGTAGCGGCCGGCATAGTCCGCGAAGGGAGCTGTGATGGGCGTCAAGAAATCGACGCGTGCGAAGACGTCAGGCAAGGCGACCGCGAAACGCCTGCGTGAAAAGGCCGTTGGCCTCAAGGCGAAGATGGCACCAACGAGAGCGATGGGCGCAGGCCTCGCGTTCGCAGGTGTAGTCATTGTCGCGGGAGTGGTCATGTTTGCCGGACGCGATTCTGGCGAGCGCGCTGAAGCCGCCGTCGCCGCGCAGGTCGATTCGCCCGCCCCGGCGCCTGCGAAGCCGGTTCGCGCGATCGCCGGGGTTCCCAGGAAGTCGACGACGCCGAAGGCGGGACCTGCCGATGCGCCGCGCTCGCCGGTGGCCCCGAAGACCGCTTCAGAACTTCCAGATGCGGTGACGATGGAGGGCTGTCTCGAACAGACGGGCGACACGTTCCGTTTGAAGGACACGGCTGGGGATGACGCGCCGAAGTCGCGCAGCTGGAAGTCCGGCTTCCTCAAGAAGGGCGCCAAGCCGGTCGACATCGTCGACTGGAACAACCGACTGAAGAACCACGTC
>Ga0075424_100004656_pt1 | contig 12997 bp, 7 predicted proteins | sample SoiMethybrSBSTD3_FD_75301 | JGI IMG/M metagenome (GOLD analysis project Ga0075424, IMG submission 75301) | Bulk soil microbial communities from a Populus tree surrounding site in Tennessee, USA - Soil MetaG P. TD hybrid SBSTD3 | ecosystem: Environmental > Terrestrial > Soil > Tree plantation... | reverse complement strand
GCTGGTTTTCGCAAGGCGACTACCCACGTTACGGTCAGTGTCCAGGATCAGGCTCGCGCCGACTTCCAGTTGGTTGCGGGCGCCATCACCGAAACCGTGGAAGTGACGTCGGCTGCGCCGCAGCTTCAGACGCAAGATGCGTCGGTTGGCGTGATCGCCACCGGTCAGCAGGTGAACGATCTTCCGCTAAATGGCCGCAATTATACGTTCCTGGCGCAACTGGGCGCAGGCGTAACCAAGCTGAATCCGACTCGAGGCTTGGATGCCACTGGCAGCTTCGTAGCAAACGGCCTGACTACCGTTCACAACAATTACATGTTGGACGGAATTGACAACAACAACGATACCGTCGATTTTCTGAACGGCACGGCCTACGCCAATCTGCCTCCACCGGACGCGATCCAGGAATTCAAAGTTCAAACCAGTAACTTCAGCTCGGAGTTCGGACGCGCGGGCGGGGCTGTGGTCAATGCTGCGGTCAAATCGGGTACGAACCAGTTCCACGGAGCGCCTGGGAGTTCTTGCGCAACGACCTGTTCGATGCGACGTCTTTGGACCAATGGTTTGTTACACCTGAAAGCCTCAAGAAAAAGGGAGAACTCCGCCGGAATCAGTACGGTGCGGCCGCCGGAGGTCCGATTATAAGGAACAAACTGTTCATTTTCGGCGATTACGAGGGCACGCGCATTCGCCAAAGCGTGGTGAAGAATCCCACTGTTCCAACCAGTGCCGAGGCTGCGAGCGGCTTCTTGGATTACCGGGACCGGTTTGCGTCGACGACCACAAATTACACGGACGTACTCGGACGCTCTTTCAATGGTGCGACGGTATTCGACCCCGCGACTACCCGCCTGGTTAATAACGGCTCGACGGATTCAGTTACAGGACTTCCGGTCACGTGTCCAAGTTCAGCGACGTGTTACGTGCGCGATCCTTTCTACACAGGCGGGAGCATCGCTGGAATGACCGATTTCACCACCGCCGCCCAACAGAACCTGATGAATCAGTTACCTTCCGGACGCATTGACAACAATGCGCTGTTGCTGTTGCAGCTCTATCCTGCTGCAAATGCTTCGGGTTTTACTAATAACTATTTTGCCAACCGCAGCCAACCTGATGACAACCACCACTTCGACATTCGCTCGGACGCAAACTTCAGCCAGCGCGATCAGTTGTTTGGGCGAGTCAGCTACACCCACAGACATGCGAATTTTCCCGGCGATTTCACCGGAGACGGCGATGATACAGGTTTTGGGCAAGGTGATTTTCTTGACCGATCAGTCAACGTTGCGGTGAGTGAGACTCACATGTTTTCGAGCACGCTGATCAACGAAGCGCGATTCGGCTATAGCCGCCTTCGTACCTCGGCCCAGCCCGCAAGCGCTCTCACAACCGGCATTCCCGACAAATATGGCATTCAAGGCATTCCGCAGGACTCCGAGAATGGCGGGCTGCCGACGATTGCTATCAGCGGGTTGACGGGGCTCGGCGCCGGCGCGTTTGCGAGTCCGAACCGCCGGATCAGTGACACGATTCAATTCACGGAAAATCTGACCAAGGTCTATGGCGGGCACAGCTTTAAGGGAGGCTTTGAGTACCAGAGGCTGCATTTCCCCTGGATTGCTCCAGCGTGGTCGCGTGGCCAGTTCAATTTTGGAGGCTTCACGGGAATGGCTCCCGGTGTTGGTGGCGCCACGACCGGAGGCGTGGGCCCAGCGGATATCCTGCTAACACCAACACCATCCACGGTTGGCGGCATCGATAACGTCGGCGGCGCCAGCTTTGTCGCAGCCTCCAACATCACTCAGCCCGACGATCTGCGGCATTACTACGGCGCCTATTTCCAGGACGACTGGAAGGCAACCTCCAAGTTGACCTTGAACATGGGCCTGCGTTGGGAGATCTTCGGAGGAATTGAAGAGGGGAGCGGCAAGCAAGCCGGTCTTTTAATGCCCAATGCCAATGGCGCCGGCGCTCAGTATGCGATCCTTTCGAAACAAAAGAGCGCGCCATTATCGCCGGCATTTGAGCCACTGCTGGCAACTGACGGGATTGGATTGAAATACCTCAGCGATTCAAGTATCTTCACCACCCCACTCACAAACTTTGCTCCCAGAGTTGGATTGGCGTACCAGTTCACCTCGAAGCTTGTGGCCCGTGCCGCCTACGGCGTGTTCTATGGCGGATTCGAAAACATCGGAGGAGCACCGGATCCCGGCTACGACTACCCGTTCACGACGAACCTTGCTTTCTCCGCGCCAAATGGCAACATTCTTCCCCTGTTCTATCCCAACGGCCAGCAGGCGACGCTCGAAAATGGGCTCACGGCAGCGAACCCCGATCCAGCAAGCCCGAACTTCAGTCCAAATGGCCTGGGACTTATTGGATTCCAGCGCCCCTGGAAGACGGCCTATACGCAAGAGTGGAACGGATCGGTCCAGTATCAGTTGTCTCAGAGCCAGACCATAACCGTCGCCTATATCGGGAACAACACTCACCACCTGCTTAACGGGGAAAAGCGAAACATCCCGAACTTGCTACTTCCACCGGGGACCACCAAAACACCGTATCTGCCATTTCCCGACTTCGCAGAGAACAGCGACTACCTGAACCCGAATGGAGCAGCGTACTACAACGCGTTCCAAATTACGTTCGAGCGCCGATTTAAACAAGGCTTGAACGTGCTGGCTGATTACACTCGATCGGTGTGCAAGAGTGATTACAAGAACATTCTTGGGCTCTCTGAAAACCAGTTCAATCGTGCGCCAACCCTTCCTGGGTTTAGCGATCTCATGGATTACACGTATTGCGGTAACGATGTTCCCAACATTTTTCATGCCAGCGGCATTTGGGAATTGCCGATCGGCAAAGGCAAGCTGGTGGGCAAAAACATGTCAGGTGTGGCTGACGCATTCGTTGGCGGATGGAGCGCACAATGGATCGTCACCTCGCAGGATGGCTTCCCGTTCACAATCAATTGTCCTAACGGCACAACCAGCACAGCGAGCGGAGATTTCCAATGCTATGCTCCAATCGCGAAAGGAGCGAATCCTTACGCTGGGAAAGGGCGGCATGGGATCGGGCCGTTCTTGGATGCATCAGCTTTCGTTTCATCCCCATCGGTAACAACCATTGGGCAAACTGATTTCAGCCCGCTGGGATCAACGTGGAACCAGGTGCACGGGCCGGCTTTCAGCGACCTGGATTTCTCAGTCTTCAAGAAATTCCGGACGAGTGAACGAACCAACCTGGAATTCCGGGCCGAGTTTTTTAACTTCCTGAATCATCCCAACTTCGGGACGGGTATCGGCAACTCGAATTTCTTGAGCAATACACCCACAAATCCGTTTGGATTTATCAACAACACCATTGGCAACGGAAGGCAAACTGAGTTCGCGCTGAAGTTCTACTGGTAAAACTCCGATGCGCGGGAAGACTCAGGCTTCCCGCGCATCGCTAGTTCCGTTTCTTGATGTTTCAGGTTTTCAAACTACACAGTTCCAGTGCCGGGACTGCTTCCATATAGGGCCACTGGATATCCATGGATGCTTGAGAAGTTGCGGCTCTGGTTCAGTCATTCGGCAGGAGCTCTTTTCGTCGAGGGAGCACAAACATCCCCTTCCACTTGCCCGTAGTGCGTGATCGAAGGATGATTGGATGGAGTCATGGACCTTAGATACTCGCGATGATGCGCGCTAAGAACCTCAAATCATCCTTGAAACGGGTGCTTGGAAAATTCCGCTCGCCTTTTGTTCTTGTGGTCTTGCTCTCGCGGATCACTGCGCCCTTTCTCCTAGTGCCTCTCGCTCGCGCATCGGATCCGATTAGCTTTATCGAGACCAAAAAAGTGTGGTTGCTACAAAGCGGCGATGCAACCTACGCCTTCGGCGTGAATGAACGCGGCGAATTGCAACATCTGTACTGGGGCAAGCGGATGGGTGCGCAGGATTTTGACAGCGCACACTCGTTGCCCGAATGGGCGTCCTTTGACCTGAGCACTACAACCACGCCGCAGGAGTACCCCGGTTGGGGAGCAGGGCTCTACACGGAGCCAGCGCTAAAGGCCACTTTTGCGAATGGAAATCGTGAGGTCGTGCTGCACTATGTTGAGCAGCAGCTCAAGGATGACAACCTCGATATCACATTGAAAGATGAAGGATCGCCGCTCCTGGTGCACCTGCATTATCGGGTGTACGCAGAGAGCGGCATCATCGAGCGTTCAGCTCGCATTGAGAACCGCACATCGGAGGCGGTCACGCTCGAGAGCGCGCAATCGGCGACGTGGACGCTGCCGCCGGACAGAGATTATCGGTTGCACTATCTCACGGGTCGATGGGCAGGAGAATGGCAGCTCGAGAGCGAAAACTTGCAAATTGGCAAGCGCGTGATCGAGAGTCGCCGTGGCAGCACAGGAGTTGAAGCGAATCCCTGGTTCGCGATTGATCGGATCGGCGAGAGCGATGAAAGTCATGGACCGGTGTGGTTCGGTGAACTCGGCTGGAGTGGCAGTTGGCGTTTCACCATCGAGCGTACTTCTTCCGATCAGTGCCGAGTCGTCGGCGGATTGAATCCCTTCGACTTCAGTTATCGGCTCGCTCCCGGGGAGTCTCTGGAAACGCCGCCATTCTTCGCCGGTTTCACCGACGCCGGCCACGGCGAGGCTTCACGAATGTTGCACCGCTTTCAACTGGAGCACGTCTTGCCGGGAGGTCCACATCCGCGACTTCGTCCAGTCCTGTACAACTCATGGGAAGCCACCGAGTTCAATGTGAATGAAGCCGGGCAGATAGCGCTGGCAGAGAAGGCGTCGCGGCTAGGGGTAGAGCGGTTCGTGGTTGACGATGGCTGGTTTGGGCAACGTAACAATGATCATGCTGGGCTTGGAGATTGGTACGTCAATCGGCAAAAGTTTCCCCACGGGCTCAAGCCGCTCATTGATCGCGTGCGCAGCCTCGGCATGGACTTCGGATTGTGGGTCGAACCCGAAATGGTCAATCCCGACAGCGACCTCTATCGCAAACATCCCGACTGGGTGATGAACTTCCCCGGACGTCCGCTGGTTGAAGGCCGCAATCAGCTGGTCCTCAATCTAGCTCGGGATGACGTCAAGGAATACGTCTTCAACTGGCTGGATCGGCTCGTTACCGACAATGACATTGCTCTGCTGAAGTGGGATTACAACCGCAATTGGTCTGAACCGGGCTGGCCGGAGGCGCCGCTCGCTGATCAGAAAAAGATCTGGGTGCGGTACGTCCAAAACTTGTACGAGATCCTCGACCGGCTACGCAGCAAGCATCCGCAATTAGAAATTGAGGGATGTTCCGGCGGCGGAGCTCGGGTGGATTTGGGGATGCTGCGCCGTGTCGATCAGTTTTGGCCTTCGGATAATACGGATGCTCTAGACCGGCTGACCATTCAATACGGTTTCAGCGAGGCCTACGCTCCGCACGTGATGGTGGTCTGGGTCACGGACGCGCCAAACGGCATCAACGGACGGGTAACGCCGCTTGCATTTCGGTTCTTGGTCGCAATGACGGGCGCAGTCGGTATCGGGGGCAATTTAAATAAATGGACCGATGAGGACATCGCCGCTGCGAGCAAGATGATCTCTTTCTACAAGCAGATTCGGTCCACGGTGCAGGATGGGAACCTTTATCGTCTTGCGTCCCCAATGGACTCGGGCTTCAGCGCCATGCAGTACATCTCGAAAGATAGCCAGCAAGCTGTGGTCTTCGCATTCTTGCATTCGCAGCAATTTGGCCGAAGCATGCCGCTTCTGCATTTGGAAGGTCTGGCAGAGGATGCAACCTATTCCGTGACCACCATGAATGACAAGCTACAGGAGCAAACAGAGAAGCTGAGTGGTGCTTACCTCATGCATCACGGAATCCAGCTTCGATTCCGAGGCGATTATGACGCGGCAGCAATTAAGTTCGACCGTGCCCGATGAGACTTCGATTCGCCAGACGCGGCTTGGTTCACTTGATGCCTTCGTCTTAGAGAGCGGCTCGCTCCGGCTGACCGTCGTGCCCGAGCTTGGAGGCAAAATTGCCTCCTTGATCAGGAACGAGAGTGGACGCGAATATCTGTTACAGCCGGCCGATCCCGAGCACGCATACCGGCCGCGCTCTTTCGGCGACAAGTTTGAAGACTACGGGCCGTGCGGCTTCGACGAGTGCCTGCCTACTGTTGTTGCATGCCTATACTCCGAAGAACCGTTCACGACGAGCACCCTGCCCGACCATGGAGATGTTTGGTGCTTGCCGTCGAGCATTGAAACGGTCGCCGAGAAAATCAGTTTGACCACCGCTCTCCGAAGTCTGCCTCTGCGGTTTACGAAAGAAGTACAACTGCGGGGAAGCACCGTCAGACTGGATTACCAAGCAACCAACCTGAGTCAGTCGACGGTGGGACTTCTTTGGTCGGCGCACCCGCTGCTTACAGTCGAGGTGGGAGCAGAAATCATTCTGCCGCCAGAGGTGCAGGAGGTTGAAGTAGAGTGGTCTAGGGATGAACGCTTGGGCAAGGCAGGGGACCGATGCGGGTGGCCTAAAGCCACGGACCGTTCTGGCAACATGGTCGAGCTCAATAGAGTCGCGCCTCCAACTGCAGGTGCCGCGGACAAATTATTCACCGGCCCTCTCTCCGAAGGATTTTGCGGATTGTTCCTGCCGAACAAGAATGAAAGCATCGCTTTCCGCGTCGATCCTAGGCTGGTGCCATACTTGGGGCTTTGGATTTGCCAAGGCGGCTGGCCAGTGAGCCGAGCCGATAAACAATTTACCGTCGCTCTTGAGCCGTGCAGCGGCCGCCCCGATTCTCTGGCGGAAGCGATTCGACGAAGCGAATGCGTAATGCTTGCAGCGAACGAGACAGCGCGATGGTGGATGGAGATCGAGGTTAATGGCGCTGCGCCGCGATCTCCTCGGATGTGAAAAATGAGGAACATGATCGGCCGATCAACCCGATTGGCGCGTGTAATCGGCATGTTGACCGCGCTTTTCTGGGTACCGGCGCTGACCTCCGCGGCGATTCCGCAAGAGCGTGCAGCGAATCCACAAGGCCGACAGATTGACGATGCGACCAACCGCCGGTTTCTTTCCGCGCTCGACGCATATAAAGCCGAACAATACCCTGTAGCCCAGCATCAACTCGAATCGCTGGTGAAGTCTGCTCCCACCAGTTTTGAAGTCAACGAACTATTGGGTCTGGTTTACGTCGCTCAAGGAAAACAATCTGAGGCCAATCGTTTCCTTGCGAAAGCCGTTCAACTGAAGCCAAGCGTTGCCGAAGCGCGGACCGCCCTGGCAACAAACCTTCTTTCGCTACATCGCGCAGATGACGCGGAACTCCAGTTCAAGAAAGTCGTCCAAATGGACCCGCAAAGCTACGATGCCAATCACAATCTAGGCGAGTTCTACGTGGAAACGGGAAAGATTGGCAGCGCTATTCCGTTCCTCAAGCATGCTCAGGAAATCAGCCCCTCGGCTTACAACAACGGATATGATCTGGCCCTGGCTCTCGAGCAGACCGAGCGATTTGACGAAGCCCGCGAGCAACTCCAAAAACTCATCACTCTGCAAGACTCGGCAGAACTCCATAGCCTTCTCGGCGAGGTCGAAGAAAAGTCGCGAAACTATGTTGCTTCTGCCGCGCAATACGAGCAGGCAGCGCGCATGGAACCCAGCGAGCAAAACATTCTGAACTGGGGTGCGGAACTGCTCCTTCATCAGACATTTGTTCCCGCAATCGAAGTATTCAAGGCTGGAACGCAACGCTTCCCGCAATCGGCGCAACTGCACAACGGGCTAGGCATCGCTTTTTATGGCGCGGGACAGATCGACGACGCAGTTCACGCCTTCTTCCAGTCCTCCGACCTGGCCCCGTCGAATCCGCTGCCGCTTACGTTCCTTGGTAAGGCGTGCGAAGCCGCTTCAGCGGACCTGGCAGCTCAGATTCGTTCTCGTCTTCAAAGCTTAATGAGTCATGACTCGCAGAGCGCAGAACTCAGCGATGACCTCGCCGCATGCTTGTGGAAAAAGGGTCCTATTGATTCAAGGCCCGAGCTCGCCGGCCAAATCGAATCTCTTTTGAGACATGCCCTCGCGCTCGATCCGAATTACTCCGACGCCTATTTCCGGCTTGGAAACCTGTATGCGGAGCAGCATAGATATGAAGATGCCATTGCCCAGTACGACCGTGCCCTACAGCTAGGCGCCAGCTCGGCAAATATCCATTACCGGCTGGGACAGGCTCTAGCACGATCAGGCAACAGCACACGCGCACAGGAGGAACTTGCGACTTTCGAGCGGCTACGCAAGAGCGAGTCGGATGCAACTAACCAGGAACAAAGCCAGATTCAGCAATTTGTCTACACCATCCGGAAGTCCGACTCAGAGCAGCAGTAGGCGCCACACTTAAGAGCTATGGGTAAAGTCCTGTCGGTCCTTGCAATCCTGTTCCTGGCAGCTTCGATGTCTACATTTCGCGCGCGTGCCCAGCAGGATTCGCTAACAACCCAAGTAGTCAAAGTCGATCCGAATGAGAATCTCGGTCAGTGGGAGGGATGGGGAAGTTCTCTGGCTTGGTGGGCGCGTGCTCTCGGCGGCACCGCGAATGCCGATTACTATGCTGACCTCATTTACACCACGAAGATCACTGACGGTTATCCAGGCCTGGGACTCAACATAGTTCGTTACAACGTGGGTGGTGGCGGCATCGAGCAGCCGAAAGAGAACAAAGGCCCGAAACTCCAGTGGCAGATGGACATTCACGGCTATTGGACCAACCCGAACAATACTGATCTCACACGGTGGGACTGGTCGGTGGACGCGAACCAGCGTTCGATGATGGAGAAAGCGCGGGCGCGCGGCGCGAATCGGTTCGAGATGTTTTCCGACTCGCCGATGTGGTGGATGAATTCGAACCGCAGCACCTCAGGGAGCGATACGGGAGGCGACTGCCTCGCTCCGGAAAACTACGATCGATTTACGTTTTATCTCGCATCGGTTGCGCGCTATGCTGCGGACCATTGGGGAGTCGAGTTCGATTCAGTCGAACCCTTCAATGAACCTTCCGCAGACTGGTGGAAATATCCCGGTCGCCAGGAGGGGTGCCATTTCGACATCGCGACACAGCAAAAGATAACGGAGAGTCTTCGAGGTGCACTTGATCGAGCGCGTCTCAATAAAGTGGTCGTAGCGGCAGCTGACGAGAACAACATGGACGCGGCCTTGAACACCTGGAATAGCTACAGCGCGGCAAGCCGCGGTCTCCTCGGACTTTTCAACGTGCACGGCTACTCCAACGGAACCGCGCCATATCGGGGGCCGAATCGCGGCGAATTGCGGCGTGCGGTCGGGCAGAAGCGTTTGTGGCAGTCAGAGTACGGAGATGGCGATGCATCGGGCTACGCTATGGCGCAGTCGATCATTCGCGACGTGAAAGAACTTGGTCCGAACGCCTGGATGTATTGGCAACCCGTCGAACCGGACGCGCCAGAGTACGGATGGGGCGTGATGAATGCCAGTTATGTTGACACGCACGACAAACCAAGCTCGAAAAGAACGCCTCTCGTTCGGGTCAATCGCAAGTTTTATGTTTACGGACAATTTACGCGTTATTTTCGGCCGGGATATCAGCTCATCGGCATTGAAGATCGAGATTCTATTGCCGCCTACGACCGAGGGTCGCGCAAGCTGGTCATCGTCAAAGTCACCGAAGACACTTCTGAGGAAGCCAAGTTCAACATGTCACGCTTTTCTATCGGCGGGGACACTGTTCGACTCATCGCAACCACCACGTCCGCAGGCGACGGCGTGCCTGATTGGAAGCAGCACGGGGCAACAGTCAAGATCGAGAATCGTGCAGGGCAAAACACAGTCAGCGCGCATCTGTACCCGAAGTCTATATACACGTTTGTGGTGGACGCTGTTTTGCGCTGATTGAATGCGGGTATACTGAGTTCCGTAAACGTACCCGCAAAGTTTGGGACTGAGTTTTGTGGCCAGAAAACCAAAAGGCGTTACGCGACCGCTGTCCCAAACAGGTAGCGAATCCCTCTCCATTGAGGAGGTTCGAAGGGAGGGCAGACCCGTTGGCATCAAGGACATTGCCCGGGCTTTAGGGATCTCAATCGGCACCGTGGACCGCGCCATCCACGGCCGCGGCGGCATTAACGCGATCACAAAAGACCGTGTGTTAAAGATGGCCCAAACGCTGGGGTACAGACCCAATCTGGCGGCTCGTTACTTAAAAGCGCCTCGCCAGGTTCGCGTCTCGGTGAATCTGCCCGCCAGAATTGCATCGTTCTTTGATGCGGTCCGCACCGGCATTCGTGATGCCTCAAGCCCTTTTCAGGCAGGTGTTGATCTGCAGTTCCGGACCCATGCAGCACTCGGCGAAGGCGACGAGGAGTTGTTCCGGGAAGCGCTTGAAGACAGCAGCAAGGGAATCATTATTGCTCCAGGCCACCCGGCACAGTTGAAGACATGGATCCGTCGCGCGGCACAGAGGCGGATCCCGGTTGTGTGCGTGTCCACGGATGCGCCAGGCACGGAGCGGTTGACCTCAATATCGGCGGACCCCTTTGTGAGTGGCGCGATGGTAGCTGAGCTCCTGCACCTTACCGTAAGGGAAAAGGGAACCGTTGGCGTTTTCACCGGCGATCTCTCAACCATTGACCATTCCGAAAAGGTACGCGGGTTTAAGCAAAGTTTGAGCCGCCTCAACGGTTCCCTCACATTATCGGGCGTAATTGAAACCCACGATGATGAGGGTGCTGCATACAATCAAACGCGAAAACTGCTGGCACGCGACAGTTCCCTGAAAGCGCTATACGTGAGCACGGCAAACTCCATAACCGTCATGCAGGCTCTCGAAGAAGTAGACCCTGAGCGTCGCATCGCGGTCGTTACTACCGATCTCTTCACTCAACTCGTGCCGTTCCTCAAGTCCGGCAGAATTTTGGCAACGATCTATCAGCGGCCGGAGGCCCAGGGACGCATGGCTTTTGAAGCTCTGTACAACTTTCTCGCTGAAGGAAAGTGTCCACCTCATCGAATCAAACTGAACCCCCACATCGTCATGCGATCCAATCTGGAGCTGTTCCTTCACCGCATCCCTGGCTCCGCGCAACATGACAATCACGCGCGAATTTCGTAGCTGTCCAGCCCAAAAGACCTGCATTTTTTTGTTTGACAGTCTGCGAGAAGCAGGGCTAAGCTGTACCGTGTACGTTAACGCTTCACTCGTTCATCCGTGAATACACGCCGCAAGTTCTTGCAGGTAACCTCCTCATTGGCCGTGGGAGCGTCGCTCCCGTCAGCGGCTGCTGTCGGGCAACTTACGGCTCCTTCCCTTACCCTTGCTGACGAGGCGGGCACAAGAAGCGTGTCGCTTAACGGTCTATGGCAGTTCCGCCTGGATCCCGGGAACGTTGGGCAGACGAATGCGTGGTACAAGTCGAACCAAGTCTCAGATGGTTGGCGGAATGTAACCGTTCCCCACACATGGCAGGTTTCCCAGGACTCCGCCGACTACTTTGGCACTGCCTGGTACCGGCGACAGCTTGAGGTTCCGAATGACTGGACGCATCAGACCGTAAGAATTGAGTTCGAGGCAGTCTTCCATTCGGCGTGGGTGTGGCTAAACGGCAGCGAAGTTGGAAAGCACCTGCGCAAAGGGTACACAGCGTTTCAGTTCGATATAACGCGTTTTCTGCAAACCGGCGCTGACAACGTTCTGGTGGTCATGGCGAATTCCGACTTCGACTCCCGAATGCTGCCGCGCGGCCATTCCAGCGACTGGACGCACGATGGTGGCATTTACCGGCCCGTCAATTTGCTAATAACTCCGAGAGTCTACATCGAGCGCGTGGATGTGGATGCTGTGCCTGACTTGGCAAATGGCTTTGCGAACGTTGAAGCCTCGGTGGTGATCCGCAATAGTACCGACCGGGAATTCAAGGGCAAGCTGTCAGTCCACGCGGTAGAAGAGGACACCGGCTTAACGGCGCTGGAAGGCAGGGACGAAGGCCCGGTTAACGTCGCGCCAGGCGCGAACATCACGCACCATTTGCCAACTTTCAAAATCGAAAAACCGAAGCTGTGGCACTTTGACGCACCTAACTTGTACTCCCTATCAGTTGCATTGAACGGTGTAGAGATCACGCACCAATACACAACGACCTTCGGCATACGACACATTGAAGTCAGGGATGCCTCGTTCTGGCTGAATGGCGAACGCGTGCGTCTCATGGGTGTTGAGCGCATGGCGGGAAGCAATCCAATTTACGGAATGGCGGAGCCGGATTCATGGATCGAGCACGACCATGACGATTTGAAAAACTTGAACTGTGTATTTACACGAGTTCATTGGCCGCAAGACAAGCGCGTCCTTGACTACTGCGACCGGCACGGCATCTTCATCCAAACCGAGGTTCCAACCTGGGGCCCCGATACTTTCCAAGGCATGAAAGACGAGCCGGATGCAGACATCATGCAGAACGGAATCGAGCAGCTACAGGAAATGATCGCTCGCGACCGTAATCATCCCTGCATTTTTTCCTGGGGACTGTGCAACGAGATCAATGGCCAGAACCCCCCGGCATACAAATTTGCCCAGCGGATGTATGAAGAAGCGAAGCGGCTAGATCCACGCCGTTTGCGGTCATACGCCTCGAATTCCCTGCAGAAAACCCCCAAAAACGACGTCGCAGGGTTGATGGACTTCGTCGAGTGCAACGAATATTACGAAAGTTGGGCCCCAGGCACGCCGGATGACCTGCGCCGCAATCTGGAAGAAATTCATCAAGCGTTTCCCGATAAACCGATTGTGATTTCTGAATACGGGTGGTGCGCGTGTACGCCCGACCGGCCGGAGGGCGACAGCAGCCGGGCCAGAGTTCTCCGTGATCACACTCGCCTCTGCCGCGAGACTCAGTACGTAGGCGGATTGATTTTCTTTTGCTACAACGACTACCGCACGCATATCGGCG
>Ga0075424_100004654_pt1 | contig 12999 bp, 12 predicted proteins | sample SoiMethybrSBSTD3_FD_75301 | JGI IMG/M metagenome (GOLD analysis project Ga0075424, IMG submission 75301) | Bulk soil microbial communities from a Populus tree surrounding site in Tennessee, USA - Soil MetaG P. TD hybrid SBSTD3 | ecosystem: Environmental > Terrestrial > Soil > Tree plantation... | reverse complement strand
ATTCGCGGGTCCCGAATGTCGAAACTTCAGGTTTGCCGTTTCATGATGCCACGAAGTGACGGTAGAAATGCCGAACCGCATTCCGCAGGACGTGCCATGATTTCGCTCATAGAGCAGCAGCGCCGCATCGAAGGCGGCGAACTCTCGCCGGAAGCCGCGCTGGCCCAATCAATGGTCGCGATCGCGGCGCAGGAGAAGACGATCGGGGCATTTGCAAGCCTGACGGAAGATCCGCCTGCGCGGCGAATCGGACCGCTCCGCGGCATCGCCGTCGGCATCAAGGATATTATTGACACGGCTGATCTGCCGACCGAGATGGGTTCGTCCATCTACCGGGGCTTTCGGCCCCGCGCCGATGCGCCTGTCGTGACGATGCTGAAGCAGGCGGGCGCAACCATCGTCGGCAAGACCGCGACCACCGCATTTGCGGCCAACGATCCGACTCCAACGCTCAACCCACGTAATCACGGCCACACGCCGGGCGGCTCGTCTTCAGGATCAGCCGCCGCGGTAGCCGCCGGCATGCTTCCCTTGGCATTGGGCACGCAGACCGGTGGCTCGGTTATCCGTCCGGCCTCATTCTGTGGGGTTGCCGCGATCAAGCCTTCGTATCGCTTGCTTCCGACCATCGGGGTCAAGTGTTTTTCCTGGACGCTGGACACTGTCGGCCTCTTTGCCGCCGAAGTTGCCGATCTCGCTCAGGCCCTGGCGGTGATGACGAACCGGCCTGCGCTGCTCGGTGACAAAATCGGCGCGCCGCGCATTGCGGTCGTGACTCAGGAGTTTGCAGGCGTTCCGGAGGCCGAAGGGGCGAAGGCGTTGCGAGTTGCCGCAAAAGCAGCCGAACGAGCCGGCGCCTCGATACGCGAGCTCGCGCTGCCTCACATCGTCGGAGACGCCTGGCGCATTCAACCGACAATCCAGATGTTCGAGGCCCACCAGGCGTTGGCCTGGGAGTATCATGAAAACTACGGCGCAATGCCGCCTCTGTTGCGGGAGAGGCTTGACGAGACGAAGGACATTACGCCTGACGCCTACGACGACGCGCGAGCGATTGCCGTTCGCGCCCGCGCTGCTCTCAGCGAGTCATTCGCCGATTTTGATGCAGTGCTGACACTCTCCGCACCCGGTAGCGCGCCGCAAGGGCTCGCCTCGACCGGAGACCCCTGTTTCAACCGGCTTTGGACTCTGATGGGCACGCCTTGCGTCAACGTGCCGGCTCTCGTGGCCGATGGCGGCTTGCCAGTCGGCGTGCAGGTCATTGCCGATTATGGCGATGACGCCAAGGCTCTAGGCGTTGCCCGCTTCCTCGAGGCGGCGCTTTAGCGCCACTGCCTTCACCGGCTCTGCTGAATCCGACGCAGTTTGGCGCGGCTCCACAGCGCATGGCAATTTTTGGGACGGCAATTTCTGGCGGAGCCAGCGTTGGGCTGCGGCGCGTCCGCGTCCATGCAGGAGCGTAACAAAGCCAGGCCCAAGATCGACGGCGCTGCGCTGGGCCAAACCGTCAATTTCATCCTCTGCCGCGATCCGGAAGATCCGCGGCGACGCCGCCGTGCGCGAAAGGGTCAGGCCGGCGATCTCCGCGTTGAGCACTGCATTACCCATGATCTGATCCAGGCGTCGGTCGATCGCGGCCATCGTTACTGGAGTAAAACCGTCGCGGGTCGGCGTAACCTGGACCACCAGCAGATCAGCGCCTCCCGATTCACGCGCCAGATCGGCGACCGGAGGATTGGCCGCAAAACTCCCGTCCCAATAGGACTCGCCCTCAATCTCAACAGCGCAATGAACCAGGGGCGGGCAGGCCGACGCCAGCAAGACGTCGGCTGTCAGCTGGTCGTTGGTGAAAATTTTCAGCCCGCCGTTGCGCACACGGGTCGCGGCGATCAGGAGCTTTGGACAGGACGATGCGCGAAGGGTGGAAAAATCCACATCTCTCGCCAGCACCTCACGCAGCGGATCGAGATCGAGCGGATCGAACTGTGCGCTGCGCAGAGTGGGACCGAAGGAGACGGACGTTCCAGCCGGTGAAAACCCTCCGATCAGCATCAGCGAGCGAAATGAACATTCGTTGATGATGCGATTCCAGAATTGCTCAAGTCTTCGACGCGCGCCCTCGCGGCCGCCTTCGACCAGACCGCAGGCTAGCAGGACAGCGTTGAGCGCTCCGACGCTCGCGCCGCTGATAGCCTCAAAAGTGCAAGCCGGCTCTTCAAGCAGCCGTTCCAGCACGCCCCAGGTGAAAGCACCGAACGAACCACCGCCCTGCAACGCTAGCGACAATCTTTTCGGAGGCCAGATCAAGGCTTCGCTCGGGTTTTGTTCGGCGGCGGGCGCGAGTGGGGTGGACGCAACCGTCGCATGCCCAGGGCCAATCTTGGGCTCAGCCACGGGTTCGGCGTGGGAGTCGCTGGCGCGCTTCGCGCCCGAGCTGAAAAATCGTGATTCAGCCAGCAACTCGGAAGGGCGCAACGCACGCCGAACCACGGCTCCTTCGGCGATTTCGTTTTGCTCGCGGACTGCAGCCGGAACCCCTGCAGGAGGCGGTTGTTTTCCTGTGACCGGCATCGGCTTCGTGTCGGTCGACCAGATTTCTGCGCCCGACAATAATGCGCTTGCCGTAGTCCGGCGCGCACCGTCACTCGCGCGCGCTGAATCCCCGTCGTTCATCTTCGGCCCCAGTCACGCGAACCATCCGCCAGCGAGGATGGCAGGCGTCCCTGGCTTTCGCCAGTGCAGGGCGCGAGTTGCGAACAGGATTTGCGGGCATCCAAGTTCGAGGCTTTTTGTGCCTACTTCTGGCCGATTTTCCCCTCGGTGCCTGCAAGCAGTCGCTTGATATTCTCGCGATGCATGTAGAACAACAAGAGCGTCAACGCCGTGAACAGCAAGGCGAGTTTCGTTTCGTTGAACAGCCACAGGAGCAGCGGGGGCATGACGCTGGCGACCAGCGCCGAAAACGAAGAGTATCGAGAAGTAATGGCGACCCCCAGCCAGATCAGGCAAAAAACGATTGCGGCCCAGGGAATCAACCCCAGCAGCACCCCGATATAAACGGCGACGCCCTTGCCGCCCCTGAAATTCAGCCAGACCGGGAAGAGGTGACCCAAAAAGGCGCCGAGCGCGGCCAGCATCGCCGCGTCGTACCCGCCGAAACGCTCGGATACCAGCACAGCGGCCGTGCCCTTGAGCGCATCGAGCAGCAGCGTTGCTGCTGCGAGCCCCTTGTGGCCCGTGCGCAACACGTTGGTGGCGCCGATATTGCCTGAGCCGATCGAACGCAAATCGGCGGTGCCCGCAAGTCTCGTCAGGATCAGTCCAAACGGAATCGAGCCGAGCAGATAGCCGACGACAAAGGCGACAGGCAGAAGGGTTTCAGGTCCCATAGGAGTGACTCCGGGCGCGTATTTGCCCCGCATCAGACATGCTCGTAGACCGTCCGGCCGCCGACGATCGTTCGTACCGTGCGCCCGGCAAACCGTGCGTCGTCGAACGGCGTGTTCTTGCAGAGCGACTTCAAATCGGCCGGATCGAGTATCCAGGGTGTATCGGGGTCGATTACGATTACATCGGCCGGCGCGCCCGGGCGCAAGGAACCGCCTGGCAATCCTAGCAATTCCGCCGGACGAGTGGACATCGTACGAATCAGGGTCTTCCAGTCCATCTCCCCATTATGAACCAACCGCAAGCCAGCGGGTAGCATGGTCTGCAGCCCCACGGCGCCGGAGGCAGCCTCCGCGAACGGCAGCCGTTTCACCTCCACGTCCTGCGGGTTGTGATCGGACATGATGACGTCGATCAGACCAGACGCCAGCGCCTCGATCAGCGCTTTGCGATCGTCTTCGCTGCGCAGCGGCGGCGACAGCTTCAGGAACGTGCGGTAGGGGCCTATATCGTTCTCGTTCAGGCTGACATGATTGATCGACACGGACGCGCTCACCGCAAGCCCGGCATCGCGCGCGCGCTTCAGGATTTCCAGCGACGCCATGCAGCTCACTGACGCTGCGTGATAACGCCCGCCGCTCAGCCCGACCAGACGCACATCACGCTCAAGCATCACCGCTTCGGCCGCATCCGGTATGCCCGTGAGGCCGAGCCGCGCCGCGAACTCGCCCTCGTTCATGACGCCTTCACCGACGAGATCAGGATCTTCGGTGTGATGCACAATCAACGCGTCGAAGTCGCGGGCGTAGGTCAGCGCGCGGCGCATCACCTGCGCATTGGTGACGCTCTTGTCGCCATCGGAGAAAGCGACCGCGCCTGCTGCCTTCAGCAGGCCAATCTCGGTCATTTCCTCGCCCGCGAGGCCCTTGGTCAGCGCGGCCATCGGCTGAATGTTGACGATCGCGGTGTCACGGGACCGCCGCAACACGAAATCAACTGTCGCCGAATTGTCGATCACGGGGTCCGTGCCGGGCTGACAGATAATTGTGGTAATGCCGCCGGTAGCCGCAGCCTGACTTGCGGACGCGAATGTTTCGCGATGACTTAAGCCGGGCTCGCCGACGAAGGCGCGCATATCGATCAAGCCCGGCGCCACGATCTTGCCTGCGCAATTGATGACGTCGGTCCCCTCGGGCACGCCTGCCGCTCCAATGCCACGCTTCAGGTCACGGATTACTCCGTCGGCAATGAGGACATCGCCCGGGCCATCAAAATCTCTGGACGGATCGATCACGCGCGCGTTGGCGAGCAGGATCGGGCGGCGGTCGGTCAGCATTCTTTCACGCGTTGGGCAGGTTGCGGGCCAGTGCTTCCAGCACCGCCATCCGCACCGCCACTCCCATTTCGACCTGTTCGCGGATGAGGGACTGGGCGCCATCGGCGACGATCGAGTCGATCTCGACCCCGCGGTTCATCGGTCCCGGATGCATCACCAGCGCGTCGGGTTTTGCATAAGCAAGCTTCTTTTGGTCCAGCCCGAAATAGTAGAAATATTCGCTGGCCGAGGGGACGAAGGAGCCGTTCATGCGTTCGCGCTGCAGCCGCAGCATCATCACGATATCCGCGCCCTCGAGCCCCTCGCGCATATCGCGCGCGACTTCTACGCCCATGCGTTCGATGCCGGGCGGCAAAAGCGTCGAAGGCGCCACCACGCGGACCCGTGCACCCATCGTGTTCAGCAGGAGAATGTTCGAGCGCGCAACCCGCGAATGCAGGACGTCGCCGCAAATTGCTATCACTAGCCCCTCGATCCGGCCCTTGTTGCGGCGGATGGTCAGCGCATCGAGCAGCGCCTGTGTCGGATGTTCGTGGCTGCCGTCTCCTGCGTTGACGACGGAACCGTCGACTTTGCGCGCCAGAAGTTCCACCGCGCCTGACGCGTGGTGGCGCACCACCAGAATGTCGGGATGCATGGCGTTCAGCGTCACCGCCGTGTCGATCAAGGTTTCGCCCTTGCGCATCGAGGAGGATGACACCGACATGTTCATCACATCGGCGCCGAGACGCTTTCCCGCAATCTCGAAGGACGATTGGGTGCGGGTGGAAGCCTCGAAGAACAGGTTGACCTGAGTGCGCCCGCGCAAGGAGGTCCGCTTTTTGTCGATCTGGCGGTTGAGCTCGACATATTCTTCGGAAAGGTCGAGCAGGCCCGTGATATCGGCAGCGGAAAGGCCCTCTATGCCCAGCAGATGCCGGTGACCGAGGACGAAGGTCGATTTTGATGGCAACGTCATTAAAGCCAGAGCTATAGGCGGGGATTAATGACAGGGCAAGGCCGAAAGGGGGCGCGGAGACTTATCCCCGGCTGTCTCATGGTCAGGGTAAATGGGTCACTGAAAACTCCAGCGGCTTTTGCCCAGTCAGGCCCAAGCTTGTCCTGGCTTATCGGGACGTCCACGCCCGCATGAACCGACCGCAAAAAAGACTCGGATGCCCGGAACAAGTCCGGCCATGAGCGTGTGGACGCAGTTCGCGAGGAGACTTTTGCTAGCGCAGGCGCTGGCAGGTCTCAGCCTTCAGGCCCATGCCCAGGTCTTGCCCGGCCGCTTTGTGTATTTGCACGACATCGATCCCACCATCGTCCAGGACATCCGCTATGCCAGCTCGAACAATTTCATCGGCCGGCCTCTGGCCGGCTATCTGGCTGCAGAATGCGTCGTGAAACGTGAGGTCGGTTCGAGGTTAAAGGCGATCCAGCGTGAGCTCCTGGCGCGACGACTCTCGTTGAAGATGTTCGATTGCTATCGGCCGACACGCGCCGTTGCCGATATGGTGAAGTGGTCGCGCGATCGCAGGGAGACGCCGCGCGACCGTCGCTTCAGTCCGGAGTTTCGCAAGCAGGAGCTGTTCCGGCTCGGCTACATCGCAAGCCGTTCCCGGCATTCCACAGGCGCCGCGCTCGATCTCACGCTTGTGGACCTCACGGCTGACAATTCCGCTGTGTTCGACCCCAACGCGACCTACGCCGATTGCACCGCTTCCGCACAAGCGCGCGCGCCGGAAGGGAGCATCGACATGGGGACGGGCTACGATTGCACCGACCTCAAGGGGCATACGGCAGCACGATCGATAACGCCTGAGCAGCGCCGCTGGCGCCGCGAACTCGTTGCTGCTATGGGGCGGCAAGGCTTTGTGAACTATTCGAAGGAATGGTGGCACTTTTCGCTGCCGGGGGCAGGCGGACCAGCCTATGATTTTCCAATCACGCCGCGCCATGATTGATGCCCAGGATCGGCCATGCCCAAGCCCGCCTTCGCCACCCACGAGGTCTTCAACCAGTCGCCGCCGTTTGAGGACGTGGACCTCTATACGACTGATTTGCCGTTGCGACAGGCGGTCGCGGCTTTCGGCAATGTCGTGGAAAACGAACTGTCCGATTTCGGGCGGCATTGGGGCTCGGCGGCAATGGCAGCGCGCGGCCGCATTGCCAACGAGAACACGCCAAAGCTCAGGCTTTTTGACTCTCGCGGCAATCGCCGCGACGAGGTCGAGTTTCATCCCGCTTACCATGAGCTCATGGCGCATTCCGCGCATGCCGGGCTGCACAATTCCACATGGACGCGCGACGGCAAACCCGTCGGCGACTCCGCCGAAGTTTTGCGCGCTGCAAAGTTCTACATGGCCTCCCAGGTCGAGACCGGTCATCTCTGCCCGATCACCATGACCCGTGCCTCTGTCGCGGCCCTCGCGGCACAGACCGATCTTCTGGCAAAGACCATGCCGGTGATCGCGACGCGATCCTACGATCCTGGCTTTGCTCCCTGGTGGAGCAAGCGCGGCATGACGCTCGGGATGGGCATGACGGAGAAGCAGGGAGGAACGGATGTCCGCGCCAACATGACGCGCGCGGTGCGGGCGGCCGACGGCTATCACATCACCGGGCATAAGTGGTTCATGTCGGCGCCGATGTGCGACGCCTTTCTGGTGCTGGCGCAGGCCGAGGAAGGACTTACCTGCTTCTTCATGCCCCGCTTTGCGCCCGACGGCTCGGTCAATGCGATTCAATTCCAGCGCCTGAAGGACAAGCTGGGCAACCGATCCAATGCCTCGTCCGAAGTCGAGTTCGCAGGTGCCTATGCGGCGCGTGTCGGCGAGGAGGGTAAGGGTATTCGCACCATCATTCAGATGGTACAGCTGACGCGGCAGGACTGCGCGATCGCCTCCGCGGGCCTGATGCGCTCGGGTCTGGCGCATGCGCTGCATCACGCACGCCATCGCAGCGTTTTCCAGAAGCATCTCTCCGACCAGCCGCTGATGCGCTCAGTGCTTTCCGACATGGCGCTGCATGTCGAAGCGTCCGTCGCGGTGGTGATGCGGCTCTGTCATGCGTTCGACCGCACACCTGACGACGCGCACGAAGCCGCCTATATGCGGCTGCTGACGCCGGCCATCAAATATTGGGTCTGCAAAAGCGCGCCGCCATTTCTGTTCGAGGCAATGGAGTGCCTTGGTGGCAATGGCTATGTGGAGGAGGGCATTTTGGCACGGCATTACCGGGAATCGCCAGTCAATGCGATCTGGGAGGGCTCCGGCAACGTCATGTGTCTGGACGTGCTTCGAGCGCTCGCGCGCGAATCCGATGCGGCGCTCGCTGTGTTGCGCGGGCTCTCCGAAGCGACGCGCGGATTGCCGGGCGCAAATGAGGCGATCGGATTTATCGACAAGACTTTCCGTCGGGGCGACAGCGAACGAGTAGCGCGGATTGCGGTGGAAAAACTGGCGTTGCTCGCTGCGAGCGCTGCGCTAAACAGGGTTTTGCCGCGGCACGCGGAACTGTTCTCCGCGACCAGGCTCGCCAATCCTCACTCCGGCATGTATGGCGCTGTGGACATTGCGGACGCCGAGGTTCGCAGCCTGCTGGAGCGTGCGCTGCCGTGAGCAAAAGCTCCTCGTCATGGCCGCGATTGACGCAGCCATCCGCGCCCGATCTTCCGCGAATGCAAGAGAACGTGGATGCCGGGGACGCGCAGGGGCATCGCGATGGAGAGATTGTACCAATCACTGAAAGCTCGCCGATGGAATCCATCATTCCCGAAAGTTCTCCGGTTGAAATCGAGCCCGCGTCTCGCGAACCGCACGTCTGGAAATTCTGGGGGACCGCGCTCTGGGGGTTTGCGGTATTCGTCGCCATGTTTGTCGGCCAGATTGCCGTCGTCGTCATTTTTGTGCTGGAGCGGGGAGGGCCGATCGACCTCGCCACCACGATCAAACTCGTCGCCGGGAGCGGACTGGCGATCTCGCTTTCGGTAATCGCCGGGGTACCGGCCGTGGTCGCGGCATTGTGGCTTGCGATCCGTCCAACGCGCGTTCCTTTCGCCGAATACTTGGCGTTGCATTGGGCGACCTGGCGCGATTTCTTGATCGGCGCCGGTGGGCTGGCCGCGCTGGTGCTTGGTTGGGACCTGTTGTCGCATGTCACACGACGCGAAATAACACCCGACTTCATGGTGGACGTCTTGAAATCGGCCGAGGGCAACGGCGGCTTGTGGCTTCTTGTGATCGCTTTCTGCGTCGCGGCCCCGATCTCGGAAGAGTTCTTCGCGCGCGGTTTTCTTTATCGGGGGTGGTCGGAGTCGTTTTTGAAAGTTCCCGGTGCGATCGTGCTGTCGTCGATGGTATGGACCGTGCTGCACCTGCAATACGACTGGTATTTTCTTGGCGAAGTCTTCTGCATCGGACTCTGGCTGGGCTATATGCGCTACCGGAGCCGCTCGACCTGGCTCACGACAGTGATACACGGCATCAACAATCTGGGCGCGGTGGCGGAGAGCATTTACCTCGCCGGCCACTCATAGGGGGCATTAGCCGCTCCGCAACCTGGCAAGCCGGTCCAGCGCGCCTTGCAGAATGAAGACGGCCGCGTGCTCATCGATCACCTCGGCGCGGCGGGCGCGCTTCATGTCCAGCTCGACAAGCGCGCGCTCGACCGCAGCAGTCGAGAGCCGTTCGTCCCAAAGAGCGATCGGCAGGTCGGTGAGGTGAGAGAGGTTGCGCGCGAACGCACGGGTCGACTGGGCGCGCGGGCCTTCGCTGCCATCCATGTTGATAGGTAGCCCAAGGACGAAGCCGATGGCATTGCGCTCGCCGGCAACCGCGAGCAGCCGAGCCGCATCCGCCTTGAATGCCGTTCGCCGGATGGTCTCCACACCCGCAGCCAATCGGCGATCGGGGTCGGAGGTGGCAACGCCGATCGTCTTTGTCCCCAAATCAAGTCCGATCAGCGCGCCTCGCGCAGGCCACATCAGTACGGCGTCGATCAGGGGAAGAACAGCGGCAGGCATGGATTGCCGATAACATGCAAAGCACCCCTCACGCAAAACTGTTGGGCGCGTCAGGCTGTCTATTCCCGTATCGAGGCGCAAGTGTTCTCAATTATTGATTCCTCTGATCTGCAGGAAAAGCCTATGGTAACGGCCAAATTCCCGAGCGGGCAAATCCGCGCTCGCTTCACGACAAACCTACGAAGGATACGCAATGTGGCCGGATCGCCGAATTGTCGACCTCTTTAACGTTGAATTGCCGATCCTGCTGGCTCCGATGGCAGGCGCGATAGACGCCGATCTCGCGATTGCCGTGGCTCAAGCTGGCGGCCTCGGATCAGTGCCATGCGCAATGCTGTCCGCTGAGAAGGCGCGCGAGCAGGTCAACATCTTCCGCCAGCGCGTGTCCGCGCCGATCAACATGAATTTCTTCTGTCACAAATCGGTCGAGGCCGATCCGGCGCGCGAAGCGGAATGGCGGAAGCAACTGGCCAGCTATTACAGGGAGTTCGGCCTTGATCCCGCAACTCCGATCAGCGCTGCCAATCGCGCGCCGCTCGATGCGGCGTTCTGCGACGTCGTCGAGGAGATCAAGCCGGAAATCACGAGCTTCCATTTCGGCCTGCCTGCCCCAAATCTGCTCGCTCGCGTCAAGGCGACGGGTTGCCTTGTGTTGTCTTCGGCGACGACGGTCAAGGAAGCGATTTGGCTGGAACAGAACGGCGCCGACGTCATCATCGCACAAGGGGCGGAAGCGGGCGGACATCGCGGCATGTTCCTGACCGAGAACATAGGCGAGCAGCCCGGCACGTTTGCGCTCGTGCCGCAAGTGGTGGACGCAGTGAGAGTCCCGGTCATTGCGGCCGGCGGGATAGCGGATGGACGCGGCATTGCGGCCGCGTTCGCGCTCGGCGCTTCCGCCGTGCAGATCGGCACGGCCTATCTGCGTTGTCCGGAATCGAAGCTGACGGCTCCGGCGCGGTTGGCGCTGGCAGAGGCGCACGACGATTCTACGGTGATCACCAATGTTTTGACCGGGCGACCCGCACGTGGGGTCAAGAACCGCGTGATGCGTGAGATCGGTTCGGTATCGCTCAACGCGCTGGCCTTTCCCCACGCCGCGACGGCTCTGGCACCGCTCAGGCAGGCTGCCGAGAAGCTCGGAAAGGCTGATTTCACCAATCTTTGGGCAGGTCAGGCAGTTGGGCTGGGGCGCGACATTCCCGCAGCCGAACTGACCCGGACCTTGGCAGACGCCGCATTGGCACGAATGAGCAGGCTCGCAAGTTGACGCAGGACCCTCATTGCGGGGTCACAACGGTTGCGGTGCAAAAGGAGCCTCTGCTATATGGCAGGCTCATTTTGCGCTTCGAGGCCATATATAATGTCTGTTGATGCCGCCACTGTCCGCCGGATCGCGCATCTGGCCCGGATCGCCGTCAGCGACGCCGAGGTTCCGCATCTTCAGGGCGAGCTCAACGCGATTTTGGCCTTTGTCGAGCAATTGTCGGAGGTCAATGTCGAGGGCGTCGAGCCTATGACCTCGGTGACTCCGATGGCGATGAAGAAGCGCCCCGACGTTGTCGCTGACGGCGAGATTCCGGACGACATCGTCGCGAACGCTCCCGCGACCGAGGGCTATTTCTTTCAGGTGCCCAAGGTCGTCGAGTAACCTTTGTTAGGCGGAAAGCCCGATGTGCCTGCTGTGCGACGATGAAAAGGCCTACCAGGCCTATATGAACTATCTCGACGCGATGGAGCGGCAGGGCAAAGCCGCCGATCCGGCAAAGGCCGTCGATGCCGTGCTGGATCAGCTCGAGGCCGCGGATCGCGCTCGCGCGAAACAAGACGACCCGGCCAACGATAAAACGTTGTCTCCGTTCTTCTGCAGCCCGATCAATAAATGACCGATTTGACTTCGCTGACGCTCGCGGAGGCCCGAGACGGCCTTGTGAGCAAATCTTTCACGTCGCTGGAATTGACCGACGCGCATTTGAAGGCGGTGGAAGCCGCGCGCGCGCTCAACGCCTTTGTGCTGGAAACGCCGGAACGAGCCCGCGCCATGGCGCGCCAGAGCGATGGCAGGATCGCGAAAGGCGAGGGCGGTCCGCTCGCCGGTATTCCGCTTGGCATCAAGGATCTGTTCGCGACCAAGGGCGTACGCACCACCGCCTGCTCAAGGATTCTCGCCAATTTCGTGCCGACCTACGAATCCACTGTCACCGCGAACCTCTGGCGCGACGGCGCGGTGCTGCTTGGAAAGCTCAACAATGACGAGTTCGCGATGGGCTCGTCGAATGAGACCTCCTGCTTTGGCCCGGTCGCCAATCCCTGGCGTCGCCGCGGAGCCAATACCAAGCTTGTGCCGGGTGGCTCGTCCGGCGGATCGGCGTCCGCGGTCGCAGCTTTGCTCTGCATGGGCGCGACCGCGACGGATACAGGCGGCTCGATCCGTCAGCCCGCCTCGTTTACCGCAACAGTGGGCGTCAAGCCGACCTATGGCCGCTGCTCGCGATGGGGCATCGTTGCTTTTGCCTCATCCCTGGACCAGGCGGGACCGATCGCGCGCTCGGTGCGCGATGCGGCGATCCTGCTGCGCTCAATGGCGGGGCACGATTCCAAGGACACCACGTCCGTGGACCGGCCGGTGCCCGATTATGAGGCCGCGATCGGCAAATCCGCGAAGGGCATGAAAATCGGCATTCCCAAGGAGTATCGCCTCGACGGCATGCCTTCCGAGATAGAGAAACTTTGGACCGAGGGCGCGGCTTGGCTGAAATCGGCTGGCGCGGAGCTGGTCGACGTGTCGCTGCCCCATACCAAGTACGCGCTGCCGGCCTACTACATTGTCGCCCCGGCCGAGGCCTCGTCGAACCTGGCGCGCTATGACGGCGTGCGCTACGGCCTGCGAGTGCCCGACCGCGGCATCATCGACATGTATGAGAACACCCGCGCAGAAGGTTTCGGAGCAGAAGTGCGTCGCCGCGTCATGATCGGTACTTACGTTCTGTCCGCTGGCTATTACGACGCCTATTACCTGCGCGCGCAGAAGGTGCGCACCCTGATCAAAAAAGATTTCGAGGATTGCTTTGCGAAGGGCGTCGACGCGATCCTGACGCCGGCAACGCCCTCGGCTGCCTTCGGCGTAGGCGAGAAGGGCGGCGCCGATCCGGTCGAGATGTACCTCAATGACATCTTCACGGTGACGGTGAACATGGCGGGGCTTCCCGGCATCGCTGTTCCCGCCGGGAAGGACGCGCAGGACCTGCCGCTTGGACTCCAATTGATTGGA
>Ga0075424_100004652_pt1 | contig 13000 bp, 13 predicted proteins | sample SoiMethybrSBSTD3_FD_75301 | JGI IMG/M metagenome (GOLD analysis project Ga0075424, IMG submission 75301) | Bulk soil microbial communities from a Populus tree surrounding site in Tennessee, USA - Soil MetaG P. TD hybrid SBSTD3 | ecosystem: Environmental > Terrestrial > Soil > Tree plantation... | reverse complement strand
AAGTAAGGCATAGTTGGATCATCATAAAAGAAGTCGGTTATAGAGATGACTTTGGTCGCCTCGCTGTTTGTATTTGATAATGAAGCATTGTGTAACGGGGAACATGAACTTGCGCACGCCCCTACTTCCCCGTCTAGTTTCCCGTCTGTATCGCTAGCGATTTGAGCGTGATTTTTGTTAGAACGGGAAACCGGGGAAGTCGGGGAACTTGCGGGTACTTCTAGGATACAGGATGATCCTATCTCATTATCATTTTTTTCTTCCACAGACAAAGGAAAGTCCCCGAGTTTCCCGTTTCCCGTTTGATGTTCAAATTGAGCGTGAATCTGGTCATTTTCCAACGGGGAACTTGTCGGGAAACTTTCCAACAACGAGTTCCCAGGTTTCCCGTCGCTAGCGTTTTGCTTTATTAGAATAACATTCTTGGTATGGCTTGCCTTATTCTCAGGCCGTTCTATTACAATCCCAATTTCTCTTAAATTAGTAGCGGCCTCATTGAGCTTATTTCCTAACGCCTGTGGAGATCTCGGTCATTTGAATTTATCGTTAGTATCTATCCCCAGTTCGTCTTCAGCAATTTTCTTTAAATCTATCAATAAGTCGGTCATCGATCCTTCGAAATAGTGTAGCCCATCAAGACATTCGGCTAAACTAGATCCTTCAGACATTCTTTTCTCCATTAATCTGATCATTACAGTAGCGACTGGACTAGCCTCTAAGGCATGTTCATTTTGCTTAGCTAAATTCTTTTTATAGGCTTGAATAAATGCTCCTTCTGGGTGTTCTAAGCATCTGGATATGACTTCGCCGATTTCAGCCCAATCAGCCATCCTAGGTAGTTCATTTAACTGAACTTCTTTAAGCCGTTTCAGTACCTGAACTAATAAATCAAAGATAAACCCTAAAAGCTGAGGCTTTATCATTTTGTACCATTTCCATAATTGCGCTAGCTTACGCCTCTTATTATCTGGGATACGTTTTAAATGCAAAATTAATGCCCTTTCCAAAACGTCAGGCTTCGTAGCTGCTATATTTATGCCATTAAAGCCTACGCATCTTTTAAACTGATATATGAGGTCGTCATCATCGGTGTACAACATTCTTTTTGAAAATCCACTACCTGTTACGGCTCTGCATAATACATCTGAAATCCACTGAGGAAGGCTAGATACGTTATCATAATATACTACGTAGTTATGTGAAAGCTGCTGTATCATTTCTGCTAGACTTGTAGGAAAGGCTAATGTAAGGGCGCCCGACGGATCGACGAGATCTTTAATGAATTCCTGAAAGGTAGATTTTGCAGATCCTTGCTCGCCGTGTGGAAGTAAAATTGGTTTTGCAATATCAGGAGGCAAGAACAGGCTAGTTATATACACTTCTGCAAGAATTCTGTTATCTATATCGTCGGACGGTAAATTAGTAAGATCTAAGAATTGTGTAAATATATTCGCTGGATAGTCCTTAGAAGGTATAACTTGTGGCAACTGATTTCTATAATGTTTGAATACTATAGTATGAGATGATTCTTTTTCTGCCAGACACCCATTCTTGATTGTCTCCCAACCATTCTTGGTAACTTTGATGATTTCTCCATCCTTGTTACATAGATCGTAATAGATAACGTTTCCATCTTCATTGGCACGAACATCAGAATCTACACTTCCTGCAACACGTACTTCGAGTCTTCTCTCATTGCACTGCTCTTCTGCTTCCAATTTAATAATGGTCTGATATTTTGCCGTTTGCTCATCGCTTAGAATGGGGATTGAGCGTTCATTTTCCGAGTCATCACTTTGAACTTGCCTTCTGTAATTATAACAAGTCTTGATAATCCAATCCCTGAATCTGCTTGAATTTATAGGAATGGCTTCAATATAGTCTTTGATTTCGACTGCGGCGTAAGCATACCCAATCTGATCAACAAATAGCTCCTGAATATTCTTTTTTAATTCATCTATGATATCCTGTCCTTTGACCTTTTTCGACTTCTTATTCTTATTACCCCCAGAGCTGTTCCTTTGAAGTGATCCCTCATTTTCTGAACTATTATTTTTTGGTGTGCCTAGATCTTCCTGTGATTCCTTGTCATCTCCAGAAATAGGATCATTATGGCCATCAGTATTGGAATCTGCAGATCTTTTACCGACTAAATTATCAAAATTATCCATGGTAATCTATTTGCAAATTTTCCACTTTAGGAACCGTCTTACGCTTAATCTAAAATAGCGTTGATCAATACCCTCGAATATTCTACCGATAGTCTCTTTCAGCACATAATCCCAGGGTCTCATTGTCCAAATCTGCTAGTTCTTCCTTGATCTTTGTTGATAGATCAGAGAGATTTATGATGAATGCTGGTGTTGGTCTATAAACTGGTATTCTATGTATTAGCCACTTGGCCCGCTCTTCATACTTCATTTTAGTTAGGCCGCTTTTTTCATCTAATTCCTTAACATTATCGAGCTCCAAAAATAGTTCATCGACAAGCCTTTCGGTCGACCAGGCTTCCTTCACTACTATGGTTTTCTCTTCGACGGTACTGGCTTCAACCATCTCAGGATGCACCTATGCTATAACACACAATATTTCTGTGTCAACTTAAAGTCCCGGATACCTATGCTAGCAAATATCCTATTGATAACTTCTCTGATTACAAACTCTGCAGAGTCATCATCCAATTTAAAGAGTACTGATTTGATTCTGCCATGCAAATCTGTGGAATCTATAATGAATTCTGCGCGGCCAACTTCATATAGATCCTGCATATACACCTTAGCTCGCTCTCTATATTTTTGCCTCCATAAGTGATCTTTACTATCTTGTATCCTCTTGTCATCTAACTGCTTGTGTAGGTCATTAATAAGACTGTGCAAGTCCATCTGATCGACCTTAAGCTGTCGTTGTTTAATGCGAATACAACAGTTCTTATTCATTGTGACATATTTAATCGAGTACGCTTTTGTTCCTCTTCTCGATGTGATGTTAGTTGTCTCGAATACGTCTGAATTCGAAAGTGTTTTTGACCTATCTTCAGCACAAGGTTTCACTCGATAGAAATGTTTATTTTTATCTTCAGAGAATCCATTATCAGTGCTCATTGGCTTCACCTTTGACGGAAGAGGGTGTGTGCAAATTGATGTTAGATTCCGGGTGCCCAACCTGTCCTAACATCATAGCCTTTAATTTATGACATCCATGCATGCACTGTAAGTGATGCTGAAATAATCTGTTTATGTAAAACCCAGTACAGTCAGAACATTTTTCGGTTAAGCATTCTGCCACTTATACTTCTGAACTAGCCCGCATTTAATTCACCATTTAATGAGACCTTTGAAACTCTATCCAGGACTTCCGTTAATACGTCGTTAAAGCTCTCTCCTGCTTCTCCTAGCCGTTTTAGAATATTATAGTTGGTCTCTGATACTACAATATTCTTGAATTTTGATGACATGCTGAATATTGAGGTTGTATATAATATAAATCGGAAATATTCCTTTACATTGTCACTTGAAACGTCAAGGAATTACCAGGGGCGGTTGGGATAATCCAATTGGCTTGGGACATAGACTTCTTATCCTAACAATTATCTCCAAAAGCTCTGCTTCAGGAAATGGAATTACTATAACAGAAATAAGTAGAGAAACTCGCCTTACTAGACAAACGGTTTATTCATTGGTAAAAGAGTTACTTGAGACGGGGAGGATTACTAAAACCAGGAAGAGATACTTTGTGCCAGATAATATGGTTGATGATTACTGGACAACATTAGCCTATTATTTAGAATACTTGTTAATTATGAGTAGTGTATCTGGATTCCGAATAGATCCAATTCAAAAAAATTGGTTGAATAGTGAAGGTGATGATATAGAAGGTACACTGTACAAAATAGCGAATCGAATAGGAGCATTTATCACATTTGTGTTGATCGAAGCGATGCGTCCTAGTAAAAAAATTATGACCCCGATTGAGAGAACAACAAAGTCACTTAATTTTATTAAATCTTCTAATCCTTAGACTATTTATTCAGGACATTTATAAATATGCTTCCTGATGCCCTCTCACAGGACATAGTTCAAGGAGCTCAGTTGAGAAAAGCAAGTCATGATAGGTTATCTAGTGCTTTCAGATACGTCTACCCTTCAATATACAAATCAATAAGAGAGGGATTAGATGAATACTCGCACACATTCACAATCAGGCAGTGAGAAGTAAAATGAAAAAATGTACTTTGGAATCTAACCGTCAAAACCAGTAGATAACGGGTAATAATTTTCATCTGTCTCATAAATTCCAGTTTGATACAACTGCTTTGCAAATTCGACTTTCCTTTTACTATCCATATTTCCAAGAGCTGTAATTAGCGCGCGCATTTGAGACTGCATTGTATTGAATTGACCTTCTATAATTGCTAGTTTATCTTCCTTCTTTTTCTGTTCATCTAATGTTTCGTTATATGCATCATAAGTTAAAACCATTCTGCAATGCACACAGAACTTGCTATCTTGTTTATTCGGTTCATTGCAGTTTGGACACTGCTTTGATTTCAAAGATACCAATTCACCATTTGTTTTCTTTATTATGCCGTTAGCCTCAAGAAGAGATTTTGATGACTCGTTACCAAAATAATGAATGTATAACTGGGGCATCTTGCTTGACATTGTCCAACCGGCATGATTTCTTAGGACGTGCTCTTTTAAGATAATAGATTTTTCAGTTAACGCTGAATGCCGAAATACATAAAGATTCCATGGTTTAGTCAGCAAATTTCTTATGATCGCTTTATCGGCCTGGGGTACTGTTCCATCTTCAACTAGTCTAGGGAAGTATCGTGATTTGTAATAGTACTTATATTGTCCATAGAGGCCATCGTAGCTCAATTTTGAGCCAAATGTAGCATTGGCAGAAGATACAAACAACCATGAGTCAGGATTGGTACCTGTAGGATGGTCTTCTAACCATTCCTTTAAATACGGTAAAGAGTGAATTAATGGTAGCGTTCGTGATCCTGTTTTTCCTGGCGTAATATGAACCTCTGCGTATTGAACACTGTCTTCAGTTACTTTGAACAGTATATCTCTAATCTTTAGGTTTAAAATTTCATGTGGCCTAGCAGACATATCATTGGCCAATGCATGATAGCATCTATCGCGTTTGCTTGGACAATATTTTAAGAATACTGCGTGTTCCCGAGCTTCCCAGAGACTAGACGGTTTGTATGGCGACTTTTCCTGACGCGGCAGTTTCTTTACTCCTAATATACAAGGTGGATTCAATCTTGCCTTTGCATTCGGTTCATTAGGATTGTACAACCATTTGAAAAATTTTAGTAAGATCATTTGCCTTCCGTTGTATGAGCCTACCCATTTGCAAGTAGGATCTTCTGAAGCAGGCCTACGAAGGCTATTCAGATATTCAAGCAAATCATTTTTTGTCATTAAATGGTAAAGTTTGTTGTCCAAACGGTTTGATAACCATATCAATACTTTTATTTTCCCTTCTTTCGTCGATTCTTTGATATTGATCTCCGTTTGCTCGGCTAAGATATAATCACAAATAATATTAGCATTATCAGAATTGATTTTGGCTAATCTCAAAAGCGCCTGTCGATAGTAAGGCTTCGAGTTGTATTTTGTGATCTCTTCTATTTTTGTTACCAAAGCAGCGAATTGAGGTGCAATGTATGTCTCTTGATGTGTCAATATTCTTGTAAGAATTAGAATTTGTCTAGCTATTAAGGTTACGTTAAGAATCCCTATGTAAAGCGCGGGGAGTGGGATTCGAACCCACGAGTTCTTTCGAACATGGGATTAGCAATCCCACGCCCTACCAGGCTAGGCGACCCCCGCAATAACAAAAAAAGGCCACAAGCATTATATTAATTGTAGGTAATGTCTAACTTAGCAATCTATTTTCGACTGGAAGCGCACAACTAATATGAACCTTCACAAGTGACATGACTATGGCTATCCCCAGAATATAAATTTGAATGATTAGATGCATATTGACAAGATAAAAATACGCTAGCGGTTGTTAGTTCATTTCCTGAATTCGATCTATATGTATACTGACCCAGTAATAAATGTCGAATTTGTTATGGCGATTAATAAATGATAAATAGTTACATAGTGCACTTCAGAGTATTGAATACTGAGAAAACTCTTTATTCATCATATGATAGACTCATGTTTCAGAATTTTAGAATGCTTGAGTTGACCCGTATCTGAAGTGACGGTACTGTTTAGTTAAAAGGATTATAATATGGAGAAGGCTGATTATACTATCTTTGAATCTTAAAGAGTCAAACGAAATCTTTCGGAAGGCAATTATTAAGACTTATTTTGAACCTGAATTACTGAAAATGGACTTTCGCAAGTCTTATGCCAAACATCCTACGATTAAGGGCGAGGGTCTAACAGTAGATGATGCTTTGCATTTATATTTTGACTTGAATACTGGGGATGACTATCCAGATGGCGATGAGTGGTTCACAATCGAGTATTTAATACCCTTAAGTATAAAATTACCGGATAGTCTTAAAGGACCAGATTATTTTACAACTATCTCGGTTTCAGAGGGTAAACATTTTTGGCGTCATAGAGAACTGATTCGATACAAATATGGCAAATCTAAGAAATTGTCTGAATCTCTAGAATTTATAAATAGAAAATATCGTGAATTGATTGAGACTTTGCAAGATTCATCCGTTATAAATTAAATGTACAGGTATCTATAGATCGTTATACATCTGAATAACGAACTCCGGTTACTTTCTGCTGCCAAGATATGTCTTCGTGATGGAAGGAAACCATCTATGATTCTTCTCGTCGTATAAATATTCAACCTCGTCTATATCACAAGGTAATTTCTTGAGCTGCATCTTGATGGTATCGACCATGTACTCGATCTTTTCGATGGCTATTTCAAATTCCCTACCACTTCTGCCCTTCAAAAGGAATCTGACCCTAGCAGGACTATCGTCTGTGTTTCCACAAAAATCAAAAACTATTCTGATACCACTTTTACCTCTTCTCCTAGCCATTTCTTTCAATACTTCTTTGATTTTGAACCATCTCTCCGCAGAAAACCAGCTAAAGAAAGAATCGTCATACGAAACTGGGAGTTCGATTTCAACCATACTCATGGTATTTTCGTCAATAGGTACGAGTTGTTCTTCTTGCAATTCAAATGATTCTTTCAAGACATCGTAGATAACCTCGATTTCAAATGGAGAAATGCCGTAATGTTTAAACTTAGCATTGGAATTACTAGTCAATATAATAACTTAGGCGGATAGTTAATAAAAACCGAGACTAGGGATCACTATATCTCTAGTAAATCTAACGAGCTGACATCATATTCCTTATGACAATATCTGTTTCTATATCAGCTAGTATACAGTTCATGCCATTTCACAACAGGCAGCCAAAACGTATCTGAACGATGTCAACCAGATTCATAATACGATTCGCTCTTTTGTCGTTCTCTTAACAATCCCTGAAGAGACGTTATTAAATTGGATTTCGAGCATTCGCAAGTAAGACAAAATCATCTTTTGATAGTTTAGTCATGGAAACGATATTAATCAATGATAGCCACTAAAGTATACGTGCAGTCGTATCAATATATTTGGATGGCTCTGTAAAGTTAAACAAATTATTGTTATAATGACTGACAAATAGATTAAACCATTTTTGTATGTGTTGCAATTTACGTTTGTTTTTTCTACAAGGAAAATAGTCATGGAAACCTTTCATTCTCTCTTGATGTATTGTACTGTCCTCTCTATGATACTTTTCTCATACGGAGAATGAATACGATGGCTTAGTTTTCAAGAATCTGCAAGCCCGTGGATACCGTGTACCATCATCAGTTGAAACAAAATGTCCCGCATATCCTTTTACAAGATTTAATATAAAACGCTCTTCAACAAACGAACATGTTTCTTTCCTCTGGTATGCTTATGTGGAGGATTTCTCGGTTATCATTTTCAATGGCTATCCATAACCAGATATATTCAGAACCAACCTTAATGATAGTTTCATCAATTATAAATTCTGTAATACCCATCTATCTGGAACTTAACATCTCTGGTCTGTATTTTTGAATCCAGTTTCCGATTGCAGTATGATTTCTTTTAACAAATCTAGACACAGCTTTGGAAGTATTCAATGATAGTGATAGACCTAGGAAATAGAAATACAGAGAATATGCTGTATCCTCTGGTTCTGTTCTTTTTCTTATTTGACACAGCATAACCTATCGAAGTCATAAAGCTATAGATTTTTCCTTAACCTTACAGAGCCATTTGGATAAGTATTTAATGTATCTGCGAATATTACAACTAACACATGAGTTTTTCATTGCAGACAAACCCTCTTGATTTGTTAGACAAACGATTGCTTAATGACATCCAGTGGACATTTCCACTATCTGAGAGGCCGTTTCTCAAAATCTCCCTGAGCTATGGTGTTTCTGAATCAGAAATTATTCACAGGATTTCAAAATTAAAAACAAAGGGACTAATTCGACAGATAAATGCAATTTTTGATACGAGGAAGCTTGGATACAAGAGTGCTCTAGTAGCATTCTCGGTTAAACCGGACAAAGTTGATTTCGTCGCTAACGAGATAAATAAACACCCGGGAGTTAGTCATAATTACGAGAGGAGTCATGAGTTCAATATTTGGTTTACACTTGCAGTTGGTCCAAATGATGATATGAAGATTGTACTTAACGATATGGCATCGCTGGATGGAGTCATCAAATATCGACTGTTGCCTACTCTGAAACTATATAAAATTGGCGTAAAATTGGATATGGTTAACGGGGATCCGACTGTTCCGTTACCTTCGGATAAAGTTAGGGAGCCTGTTGCAAAAAGTTTTGAGATTACTGAGCGTGATAAAGATTTTATTAGAGAGTTACAGAAAGACTTGAAAATTGTTCCAGAACCTTTCAAAATCCCTGCTGAAAATCTTGGCATCACTACTACGGAACTCTTTGACAGGGCTAGAGATTATGAGAAGATTGGTGTGATGCGAAGGTTTGCTGCAATTTTGCGTCATCGTGAAGCAGGATTTATCGCCAATGGCATGATAGTATGGAATGTCCCCACCGATAGTATTGATGAAATTGGAAATAGACTTGCCACATTTCCTGAGGTAAGTCATTGTTATCGTAGGCCAGTCTATAAGGATTGGCGATTTAATTTATTTAGTATGATACATGCGCGGTCTTTGGAGTCGGCAAAGAAAATTGCACTTGAAATATCAAAAATCATAGGAATTGATGACTATCAAATTCTGTTCAGCACACGAGAATTTAAGAAAGAACGAGTCAAGTATTTTGAGAAAGTTTAACAGCTGATTTAAATCGAGAATAAGAAGGCAATTCCTAGTCTTGAGTATCTATGGTCTTGATCTAAACTTTGTCAGGTTCAAATGAACTCTATTAGGCATGTGCAGCCGACGATGGTTTTAAATCAAAATTGTTATTGTATAACTCTGATATTTGAACCATCACCTTTTCGTCCAAATAATTCCCATCAGACATATTCGCAATTGTTTCAACTTCTGTGATATCCAATATAGTAGGCAAGACTACGGAGATCTCTCTTTGAGACAATATGAATTTAAAGGCTAACTCGGTAATGTTTAGCCCCTTTGATTCTGCTATATTTCTCATCTTTTCAACCTTTTGTAAAGCTTCAAGGATCCATTCCCTTTTTCGGTTTCCTCTATGATCGTTCTTATCGAATGTAGTGTCGGCTTTAACTTTGCCGGTCAATATTCCTGATGCATCCGGAACTCGCACTATGATTCCGACATCATTCTGGCAGGCCGCATCAAAGAACGCCCTTCCAGGGTCTTGTTCTAAGATATTATACACAGTTTGCAAGCATGTGATATTTCTAGTTCTTGTAGCCAACAATCCTTCTTCCATCCATCCGATCGCTGGGCCTAACGCTACCCCATAACTCCTAATTTTTCCGTCAGATATTAAGGAATCAAGTGATTGAAATATACTGTCATTTTGTATTGCACTCATTTTAGGATTATGAAGACTATATACATCAACATAATCAGCCTGTAGACGATCCATACTCTTTTGTAGCGCATACTGCAGAAAGTCTGTATCGTGTTTCTGTGGTATCTCATTATGTCCAACTTGTTTGCTGCTGTATATATCGTACCCCCATTTCGTGGAATAGACCAACTCCTCTCTGTTCATACCTTTGAAGGCTTGTGAAATCAGTTTTTCGCTCTTGCCGTTTCCATAAATATCGGCAGTCTCGTAGAAGTTGATGCCAAGATCATATGCACGTTTGAGCATTTTTATTGCATCCTGATCGTCTATCTTCTTACCGCCCCACCAATCGAGTGCGATAGCCCAGGCTCCAAATCCGATCTCGCTTACTTTTAAATTACTCTTGCCTAATTTTCTGTATTTCATATAGTTAATTCAGACTCTCCAATATTTTGGACCTGATGTGCTGAAATCTATCATCGTCCAAGACAGGCTGACTATGATCAAGTAACTCTTTTTCCTTCTCAGATATTTCAATCGATATCCAAGATTTACAGCCAGACCATTCTGGTTTTATGTATATCGATATAGGGTGACTCATTTTGTAAACTCGTAATATTATCATATTCATAGATTTCTTGGGGTTATATTTCATTCTCGTCCCCACGTAGCTTCTGCTCCAAATATGGTACTTCTCGAGCCTTGGCAGCATGTGTTCGTTACTGATCTGTCTAATGTCTGAAACCTCTGCACAAATAGATAAATCTCGTTTCCCGTCACAATTAGCCTGTAATGCTGTGCCAAGAGTGTGTGCATAATCTTCTTGAATATCCTCGAATGATTGGTGTTCCAAGGTTGGAAACAATAGAAAGCTACTATTGACAAGCTTAAACCCTTCCTTGTACTCCATGATTCCACCCTTTCGGAGTAACACCATCTGCCTCCCCTCTTCTAGTGCTCTGCAAACTACTGCCCATTCTTTAAGAGCCGGTACAAGTGGTGAGTTCATCCTAGGCTCCTAATAATAATATCAATCGGTTTATATACACATACTATCATTGGTGTATCCTTGATTACGTAGCGACTCACTTTTGTCTCTCGCAATTGGATTATTAAATCCTGAAATGCCATCAGATCATCTGTTTCAAACGCCAGTGTAAAATCTTGATCGTGAATACCGAATGAATAAGATGTATTGATTTGTACCTGTGGGAACTTTTTTCCTATGGTTATGTGTTCTTCCATCATTATTCTTCGCTCATCTAGCGGCAGTAGATACCATTCCCTAGATTTGATGAACGGATATACAATTAGATATTTCATCGGAGGCTTGTTAGACATAAAACGAGGTTTAATACTATTATTTGAATAAATTGACTGTCTAGAAGCGGATAAATAGACTAGAGAGGAGTCTATATATTTGCCGACAACTGTTGTGTATATCTTCGATGCTAGAATCTGAAATTTTTCTATCGAGTCAGAAATCATCCACAGCATAAAGTCTATATCGTGCCGTATTCCAAGACTTGAATAAGTTCTAACTTTCATTTTTGTATTCGCTACGTCAATCAATGTCGAAAACTCTTTTGCTGCTTCTTCTTTCCCAATATCATTTAACCATCTCCACTTCTGATCTATTTTAAAAAAAGAAAAATTAAGATAGAGTGCTGAGGAAGAGCTACTTCGCTCATCGCCATTTTCAATAGACAAATTCATGATTGAATCGAGTGTTTTATCCTATTTAAAATTACATAACATGAAGAAATTATATGTCTATAACCTTCACAAAACCTTATTATTCTATTTATCTTCTAGCCCTAGCCATCCATAACCTCGGGTCTCGAGTTCTTCAGATAATCCCTTGTCACCTGATTTGATTATCTTCCCTTTAGCCATTATATGGACATGATCCAATTTATTGAGATATCTCAGTATCCTAGCATAATGCGTGATTACCACAACCCCAGCACCCGTGCCTATCAGACTGTTAATCGCTCCTGCAACTGCACGTACCGCATCGATATCCAGACCAGAATCGGGTTCGTCAAGTATGGCAACGTTTGGTTTCAGGACTAGCATTTGCATTACCTCTGATCTCTTTTTCTCTCCTCCAGAAAATCCTTCATTAAGATATCGACTTAGGAAAGAGGGGTCAAGGCCAACCTCGTCTAGGTTCCTCTTTACATATTCGTGAAATTCTTTCACAGTCAGAAAAACCTCTCTGTTCTTTTGTTCTTGACCCAAAGATTTGCTCAATGCATTATATGCATTTCTCAAAAAATGGCTATATCCGACGCCAGAAATCTCAGTCGGATACTGAAAACCTAAGAATAATCCTTTATTTGCTCTTTTATCTGTTGAAAGATCTAATATGCTTTTTCCGTCTACAAGAATATCGCCTGATTTAACTGCGTATCTCGGATGTCCCAACAAGACATTTGCAAATGTGCTCTTTCCAGAACCATTCGGCCCCATAATTGCATGGACTTCTGCCTTGTCAATATTTAATGAAAAGCCGGATAGAATTTCCTTTTCGTCAATACTAGCGTGCAAATCCTTAACTTCAAGAAACGGCATAAGAATATTACATATTCCCCGATATATAATATATGGGTGCGGCCGGGACAAAGATGGCTTTTGGAGATAGTAATAATACTTCTAGTGGATGTTGTAGCGTCTAAAGCTGTTTGGTTCATTCATATTTGATTTGACCGGTAAACCTTTCTCATCTATATCATTTTAGTCTATTTGCCTTATCAAACCAAAATTACATTCTTAAATGCAGGGCTTTTGTTCTTACTTGCTCATAGGAGTCAAATGTTCAGACCATAAGTTCGTTCAATTATTAACCAGCTTTTAGTGTTCCAGTCATGTAAGGATGTACAGTACAGTGAAATGGATATTGTTGTCCAGAAGTTAGTTTGGAGGTATCAACTTTGGCTGATTCACCTGCATTGATTATACTTGTATC
>Ga0075424_100004650_pt1 | contig 13003 bp, 15 predicted proteins | sample SoiMethybrSBSTD3_FD_75301 | JGI IMG/M metagenome (GOLD analysis project Ga0075424, IMG submission 75301) | Bulk soil microbial communities from a Populus tree surrounding site in Tennessee, USA - Soil MetaG P. TD hybrid SBSTD3 | ecosystem: Environmental > Terrestrial > Soil > Tree plantation... | reverse complement strand
GGCCTGAAGCGCTGTAGGATATGTGAATTTATCACTGCTACCAAAACCGACATATTACGCTGCCCTTGCTGTAATTCGATACTAACTCAAGCAATCAGGGATATTAAAGCAAGTACAGTAAAACAAGTGCTTATAATGTAACTATTAGTATATTGAGAACAGATTTGTGTCTACTGCATAAAAAGATAACGTCTCTAAGAAATTTAGAAATTGGATTTTTCTCTTGGACTAAAGTCTGTACTCATGTTACCTTAGATTATGAGATATCAGTAATAGAGACGAGGACTAGATGATTACTATACTTATTCAATATGATAGAACATGAATGGCACAATATCCTCCTTTACACAGATCTATGTTCGCCCATAGAGAGTTATTCTAATTATTGTGAGGTGTCATTTGAGGATAATGGGATAGTATTGTACGCTTACTATGAAACTGAGGATAAGATTAGACAAACTCTAATGATAACCGGTATAGGTATAGAAAGCATGAATATAAAGATCCTACTGAATTTGATATTCATCTTCAAACAAATAATGACTGAAGACTGATTGGAAGTTGTGAGCCACGCATACACAGATAAATAATTATGTTCTAATTTTTGTGGTTAAATAATTGAATATGGATTACATATAAATCATATTCTATCAGTATAATGATGTTATAAACCAATAGGTCTATTATAAAGAATAATGACCTTACTATAACTTTTTTTAGTCTTATTGTCTTGAATACAGACACCCACTATGGATACAAAACATCAAACAACAGGATTAGAAAATACGACATTTAATATACTAATAGCTCTTGGTAAAGAGGCTCAGTTTCTCTACTCTACTGTAGATACCTACAAGTCTGATGCAGAAAAAGAAAACAGATCGGATCTTGTAGATATGTGGAACACGATAAAGCAAGATCGGACTAGACATTTGCAGATGTTGCGAGAGGCATTAGCAAAAGAAGCAAAACAAGAGAAATTGACGCAGTAAACATAAAATACCATCACTTATTTATTGAGAGTAAAATTGGGGTATGTATTGTCCGAGATTGGTTATCATAAGATATATCTTTAGTCCTTACTACCGTAAGTCAATTAAAACTATCAACTAGAATTAACCATTAATTTGTGACTCTTACCAATATTAAAGAGGTATGGTTCATCCTTCTCCTATACGTTCATTTTCTAACTTGTATTAGGTGGATTAGCCAGTGATCAGCTAACATAGTTTACAGCATTATTATTAGGACTTAGCTCAATCACGCTATTCATTTTCCTCACTATTTCATCCAGGCTGTCTTGACTGGATCACAATTAATGCAGGGCTATATTTTTAATATCAAGGTTGGTATGTGTATACTTTGCTCTTAATGAGATGGACTGTAGGCAAATTTAGCGTAATTAGAATCAGTTTCTATAACATTAATGGAGGAGAACAAAAAAATAGTAATCATGATATTATTATCATTTTGTATATACTACAAGTAATTTATATAATATTGTATACTTAGGGAAGTGAGAGGACAGTGCAATATGCTATTAGCATTGATAATGTAATTTGGCTATAAGAATTGGTATTATGGCATCTCAGGAACAAGTGAATGCAATTGATCTGTTATCTGATGTCATAACAATGGAAGAAGGCGGTTTAGAAAGATGTTGGGTTAGTGACCATTATATGCCTTGGTGGCATGATGGAGGGTTTGCCGGCGCCACTTGGCCATGGTTAGGAGCAGCGCTAGCCAAGACGAATAAGATACATGTTGGAACTTCCGTAACAGCACCAATACTAAGATATCATCCTGCAATTGTAGCTCAAGCATTTTCTACGTTAGGATACATGTTTCCAAATAGGGTGTTTTTAACTGTTGGAACAGGAGAAGCAGTAAATGAAATTCCCTCTGGAAACAATTGGCCATCAAATATGGAAAGATTCGAAAGATTAAAGGAAGCAATAGCTCTTATTAAAAAGCTATGGACAGAAGAATGGGTTAATTTTTATGGCAAGTACTATTGGGTTAAGAATTCTAATCTATATACCAAGCCTCAGAAGCCAATTCCCTTGTTTGTGGCAGCCATGAAACCACAGTCAGCTATGCTAGCTGGTGAAGAAGGTGATGGGCTAGTAACAAATGAGCTTGATTTGGAAAATCTAAAGAATAAAGTCTTACCAGCATTCAGAAAAGGCGCAGAGAAATCCGGAAAAGATTATAATTTATTAACAAAAGCAGTATTTATACCGGCCTCATATGACCAAGATAAAGAGAAGGCGATCAAGTCAATTGCCTTTTGGAAAGGTGCAATGATAAAGGCATTTTTCGAAGTAGATGTCCATGACCCCAGAGAAATACAGGAAAATGGTCAGGTAGTAGGGGATGATATAATGCAGCAAATGGCATTTGTCGTATCAAATGCAGAAGAAGGTATAAAGAAAATAAAACAATATACTGAGATAGGATTTACTGATATAGTATTAATTAACTCCAGCCCTGACAGAAACAATTTGGTAAGGCTGCTTTCAAAAGAGGTAATTCCCCAAGTTAGAGGTTAGAAAGTAGGGTAGTTACGGAATTATAGATTATAGTTAGCTGAAAAAATGGAGGATGAGGAGGAGTAACAAGCTCAAAATGATAAAAACAAGCAATAGTAAAGAGCTTTCAAGTGCATTTATTATTCCATATCATACAAATGGATATGATGATCAACATGGCGGAAAAAAGCTAGTAATTGCTGATACAATCGAAGGATTGTTTTTACAAACTGATGAAGACTGGAGTGCAATTATTGTAGTCGATATGCATCTTAGTAAAGAAAGCCACGATTACTTGATGAAATTAAAGCAAAATTACTATCCAAAGATTGACATCATTTTTTTGGAGCGAAATGTGGGTCCTGGAGTAAGTAGAAATGTAGGGATTCTCGCAGCATTAGAACGTAATCATAATATAATACTTTTTAATGATTCAGATGACATATCTCACCCAAAGCGGCTGGAAGTGGTCAAGAAAATATTTTTAGAACAGCCTCAAATCGATGTAGTATATTCTACCTTTGAAGTAATAGATGAGAATAATAAATTAACACCTGCTGAAAAAATTTCTTCACCAATTTTAGAAATATTGGAATCCCATATGCAGAACCCCTTGGAAGGCAATAACATCTGGATAAAAATGGGAACAGAAACTGGGATTACTAATATAACCTCCTCTACAGCTGTACGTACAAAATTTGCATATCAATGCCCTTTCCCGGATGAGAAAGCGTCAGAAGACTTTCATTCTTGGATGAGAATGTCAGCTTTTGGAGCCAACTTTAAATATACTTCATCAATCCCGACTAAATATAGAATACCAAGTTTTATGAAATATCAAGCTTCAAGAACCAGAATAGGTCAGAGCAATTTTAATCAAATAAAAGCAAGAGTTGATACTGATGGGTTTTCCAAGGCAATTGAAATTGCGCTTGCAAGAGATATCCTAAAGCCTGAGGAAATACCAACGATTAAAGCAAAATTCTATAAAAGATTGGCCCAATCTATGAAGCGAGAAATGGAAAACGAACTAGCTGATGAGCTATTAAATAAAGCAGCGCAACTCGAATACGAAGGCTTTATTTATTGCTGCAATTCTGGCCGTCCGATCGTGGAGAAAATATAACAATCTTCTGCCTTTCATGAATTTCATTATTATCATAATATATCTTCGTTATTATTATTGGTATCATATATGCTGTCAATAATCCTTTCGCATTTTGTCTTAAAATACTCGGTATTAAAGTTTAGAGGTCTATCCATAGCTTGTGTAGGAACTCTTATTGAGATGAGCTACAATTTAGTAGCTGGATGTTGCTGTTTTGTATTAACCAAGCCGTATTTCAACTTGCTTATTATTTTTATTTCATCCTCTTGGGTATGTATCGCTAGTAAATGCCTCTTACTACCACGGCCAATATAGTAACAATCTAAAACATTCGATTGGTCTTAAACGTAAGCCTTTTACTTTGGATATTCATCTTCTGGAACTTGAAAGATCTTAATACTATGTATTTCTTCTATGTAAATCAACTATTTGTATAGTAGTTAATTTTCTTTAAGACATATTTAATAATGAATGGCCGCTTAGCCTTTAAGATTTTGAAGATAAAAATTCGATTGTTAATTCAATCCTCTTCTTTACTACCATCGAAAGGTGGGATCATCTTCTATTACTTTATCGAAGATCTGAAGATAATTTTTAGTCATTATTTCATCTGTAAAATGCCTTTCAACCCTGTCTCTACAAGATTCTGGCGAACATTCGTGAATCTTCTCAACATATTCTTCTAACTCTCGTGGAGTTCTAGCTAGAAATCCATTGATTTGGTTTACAATTATATCGTTTAGTCCTCCATTAGCTCGAGCAAGTACCGGTTTACCATAAGCATTAGCTTCTACAGCATATAGTCCAAATGCCTCTATCCAGGTGGGCTTAGGGCAAGCAATAACCGCTTTACATTTCTTAATTAATTCTGCCTTTGTTTTATTGTCTACAAGTCCAATGTACTCTGCCAAACCATTGGAATTTTGGCATTTTTCTCTTATCATTTGTACATATGAAAGATCTCGTACATGTATATCGTCACCAGCTATTTTTATAGCATTTCTTGTTCTAATAGCTAAATCAATAGAGTCTTCAATTCCTTTTTCTCTGACTATTCTATTTATCGAGAGAAGGTACCCACCGTTCTTATTGTTATAATTACTTTTTAGTTCCTCTGTCAGAGGTAGAGGAATTCCATGATGAACATACCTAACTGGTTTTTTAAGAATAGACGACATATATTTTGCATGAAGACTAGATAGTCCAATGTACCTAGGATATCGCAACTGTTTAACCGGAACTTTTTGGCGTTCTACGGTACCATGATTAGTATGAATTATTTTCATCTTTGGAAATTTCTTTGCTGACAGATAGGAAAAGCAGTGCCATGTATTATCCCATACTATTCCCTTTCCACTTCCATATTCTTTCTCCAGAATTTCCTTGTACCTGAGATAGTGTGCTTCTTCAGCAGCCATTCCTTCCCAGGAAGGTTTTATCGTTTCTATTATGTGTAGGTTGGATGGCAGTTCTTTTACCTTACCTGAAGAACCTCTAGATGATATCAAAGTCACATCATGAGATTTTCTGGCTATATTTTTAGAAACCCACATAACTATGGCTTCCAGACCTCCATTCGATCTTCAAGTTTCGAGATGAAATTAATCGGGAGGTGGAGTAGGTAAATTAGGGCTACTTATAACCAATACTTTCGTTTGCGAACACCAGTCAGTATATGCATTGATGTTTAATAATAATTATATAGACCGCTTATGGTTTATACTTTATTATCCCTCAAATCGAAGATCGTTGAAGATCCATATACTGCATCGCTTATTCATGACTCTCTCATCATCATTAGTAAATATGAATAGCCCCAAATTTGACTAATTAATATAATCTTTTGGTTTTGATTAGATCTTATCGGCTTAGCTTGCAAGCTGGAAATTTGTGGCAAGGTTGATATCCATTATACATTATCCATTATAGCTTAATTCACCACGTGGACAGGTGAGCTTAACTATACAGACCTTAGCGTGTAATGCTTATCTCTATATACTTTGTGGCCTGATGAAGAAAGAGAAAATACAAATGAAAAAGATGGTGACTGAATTTGGTCTTTTGTAGAATAGGCTGTCTAATATGAAAGCAAATGTTATACATGGAGATTTTAATCCCTGTGGAGGTGCTGAAAGAGTGTCACTTGTGACTATGCAGGCATTATTAGAAATCGGAATTGACTTTGATGTTACAACCTTGAAGACCCCTAATATATCAAAATTAGAAAATTCATATGGTAAAAATCTTGTCTCAGTTATGAAAAGCACAAACAAAATAAATGTCATAAATATAATGGAAGAACTTCAACAACGGCGACAACAACATCATAAAGAGTACGATTATGATATTACAATAAATACTAACGGTGATGCAGCTCCTTACTATCATTCATCTTTTTCAAAAGATAATTCTATTACTTACTGTCACTTTCCTAGTACAAAATTTCATATAGAATTTGAAAATATTGATTATCTAAAAACAGATCTTGGTATGACAGAAAGCTCAAATGGTTTTTTAGATAATATGGATTATCAAAATATCAATAATTCCAAGGATTTAAAAACTAAGGTTCTGGTTCGCAGAAAAAATGAATGTTTTAAAATAATAAACTATGGATATTGGAACTTGATGAGAAACTCTACAGTGATTACTAATTCTGAATTCAGTCGCAGGGCAATAATTAACGCATTAGGATTAGACAATATTTACATACTCAGCCCGCCGATAGATGTTGAGACTTTTCGTAATTGTACATTGATGGCAAATTGCGATAATGAAAGAAATGATATCATTCTTGTAATAGCCAGAATCGCTCCTCATAAGAAGCTTGAAAATGCAATCAAACTTGCAAAAGTATTAAAAGATAACAACATAGCCAAAGGAATGAAAATTGTTGGAAACCTCTACCATTATTTTCTTGATTATTACTTAGGGCTCAAACAGATGATTCTGGAACTTGGTTTGACCGACTATGTTACATTTGAAGTTAATGCTAGCTTAGATAAGCTTCTTTCTATCATACAAAAATCAAGAATATATTTTCATCCAATGGTAGGAGAACATTTTGGTATGACAGTAGTAGAGGCTATGGCTGCTGGACTAATCCCAGTGGTCCCAAAAGACAGTGGCCCTGCTGAGTTTGTTCCACAAGAATATCAATTTAATACAATAGAGCAAGCTGCGGAAATTATAACTTGTATTTTTAACCATTTGCCAAATACAGATCGAATCAAGATGAGGAATGGTATAAATAAATTCTCTAATTCACACTATATCGATGGGTTTAAAACCATATTTAATGAATTATTATCTAGAAGAAGAAAATAGAAATACTTGCTTGCTGCTGTAAACATTACGTTTTAGATAGACAAGGCACTGCAGATGTCGTATTCATTTATTTGTTTACCTAATGCTATGCACTCTCTTCTTTTTTGTTTTTGCATTTATGTTGATTGGTAGCTTTTTTATTTACTCTAATATTACTTCCTAGTTTAATTTAATAGTGATGGTGCAGTTTACAAACGTCGCGATTACAGACATTGATAAATCGTAAGTTAGCTGCCAACAGAAGCAAGAAGAAAAATGATAATGATCGTTAATTATAGAAATTGAATTTAAAGTGTCTACTCATGACCTAAACTCTTGAATATGTACAGTGTCAAAATCCGTCCAGATATTAGATCCAGTATAAATAAAGACCTGAAAGTGAAGATGTGGTCGGAATGTATATCCTGTCATGCCTACTTCTGCGATCACTTGCCCTTCGGTAACAGTTTCGCCCGCCTTGACTTTTGAGCTTCGAGGTGCCAAATGATCATACCTTGAATATTCTTCATTGGCATGCATAATAGTTATAAAGTTCGTATAGTTCCAATAAACCGGATTAGGCCCACCAATGTCGGAATCGTCTTTAACATAAGTAACCATACCGTTAGTCGCAGCAAGCACTGGAGTATTTTCAGGAACGAGGAAATCTATTGCATTTCGGAGTGTTCCTATATGAGCTGGGGAGGAGGTGACATCTACTCTTTCCAAGAAATTCTTCGGGACAGGTAGTCTATATTGGTTAATAGCCCTCCTTTCCAAGTTTACACCTTCAAGCTGTAGACATTAAAGCTTGATAAAATTCTATCTATCTATGTATTTATCATTGGTATATTTATGAACTTGTCATTTTAATAAGTGCTGGTCTTTGATGTACATGATCTTATATGCAAGACATACAAACAAAACTGACCATTCCAACCGTGATAGGCTTTATAATATAATCGAGATTCTACACTGTAGATAAATATTAAATTGTCTAAACTATTCTTAAACTAATATACAAGTGTTATATATGACACTGCACAAGATACTAATAGTCATATATGACACAAATCTGTTATTCATTTACTGCTTCCCTTACCGTGATAAATACCCGCTTACCCTTTAGCCCTTTGATTGCGTCGTTGTCCTAACTGTATTGGTTATGGCAGCATTTTTAATGCTGCTAGGAATTTACAATTCAGCAATACTTGTTTCAGCAAATAACGAATTACGCAAATCTATATACAGACATGCAGTTGAATCGAGGTTATTGCGCTTTATAGGGCAAGCAGAGATGGAGAGTGAAATTGAAAAAACTGTTAGAAAAATCTCTAACGATAAAAACATCTTACAGATAGACATGGAGCAACGACAACTTTTAGAAATAGATGAAAAGGGGTTGAAAAAATATCTAGACTTAGTAATAAGGGAAGTGAAGAAAGTGGATGAAAACAATCACCAGGTGATTCCGACTGCCTATAAATACATGATCTTCGTCTATAGTAGCAACAAATTCTTCCAGTCTTATTATCTAACCACATTTTCCAGACATACTAAAAAATCTCCTGGGAATACCGAAAACTCCACCATCTCACCTACTGCTCATTTCATGTTTAAATTACCATCTGCTGGATATAGAATAATTGTAGTATATCCTGAGGGAAAAGATCAGTAAATTGAAAATTATGCTGTATGGCCTGGCTCACACACCTCTCTTAATCTAATACATTGACAGTGAATTTTTAACTTTATAGGTTGTATAATTATCTATTAATGAATAACATTTGCAGTCTATATCAGTAGTAGATGGAATTCAAGTGTATCTGATTTGGTAGATGAATATTCTAAGTATAGGATATTTTTTATAAATGTATGTCCCTCATTATATAAGGGTCTGATGAAAGGAAATGGACTACAAGCAAATATATGAAAAAATTATGGGGATAGATCCACTCACTAGATTAGTTACTATCTGTGATCGTGATGGAAAGATAATGTATTCAGGCCATCGGGAAGGTGTAAGGAATCTTCTGTCAGAAGATGAAAGTAAGAGATCACTTGAGCTTGCTGTTAATTCATGGAAAACACGTAGTCAGCTTGAACCAAAAATAGGAAAAGGTCGATATGTTTTGGCTGAATATGAAAAGATAACGAGAATTACTATGCCATTAGGTGATAACCATCTTTTGTATATAACAACGGAAGTTGGAGCTGATCATTTAAGAATAATTAACCGTGTGAGAGAAATAAATCTGCAGTAATTCATTACCTTAGCCTAGACAAATTTGCTATTATGTAATAATCATCAAAGTATGGTAGAATAAGGTAGGACAAACGAGATCTGGTGAGTTGATGAATGGAAGAGTATTACACTAGTAAAGGAAAAGTGATTATTTTTGTTTATCTATTGCCTTCATGTAGAGACCATCGGGATAACAAATTTACATATTCAGAAACAGTTTCAGCCATGCCTCGACTGACAACTTGCCTTTCTAGGTGACAATAAAGTGCTGTGGATACAGCAATAGGATCTCCTTTTAGATAGATAATATTTTGTTTTGATATGGCCTTGGCAATTGTGTTAGTCATACATACATTGTATGCTCCTTATCATATTACTAAGTTTCATATTCGATGTAAACCTCAATTCATCAGAGAAGAATATCTAAAGCGTGAATTAACTGGAAGATGCAAGTATGTTAATAAAATCTTAATTCTTCCAATTTTATCTCGTCTCTAATATTCATAAAATAACCTGCAATTTTGTCCCTATTACCTCTCTGTGATTGTTCGAATTTGGATGCATTATCAAAGACCTTCTTATCATATAACAAATAATCAAGTCCTTGTTCCAGTATCGCATAAAACATTTCTCGATTTGTTAATGCCATATAAAGATCTTGTTTATTTCTTATTTCAACAGAGGAAGTATCCTTCTCGCTACTGCTAAGGAAATTTCCACTGCAAAAGCCATCTTAGCCAATTCAAATAGATGATCTACATCAAATCTTGCATCCAATTCTTTTCCCTTTTCGTAAGGACAATCAAATCTATTTTCTACGTGACAGGGATACTGTATTGGATTATTCTTGTTATCATCTTTGTTATCTCCCAATCCTTTAGCGACTAATCTGTTAATACCGATGAATATTGGATCATCTCTAACTGGACTTAGCAAGCAATAAAAGCACTTTGATTTACCATAATTTGGATTTCTTTTATATTCCATCAAGTCCAAGTAATCAGAATGCCATTTCTTCTTCTGGTCATCGCCATCTTCTTCTATTTCACTTTCTATTATGTGTGCCCATACTTCATCGAAATCATCAGGAAAATATTCTAGTGCGTAAGGTGTTCCTCTAAGTTGAATCCAATCATTTAATAGAATTATTTCTTTGCCTCTCCAGTGGTTTGAGTCACTGTGATCACCATCAAAGGAATCAAATCTATCAATCCTTTTAGATAGATCACTGATTGATTTGTCTAGATTCAATATTTTGTAGTCGCTCCTCTAATGACTCTATATGCATAATTGATGGACCTTCCTTAAACAATGCAAACTTGGCTTCATTACATTCCCTTATCACTTTCAAAGCTAAAAGTTTGTCTTTTGGTGTTAAATTGCCATTGTTATATTCTTTGAATATTTCCCAGCCCTTCCTTCTTATCTCTTCTATTCCATCGATGCATTGCTTATAATAATATGCTAAATCAGACTTTGCTAAATCAAATACGAATCGCTCCGATAACAGTTTCAGTGTTTTTAATATCTCTACTAATAGTGGAACGATCTACTCCTAGTTTATCTGCTATTTCCTGCTCAGTCATTGATTGAGCGAGCAGGGAGGTACTTGTCTCCTTCTTTCCTCCAAATGAAATTTCTTTGTGTGCACAGTCATGTTTAATTTGTGTATTAAATATTATCTAGATGAAAGTGTATTAATTATTATTGGGTATTTACTAATAATACATTGTTTTCCTTGTCTTGCCCTCTTTGAAACAGCACCTAATTCTACGTAGCCATCCAGTCCGTTCACTGTAACTTATTAATTTCCTTTGGTGCGAATGATGACACATGTGCAAAGGTCAGCAAAAGATGATAGGGGGCTCTTTAATTGTGAGCTCGATAAGGCCTGTGATTGTTTCATCCAAATCACTTAGAATTTTTGTTTCTATATCAATTGAGCTTTTGTATTTACTTTCTAGAATAACATGACATACAAATAATGTGACTGCTATTCCAACTGCTCCCATAACAATATAGTAACTAGAGCGAGTTCCACCATTGTTAAAAGAAATGATTAGGAAGTCTATAATAAGCTTCAAGATGAGTTGTTAGTTAGTTAGTTTTTTCCAATAGTAGTTAATCGGAAGAGAGCAGCATTCAGGCATACACAGCAACATACGGGAAACCCATATCTGATATACGCACTATAGAATGTCATGTCTAAAGCCGATCTTCACCGAAAACTGGATAGAGCATATGAGGTAACACTCAGCGTTAAAGGTAGAAAATCAGGCAGAGATCTTCCTCGTCCAGTCTGGTTTGTTCATGAAGGTAACACTTTATATTTGCTTCCTGTGCAGGGCTCTGATACCAACTGGTATAAGAACATCCTAAAAAATCAAACATTGAAGGTTTCTGTAAATGGCGAAGAAATACCTGTAGGAGGCAAACCAGTAACAGACAGTAACAGGGTTGATCAGATAGTCGAAAAGTTCAAGTCTAAGTATGGGCAAGGAGATGTGAATAAGTATTATCCGAAACATGATGTAGCAGTTGAAGTTCCGTTTTGACTAATCCTGCTGGGAACAATAATGCTAAAGTCGAAACTGTCGAATTATAACAACCCACTCACACCGTCCATTATTATTATTGTTGTCTTTGTTGTTCTTGTTGTTGTTTAGTAGTCACTGAAGCAGGAGATATTTGCTTGTCTATAAATTCCTGAAATGCTGGATCGAACCATTTCTCTACCTCTATGTTGTCTCTCCAAATTTGCGATATAGTGCCATGTTTAAATGCGCTTTTCATCCAACGCAGCCATCCTGTCCATTCATTATCACTTACTACCCCTCTCTGTCGCATATGATAAGCGTGTGCGAAGGTATACAGTATATGATAACTGTAGGCTACTTCTGAAGACAAATCTCGTTCGACATTGTTTACAACCCTTATTAGTTCAGGTCTTTCAACTCCCATTTTTGTAAGATCATGAATTCTTTCATCCATGTCGTTAAGGATCTTGGTTTCAATATCCGCAGATACGGCCTGCATTTGCTTTCTTGAAAAATACAGAATTACGAACAATGTAGCAATTATTCCAAGCGCTTCTGCCATACTAAAGTATTCGGCTATACCAACTTCAGTCATATTTCTTTCATATTACAAAAGGAAGGAGGTGTTCATATCCCTATCGTAAGGATGTATGTTTGTCCTTTATACATGTCTCTTTCGCAATTGGTCTTACAATGAAATACTAAGTTTCTACTGTTGTAACAGACAATATATTATAATGCTATCTGTCTATGATGATTCAATGCTTTTCTTTGACTGCAGATATATACTCTTGCGGTCTATACTTGACTTATGACTACGAAGCTTTTGATAGCTATGCAAGAGTCGGTTTTAACACTTGAATCCTCAAAAACCAATTGGAAGATACATGAATGCCTAAAAGGAACATCCCCAATGCATATCTCTTGATCCTGGTAAACCAAATCTTGCATACTGTGGCACGTTTGGAAACGGGTTGTGGAAGACAGATGACTACGGAGAAACCTGGGACAATATTGGAATCGATAACATATCTAGTAAAGATGTAACGTCAGTTTCAGTTAGCCATAATCTAGAAAGAGCAAACAACAACAATGATTAGGTGTGTATGTGTATCTCAAGTCCTAATGTTGCTCCAATAGCCAGAGCAATTGCAAGTCCTATAGCGATTTCTGTTGTCTTTAGACGGAATTCTAATATATTCAGGATTTTCTGTTTTAACATGTAGATAAGATTTTTACGTCTTGCTCCTATGTTAAGGACTTCTATACACCGATG
>Ga0075424_100004649_pt1 | contig 13003 bp, 8 predicted proteins | sample SoiMethybrSBSTD3_FD_75301 | JGI IMG/M metagenome (GOLD analysis project Ga0075424, IMG submission 75301) | Bulk soil microbial communities from a Populus tree surrounding site in Tennessee, USA - Soil MetaG P. TD hybrid SBSTD3 | ecosystem: Environmental > Terrestrial > Soil > Tree plantation... | reverse complement strand
TTTTCGAATAAATTCATCAACCTCTCCGGACATGCCTACGCCACTCTGGCTGAGGCAAAAGCCGCGGGCGCAGCCACGATCAATTACGGAGTCTTCTTCAATGCCCTTTGTGATTTCTTGATCGTCGCCTTCGCGGTATTCATGCTCATCCGGCAAGTGAACCGGCTGAAGAGCAAACAAGCGGAATCCGTCGCCGTGACGAGAGACTGCCCCTTCTGTTTCTATGCTGTTGCGGTCAAGGCAACCCGCTGTCCGCATTGCACCTCCCTCTTGACGGCGTCTGAAGTCGAGCCCGGAGTATGAGGGGATGTCACGAGGGATGACTTCGACTCCCGCGTCTTTGGCATGTCTCACTAAAGTGGGATTTCCAAGGGGGGCCATCTCCCCTTCAATCCGGGGACTCACAGCGATGCTTTAGCCAGGACGCGCCAAGCTTACGTCATGGCAGAGCTGTCTTGGGAACAGTAATCGTGATATTGGCCCTCTTTTTCTGATCGTCAGCGCCGACCCGCCGCGCCCAACCGTCCTGTTCGTGCATCCAAGAAGGCAGACCTGCCGGCATGTCCTCCTCTGGAATCGGGAGACGATCTCCATCCTGGAACGCATCTCCGTAGAGCGCGAGCTGAACTGCCTGATCGGGGTGCTGGATGGCAGGTGCGAGGAGTTGCAGACCTGTGTTCCATTTCTTCAGCATCGCCTTGGTGGCTGCGGCGAGTTTGGTCTTGTCTCCCTTGGAAGAACTTTCGGGCTGAGTTGGATGAGGAATCGCTGCACTCGTTATGTTTGTCGCCTGCCCGTTGGGCGTTGCCTTCCAAAATTGCCAGGCTTCCGCGGCCAGGTCGCCTAAGGTGACAACCGCTTCGACCTGTTGGCCAATGATGAACGCATCGAGCCATCGATTGCGATAGGCGATCAGGTCTGGGTTCTTTCTCGCTGCAGAATTCACGCTCCCGTAGACACTGTAGAGAAAGGTATTCATCAGGACGTAACTTCTGAAGATGCCGAGTTTGGCAAGGAAGCCTTGAACACGTCGTCCCGCTTCTCCGACCAAAATGCGCCGAATGACAGTTTCGTGTTGTGCTGGATCCTGGCCGATTACTGAGGACTCGCGCAGAACCGTCGAGGCGCCCCCGGTGAAAGATGGGTCCCCATTCGATCCTGAATCTGGAAGCGGGGTAGGCTTCCGTGCCTGGATACTCCCGGCAGAGTGTCACAAAGGGTTCACGACAATATCCCGGATCAAAGGGATGGGGCATAGATCGGTTAGACGACAGAAATTGGGCAATGTTATCCCCACTTAAACATTGGAAGGAGCACCAGCGATGTAGATGGCGATGCTAACAGATGACTTATCACTCTACAACAGCCGGACGGGTGCTGGTCCAGCAATCTCTGCGTCTGAATCGACCGACCTCTGTGTCAACCGCTAAAGGACATGCATTGGACAAGCTTGCGGTACGAAGGGGTGCCACCGTCCTATCCACTGCCTTTAAGGTGCGGTCTCTCACCAGATTCCAAGCAGCTTCCACCAGGTGAATCCAATGGACAACCAAATAGCCAGATTCACCCACGAAGCCAGTAACCCGATCTTCCACCATTGCCGCAAGCTCACATAGTCCTGAGCATAGTACATCGGAGATGGCGTCGTCCCGTAGTTGGTCAATCCGGCGGCCAGATTGGTAAAGCAAGCCAATGAGAAGACGGCCAACCCCACGGGCGCGCCTTGAGCCACCAACAATGTGACGAAAGGCGGAAACATGGCCAGCATGTGGGCTGTGATGCTGGCAAAGGCATAATGAGCGTAGAAGTAAATCAGCAGCGCTCCCAGCAACAGGACGATCCATCCGGTCCCGCCTAAGAACGAGCTTACCGTTGTGGCAAATTCCTTCGTTACGCCGGCATCATTGAGAGCCTTTCCAAGACGCAACAATCCTCCATACCAGATAAAGATGTCCCAGGCTGTTTTGTCATTCTTCACGTCATCCCAATCCAAAACGCGTGTCACCAGGAGCGCCGATGCACCGAGCAATGCGGTCAGTGAAATATCGATGTGGTGCCAGGAAGAGCTAACCCAGAACCCGCAAACAGCTATAAACACAGACAGGGTGATCTTTTCGCCTAATTGCATCGGCCCCATCGCTTTGAGCTCCCGGTTGGCGAAGCTGGCAGCTTCCGGAGTGTGCTTGATTGCGGGAGGATTGAGACGATAGACGAGCAGAGGAAGAACCAGGATCGAGCATAGCCCTGGGACCAGTCCAGCCATCAACCAGCTTGTCCAGGTCACGTGAAAACCAAACTGTTCCGACGCGATTTGAGCAGCGAGAGGATTGCTGGCTTGACCGGTAAAGAACATCGCCGCTGTGACGCAGATATTCTGGTAGACTCCGGCCACCAGAAAAGTGCCGAGAACACCGGCGGTTACTCCAGGCCGAGAGCCATAGAGTTCCGAAATAGAGCGCAAAATAGGCAGAATCACGCCTCCAGACCTTGCCGCGTTCGAAGGAATGATGGCCGCCAGGACCATGTCTGAGAGCGAGAGCGCATAACACACTCCCAATGAGCTTTTCCCGACGGCCCTAACAAAGAACAGCGCAATGCGGCGTGCCAGTCCTGTCTTGATCAACCCGCCCGCAATAAAAAACGCCGCCATCACCAACCAAACAGTTGGGTCGCCATACCCTGCGAGAGCCTCCTGAATTTTCAATCCGCCCACGAGCGACGCCAATGTGATGGCGACCAGCACGCAAGCACCTCCGGAAATAGGCTGCAGGATGAGCCCTCCTACCGCGGCTACAAAAATCCCCAGCAGTCTCCAGCCTTCGGGCTTGACCGCCGCAGGTCGAGGGATGAACTGAATGGCCAAAAAGAGCAGAACCAGAATGAGTGCTTTCCAGATACGGGTGCACGCGTCTTGAGAAACCGCAGATTCACTCGCCAACGGTTGCAAAGTTTGTGGCATTAAGTTGGAAGAGAGACTGGAACCGGCACGCCCGCAGCTTGGTTGGACCCGCAGGGGGCGGCGCCACTTGGAGACTGCCTCCGAATTTCATTGCAGGTACTGGTTGAACCACTCGAGAGTACGTTTCAGAGTATCTCGACGATGTTCCGGCTGCGCAATCCGATGCCCCTCGTTAGCATAGACCACAAACTGGTTTTTCACGCCCAGAGTTTTCAAAGCATGCCAGAACTCGTAAGACTGAGGCACGGGACATTCCCCATCTCGATCGCCCACCAGAATGAGCGTAGGAGTCTTAACATTTTTGATAAAAGTAATAGGGGAGCTCCGAGCATAAACGGCTGGATCATCATAGACGGTCGCACCAAAATAAGGGATCAACCACTGGTCGATGTCGTTTTCTCCAAAATAGCTTTGCCAGTTAGCGATACCGGCGCCCGCGACGGCGGCATGGAAACGCGAGGTTTGGGTGACAGTCCACATCGTCATATAACCGCCGTAACTCCAGCCCCCGATCCCCAGACGCTGTTGATCAACAGGTAACGTTCTGGCTACCTCATCCACACCCGCCAAGATGTCTGCGAGATCTCCATACCCAAAATCTTTGACGTTCGCTCGAGTAAAAGCCTCTCCTTGGCCAAAACTCCCGCGCGGATTGGGGAAAAGGACAAAGTATCCCTGACTTGAAAGTACTGCCAGATCGAAAAAGGTTTTCGGCCAGGAAGACCGAACGGCCGAAGCAGGTCCGCCGTGAACCGAGACGACCATCGGATACCGCCGATTTGGATCATAGTGAGATGGATAGAGCAACCAGCCTTGGATTAGGCGGCCGTCGTGGTTCCAGTGAATGCTTTTTGCCTCGCCCCAGTTTGGATGTAGGTTCTGATTGACTCGGGTGACCTGCTGCCAACTCCCCACCGGTCCAGCCCACACTTCAGGTGGGTCCTGGAAGGATTGACGAATGACCGCCGATGCCTTCTCATCGCGGGCCATCGAGAACGTGAAACCACCTCCCTCGGAGGAAAGGTGCTCCGGACCCGTCCAGATCGGAACAATGTTTTCGCTGCTCGGATCAACTTTGGCGATCCCGCTGGCACCATCGATGTGTTCGGCAAAGAGGATTTGATTGGAAGAAGGCAGCCAGGATAGCCAGCTGGCGGAAGCCTTCATCTTGGGAGTGATGTTTCGGGCTTCACCGCCGGTTGCCGGCACGACAAAAACATCACCACCAATTTGACCTTCATCACTCATCAACCCGGCAATGCACGCGATCCTGCTGCCATCCGGAGACCAGCGTGGCACGGCGATTTGGAGCGGTGGCTGGTAAATCGACTTGGTTTCTCCGGAACCGATGGACAGTGTATAGAGTTGCGCCTTGTACCAGTTTGCATCACCTGCACCATGGGCGGCGATCATCGCAAAACTTGCACCATCGGGAGACCAGTCATATTCGTAAACATAAAGGTCAGCCGGTGAAACTTGCCTGACCTTGCCGGTAGATAGATCCACTACGGCAAGACGTTGTTTGTAAACATGCTCTTCGATGACTCCGGAGGCCGGTGTCATGGGTTCGAGGGGACCGGCCGCGCGGGGTGCATTCTCCGTAAAAAGGAATGCCAGAGCCTTCCCGTCAGGGGACCACTGCGGCACCGCCAGAAATCCCGTCAGATTGGTAAGCTTACGTGGAAGTTTCCCCGCGACCTTGGCCACGTACAGCTGGAGCTGGCTGGACTTGATTCGATCGGACAAGAAAGCTACCTGTTTACTATCTGGGGCCCAGGCTATGTCGTGCTCAGCCTGGGCGCTACGTCCGTTGCCAGCAGTGATGCGGCGGTGTGGAGAGGAGGGTTGATCCATGGTCGCGAAATAGATAGCGGAGTCGGAGGTGGGTTCCTGGTCCTTCCCCGGCAGACTTTGGACCCAAGCCACTTGCTTGCCGTCGGGCGAAATGGCGACTTGGTCAAACGTCTGGGCCGCAAAAAGCAGATCAATCGTTTCATCGATGGAAGGAGGTGGTGCCGCGCGCTCGGCTCCGACCAACAGCACTGTTGCAATGCAAAGGAGAGGGACGAGCCAAACCACCTTGTGACTGTCGAACATGGATAATCTCCTACCCGCAGAACCTCACCAGGGTTGCCTGGCTTGCAGGAGCCAGTTCCCTTCCTTGGCTTAACTAAAGAGTAGGGTTAGACGCGAGTATCCTGACTGGGGACCAGGGGGATTATAGAACTGCTGCGGTTCGAATGCATCCCAGTTCTTCAAAGGTACGCAAGTCTTCAACGTCAAAGGCGCACTTTATCGGAGAAGAGTCCGCTTCCGGAAACGAGTCACATACCCCTGAGAGCCGAGAGCTCAACACCTGTCTTTCCATTTCGGATATAATGATGAGGATTCGCTGCAGACCTCCACTTGAGCTGATTGAAATCATGACTCGCGTTCAGAAAACGACGCGCCCTGGAGGTTTGCACGCCGACACGACCACCTGAAGAAAGTTCTCGAGCACATTGGACGAATTCGTTCGGTCATATGCGACGGCCATCTCGGTCATTACGGTTCCCGGTCCAATCGGGCGATAGACCACGCGCTCGCGATGGAGATTGCGTATGGACGCGGGCACGATCGCGATGCCCAGGCCAGCGGAGACCAGGCTCACGATGGTCTGCATCTGTGTCGCTTCTTGAGCGACTTGAGGCGCGAAGCCGGCGCCGCTGCAGATCGACGTGATTTGGTCGTACAGGCCCGGCGCAGCATGCCGTGGAAACAGAATGAATGCTTCGTGCGCCAGCGCACGCGCATTGACCGAACGTTCCCGACGGAGCGGGTGATTATTCGGCAGGGCCAACATCAATGGCTCCCGCCAGATCGTTTTGACGATCGTGAATTCAGGAGCCTTTTCGAGCGGGCGTCTCACGAATGCAACGTCGATTGCACCCGATGCCAGCAACTCGATCTGCTCTTCCGTGCTTCGCTCGAAAAGGTTGAGCTTCACGTCGTGGAACTGCGCGCGGAAGGAGCGCAGGATCGACGGCAAGATCGTGTACGGTGCGGAACTAGAAAACCCGACGCGCAGGAATCCGGCAGATCCGTCCGCGGTGCGTCGCGCAGTACTGATGACTCGATCGGCCTGCGCCAGCGTGCGGCGCGCCTCCTCCACGAGTATTCGTCCTGCATCAGTTAGCTGGACCCGCCGCTTGGTGCGTGCAAACAATCGCACGCCTAATTCGTCTTCGAGCTGGCGAATCGCCTGGCTTAGGGGCGGCTGCGCGATGTGGAGACGATCGGCGGCGCGGCTGAAGTGCAACTCTTCGGCCACCGCGACGAAATAGCGAAGGTGTCGCATTTCCATATGCAATGGATATTATTCTATAATAATTTAATATTGGACAAGTATATTTTAGCTGGCTTATTCTGTTCGCGCTGAACCGGGAAATTCTGAGAGTACAGAATTCGCGATGGGATGAGGATTTGCTGCAGACCTCCACTGGAGCTTATTGAAATCATGAAACCGAAAACAATGTTCGAGAAGATCTGGGAGGCTCACATCGTTCACGAGGAACCGGGCAAGCCTTCCCTGGTCTATATTGACCGTCATCTAGTGCACGAGGTCACGTCGCCCCAAGCCTTCGAAGGTTTGCGCCTTGCCGGACGCAAGGTAAGGCGGCCGGACCTGACTTTCGCCACTATGGATCACAATGTTCCTACAACTCAACGAGCCCTTCCCATCGAAGATCCCATCTCCGCCCAGCAGATGGAAACGCTGGCGAGCAACTGCAAAGAGTTTGGGGTGACACTTTTTGATCTCAGCAGCCCGGATCAGGGAATTGTTCATGTCATCGGACCCGAGCTGGGATTGACGCTCCCCGGAATGACACTGGTTTGCGGCGATAGCCACACTTCCACTCACGGAGCCTTCGGAGCTCTCGCCTTCGGCATAGGGACCAGCGAAGTGGAGCACGTTTTGGCTACTCAATGCCTGCTGCAAGACACGCCGAAGACCTTTCGAATTCGAGTTACTGGCCAGAGACCGTACGGGGTCGAGGCCAAAGACATCATCCTTTCGATCATTGGTCAGATTGGGACTGGAGGAGGCGCCGGAACTGTCGTCGAATACTCTGGCGATACAATCCGTGGATTGAGCATGGAAGAGCGAATGACGGTTTGCAACATGTCTATCGAAGGCGGCGCGAGGGCTGGAATGATTGCTCCCGATGAAAAGACGTTTGAGTATTTGCGTGGGAGGCGTTATTCACCCGTCGCCTTCGATGCCGCCGTAGAGGAGTGGAAGCGATTGCCCAGCGATCCGGGAGCGTCGTTTGATCGGACCTTAGACCTCGACGCGGCAATGCTCAGCCCGCAGGTAACTTGGGGAACCAATCCCGGCCAAGTTGTGGCCGTGGACTCCAGAATTCCTCATCCTTCGGATCTGGCAGATCCGAATGCCCGGAAATCGGCCGAACGCGCCTTAGCCTATATGGACCTGAAGCCTGGCACTCCCATTGAAGATATCCCCATCGAGCGCGTTTTCATCGGCTCATGCACCAATTCACGTATGGAAGACTTGCGACGTGTGGCTCAATTCATCAAAGGAAGGCGGGTCTCCTCCAAAGTCTATGCAATGGTCGTGCCCGGCTCGCAGCAAGTGAAACGTCAGGCGGAGAAGGAGGGACTGGATCGAATCTTTCGCGAAGCCGGATTTGACTGGCGTGAATCGGGCTGTTCGATGTGCCTGGGGATGAATCCCGATATTCTCAAACCAGGCGAACGTTGTGCCTCGACTTCAAACCGCAACTTCGAAGGACGCCAAGGCAAGGGAGGACGAACTCACCTCGTCAGTCCGATTATGGCGGCAGCGGCGGCGATTGAAGGCCACTTTGTGGATGTGCGGCAGTACCAGGTGAATTGAGGAAAGCATCGGTGGTTTCTAATCTCTTTGACGGCTGTGCCGTCTGATGTGCGGAAGAATCTCAAGTTTTTTAGGCTCCCTCTCCCCAGCGCGGGAGAGGGGAGCCTAAACTCTTCTGGGGTGCCGTACTAGACTCTCCGCACATCCACAGAGCGTAAGGCAATGCGCTCTTATGAATCAAAGCTGGACTACCAGACAAAGGAAAGAACGAATGGAGCCATTCATCAGTCTCAAGGGCATCGTCGCACCTCTGGACTTGCCCGATGTCGATACGGACCAGATTATTCCAAAACAGTTTCTGAAGCGGATCGAGCGAACCGGGTTCGGCCGGTTTCTCTTCTATGATTGGAGATTCGTTGATGGAACCGCGCTTAATCCCGATTTCGAAATGAATCAGGAGCTCTATCGCGGCTCCACAGTGCTGGTCACTCGGGCCAACTTCGGTTGTGGTTCTTCCCGGGAACACGCACCTTGGGCTTTGTTGGATTACGGATTCAAATGCGTCATCGCTCCTTCGTTCGCAGATATCTTTTACAACAACTGCTTCAAGAACGGCATGCTGCCCGTACAGCTTTCCGAAGAGCAAGTGGAACAGATTTTTCGTCGAGTCCGCCGGACTCCCGGCTACCAACTGAGCGTCAGTCTGGTCACCAGGCAAATCACATCAGACGATGGACTTCAATTCAATTTTGAGGTAGATGAATTCCGCCGGTACTGCCTGCTGAACGGCCTGGACGATATTGGTCTCACCTTGCAGCAAGAAGACAAGATTCGCCAGTTCGAGGCGAGGATGCTCAGTGGTTAGAATTGGAGTTAACTGCCGCGCGCCGTTTTTTGCGGAGAGGGGAGCTGTAAGGAATATCACCCGCCCTGCGCGACCGCCGTCGCTTCGGGCACCTTGCCCCAATGGGACGAGGAGTTACCACCCCCCTAAAGTCCCCGTAGGACAACGGGGACTTCAGGGGGGCTTGCTCGCGCCCGGCCCTACGGCAAAGCGAAGGCCACCAACGCATCGCCGAACACCTTGTTATACTTATTCCCCCCTCCCGCAGCGATTACTACGAACTGCTTGCCAGTCTTGGTCCCTTTGAACGTCATTGGAGTTGCATGGCCGCTGGCTTCCAGTCCCGCCGTCCACAGCTCTTTGCCTGTATCTTTGTCAAATGCCCGGAAACACCTGTCGTTTGTGGCAGCAATGAACACAAGCCCGCCGGCCGTGACGATCGAGCCTCCCAAGTTTGAGGTTCCAGTCGGAGGGATGCCTCGCTTCACAAGCTCTTCAACGAACCCAAGGCGAACCTGCCAGCGAATTTCACCCACATTCAGATCAATGGAGGTCAGAGTGCCCCACGGCGGCTTTTGACAGGGAAACTCATTGGAATCCCAGAACCGTCCATTGGGAATTCCGCGCGGTACGTAGGCCGCCTTGCTTCCAGGAGCCGCTTTGATCATCTTCAAAATCTGGCCGGCATCCTGCGAGTTCACAAAGAGCGAATTAGACGCCGGATCATAGGACGCTCCTCCCCAGTTCGGGCCCCCATTCGTTCCCGGAAACAACAGGGTATAGTTCAGTTTCTGAGGTTGGTAGAACTCTCCGATTTCCACATCCTCCAGGATTTTCAAACATTCGGCGCGGGACTCCGGCGTCACGTCGGTGACCTCGTCGCGGGCCATGGTCTGGCGTGCGACAGGCGGCGGCTTAACAGGAAACGGCTGAGTTGGCCAGGCTTGCTCGCCCGGGACATCGCTAGGGGGAACCCTTCGCTCTTCGATCCCAAAGAGGGGCGTTCCCGTGAGACGATCGAAAACAAACAGAAAGCCCATCTTGGTGATTTGGGCTACTGCGGGAATGATCTTGCCATCTCGCTTCAGGTTGACTAGATTTGGTTGCGCGGGCAGGTCCCAATCCCAAAGATCATGATGAACGATCTGATGGTGCCAAAGCCGACGACCGGTCTGAGCATCCAAAGCCACCAGACAATCGCCAAATAGGTTCTGTCCTTTGCGCTCTCCGCCATACCGATCGGGAGAAGGAGAGGTAAGCGGCAGAAACAGAATGCCTCGCTCTTCGTCACAGCTCATGATCGACCAAACGTTGGTCCCACCGCGTTCGCGCCATGCATCCTCCTCCCAGGTCTCGTTGCCAAATTCCCCGGGATGCGGCACCGTATGAAACCTCCATACCATTTTTCCAGTGACGGCATCGAAAGCTCTCACGTCACCGCTAGGCCCTTGAGGTGTGGCGTCCGGGACGACAGAACCCACGATAACCAAATCCTTATAGACGAGCGGTGGCGAGGTCAGACCGTAAAGCCGGTGTGGAAAATTTTCGGTGAAGCCGCGCTTTAGGTCGATGAGCCCGCTCTCCCCAAAGCTTTTGATGGGCTTGCCATCCAGAGGGTCAATCGAAAATAGCCGTCCGTCCAGCGTTCCCAGAAAGACTCTTTTCTCCTTGCCCCGCTGCCAGAGAGCCACACCACGGTTAACGAATAGGTTATAAGGCCGGCTCTTATCGACCTGAGGATCGAAGCTCCACAGAGGCTTTCCGGTTTCAGCTTCGAGGGCAATCAGGCGTGAAAAAGGAGTGGTCAGATACATCACACCATTCAATACCAGCGGTGTGCATTCGAACGATGAGCGAACCACGTAAACACTGCCGTCGCTGACGTCTCCGGTATGGTAGGTCCAGGCAACTGCCAGCTGCTTGACGTTTTCGAGATTGATTTGGTCAAGTGGAGAATACTTGGTTCCGCCCAGGTCGTTGCCGTAGTGAGGCCATTCTTGAGGAAATGCGCTCGGTGCCGGAAAGAAGATGAGCGCCCATAATGCCATCACACTCGCTCTGAGCAAAGTCACGTCTTCCTCACTCCTTCCATCCGTTGTGGCAAAAGGTAAGTTGCCGTTCGACTGCTAGGAGCCATCAGGTTGAGACACCTTTTTGCAACTCGGCCAGAATCCGATCCGCGCATTCCTCTCCGCGATGCACGCAGTCTGGAATTCCCACTCCCGTAAACGCATTGCCAGCAAGCTGGAGAGTCGAGTGGCTTTGAACGCGAGACTCAACCTCGGTGACCCACTCGAGATGACCGACTGGATATTGAGCCATCGCTTTTGGATGGCGGTCCACGCGGTGGAAGAGAGGTTCCGCACTCACTCCCAAAAGATCTTGAAGTTCCTGGCGAACTACCCGAACCATTTCACGGTCATCCAGCTGAAAGACAGCGGGCTGAAGAGCGCCGCCCACAAAGGCGCGCAACAGCGCCTGATCTTTCCTGGAGCGGCCCTCGAACTTGATATGACAAAACGTACAGGCCAAAATCTGTCGCCTTTCTATGGCTGGGACCACAAACCCGAAACCATCGAGAGGGTGAGGAACTGCACTGCGAGAATACGCGAGATTCACAGTCGCTGTGGAGGCATAGGGCACCAACTTCATCTTTTCAGACAAACCTGAATCGAAACGCCCCACGAGCTTGGCGGACTGATAGGAGGCTAGCGCCAAACAGACCGCGTCCGCTTCCAAGCGGCCGCCGTCTCTGAGATTAAGAATCCAGAGAGCGCTGGCTGGACTCCGGTCCAGCGACTCAACAGAAGTGTTGAGGCAAATCGAACCTGCCGGCAGTCTGGCTTGAAGCGAATCGACAAGCGTTTGCATTCCCTGGTCGAAGGAGACGAAGAGGCCATAACGTGGCCCTCCGGCGCTATCCTCAGCCGCACGAGCTCTTCTGCCTCGCTGGCGGAGTATTCCCAGAATCACGCTGCGATGACGTCGTTCCATTTCCAGAAATCGTGGCATGGTGGCCCGCAGGCTGAGTTGCTCCGGATCCGAAGTGTAGATCCCGCCGACCATGGGCTGTGCCATGCGTTCTAAGGCTTCTTGGCCTAGACGCCGACGAACAAAATCCGCCAGGCTCTCGTCCGAGTCCGCAGCAAGATGACCTTTACGAGGCAGGATCAGGTCAGCTGCCATCCGCAGTTTCCCTTGCCAGCTAAAAATGGGCGAGCTTAGAAACGGCCAGACTTGCGTGGGAGCAAGCAGATAGAATCCCTCAGGGACCGGCAACAACCGTCCGTCGCGGACGATAAAGCTGCGCCGGTAGTCCTTGCTGCTACCGATGAGATGTGATCCCAGGTCAAGGCGCTGAGCTAGGTCAAGAGCCCAGGGTTTTTCGGAGATAAAGGAGTCTGGGCCTGCCTCCAACAGGAAGCCCTCACGATGGGCCGTCTGTATGACACCACCTAAGCGACCACTGGCCTCGAGCAGCTTAACTTCGAGGGGAAAAGGAAGATGGGAACTCGATTCAATAAGACGGTGGGCCGTAGCCAGTCCGGAGATGCCTCCTCCAACAACCACCACGCGGCGGCGAAATTCTGACTGCCGCCCGTTCATGTAGAGATATGCCCTTCCTGGGCTCGGCGAACCACATCTGCCAGCATGCGAATAAAGCTGGGATGGTCGTTTACCGTGGAGGCGCGATAAAATCCCATTCCTCTCCGTTCTGCGACCTGTCTGGCTTTCAGATCCAGATCAAATAAAACTTCGACGTGATCGCAAACAAACCCGATGGGCACCAATACCACATTCTTCCCACCTTCATCAGCCAGCCGCTCGATGGCTTCGCACACATCGGGCTCCAGCCAGGGATCGCGCGGATTACCACTTCGGCTCTGGTAGACAAGCTCCCATTCTTTCAGGCCAATTTCCCCAACGACGGCCGTACAGGTTTCCAAGAGCTGATCCTGATAGGGCTTCGAGAGCTGTGTGGGAACGCTATGAGCTGTGAATAGCAATTTGAAATCGCCTCTCTGATCAAAAGGGATCTCGTCCATCTTACAACGCAGCCTGTCAACCACCGCCTCGACAAACAGTGGATGTTTGAACCAAGGTTCGCAGTACTCAATACTGGGGCAGCCTGTGCCCGTCTTGGACTGAACTTGCTTCATGGCCTGTTGTAAGGAAACCTGATACCGTCCCCAACTGGCTTCTCCCTGGTGGGGCGCCAGTATGATTCCGACGACGGCGTGCCTGATTCCATCCAAAATCATCCGTTCAAGGGTTTCTGCAAAGAGCGGATGCCAGTTCCGCATACCTACATAAACAGGCAACCGCGGCCCCTCTCTTTGGAGCAGACGTCTCAGGCCTT
>Ga0075424_100004648_pt1 | contig 13004 bp, 22 predicted proteins | sample SoiMethybrSBSTD3_FD_75301 | JGI IMG/M metagenome (GOLD analysis project Ga0075424, IMG submission 75301) | Bulk soil microbial communities from a Populus tree surrounding site in Tennessee, USA - Soil MetaG P. TD hybrid SBSTD3 | ecosystem: Environmental > Terrestrial > Soil > Tree plantation... | reverse complement strand
GTCCGGACGAGACGCCAACTTCAGGAAATCAACAGGTCCAGAATAGGAGAATTCAGACGGAAGCAGACGGAACGATGCGGAAACTCAATGGGTTACAAGAAACGGTGGGAGGCTGGTACAGAAGTCCGTGGCCGTGGGCGAGTTTGCAATGGTATGACACACGTTTTCAGTGGAATTGTATCATCTCAGAAAGGCCCCTGCACTGGCTCATTATGAGTCTGGGCCGAGCGCTTGCGGAGGCGGTTTGACCAGCTGTTCAGAGTAAACAACAATTGCCGCAACTCGGCTACATCCAGGTCATCCACGATCCGCCCCTGAAACCGATCCTTCAGAAAATGATTCATCACTGCCGGTGGAACGTGCAGTTGCTCGATAATCCACAAAAGATTGCGGCGTTGATTCAATGCCAGACTGCCATCCTCCATCGCTCCATCCAGATCGTCGGCAAGCCTGAGACAACGATTCTTCAACAGGGTAAATTCGTCGCGCTCCTCTACCTCCTTGGCGCTTTCAATCCGCCGCCCAATGACCGATGAAATGAACTCCAAACGGAACTCCCGATCGTTGCGATCCCAGCCCTGCGCAGCGCATGCCGCCGGCCAAAGCGAACCCTGGAAATAAGCGATCTGATCGGGGCTCATTTCGACTCCTCCGGCAACAAAGCCCGTGCTTTGGCCACGATCTGCTCGTAACGCTTTCGGAAAACAACATCCACATCACAACGCCGGCCGATTGAACGGCAGGCATTCGTGACAGTGCCACGATCATGTTTGAAGCGCCGGCCGATGTAATATGGATTCCATCCAAGGACCTCGACGCACAATTTCATCGCGACCATTCTCGCCGTTACTTTCGGCTCTGAACGGTTCTTCCTGATCATCCATGAACGCCAGCCCCCACATTCGCGTGCGAATTCAACTGCGGCCAACTCCATGACAACTTCAACCAGATCCTCTGCGGGGCGAGGCTGATGCTTGACCCGCAGATAAAGACGCTCCACCGCGGCGCGCAAAGAGCGCACTTCATCAACCAAACTGGCGGAATGGCAATCCAACTCGCTGCGCCCAATCTGCAGGGCTGGCCGCGTCTCCGATTGAGGGAACATTAGTGGTTTGCCACTCATCGTTCCCGATCCTCCGGATGCACGAACTCCAGATCGAGCGCCTTGAAAATCTCCTCCTCCGTCGCGCTGGCCAGACATTTGCCATCGGCAAAGACGCCGAAATGTGGATTCCATCTTCGCCCCAACTTCTCCGCGAGCTGACAAAGATAAATGTTGTATTCCTTGCTCCCGGTACGGCAGACCATCAAACTCCCGAAATTCGTCGGCGTATTGAAAAACATATCCTTGAACGGCCGCTGGGCGATCCAGACGTCGAGCTGCACGCCGTTCGCCAGCCGCGTTAGAATCGTTTGTGGGCCATCACTGATCGGCTGTGTTTTAGCCAGCACGCGCGCGCGCAAAGCATTCACCCCGTCATCGAGCGGCAGGCAGACCAGATCAATATCGTTCACAAAAGGCCGCCGGCGCCGGATACTCCCGGCGATCTCGACGCGCTCACAAAACGGCGCCAGCTCCGCCCGGATCTTCTCCGCGAGCTTCATAGCCTGGTCGAGCGGTATCGACGTCATGCCAAAACCTCCAGCGGACTGCGCACACTGAGCGCCTCCGCGTGCAAATAGCCCATCGTTGTTTCGAGCGACCTGTGCCCCATCGCCTCCTGAATCGCCCGCGGATTCTGCCCGCCGTTCAAACAATGCGTGGCATAAGCGTGCCGCAATTCATGCGGCAGGATCGCGAGCCCGAGCTTGCGGCAGGCGCGTTTCACGGCGCGTTGCACGTTGCATTCGAGCATGCGCCAGCGAACGATCTCGCCCGTGCGCGGATCGGCGCATGGCGCAGCCAGCGGAAACAGCCAGACCCAGGGCCAGGCGAATTGTGCCTGCGGATACTTGCGCGCGATCTGATTCGGCAACTTGATCGGGACGCCGCCCGCGGCATCCCGCCGCCACACGGCCCGCGCTGTTTCCATCTGCGCTTTGATCTCGCCGACCAGCGAACACGGGATCGCCACCACCCGATCCTTGCGGCCTTTGGCCTGACGGATGATCAACCGGCTGTCATCCAGGCGCACATCGCGAATGCGCAGATTCAACGGCTCCGAAACGCGCAGCCCGCAGCCGTAAATCAACTTCACCACCAACCGCACCGGATAACCACTGGCATCCTTGACCTCGCGCAAAAGCGCGCGGGTCTCCTCGACTGACGGCGCCATGCGAATGATCGCGGCGCGTTTGGCGCGAAGCGAATCCACGCGCTGCAATGGCTGGCCAAGCGCCTCGCGATAGAAAAAGATCAGCGCATTGAACGCCTGATTTTGCGTCGAAGCGGATACGTCATCGCGAGCCAGGGCAGTGAGAAACGCCTCCACCTTTTGCTCGCTGGCCAGGCCGGAACGCAGTTTGCGAATGAACAGCATGTAACGCCGGAGCCAGCCGCAGTACGATTCCTCGGTGGACAGCGAGAAGTGCTTGCGGCGGATCACCTGTCGCAAACGTTCAATAGCCTGATCACGTTTCATGATATGCGAACAGATGTTGCCTAATCCTTGTTGGACTGCTTCTTCATTCGAGTGATGAGCAGCCGAGAATGCTGGATTCCTTCGATGAAGCCCTGCTCCCAATCGGCGCATTTTCCGCTAGTGCCGCGTTTCTTGTCGTGCCACGCCTCTTCTTTGCGGAGCACCTTTTCGATTCCGGGCAGCAGTCCAACAATCCGGTTGGAGCGAACCGCCGCCCCGCGTTTCAGTTTAGTTTTTGGCATAGAGTTACGTGGTTGGTTTTCCGGGCGGTCGCTCACCCGGAGCGTTAAGCACTTAGTCTGGCATCTTTCGATTTGGGTGGTTCTTTGCCTTGTCCGCGAGCGCGAAAATTTCCTTCGCATACTCAGGATCATCTTGTTCAGCTTCGACTGCGTAGGCCGTGAGAGCAGGTCCGGCATACTTGTCCTTGAGCCGGATAACGAAGAAATCCGAATCCTCGGTATCCCCAAAGTCTATGGATTCCGCCTTTACGCGCACGTCTCCACTTTCGTCGCGGATGATTCGTGGTGTGGCGACACGCAGTTTGATGAGCGCGTATTTGTCACGTCTCGGATTCGTGATGTTTCGGTCTAGTTTCATATTCGTGCCTAACCCTTTGATGCAGGCGACGGCGATTCGCCCGCAGTTGCGCACTTTTCCATGATTGCAACCCCAGCAATGAATCCCGACTGGAAGGATTCAGTGCAGACAGATTTAAGAGCGATGCGCCATTCGACTGGCATTGATGCTACTTCTGGCTCCAGTTCCGCTAGATGCTCACGTGTTAAATCATGCAGCGCAGCTAACAAGGTCGCTGGAGGCGACGCTTGTTGTGCGACAGTCAATTCGGGAACCTTGGGATTGTCGTCAGTCTTCATCGGCGCGCCTCATCTCCCGCGTTAAGCACTTGTCGGCTTTTGAGCGTCTTCCAATTTGGCGATGTGTTTTTCCATTGCGAACACCACATCAGGCGAGAAGGCTTGAGACTGTTGAGCGGGTGCTGTGTGCAGGACGCACATGAAGCTGTCCATGACCTCTACTTTGGCGGACAGTATTTCGTTTCTCCGGCGCAGTTGTTGTATCTCGCGCTGGGCTTCTTTGAGTGTTTCGATTAGTTCGGACATACGTGCTTAACAATTCGATGCAGACGAACCGCCGCCCCGTTGGGCAGTCGAAAGCATCGGGTTTTACTATGGTTTCGGGGCTTTCAAAGTGGCGTTGTCGCGGCGGTCGCTGATCTCACCGTTATGCCGCTATGCCTCTACGTATTCCGGGTCGCTCACGTATTCTTTGCGGAGGGCAGGACAGCCAGGCTCATACGGTTCGCGCACGAACTCCGTTATGACCACCGAGCCGAATTGGTCGGTCGGCAGTAGTTTCTTTGCGAGCGCGACGGCTTGCGGTTTGGTTGGGCAGTCGAAGCGGCGATACTTGGCGCGGTCTATGTCAGCGTCGCCCCATTCGGTTGCCGGCAGTTCTACGCAGGTTTCCACCTCGTAGCCTTTGAGTAGTTCGGTTTTCATACTCTGCAATTTTACCATGACGACTTTTCGCGAAGTGCGATTTTCGGCACTTCGAGCCTCACAAGTGCTTGCGGGTGTGTTGCAAAATAAATCTGTTGACATGATTTCGCGGCATAACAATTCGCTGCACCCTCGACGCCGCTGGCCTCCAGTTGATCGTTAGATTCATCCGTTTTCATTTGTCCCTTCCTGTTCACGGCGCGGGGTGAGCTTCCCGTTCGGCCTAGTAGCGATATGCTCGGCGGGAGCCATCCCACTCAAGCGTCCTCTGGCCATCCGACCATTCGATGCTCCACGCCTCGCGCCCGATGTCCACGCTGGTCAGCGTGTAGATTATGACCACTGCCTTTTCAGTCTTCACGCGCATTTTCTGGCACTCGTTGAACGACGTTGGAACGACTTCGGCGTCCACAATTTTTCCAAGCGAGGTTTTGTTCGTGATGGTAGCTTCCTTGCCGCAGCCAATCAGGCCGAACAAGGTCGCTGCTGCCAACGCCGCCATCGATTTCCGCATGAGGTTTGATTTCATTTCGATTGTTCTTTCTGCGCTCCACCATCGCCCTCGGCGGCGCGGCAGAGCTTTTCGTTCTCCATGCTCGCCGCAGTTTTTCCGCGAGCTTTGTAGAGGTTGAGTTTTTGGGTGACGTGCCACGGGACTTCGCTGCCGCACGTATTACAATGGACCATCAGCACGGGGACTGCGCGCTCTACGCCGAGAGTGAGAGGGCTTCCGCACACGACGCATGGAGAACCATTCAGTGCAGCCAATTCGCTCTCCCTTTGTGCTCGCGCCACTCTCGCGCAGATCGGGCACGCCGGGTTTCGGTGGACGTGCTCTGGACATTTATCGCTCATGGCTGACTTCGTTGTTCCGCGCGACCGCTCGCTCCCCCGCTGCGGGGGGAGCGTCTGAAGCCGCGTAATCAGCCCAAATTGTCACAATATGCAGGTGTGTGTTTCGTTGATCCGCATTCAAGGCAGTGGATATGTTTGTCTGTGCGCTCACAAAATGGGCAGCGCTTGGAACGCGGCTTCCGACCGCTTTCTCGCGCGGAACGCGACGAGGTATCAGCTTCGTCTGTCCTTGCTTCGCTCGCGCTCGCTGCGGAACAAACTCGCTGAAGCGATCCCGCCTGCGGCGGCTGCGCTTCGCTTGCCACTTCGGAAAGCAAATACCCGCAACCACGACAGCGCTTGGGAAAAGGACTCCAATTGTCCCACTGACAATGTGAACACGTGATTTTAGGCATTTGCTTTCCTTGTGGTTCGCTTACCTCGTCGCGTTCCGCGCGAGCGCTCGCTCCCCCACGGCGGGGGGAGCGTCTGGCGGCTCGGCCTTGGCAATTCGATAAGCAATCATCACTTCGCGTAGCTTCAGGTGCAGCAGGCTACCGCTTTTCACATCGCCAACATTGAGTCCGGTCAACGTCGCCTGCGCCCATCTAATAACTTCTTCTGTCGCCGCCGCCAGACCGCTTTCTCGCGCGGAACGCGACGAGGTATCAGCTTCGTTTGTCCTTGCTTCGCTCGCGCTCGCTGCGGAACAACTCGCTGAAGCGGACACCGCCTGCGGCGGCTGCGCTTCGCTTGCAGCTTCGGAGAGCAAATTATATCCGCATTTGGGGCACCAAATCAAAGTCTTGCCTTCAATCCGATTTTTACAATATGGACAGATCATTTGCTCTCCTAGCTGTGCGGCTTACCTCGTCGCGTTAGCTGGCTTGGCCCCGTCACGTCGGAGCGGGCACCAATCCGGTTGTTCCGCGAAAAGGCTCTTGCCGATGGATCGCCCATGCTCGGCCAGCCGTGTTCGGAGTTCGATTTGCTTGTCGCGTGTTTCGCGGTCGTCGGAGAGCGGTCGTTCAAAATGCGCGTCCGGGTGCATACAGCACCAGAAGTCCCAGACATTTCCAGGCCCGCCGCGCATTCCACCGTTGCTTTTGAGATGTTCGCACGGGGAGCAGTGACGCTCGCGGTGGCCGGGAATGTTGTGAGTCGTTGGCATTAGCGAATCCTCTCTTTCACTCTATCGCCCCATTCGATGTAGGCTTCGTCCCCGATCTCGTTGCAGATGGCGGCATGGAGGATGTCGCCCAGTTGGTTCCAGCCGATGTCGTAGCAGTCGAGGCGGTGTTTGGCGTAAGCGCAGAGCACCGCATGGAGGAGTCGATCATTCTTTTGATCGTAGTTGCATTCATGGCGTTTCAGGTTTTCGGCCAGTCGTGTGCCTGACTTCGTCGTTGAGTGTGGCCGTTTCACTTTTAATGGTGACGGAGCATGGGTCGCCTTCCACTGCGGCAGCCTCGATTGCTTCGGCGCACGTCCGGCATCTTCAATCCCTCCGAGGAAAGCTCGCCGCACGCGATTCCATATCCGCGAAGCTGAGCTGCAGCGTTTGTTTCGGGCGCGTCATCGGCACGCGGGCGAGCTGCTGACAATACCAGTCCTCGTGCGTGATCACGCCCCACAAGTGCCAGCGTTTCGCCAGCATCGGGAACAGCCGGTAATGTTCCGGCAGGATGCGATAGATCGCCTTGATCTGCTCGGGTGGTACCGATTGAGACAGCAGCACCGCCTCGATCCGATTTCCCGCCGTGACCAGTTCAAAGTTCACGCCGCCTCCTTCACGCTCTGATCGTCCACGGCGTCCTTGAGCAACGCATTCACGACTTTCTCCACGTCGCCGTCAGTCGGCTTGATCACCACCTGATCGCCGGCGTCCACGATCGCGCAGCCGATCTTCTTCAGCTCTGCGGCGGACAATTTTGCCAATGCTTCCTTGTCCGGCTTTTCTTCCCTGCGAATCAGCGCATCGGGATCGTCGAAATGTTTTCGGATCAACTCCACCACGCGGTCGGCGTCGTCGAACTCGATTCCGCCCTTGCCCTTCTGGAAGCCGATCTTCACCCCGTGCAGAATCAATGTGCGCGGCTTGACAAACAACTCGGGCGTTTCCTCGATCGCTGCTTTGAGCCGCGCGTGCCGTTCGGCTGTGCCCGCCACGAAGCGTTTCAACGCGGCCATATGCCGGCGCTTGATCGCTTCCAGCTCCGATTCAATATCGCCCACCAACTGCGCCAGGCGCTCGCGCGCCTCGGCGAAGTCTTTGGTGAACCGTTCGATCTCTGCCAGTGATGATTTCATTTTCCTCCTTCGTTTTTCACTTCGCCCCTTCGCGGGATAAAGAATCGCACGCGGGGTCCTCGACGGCTGCCCCGCGGCAAGCAGGGCCTTCTGGTTTAGGGTTTACATCGAGGCTGTCTCCGCATGCGAAAATTTCAGCAGCGCCGGCGGGGTAACGCGCTCCGGCAGCATCTTGGGGCCGATGGGGAACCGGACTTGAAGAATCCGGAGTGCTTCCGGCGCTGCTAAAAATAATTCCTTCGCTCCCTTCGACACTTCGCGGGAGATCCCAGTCTTTCAACCGGGCCGCGCAAGCCGGGCAAATGCAATTCGTGATCGGTGACCAGGGCAGGAAACTGAATCGCGCCGTGTGCCGGATATGCCCGCACCAGGAACACACGATGATCTTCGTGTGCCGGAACCAGAGCGCGCGCACGCGCGAGCGCGCGAGGCCAAACCATTCACGAACGTGCAGCCAGGCAAAGACGATCCTGGCCAAAACATTTCCCGCGAAGAGGCGAAGGGGACGAAGTATTGATGGTAGGGCGGGCAATCCCTTGCCCGCCGCGGCGCGCAGCGGAGTGCGCGCCCTACCCGCGCGATGCAGCGCGAACGCCTCCCAAATAATCCAGCCGAACAAAGCGCAGTAAAAATAGAGAATGATCTTCATCGGCTGCCTCCTTTCTCCTTCGTTTTCTTCGCCCCTTCGCGGGGAATCTTCGTAGTGCTCATTGGCCCTCCTGTTTTTGTTTCAGCTTCGTGGCGATGCCCACGATCTCCACGAAATGTTTCCAGCCAAACCGATCGTTGCGTTTGTTGGCGAGCTGCGCGCCGCGCGCCAGGAACCGCGTGTATTTCCCGAGGCCCATCTCCTTGCCGATCCACTTCACCAGCTCGGCCGCCTCGCCGCCCGGCGACGGCAACTTGTAAAAATCCGCGATCGCCGCCAGGTCCTTCTCCTTCGGCGCATCCTCGAGCTGCAGCTCCCAGATGCCCCGCTTGCGAAGCTGCTTCAGCGACTGCGAGAATTCCCCGCGCTCCAGCTCGTGTCGGAAAACATTCGTGCCGCACAAGACCAGGCCGCACTGGCTGATCTCCTGCAACTGGCGCAGCACGCTCAGACATTTCACCAGGGAGGATTTCTGGTAACTGACGAAGCATTCGTGAATCTCGTCGATCGCCAGCAGCTTCGATCCGTCCAGATAATTGCCGACCCGTTCACGGAGCTGCTCGAAACTCGTGCGCACGCTGATATGGCATGCCTCGGCAATGGCCTTCATCATCGCCTGCACGCCCGCGCTCGCAGGCATCAGCACATAAACCGTATTGCCGTGATTGTTCCGGCGCGCGACCTCCTTCAAACTCTCCGTTTTGCCGATCTGCGATTCGCCGTAAATCATCGCGATGGTCTGCATGATCAGCGCCTCGCGGCAGACCTTCTCGATTCGGCGGAACACACTCGTCTCGATGAACGGCAGCCGGCGCGCCAGCGCCCGTTCCTCGGCCAATTCCTTGAATCGCGCGATGCGTTCGCAGAGCGAAGTCAGGTCCACCAGCTCGCCCGTATCCGTGTTCCGGTATTTCCCGGTCCATACGCGATACATCGTCGTAGTGCTGATCTTCGTTTCGCGGGCAAGATCCTCCCAGCTCCATTCCATCTCCTTCGCGAACGCGAACAGCCAGCGCACCAGATTGCGATGCTCCTCGGGATAATCGGCGGTCTTCACCGTGCAGGTGTCGCCGCTCACATTGATGACGCCGGCGCCGCCCTTTTCAATAACCGCAAGCTTGTCTGTTTCCTCCATTGTGGTTTTCCTCAGATGTTGTCCAACAACGCTTCCTGGTCCTCCGCCGGCGTTGCCTCCTCGCCGCGCTGCCCAGGTTCCGGCAAACTCTCAAAAGCATCCGCCGCAATTTTGCGCGTCGAGATCGGCGCTTTGCCAATCGCGTTGCCGGCCAACACCGCTGCGTTGTGCCTGGCATTCTCCGTCTGTTCGGCCAGCAACTTCGCTCCGCGCGCGCGCACCGGCGCGAGCATTTCGCCCTCGATCTTTCGCGCCCGGCCGTAAGCGCGCTGCAACCCTTCCGCGTCGAGCCGGCTCACGCGCCAGATGCGCGGGCACTCGGCTACGAAACCGCCCTTTGTATTGAAGACAAACAGCCGATCCGGCAGAAACGGATTGAGCACAACCTGGTATTCGCCGCGATCAACGCAGTGCGTGTCGAACATCAACGGGTCCACCGAAAATTCCTTGTCCTGAATCTCGGTCACGCCGTTGTGGATCGTTCGCGCGATGCCGATGTCCGGCCCGAGAATCATCGCGATCGCCAGCGGATCGAGCCTCGTCAGCTCCTTGCGGCCGCCGTCCCAGACTTCCGTCGGCGATTTGCGCCGGAAATACCAGCGATCGCCGCGCTGGATTTGCACGATCTGTTTTCCCCAACCTTCCAGATCGTGCTCCACGCGCCCGTTCATGCGCTGGTAAATATCCATCGCCAGATCGAGAAACCACCGGAACTCCAGCAGATCGAACCGCAGCATCTTCGCGCGCTCGGGCGCTTCCTGTTCGAGTGCGGCCATCGCGCACAGCAGCGCATCGTTGCGCTTCAACAAACCGTGCAACGCCTCCGGCCGCGTCTCGCGGTTTGGCCCGGTCTGCCCCGGCAGCGCACCCATTTCATTATGAACCAGATTGTGCAGCGATTCGTAAGCCGCCTTGAACCGGAAATTGCCCTTGCTGCGCCCCGCGTAAATTCCCAGCGCGTCGCCGCCGCCGTCCATGCCGCTGCGCGCCACGGTGATCTTCCCGCCGCTGCAATCGTAAAGCACGCGCTCGAGATCCTCGCGGATCGCCGCCGTGCCGTGCTCGACCACCAGAATCGTTCCACGTGGAGAATACCCGTGCTGCGCGAGCACGCTCGCCAGCAGGAACCGCATCATCTCTTCTTTCAATCCCTCCATCTTCCCGGTCGCGTCGTTCTCGGTCCGCACGCGCATGCCCCAGGCGAACTTGCAGGCGCTGAACAGATCGAATGCGCCGAACTCCAGCGGGCGCCCGGTCTTCTTCGTGTCCAGGCAATTCACGAAATGATCGTGCCACAAATCGTCGAAGAGATAATGCGAGCCGACCCACAAGTCCGCGCGTGTCCCATATACCAGCGGCCGATGCGCTGCCGCCGCGCTGCGGCCGATGCGCGCCACCGTTTTCTCGAACGCGTTCGGTGAATGCCGCGACAAATTCGAATAAGTCCAGCCTTTCGGAATGCCCGTGAGAGGATCAGCCGACGGCCATTGAACGTAACCGGGAATCTCCCCGAGTTGCTTTTTGCTTGTCGGATGAAAACCCGAGCGCCAGATCGCGAGCAGCATCCGATGCGCGGCCTTGTCGCCGCCGCGCCGCTTGTTCTCCTCGCAAAGTAATTTCCAGAATTCCCGGAACGCCCGCGGCAGCGCGGCATTGCACGGCGAGCCGCTCCGTGTGATGCCCGCCTTCGCGTAATTCAGCAATGCGCGCCAGTCGTTCGACCGTCGATAAGCGAAGAAGAGCGTGTAAAGCCGTTGCGCGGAGAAGCCGTAAACACCCTGCATCCGCGCTGCATGGAACCTGCAGGCGCGCCGCTTGTTCTTCGCCGCGGCGATGATCTCCATCAGCTTGAGCCGCGATTTCACCTGGCGCCGCGATTCCTCGGGCAACGCCATGAACTCGGCATGGTCCGAAGGCGGAATTGAAAATCCTTCGCGGACTTCGTTGCTTCGCGGGAGATCAGGCGCTGCCGGTGTTTCATGAGACACTACGCCGGCGGGGAGGCCGGATGGGTTTACAAGGCCCAAGGTCCGTTCGGACATCTCGCGCCCGCTAGAGACGATAGCGGGCGGCAAACCATCGCCAGTAACGAAGGTCTGCTCCGACACCATGCCGGCAGCGGAATCTTGAATGGAATTTCCCGCGAAGGGGCGAAGGGGTGAAGATTCAGAACCGGGTAGGGCGGGCACTCCGTTGCCCGCCGCTTCGCAACCTTCATTACTCCGCGGGGAATCGGTCTGATCACTGTTGATTGGTTCCGGGGGGATCATTTGTTTTTCTTCCTTTTACCTCCGGTTTGTTTGGCCTGTCGGACACTGACGGTGATCTTCAGACAGGCATCGTAAAGCGCATCGCGCGCGGCATCGTCCAGCAGATGCAACTTCACCAGATCGAGATCGTTCGCCACCGTCAGGGCGAAATCGCGCGCCTCCTTTTCCTCCAGCTCAGCCGCCTTCTTCGGATCGAGCGCTTTCGCCGGATGATAGGCCGCCGTCTTTGGCTGCCGGATCATTCGCAACTCGCGGAAAAACGCGGTCACCGTCTTGCCATCAGCTACCTCATGGACCGCCTTCAGAACAGTCTCGCGCTGCTCCCCGGAAAGCTCGCCATTCATCAACAATTTGCGGTCAGACGCCAAATATCCCACTGTGGGATATTTGGCTTTCAGGTCGTCCGCGAACTGCATATAGCGCCCCAGGCAGGCTCGCGGGATGTCCCCGAATTCCAGCTTCTTCAGCTCTTCGAACTTGCCGTGCGGCGTCTCCTCCTTCAAAGCCAACAGCTCCAGTCCCGTCAGCGCCCAATACCCAAGGATGTCACCGCCCGCCCGCTGGCAACTGGCATGGTAATTCTTGATCCGCTCGATGCGTTCGGCTGATTGCGCGGTGATCAATTCGGTGCTCATACGTCGATGATGGAGAGAATCGCTTCGCCGGATTGTTTGGGCCGCGACGAAACCCGATCCTCCAGCTTCTCCATTTGTTGCCGGGCTACAATGGCCGCGCGGATATGCCGGGCGGCGCATGCGCGTTCGCCGATCTCCAGGAACCGCCAGGCACACTTCAAATTCTCCAGTCGAATGCTTTCCAACAGTGTTATCGAGAAATCAGCTTCCTCGACCTTCGCCCGCTTCGCCACTTCGCGGGAAATGTGTTTCCGCCCGCGCTCGAACGCGCGCGCCAGACCCGCCGCTGGAAGCCCGCCGCGCATCAGTTCCATCCTCCGCAATGCGCCTTCGCCACTTTCGATTCGTCGCGGGAAATTGTGTTCATGCCACCTGTTTGTGTATGCGCCGCTTCAGCCCCAGGCCGTAGCGGATCATTTTCTTTCCCTGGCTGATGCTCATCTCCGCCGCCTCCTGCACTTCTCCGAGATTTTCCCGGAGCGCGTGATCTGTCAGGCAAAACCCGTTCTGCCCGCGCACGACGTCATCGCCGGCGGCCTCGGCCAGCATCCGGATTTGACGCTCGCTCCAGCCCGTGATCGCGCTCAACTTCGCCCGCGTCAGATGCCCATGCGCCTCCAGCAGACGCAGGAACCGTTGCACGTTCGGGTCTTCGCGCGACGCCTGGAACAATGGCAGCTCCATGACTTGCAGCTCGGCGATCATCGCAACGAAATCCTTTCACTGAATAACACGATCCCAGGGTAGGGCGCGCACTCCGCTGCGCGCCGAACTTCGCTGACTTCGAATCTTCGCGGGAAACTCAGAAGTCGTTCCCTCAACCCGAACTGCACCAGCCGCCGCGCCACCCTGGGATCGAGCACATTTTCCTGCAGCGGCTCGATCTGCACCGGCTCGGGCCAGAACCCGTTCCATTTCCGGGCTACTGTTCCCCGCGAAGAAGCGAAGTTCGCGACGGGCTGAATTGTCTTTGGTTCCTTCGCCACCTTCGAACCTTCGCGGGAAATCATACTTTTCTCCTTTTCAAAAAACTGGCGGCGCTGGTCCGGGTGAGCTGCGCTGATCC
>Ga0075424_100004647_pt1 | contig 13005 bp, 14 predicted proteins | sample SoiMethybrSBSTD3_FD_75301 | JGI IMG/M metagenome (GOLD analysis project Ga0075424, IMG submission 75301) | Bulk soil microbial communities from a Populus tree surrounding site in Tennessee, USA - Soil MetaG P. TD hybrid SBSTD3 | ecosystem: Environmental > Terrestrial > Soil > Tree plantation... | reverse complement strand
GCGGCGCAATTCCGAGCAAAACCAGATATTGCGGGTAGCTTTCGACCAAGCGACAGGCAAGATCGACATGAGCCATGAAGAGCGCTTCTTCGGCGATGAAGTGATCGGACGGAAAAACCGTGACAGTGGAATTCGGATACTGTTTGTAGAGATGAGCTAGCGGCAGCAAAACGCCCGGCGCGGTCTCCTTATTCTCGGGCTGCGCCACCACTGTGCCGATCTCGCGGGCGGAGAGTTGCTGCCGTACTTCGGGGTAATTCAGGTGGTGGCGACTGACGACCGTGAAGATGCGCTGCGGTTGAATCAGCCTCTCCGCCCGCGCCAAGGTGTGCTGGAGCATGCTGCGATCGCCGAAGAGGTTGAGGTACTGCTTCGGCAGTCGATCCCCCCGCATTCGCTGGACGAATGCCTGAAGCCGCTTGCCCTCCCCTGCAGCTAAAATGATACCGCAACGCGGCGAAGCCGCCATCCTGCACCTCCCGAGCCGTAGTTACGAAATCGCAATCGCTATGCCAGCGCTTTCGCGCGCTTATACTGAAAGATTCCTTTAACCCTCGGCGATGGCTTTGGCGCGGTTGGGAATATTGCAAACGAGCCATTTGCAGCCGTGCGAAACGGACACGGCGATCGGCCGGTTCTCGGTCCCTTTTTCTGGCATGACTGGTGTGCTTTTGGTTCAGAGAGGGGGCGCGCGCCGACGGATCTGTCGCGGCATGAACGAATGCACGCGAAAGAACGGAGAAGGCGAATGATCCTCACTGATGCGATGATCGTCGCCTAAACAATACATGTCACCCGTGATCGTCTGTGTCCGGCGCGCGGTATTCGTGTGAGCTAGAGCGCGGTTGCCGGCACGCGCACTGCTTCTGCGATAATGACGGACTGCGGCTCCCATCGCAGCATTCTAACTCCTAATTACTGTTGATGGCTTCCAATGTCCCCACTGGCCAGGGGTTTTCGGCTTTTTCGCCCGCGCGGATATCACGCCGTTTTTGTTGCAACCACGTGTTCTTGGGCCACATCCAGTTCTGATACGGTAACATATCCCCGAGATACGGTCCGCCGTTAACTTTGCTGAGCTGGAAAATAATTTGCCAATCCATAATTCCTCCCTTGGCAGCTGCTGCAAGTTCTTCCTTCAAGATGTTTTGCAATTGCAGTACCACTCAAAACGGCCTTAATTCTCAGTCGAGACGGGATCGGTTTGTCATCGCTGCAAAAAAACCAGCACGGGTTTTTTCATACCCGACAATTAATGGCGGAGACCATAGGAGTTGCAGTCGCGGTGAAATCGGCTCTCATGATCCATCTAACGGCTGCCGCAGCTCGATTGGGAAGAGGTCGATAAAGGGCGGCGCGCGTACGAGACGCTGTGCGCCTTCGGTCATGGAGTAGAGGTGGTTTGGCCCGATCGGCAATTAAAAATACGCCGCCGTTGACGCATCCGGTCTCGTCATTTCCAGCGAATCCGTATCGTTGCACAAACAGGAATCGGTATGTTGTGCTACGCCGCGCCCGGTGCGCGAATCACCAGCACGGGATCTCCAGAATGCTTGACAACGCGGTCCGTGACGCTGCCCAAGACCCACCGCCGCACGCCCGATCGCCCATGTGTACAGATCGCGATCAGACTTTCCGGTTTCTCCCGCGCGACGGTGATGATCCTCTCGGCGGCAAAACCTTCCAGCAAGATCGAACTCACCCTCGCAAGCCCCTGGTCCTTCAACTCCTTCACCTTACGGTCGATATATTGTCGCGCTTCGTCTCTGATCAATTCCCAGATATGCTCATCGGGCACGTACGCCTCGTCAGGATAAAGATTCGGAAGGTTGAAAACGCGAACCAACACGACTTCGAGATTCAACTTGCCGGCCAGTTCCACAACGCGGGGCAGGACGCTCTCCGCCAGCTCGGAGCCGTCCAGCGGAACAAGGATCGATCGAAACGACGCGGCGGCCGCCGCGATTTTCGTTTCGTCGCCGCGCACGAGCAGTAGAGGATCGCGCGTGGCATGGAGAACCTTCTCGGCGACGCTACCGAGAAGCCACCGCTGGATGCCCGAACGGCCGTGGGTGGTCATTGCGATCAGAGTTCCCGCCGCCGCGGCCGCGCGGTCGACGATGATCTCGGCGGGGTGGCCGACCTCTACCGTGCAGTCGATTTTCACTGCGCCGGCGAACGTTGCGGCGATAGTGCTCAGATATCCCTGAATATTCTTCTTGCGCTCCGCGATCATCGACTCCTGTTTGGGATCGACATTGTCGGGCATGAGCGTGTCGGAATCGATGGCCTGGAGAAGCTCTACCGGGAGACGGAATTTCTCGGCAAAATAGCGCGCATAAGGCAGAATGCACTCGGAAAGCTTCGATCCGTCGAGCGCAACGAGAATCCTGCTGTACATGATCGCCCTCCGCTCCTTTACTCGTCAGTAATACCACCGCGCCCGATAAAGACTACCTTTGCTTAGGCAATTTGCCGGCAGCATTTCTTTCAAACCTCGAAGAGCATCAACGGGATATTGAGCAAGAAATGTGCCCTAAAAAACGATGTAAATTTTGGCAACCGGCAAAGCAGGTCCCCGCAAGCGTGGCGTACGAGCGACGGCAATTTTCGCAAGGTTGCGAAAGTTGCTGTCCGGGTGCCTCAAAAGCGCTGAACATTCGGGCGCCTATCGAGTGCGGCTGTGGCATGCAAAATGCGTTTTCAAATGGTGGGGGTGGGGAAGATGTTTACGCGCGTCGTAGTATGTCTGGACGGCTCCTGGCTGGCTGAGCAGATGATTCCATATGCGCGCGGGCTTGCGGAGGCCGCTCACGCCAGCCTCAAGATTATTAGAGTCGTCGATTTCGGCGAAGACGCTGAGCGCGTTAAGCGCTACGTCGATAGTTGGAGTGAGTTGCTTCACTGCGAGGCTGAGACGGTTCAAGTGCAACACGAGGTTGCGTCGACTCTCCTCGGGGAGCTGTGGGCGTGCCCCGACGATCTGCCCGCGCTCGCCACGCGCGGTCACAGCGGTTTGCTCGAGCCTTTAATAGGCAGCACCGCACTGGGTGTAATAAGGAAATTGGGCCGTCCGGTTTTCATCCTCCATCCCTTCACGGGCAAAAATGGCAGGGAGGCATTCGAGATGAAATCCATTATCGCTGCGCTCGATGGATCAGAATCTTCGGAAAAGATCCTGCCGTTTGCCGCCGAAGTCGCCCATGCGCTACGGCTCGACCTGGAGCTCGTTCAGGCGCTTCCTGACGTACATGACCGCATGCCGCCGGAGATCAAACATGACGTGCTCGAAGACGCCTACCTCGCCCGATGTGCGCATCGCTTGGAGAAAGAACATGGCCTTAATGTCAGGTGGGATGTCCTTCATGGCGCGCCGGCACAGGCGATCTGTTCGTATGTCCATGGCCGTCAAGGGGCTGTGCTGGCGATGACCTCGCGCGCGCGAAAACCTTTGGAGCATGCGCTTTTGGGAAGTGTAGCGAGCGCCTGTGTTCGCCGCGCGGGCGTTCCGGTATTAATCGACGCCTTGCCTGAGCGGGCCGCGGGATGAGGTCTCGGTATGAGCGGCATTAATGAATCCTTCCCTTTCCCGTGCCTCTGAATGTCGCCGTGGCGCGGCCTCCTGGCGAACAATTCCAAATCAAAGCTGAAACCGCGTACCGGACAAGGCGACGTCAGGCTCTCGCGCGCCGGGAAATTGCCTCAAGCCGCGCGTGGGGTCAAAGAGCCCCGGCCGAAATGAATCTTTCCGGCACATTCCGGTCGAAAATCTTGAGCGGCGCCGGCGCGTGGTCAGTGGATGCGCGGTCGTTCCGCCGCGCCGTTGACTGACGATACGCGTTGCAAAACGAAGCGATTTTGCTAGAGTTCACTTCTTATGCGCGCAAATTTTTTTCTTTTCGCCGTCATCGCAACCCTTACGGCCGGGCCGCTCGCGGGGGCGCCGGCGGGAATAAATTCTTTCGCGCTTGCCGCCGCCGACGGCAGGCCGATCGCCGGCATCCAGTGCGAGCGCCAGGAGTACGGCGATTTCCACATCCACGCGCACGTCGATATCTTCATCGACGGCAAGAGCAAGGGCGTGCCGGCGATGATCGGCATCTTGCCCGCGCAAAAGTGTCTCTACTGGATGCACACCCACAACGACAGCGGAATCGTTCACATCGAGGCGCCGAAGAAGCGCGCCTTCACGCTGGCGCAATTCTTCGAGATCTGGAAAACGACCGGCGCCGGGGCGCCTGAGCGCAAGGACGCGCCGAAGATTTTCGTCGACGGCAGGCGCGTCAACAAGGCGATCGATCAAGTGGAGCTCGGCGACCATATGGAGATCGCGGTCGTCTACGGCAAGGAGCCCGCCTCGATCCCGTCGTCTTACGATTTCAAAGGCGCTTGACCTGGCGGCGCAAGTTTGATTGTTTCTCGGTGGATTCAGCGCCGATCGATTCGAAAGGAAAATAGATGCCTTTTGCCGCGGCGGTAGCCGCCAGCCACGCGCCGAACATCCTGCTGGAGCCGGGGGCGGAGTGGGACGAGTTCATGATGCTCCACTACCGCATGGCGCCGCAGGCGGGCTCCACGAAGCCGTCGCTCGAGGCGCAGCAGAAGCTCCGCCGCGACGCCGAGAAGGCGTACGCGGCGCTCCGCGCCGATCTCGAAGCCGCGCGCCCCGATGTCTTGATCGTCGTCGCCAACGACCAGTTCGTCAACTTCGCGCACAATAATATTCCGACGTTTTTCGTCACGCTCGCCGACGAGGTGAAAGGGCAGTTCACGCGCCACCGCTTTCACTACCGCAATCACAAGGAGCTCGGGATCGCGATCCTCAGGGCGGGCATCGATGCGGGCATCGATTTTTCCTTCGGCGAGTATATCGAGCTCCAGCACACGCAGACCGTGCCGCTCCATTTTCTCTTGCCGGAGCCGAAGATCCCGATCCTGCCGATCTACGTCAACACCTGGGTCGACCCGATCCCGACGCCGCGCCGCTGCTACCGCGTCGGCGAGCTGATCCGCCAGGTCGCCGACGGCTGGAAGGAGCGCGTGGCGATTCTCGCAACCGGCGGCCTCTCGCATTTTCCCGGCTCGCCGCGCATCGGCGAGATCGATACGACATTCGATCACAAGCTCCTGGAGATTTTGCGCGAAGGCAAAGGCAGATCGCTGGCGGATTATTCCGTCGAGGAGATCTGCAAGTCGGGCGACTCCGAGTTTCTCAACTGGATGGTCGCGATCGGCACTGTCGGGGACGCCAGGGCGAAAGAGACGTTCTACATGCCCGACGACGTCGCGACGGGCTGGGGATTCGTCTCGTGGAAGATATAAAATAATTATTCCGCCGGAGGCGGTATGAGCAGCTATCATCTGAACCGTTTTCTCTTCGATCTCAAAATGGATGATGAAGCGTTGCGGCGCGCCGCGGGCGATCTCGATCGCGCGCTGGGGCGCTACGAGCTCACGGCGGAGGAGAAGCAAGCGATCAAGCAGGGCGATCCGCGGCGGCTGCGCCAATTAGGGGCGCACGGCATGCTCGCGCTTTACATCCTGCGGCTCAATCCGGAATTCGAGCGGAACATTTATTGGAGCCAGAAATAAGCCGCAACGGGGGAGAGCAACGGATGGATTTGGGTCTAAAAGGAAAAGTCGCGCTGGTCGCGGGGGCGAGTCAGGGCATCGGACGCGCCGCGGCGCTGGGCTTCGCGCGCGAGGGTGCCAAGGTCGCGATCTGCGCCCGCGGCGAGGCGCAGCTCAACCAGACCGCCGAGGCGATCCGGCGCGATACCGGCGCCGAAGTGCTGGCGCTCGCCGCCGACATGGCGAAGGCCGAAGACATTAAAAAACTCGTCGCCGCGACGGTCGAGAAGTTCGGCCGCCTCGACGTCGTCGTCACCAACGCGGGCGGGCCGCCGCCCGGCGACTTCATGAAGTTCACCGACGAGGACTGGGAGAACGCCTTCCGGCTCAATTTCTTGAGCGCCGTGCGGCTCACACGCGAGGCAGTGCCGCACATGCGGAAAGCCGGCGGCGGCCGCGTGATCAACATCTCCTCCTACGCGGTGAAGGAGCCGATCGCCGGGCTCGTGCTCTCCAACGGCGTGCGCAGCGGCGCGATCGGCCTCGCCAAGACGCTGTCGCGCGAGCTCGCCAAAGACAATATTCTTGTGAACAACGTTTGTCCGGGCAGGATCGACACCGACCGCGCCAAGAAGCTCAACGCCGCGCGCGCCGAGCGCATGAAAATGTCGATCGACGAGGTGAACAAGCAGATGACCGGCGAGGTGCCGCTCGGCCGCTACGGCACGGCGGAAGAGACCGGCGACTTGATCGTCTTTCTCGGCTCGGCCCGCGCCAGCTACATCACCGGCGCGACGATCCAGGTCGACGGAGGCCTCGTGCGCGCGATCCAATAAAGGGAACGATGGTTCTTTACTTCATTCAGTGGGATCTGCCGGATCAGAAGGCGAATCTCACGATCTACGCCAACAAGGCGAAGAACGACTGGCTGCCGGCGACGCTGGCTCATCCGGGCGTGCAGGAGATCCGCAACTACCGCAATCCCTTCGAGGTGACGCCGCAGGTGTCGATCTCGATCGAGTTCGAATCGCTGGAGTCGTGGCGCGACTATCTCGAGTCGCAGGACTATATTCGCATCATGCGCGAGCTCAGAATCCTCGGCTGCCAGAACTTCGTCGCCAACGTTTGGTCGCCGTCGCGCTATTTCCCCGAGACGCTGAGGCCGGATAAGAAGTAGCGGCTAGGCCTGCCCGTATGCCCATAGCTGCTTCAGCCGCAGAATAAAGACCCCCTGGTTTTTTTCGCTGATATAGATAAATCCGCGCCGGTCGACTAAGACGTCTTCTACTTGCGCCACCAGCTTGCTCGGCTTGGTGCCGATCCGCTCCTTCGGGTCCGGCGGAATGAACCAGGCGATCTCCTTGGGGGTGCGCGCGTCGCGGATGTCGTAGACGCGGAGCCCGGCGTTGAAATAGGTGAGATAGGCGACATCGTCGCGGTCCTCCAGGCAGGCCTGGTGGTTCGGATGATGCTGGTTGTGCGGACCGAAGCGGCCGCCCTTGTCGAAAAAATTTTTTAGCCCGCTCCCCTCCGGCGGCAGCGGCTGCGGAAAGAGCGACAACAGCCGCGGCTCCTTTTCGTTTTCGATATCGACAATGCCGGCGAGATTGAGGTTCTCATCGCCGTTCTCGGCGATCGCCTCGTCGTTGATGAGCGCTAGCTTGCGGCGCGGGAGCGGCAGATAGGTGTGGATTCCCTGCCGGCTTGAGAGGCCCTGAAATGCGAGCTGGCTCACGATGCGCGGATGTTTGAAGTCCCCGACGTCGAGAATGATGCCGCCGCCGTCGCCATAGGATAAATAGGCGCGCTCGCCTTCGATGTGCGCCGGGCCGTGGAGCGAGAATTTCGCGCCCGATTTCTTCGCGTCATGGCGCTGTTCTTCGAGCGCGAAGAAACCGACTTGCCTGGGATTCGCCGGGTCGGAGATGTCGACGATATGGTAAACCTTGCCGTCATAGCCGGGCGCCCCGCCGGCCGCGTGGACGAGCGCGCCGCCGTCGTAAAAGTTTCGGTGCGTGCCGGTGCTGTTCGTCCGGTAGTGGCCGAGCCGCCTGGGCTGCGCGGGCTGCTCGACGTCCCAGACGAGAAAGCCTTCTTCGGCGGGCGGCCTTCCTTCGCTGCCGCCCCAGCCGGGCGCGATTCTTTCGAGCGCCGTGATCATCTTGCCGTCGGCCACCTGGACCTGAATCGTCCAGGTATTCTCAGGTCCCGGGACGAAGGCGGCGTACTCCGGCGCGGACGGATCGGTCACGTCGACCACGCTCCAGCCGCGATGCCATAGATGCGCTAGGTAGAGATACCAGCGGCCGTTTACTTCCTGCACGGCGAGCTTGAACGCCGGCTTGCCGTTGAGATCGTGGTAGCCGAGCCATTCAATGTTGTGCGCTTGATGCCCTGAATTCATCGGTCCCATTTTGACGCAGGCGTTTATTATTTATCGGCTTAGCGTAACTCCCACGCGCGCACAATACTTTCGCACCGGGCAGTGCGTGCACATGGGCGAGATCGGTCGGCAGAGGTGTTGGCCGAACGTGACGAGGAGATCGTTATATTCGATCCAGTAGCGCTTGGGCAGCTTCGCACGCAGGGCGAACTCGCTCTCTTTCGGGTCCTTGGTTTTGATATAACCCCAGCGGTTGGAGATACGATGCACATGGGTGTCGACGCAGATGCCGGGCTTGCGGTAGCCGAGCGTGACGACGAGGTTCGCGGTCTTGCGCCCGACACCCTTCAACTTCAAAAGCTCGTCAATCTCGTCCGGGACGCTGCCGCCGTAATCGTTGATCAGCGTGCGGCAGAGGTCGCGGATCACTTTTGCCTTCGTATGATAAAAGCCGACGGGAAAGATCGCCTTCTCGATTTTCGCCACGGAGAGGCGCGACATCGTCTCGGGTGTTTCGGCGAGCGCGAACAACCGGCGGCTCGCCTGGGCGGTGGTCGTGTCCTGGGTGCGCAGGCTCAAGATGCAGGAGATCAGGACCTGGAACGGACTCTCGGAATTTTCCGCGACCAGGGTTACGATCGGTGTCTGCCACTTCGGGACTTCGCGCCGCAAGATGCGGATCGCGCTGTGGATTTGGTCGTCTTTCATCGGTAAGGGAAGGGTGTGCCCGTTGAATGGGGTGCACCATAGCAAATTTGACGGAAGGGTAGAAGTCGAATTAAACAGCGGCCGTGTGTTCGGATGCGGCGGTGTCGACCTTGGGCGTGAGCGGCAGCTCGACGACGAAGGTCGAGCCTTCGCCCAATTTGCTGGAAACGGAAATCGTTCCGCTGTGCGCTTCGACGAATGTCTTTACCAGGGCGAGGCCGATGCCCGTGCCCTGTACATGCGTCGTCTCGGAATTGCTCGCGCGGTAGAACTTGGTGAAGAGCCGGGGCAGCTCGTCGGCGGCGATGCCGATGCCGGAATCTTTGACGGCGACGTAGATCTTCTGGGCGAGGCAGAACGTCGCCACGGCGATCGATCCGCCCGCCTCGGTATACTTGACGGCGTTGCTCAGGAGATTCGCAAAGACCTGTCCCAGCTTCTCGCCGTCGGCGCAGCTTTGGGGCAGGGGCTCCGACAGGAGCTTGATCGAAATGTTCTTGGGATGCGCGAGCGCCCGCGCTTCGTCGACGGCGCGCGCGACGACCGCGCCGATGTCAGTCGGCTCGCGGTGGTATTCCATCATGCCGGCGTCCGACTTCGCGAGGTCGAGGAACTGATTGGTGAAGGTCATGAGCTTGTCGGCATTCGAGCCGATGAGCTCGAGCATCTCGAGCTGTTTGCCGTTGATGCCTCCCAGCTCCTGGTCCGCCAAAATATTGCGCGCGAAGAAGATGATCTGCAGCGGATTTCTCAGCTCGTGGATGATCTCGTGCATGAGATCGGCTTTCGCTTCGTTGCCCTTCTTAATCTGCGCGGCCATGTCGTTGATCGCTCGAGCGAGGAGCGCCGTCTCGTCGCGCGAGCGCACCCGGATCGGCTCGAAGCGGCCGCGGGCGATCTCTTGCGTCGCCGTGACGAGCTTCCTCATGGGGCTGGTGACCGTATGCGCGATGATCCATGCGGCGGCCGACGCCACGAGGATAGTGATTAGGGTGAGCCCCACGGCGATCAACCTGGAGCGTTGCGTCGCGACAACGAACGTCGACATGGCGCTGTCGATCGAGAGTTGGTTTATTCGGATGAGTGCCTTCAGCGAACGATCGATGAAATTGATGTTCTCCTGGCGCTCCTCCTGGTCGGACGCCTGGAGGGGCTCCAGGGCTTTTCGGTTTGAGCCATCGAGTACGGGCAGCGAAAGCGTGAACGAATGGTGCCGGTCGGCCACTTCATGAAGCATCTCCCTGCGCTTGGCCTCGGTCAGCACAAGCGAGGTCAGGAGCTTCTGGAACTCGTTCGAGCTATCCTGGAAGAGCTTGTGGTAGACCGGATCGCCGGTAATAAGATACTTTCGGGCGTAGCTCTCCTCGTCGTCGAGGAGGCTCCGCAGGCGCTTGGCGAGATCGAGCGACTGGACTTCCAGCGTCAGGGTCGTCTGCGCCTCTTCGGACAACGCGTTCAACTCGAAAAGCATGTACCCTTGAGCGGCGATCATTATGCCGATAATGATCCCGAAGCCCAGGAGCATTTTGGTGTAAATCGTGACTCGCATGCGTGCCGAAGAAAGGAACCGCGAGTTCCAAATAATTTTCGAAGCAATCGATGTGCCACGATGGCGATTTTTATTACCGGGTAGAAACCTGAATTTACCCGGAGAATCCTCGATTATTTTGGATCGTCGCGAATGTGTCGTGTCATGCGATGACAAATTATGTTGTAACGGGAATATTCCGGTACGCTTCGTGTCATTGAATGGATTTTTTGTGTCGCAACGAATAGAGTTGATGGGATGAACGAGCCGCGGCCTGCACTTGTGGATAAGATCGCAGCGACGCTCGCGAGACGCGCCCCCAAAACGCTGGCCGCGGACGGCTTCAAGCAGGCGGCTGTTTTGGTTCCGATCCAGGAAAGAGAAGATGGCGAGCACCTCGTGCTGACGCAAAGAACCGAGACGCTGAATTCCCATGGAGGTCAGGTCGCTTTTCCCGGCGGCAAGATCGAGCCCGATGACGCCGGCGCGGAGCAGGCGGCGCTGCGCGAAACCCATGAAGAAATCGGCCTCGCCGCCGGCGATGTCCGCGTTTTGGGTCAGCTCGATCAAATCATCGCGTCCTCGGGCTATATCGTAACGCCGTTTGTCGGCGTGGTCCCGGCGGCTTACGAGTTTCGTTTGAACCCCAGGGAAGCCGCGGCGCTTTTTTCCGTGCCGCTGCGCGCGCTCTTGTCCGAGGGCTGTCTCGTCGTCGAGCCGCGGTTATATCCGCCGGAGCGGCGCGACCCGATCTATCACTTTTATTACGAAGGGTGGGATATTTGGGGGGCGACGGCGAGGATAATCCTACAGCTGTTGGAGGTTTCCTACGGATATAAAATCGGCCGGTAGCGGTTATTTGACCAACAACATCGGACTCGGCCGGACGATTTTCTTCGCGTCTTCGATCTTGAACTCCTTGTCGCAAAAAGGGCATTTCGCGGCGATCTTGAGACGCTCGAATTGAGGCGAGACGAGAAATTCCTCGTTGCAGCCGGGGCAGACAATCCGCATCGAACTGGCCATTTTATTCTCCTTTAAGCGTCGAGCGGAATTTTCGCCAACTGGTCGGCGCCGAGATAATCCTTGAGCTCGGCCTTGCGCATGACTTCGTCGGGGACTTTGATCCTGATCTCGAAGGGCTCCGGCGGCGCTGGCATGGTCGCGTCGATGCCGCCCTTTGCAACCGTGTACGAATGATACGCCAGCTCCGACGAGCCGGAGGCGTACGCGGTCGGGTCGCGCGTGGTCGAGGCCATATTGGGCAGGACGACCATGTCGCGGTCCCAGCGGCTCCGCGTAGCGACGGCCCAGAGCACATCCGCGTCGTCGAAGATGTCGATGTCCTCGTCGACGACCACGATATGCTTCAAACGCCGGTCGACGGACAGCGCGGCGACGATCGCCTCGCGCCCCTGTCCGGCGCCGGTCTTTTTGATCTGCACGTAGGCGTGGAAGCGGCTGCACCCGGAAGAAGGGAGGTGGACGTTCTTCACGGTCGGCACCGCCTGCCTCACGGCGCGGTAGATCGAGCCTTCGAGCGGTATGCCTCCGAGATGATCCTGATCGCGCCCGCCGAGATGGATATCGTGATAGATCGCGTCGCGGCGGTACGTGATCGCTTTGACATCGATGACCGGTCGCAGCGTCTCCGGCGAATAGTAGCGCGCGAAATCGGCGCGCAGCCCGTGGCGCCCGCGCTCCTTCGGCGGAATGACGCCTTCGATCACGATCTCGGCGTCGGCCGGGACGAGAAATTTATCGCCCCAGGTTTCCGAGGGCGTGACCCGCAGCGGCTCGCCCAACGCGCCGCCGATCACGCCGTATTCATCGACGTCGAGAGACACGCGCGTGAGCGCGCCCATGCAGGCGGCGGGGTGATGGCCGATCCAGGCGACGACAGGGAGACCTTCCCCCGTCGCGGCGACGCGCTCGCGGTAGCGCTCCCAGTTTCCGGTCTGCTCGCCTAATCCAACCGTCGCCCTTCTCGGCTCGAGCACGCGCAAGGTCTGGTAGGCGCAGTTGTAGACGGTGCCTTCCTGATTATCCACTGTTGTCACGACCGAGCCGAGAATCGTGCGGCCGCCCTCCATGTGGTAGGGCAGCGGGACCGGAAAATCGAATAGATTGATGTCTTCGCCTTTCTTCACCACCTGCTTGACCGGCGCCTGGTCCCGGCCGACGACGACCGGCGTCTTCGCGTTTTGGGTTCTGCGGTCGTAGTCGAGGCCGACCTTCTCCACCGACGAATCCAACGACAGCGCGCACAGATTGCGGCTGGCGAAGAGGTTGGACAGCAGCGGAAAAGCCGAGCGGCCCCCCGAGGCGCTCGCGAGGTTGTCGAAGATCACGATGGGAAATTTATGCGCGCGGTCGAGCTTGACGAGCACCGCCGAGATCTCGAATTTGAGATCGACGTCGCGCCGCACGTGCACGAGCTCGTCGGGAAAGCGCTCTTTGACTTGCGCGAGAAACGTTCTCAGATCTTTCACCTGTGTGCTCATATTCGAATCCTGTTCGTTCATCCTCTCTGGTCGAGGGGCTCCAGCCGTAGATCGATGCCGTTTTTCTCTAACTCTTTGTAATACTCCTCGCGGATGGCGGGATCTTCTTTCTCGTACGCGATCTTGAAAGAGACCGCATTGGGGTCTTTATCCTGCGCCGTCCGCGCCGGATCGTAGCGCCGGCCGCCGCCCTGGCGGAGTCCGCTGCCGCGAAACGCGAGCATGCGGTACTCTCCCTTGCCGGTGTTGAAGTGCTGATGGTACTCGTTGTGCCGCGGCGCGACCACGGCGCAGGGCGTGGTCGGTACCCG
>Ga0075424_100004646_pt1 | contig 13005 bp, 11 predicted proteins | sample SoiMethybrSBSTD3_FD_75301 | JGI IMG/M metagenome (GOLD analysis project Ga0075424, IMG submission 75301) | Bulk soil microbial communities from a Populus tree surrounding site in Tennessee, USA - Soil MetaG P. TD hybrid SBSTD3 | ecosystem: Environmental > Terrestrial > Soil > Tree plantation... | reverse complement strand
CTATTGCAGGGCGCCGAAGGGCTCTACCGGATCAAGGTCGCCACCGACGTGCGCCTGATCTACCGGCGGAAGCCGGCGCGCGGGATCGAGATCCTGAGCCTGATCGACCGCGAGAACCTCCCCCGCTACGTGCGCCAGTACAAGCGGCGGGCGCATTCGTGAGCGGGGCGGCTCGGTAGTCGTATCGGGGGCGCAGCGAGCCCGGGAGTCGCGTCTGCACTCGGGCGGCGCACGGAGCCCGGGAGTCGCGTCTGCACTCGGGCGGCGCACGGAGCCCGGGAGTCGCGTCTCGCGGCGCCGGTGCGGCGCACGCAAAAGGCCCGCTTAGAGAAGCGCACGGAGCCCGGGAGTCGCGTCTGGTGGCGCTCGAGCGGCGCTCGCAGGCGGTTCCTGCGCGCGCTCGCGAGGAGCGAGCGGAGCCCTAGGCGGAGCGAGCGGGCGCCGCCAGACGCGACTCCCGGGCTCCGTGCGCCGCTCGAGTGCAGACGCGACTCCCGGGCTCGCTGCGCTTCTCGGTCCGCCACTTCAGCGCGGCAGGACGCTGGCGACCTCGTAGCGGAAGTAGTATGCGCGCGGCTGGCCCTCGATGAGGAAGGTGAGGTTCACCGCGAACTGGCGGTCCTGGTATTGCGGCGCGGCGTGGTCTTCGGGGAGCAGGGGGCGGTGGAGCTGCTCGTCGGGATTGGCGGATTCCACCAGGTAGTCGATCGGGAAGAGGTAGTCGCTGTAGCGCTGCAGGCCGGGGATCTGCGTCTGGCTCTGCGGACGGAAGCGGTCGGGGAAGCGCGTCGTGGCGTGCGCGACCTTGCCGGTGTGCCCGAGCGGGCCCTCGAACGACGATCGTTCCCAGTCGATCCACGTGGGTCGATCCTGCCGGTTCTCGACCTGCATGAAGAGCGCGGCGGGCGTGGGGCGGAAGTAGAACGAAAGCTCCCGGTCCTGGAACGTGAAGCGCTCCGACGACGGCGCGACCTGGCGGAAACGGTAGCGGTAGAGCGCGCCGGGCGATCCGGGACGAGGGGCCGTGGAGTCCGCGGCGCCGCTCACGATAGCGGGAGGAATACCGGCGTCACCTGAAGCGGGCGGGGGCTCGTGCGGACTCGACGAGATGACGGGGGGCGAGCTCGCGGAACAGCCTCCGAGCAGCGCCACGCACGACAGGATGATCGCGGCCTTCGCGGCGTTCGAGCAATGCACGGCGCGAGACTAGTGGGCGTGCGCGCGCTCCGTCAAGCGCGCGGAGCGGGGCCTGGCGCGGCTCCTACCGCCCGAGAACATGGCGCAGCGCGGGCTCGAGCGACGGAAAGTGGAACGTGAAGCCGGTCTCCCGCAGCCGCACCGGGTCCGCGCGCTGGCTCGCGAGCAGGAGCTCGTTTGCCATCTCGCGGCCGAGCACCAGCCGGAGCGCGAAGCGCGGCGCGGGCACCCACGCGGGGCGTTGGAGCACGCGGGCGAGCGTGCGCGCGAACTCGAGCTGGCGCACCGCTCCCGGCGCCACCGCGTTCACCGGCCCGCGCAGCCCATCACGTGCGATCCCGTGCGCGATCGCTCCCACCAGGTCGTCGATGGCGATCCAGCTCAGCCACTGCCGTCCGTCGCCCAAGGGGCCGCCGAGCCCGAGTGCGGTGAGGCGGCGCATGGGCTCGAGCGCGCCACCGCGCTCAGCGAGGACGATGCCCGAGCGCAGGTGGATCACGCGGATCCCGCGGCGCTCCGCGGGGGCTGCCGCCTCCTCCCACGCGCGCGCCACCTCCGCGAGGAAGCCGGTCCCGGGATCGCTTTCCTCGGTGAGCCGCTCGTCGCCGCGATCGCCGTACCAGCCGACCCCGGACGCCGCGATCAGCACGCGCGGCGGGCGCGCGAGGGCTCCGAGCGCTTCGCACAAGAGCCGCGTGCCGCGCACCCGGCTCTCGCGCACCCGCCGCTTGTGCTCCGCGTTCCAGCGCCGCGCGCCGATGCTCTCGCCGGCGAGGTGGATCACGGCGTCGAACCCTTCGAGCGGCTCGCGCGGGAGCGCCTCGGCATCCGGGTCCCAGCGCAGATCGGCCGGTGATCGCGGCGCGCCGCGGGTGAGACGCAGGACTTCGTGTTCGCGCCCGAGATCGGGAACCAGCGCAGAGCCCACCAGCCCGGTGGCGCCGGTGACCAGGATCCTCACGGAACGGTCCGCCGCGTCGCGCCCCGCGGCGGGCGGCTAGCGCTCGGGTCCGCGGCTGTCCGTCTTCCTCTCCATCGTGGTCATGAACGCCTTGAGGAAGTCGATCGGCACGGGGAAGATCGTGGTGGAGTTGTTCTCGGTCGCGATCTCCGAGAGCGTCTGCAGGTAGCGGAGCTGGAGCGCCGCCGGCTCGGTCGAGATCACGTGCGCCGCCTCCGCCAGCCGCGCCGCGGCCTGGTACTCGCCCTCGGCGTTGATCACCTTCGCCCGGCGCTCGCGCTCGGCTTCCGCCTGGCGCGCGATCGCGCGCTGCATGTCCTGGGGCAGGTCCACGTTCTTGACCTCGACGGTCGTCACCTTGATGCCCCACGGCTCGGTCTGGCGGTCGATCACCTGCTGCAGCGCCTGGTTCAGCTTCTCGCGCTCGGAGAGCAGCTCGTCCAGCTCCTGCTGGCCGAGGATCGAGCGCAGCGTGGTCTGGGCGATCTGCGAAGTTGCGTAGAGGAAGTTCTCGACCTGAACCACGGCCTGCGCTGCGTCCATGACGCGGAAGTAGATCACCGCGTTCACCTTCACCGAGACGTTGTCCTTGGTGATGATGTCCTGCGGCGGCACGTCCATGGTCACGGTGCGCAGCCCCACCTTGATCGCACGATCGATGATCGGCCACAGCAGCACGAGTCCGGGCCCTCGCTCGCCCTTCAGCCGCCCGAGGCGGAACAGCACGAGCCGCTCGTACTCGCGGACGATGCGGACCGCGTTGGCGAGGATGATGATGAACAGCAGGACCACGAACGCGAGCAGCGTCGAAATCGGTCCGATCATCTGCGTGCCTCCTTGGACAGAGGGCGCACCCGGAGGGTGAGCCCGTCGACTCCCGTGATCTCGACATCGCTTCCCGCGTCGGCCGCGCCTTCATCGGCCGACGCCCTCCACAGCTCCCCGTCGATGCGGACCATCCCTAAGGGCGCGAGCCGCTCGATCACCGTCGCGCGTCGCCCGCGCAGACCTTGAGGCCCGGTACGGACCGCGAGCCGCTGCGCCCGGAGCCCCGCTCCCACCACCAGCAGGAAGAACGCGGCGGTGGCGATCGTCGCCCCGCCGATCACGGTCCACGGCAGGCGCGCGCCCTCGCCCTTGAACAGGATGATCGAGCCCAGGATCATCGAGAGAATGCCGCCCGCCGCGAGCATGCCGTGGCTCGCGACCTTGATCTCGGCGATGAAGAACACCACCGCGAGCAGGATGAGCGCGACGCCCGCGTAGTTGACCGGCAGCGTCGAGAGCGCGAAGAACGCGAGAATCAGGCAGATTCCGCCCACCACGCCGGGGAGGATCGCGCCGGGATTCTGCAACTCGAACAGCAGACCGTAGAAGCCGAGCATCAGCAGGATGTAGGCCACGCTGGGCTCGGCCAGGATCGCGAGCAGCCGCTGGCGGAAGCCCGGCTCGATGCGGTCCACCGGCAGCCCGGCCACGCGCAGCACGCGCCGCGTCTCCGCGCGCCGCCAGGTGCGGCCGTCGGCCTTGGCGAGCAGCTCGGGGAGCGTGCCCGCGATGAAATCCACCACGCCCAGATCCACCGCCTCGGTCTCGCTCGCCGCGACCGCCGAGCGCACTGCCTTCTCGGCCCACGCGATGCTGCGCCCGCGCTGCGCGGCCACGGTGCGCGCGAACGCAGCGGCGTCGTTGGTCGCCTTGCGCGCCAGCGTGGAGTCCATCGGGCCCTGCAGGTTGATCGGCGTGGCCGCGCCGATGTTGGTGCCGGGCGACATCGCCGCCACGTCGCCGGCCATGGTCACGAACACGCCGGCCGAAGCCGCGCGCGCGCCGCCCGGCGTCACCCAGGTCAGGATCGGGACCTTCGATGCGAGCATGCGCTTCACCATGTCACGCATGCTGCTCTCGAGCCCGCCCGGCGTGTCGATCTCGATCACCAGCGCCCGGTAGCCCTGGCGCTCCGCGCGGTCCACCGTGGAGATCAGCGCCTCGGCCGTCACCGGCGAGACCGGCCCCTCGAGACGCATGACCAGCACGCGGCCCGCGCCCTTGCCGTTGGGAACCGCATCCTCGGGCTCATCTGCCGGCTCGGGCTCGGGCGCGGGCTTCGCAGGGGCGGGTTTCGCGGCGGCGCGCTTGGGGGAAGCGGAGCGCCGCGCGGCGGCCAGCGAGCCACCGTCCTCGACCGAGCGGGGCGGGCGCGCGGCCGCTGCGGCCTCGACGATCACGCCGGCCGCGATCATCGAGAGCGCACAGAGCGCGAGCGCGACCGGCAGCGAGCGCCGCGCGATCGCCATCACCCGGAAGCCTTGGACCCTCATGACTTTCCTCCGCGGACTGCGGTGCGCCGCGCGCCGCGCCGGCGCGCGAGCGCCGCGCGCCACGCCTCGAGGTACTTGAGCCCGCTTCCGGTGTTGAAGATCACGACGCGCGCCTCGCGTGCGACCGCCCCGCTCGCACGCATGCCGCGCAGCGCCGCGAGCGTCGCACCCCCTTCGGGGCAGGCGAAGCAGCCGGCCTCCCGCGCCAGGTCCGCCATCCCTCGGAGCATCTCGTCCTCCCCGACCGCCACCGCCGTGCCGCCGCTCTCGCGGATGGACCTCAGGATCAGACGGTCCGCGAACGGCGACGGAACGCGCAGCCCGCTCGCCACGGTGGCGGCGTCCACCCACGGCGCGATGTCGGAGGCGCCGCGCTCGAATGCGCGCACCACCGGAGCGCAGCCTTCGGATTGCACCGCGATCAGCTTTGGCATCGGGCCTTCGATCCACCCGAGCCGCTTCATCTCTCCGAACGCGCGCGCCATGCCGACCAGTCCCGTACCGCCGCCGGTAGGATAGAAGATGGCATCCGGCAAGCGCCACCCGCCCTGCTCCGCGATCTCGTAGCCGAGCGTTTTCTTGCCTTCCAGGCGGAACGGCTCCTTGAACGTCGCCACGTTCCACCACTCGGGCGCGGGGGCCCAAGATGCCAGCGCCTTGCCGGCGTCGGCGATGGTGCCGGGCACGAGCTTCACCTCGGCGCCGAGCGCGCGCGCCTCGGTCACGAAGGCGCGCGGCGTGTCGTTCGGTACGACGATGCGGCAGCGAATCCCGGCGGCGGCGGCGTAGGCTGCGGCCGCGCTCCCGGCGTTGCCCGCGGAGGGCAGCGCGATCGCATCGATGCCCCACGCGCGCGCCGCACTCACCGCCAGTGCCAGGCCCCGGGCCTTGAAGGAGTGCGTGGGATTCGGCGCCTCCTCCTTGAGCCAGACCTCCGCCACCCCGGTCTCGCGGGCGATGCGCGGCAGCGGGAGCAGCGGCGTTCCGCCCTCGCCCAGGCGCACCTCGTGGCCGGGCGCGAACGGGAGCACCGGCCGGTAGCGCCACAGGTCGGATCCGTGGCGGGCGAGCGCTTCGCGCGGCGTTTCGCGCGCGATCGCATCGAGGTCGTAGCGGGCGACCAGCGGGCGACCGCACTTGGCACAGGTCGAGCGCCGCGCCGTGAGGTCGTAGGCGGCGCCGCACTCGGAGCACTCGAGCGCGAGCAGCAGCGGGTTGAACGAGGGGTGCGCGCTCATCTGCGCCCGGGGCTCCCGAAGCGCTTCGGGCGGGGGCGGGATACCGGAGGCGCGCTCATCGCCGGGCCGTCTCGCCCTCGAGCTCCGCGCGCAGCTTGCGGAACGATTCCCAGCGCAGCGCCGAGATCTCACCGGCCTCCGCGGCCGCGCGGAGCGCGCAGCCCGGCTCGGTGTCGTGGCGGCAGTCGCCGAACCGGCACCCGCCGACGTGCCCCCGCAGCTCGGGATAGGCCTGGGCCAGATCGCGGGCTTCGATCCCCCACAGCCCGAAGGAACGCACGCCCGGCGTGTCGATCAGATCGAGGCCGGGCTCGGGCGTGATCAGCCAGGCGGCGGACGTGGTGTGCCGCCCCTTGCCGGTCACGGCATTCACGCGGCCGGCGATCAGCTCGAGGCCGGGCGCGAGCGCGTTCAACAGCGTGCTCTTCCCCACGCCCGAGTGGCCCGTGAACAGGGTGCGCAGGCCCTGGCACGCGAGCTTCAGCGCCTCCACGCCCTCCCCGGTGCGCGCACACACGCGGTGCGCGGCGTAGCCGGCCCGCCCGTAGTCGTCGAGGAGCGCCTGCACATCGGCGTCCGTCGCCAGGTCGCACTTGTTGAGCGCGAGCCGCGCCGGGATGCCCGCATGCTCTGCCTGGCACAGGATGCGGTCCACGAGGCCCGCGCGGAACGGCGGATCGACGATCGCCGCGACCACCACCACCTGGTCGAGGTTGGCCGCCACCACCTGCTCCTCGCCGCGCTCGCCGGCGCCGCGCCGGCTGAAGGTGTTGCGCCGCGGCTCGACCTCGGTCACCACCGCCCGGCCGCCCTCCTCGACGTAGTGCGCGACGTCGCCCACCACCAGGGTGTTGCCGAGCGACCGCCCCCGGCCCATGAGCTTGCCTTGCACCGTGGCATCGACCGGCGCGCCCGCGGCGGAGTGGAGCACGCATGCGCGAAAATCCACCCGCGCCACGACCGCGCGGTGCACGCTGGGGGATGGCGGCGGCATCTGCTGCGTCAGGTCGAGCTCCCCCCGCGGTCCACGGGCAGCGTGATACGGAACGTGGTCCCCTCTCCCGGCGGGGAGTCCGCGACGATGCGCCCGCCGTGGTTGGTGATGATGCGATACGAGGTCGATAGGCCGAAGCCGTGCCCGCCGCGCTTGGTGGTGAAGCTCGGCTCGAAGATGCGGGCGCGATTCTCAGGAAGGATCCCGGGACCGGTGTCGGTGACGTCGATCCGCACCACGCGCCCGCCTTCTTCGAACGCGCCGGTCACCAGGATCCGCTTGCGCGGGCTGCCGGCCTCCTTCATCGCGTCGGCGGCGTTCAGAAACAGGTTGAGGAACACCTGGTGGAGCTGGCCGGGATCGGCCATCAGCTCGGGCAGGGGCTGGCCCAGCTTCAGATCCCACTCGACGCCGTCGAAGCGCGCCTGGTTGCGCACGAACTCGACGGAGCGCTCGAGCAGCGAGTTCAGGTTCACCTTCTCGATCGAGAGCTCGGCGCGCGAGAACTCCACCAGCCCGCTCGCCAGCGCCTCCATGTGGCCGGCCTGCTCGAGCACGATCTCGGCGTGACGCGGCACGTTGTCGAACACCTTGCGCCCGGCGTCGCGCACCAGCATCTGGGCGCGGGCGCTGATGATCGAGAGCAGGTTACGCAGCTCGTGCGCGATCTCGGCCGCCATCTCGCCCTTGGCCGCCATGCGCTCGCGGTGGATCAGCTGGCGCTGGGCGTTGCGGATCTCGGTCTGGCGCCGGGTGGATTCCAGGATCATGCGCAGCGGCGCGTAGAACAGGATCAGGCCGATGTAGCCCACGCCCTTGTACGAGATCACCATGAGCGGGCTCAGGAAGAAGGAGGCCGCGTCGTCCAGCAGGCGCTCGGCGTAGAAGTAATCCTCGCGCAGCACCTTCGGGTACGAGCGATCGGTGGACCACGCGACCGCGACCGCCACCAGCGCCCGGTTCACGATCAGATAGCATCCGAACAGCCCGAGCATCGGCAGCGACAGCCGGAGCGCGTCGAGCGCGCCGGGCGGCACCGCCGATTCGAGCCCGGCGCGCGGGCCGCCCAGCAGGGTGAACACCGTGCCCGCCACGCACAGGGTGATCGCGATCTGCGCGGCGTTGAACGCTGCGCGGATCCAGGGCTTGCGCTGCACGACCAGCTCCGCGAGCAGGCTGCTCACCGCCGTGATCCACATCGCCGGCTCCCGCCCCCACAGGATCGCGGTCGCGAGGTTGGCGACCGACGCCATGGAGAGCGTGCCGGCGCCCGAGAGCGTGTTGAGCCACAGCGTCTCGCTGAACACGCACACCCCCACCCATGCGAGGTAGTGCGGCCAGCGGGTCGCGAAGTCGTGCGGGACCGAGAAGCCGAGCAGCGCGAGCGCCGTGAGGATCACGAGCGCGACGTAGACGCGCAGGCGCAGACTCATCCTGGCGCTCCCGGCCACGCCACGCCGGGGCGGAGGGCCGCGCAGCGGGTGGAACGCATCACGCGCTCCCCGGTGCGGGCGCGACGCCGAGCCCGGGCCGGCGCGTGAGCGTGATCGCGCCCCGCTCGCCGGGCGCGCCCTCGAACGGATCGTGGCGCAGGAGCCAGTGGCCATCGAGGTCGAGGTAGTCGGCGAGCGGCGCGACCTGGGCGGCGGCGGAGAGCGCCAGGCTCGACTCCACCATCGAGCCCAGCATCACCTTGAGGCCGAGCGCGCGCGCGGCGTGGATCATGCGCAGCATCTCGCGCAGGCCCCCGGTCTTCATGATCTTGAGGTTCACACCGTCCACGCGCCCCACGAGGTTCGCGAGATCGCCGAGATGGTGGCAGCTCTCGTCCGCGAACACCGGGATGCCGCTGCGCTCGCGCACCCAGCGCAGGCCGTCCAGGTCTTCGCGCGCGACCGGCTGCTCGACCAGCTCGATCCCGAGCGGCTCGATCTCGCGCAGCACGCGCACCGCATCGGACGGGCTCCACGCGGTGTTCGCGTCCACCTGGAGCATGCCCGGGTAACGTTTCCGGATGCGCCGCAGGTTCTCGACGTCGCCGGGCGCGCCGAGCTTGACCTTGAGGCGCGGGAAATCGATCACGGTCTCGAGCTTCTTCTCCATCTCCTCGGGCGAAGCGAGCCCCAGCGTCACGCACGAGACCGGCGTGATCGCGGGATCGAGCCCGAGCAGCTTCCATACCGGCAGGCCGAGGCGCTTGCCGATCCAATCGTGGAGCGCCATCTCGATCGCGGCGTGGGCCGCGTCGTGGCCGCGCAGCACGTTCCACAGCCGGCCCTCGATCGCCTCGAGCGCGAGCGGATCGTCGCCGAGGTGCGGCGCCCAGGTGTCGAGCGCCACCTCGACCAGACGCTCATTCTCGCCGTAGTAGTGGGACGGCGACGCCTCGCCCAGCCCGGTGATCCCGTCGTGCTCGATCTTGACCAGCGTGTTCGCGTGGGCCCTCGAGGACCCGACCGAGATGCGAAACTCGAAGGCCGTGTGCAGCGCCAACGGCTCATGCGTGAGGCGCATGCGTCCTCCTCGTGAGCGAAAGGATTGCATCCGCCAGCGGTCCCGCGCCGAAGCGCACCGGATCCACCGCCGGGAGCGCGAGCTCGCGTGCCGCAGCTTCGCAAGCGGCGTGCGCCGCGCGCTCATCGAGCTCGAGCGTGTTGAGCGCAACGCCCGCCACCCGCGCCGGCTGCACCCATGCCGCGGCGCTCTCGTATGCGCGCGCGAGCTCGGCCAGCGGCGGAATCGGAATCGCGTGCGGCGCGCCGTCGGCGCTGCGGATGTGACTGCGACCGGCGTGGTGGCAGAGGATCAGCGCGCGCGGACAGGCCCCGGCCATCAGCGCGAGCGTGACTCCCGAGTAGCCGGGGTGGTGGAGCGCGCCCTGGCCCTCGACCACCACCACGTCCGCCTCGCGTCCGGCTTCGAGCACCAGATCCTCGATCGCGCCGGCCGCGAAGTCCGACACCACAGCGTCCACCGCCACCCCGCCCTCTGCGATCAGGATGCCGGTCTGCCCGGTGGCCACGAACGCCGCGCGCGCGCCGCGCCGCTTCAGCTCGCGTGTCAGCTCGAGAGCGGCCGTCATCTTGCCCACGTTGCAGTCGCTCCCCACCGTGAGCACGACGAGCGCATCGAGCGCCGCAGCGCGCGCCGCCGCGACGGTGCGCCGCGCCGGCGGGCGCCGGAGATCGAGGATGCGGGCGCCGGTGCGCGCCGCGAGTGCTGCCAGCTCGGGATCGTCGGCGAGGAACACGTGGAGCCCGGAGAGCACGTCCCAGCCGCGTTCCAGCGCATCGAGCACCGTGGCGCGCCACGGCTCGGGCAGCCCGCCGCCCTGGGGCGCGATGCCGATCGCGAGCGAATCCGCGCCGTGGGCTGCAGCGGCCGCGACGTCGGCCACCACCGGGATCGCCCCACCCACGCCGGCGCACTCGCCGGCGGTGCGCCCGGAGCGCGTCGAGTCGATCACCGCCGCCACCTGCTCCGGCCGGTAGCGCAGCACTCCGACCGCGGTCTTGGCCTCGAACGGCGTGAAGCGGGCTTCGGCGAGGAGCGCGAGGCGACGGCGTTTTCCGGGCATGGGGGCGGCGGAGCTCTTATCGCAGCGAGTCGTATACGTTGACGTAGCGGGCCACCATGTCGTCCACGTTGAAGCGCTCGCGCGCCACGCGGCGGGCGCGTCGACCCATGCTCCGCCGCAGCGATTCGTTCCCGAGCAGCCGCAGCACCGAAGTCACGAAGCCGTCCACGTGGCCCGAATCGTGGAGGTATCCGGTCGCCCCGTGATCGATCACCTCGGGCAAGCCTCCGGCGTTGGAGGCCACCACCGGAACCTCCGCGCTCATGGCTTCGAGTGCCACCAGCCCGAAGCTCTCCGAGGAGCTCGGCAGGAGAAAGACATCGGCAAGCGGGAGGATTTCCTCCATGCAATCCTGATTGCCAAGGAAAAGAACGTCGCGCTCGGCGCCCAGCTCGCGCACCCGGTGCTCCGCGCCGGCCTTTTCCGGGCCGTCCCCCACCATCACCAGCTTCACCTGGACCCGCTTGCGGACCTCGGCGAACACTTGAATCACGGTCGGTATGTTCTTGACCGGCCGGAAGTTGGACGCGTGCATCAGGACCCGCGCGTGGGGCGGGGCGAGGCGCAGCCCGGAGCGCTTGCGCGGGGCGAACACGTCGGGGTCGACGAAGTTGTAGATCACGTCGATCGGCTTGGTGATGCCGAAGCTCTCTTCGGTGCGGTCCTTGAGAAAGCGGCTCACCGCCGTCACGCGGTCGCTCGACTGGATGCTGAACTGGGTGACGCGGAAATACGAAGGCTCGATCCCCACCACCGTGATGTCGGTGCCGTGGAGCGTCGTGACAACGCCGAGCTGGCGCGGCAGCAGGAGCTGGCGCGCGAGGTAGGCGCTGGCCGCGAACGGCAGCGCGTAGTGCACGTGCAGGACCTCGAGGCCGTAGTTCTCCACCACCTCGACCATCTTGGTAGAGAGCGCGAGGTTGTAGGGCGCCTGGTCGAAGACCGGGTAAGCCGCCGGTGCGACCTCGTGGAAGAAAACGTTCGACTCGAACTTGCGCAGCCGGAACGGCAAGCGGCTGGCGATGAAGTGCACCTCGAACCCGCGGCGCGCGAGCGCCAGCCCGAGCTCGGTGGCCACCACTCCGCTGCCGCCGAAGTGGGAGTAGCAGGTGATGCCGATGCGCCGGGTGCGCTTCAGCTTGGTGCCGCTGCCCGAAGCGCCCCGCACCTCGCGGGGCGCGCGCGCTGCGCCCTTCGCCGCCCGCGCTGTGGCCGCATCGCCCGGGCGCTCGTGCTTGCCGGTGAGCCGGCGGATCGCGCGCGCCACCCGGCCGCCGCCGCCACGGGCCTTTCCGCCGCGCGCCTTTCCCGCCCGCTTGGCCGTCACGACGCCGCCCCCCGCGCATCCAGCAGCGCGCGCGCGTCGTGGATCGCGACCGGCCCGCGCGCGCGGTAGCCCTCGCCGTAGCGCGTTCCGATCAGCGCGCCGAAGCTCCGGGCGCGCGCTTCCACTTCGGCGAGGAAATCGGGGTGCGTGAGATAAGTGGCGGCCCCCGCTTTGCCCTCCCGCGCCTCCAAGTCGGGCGACCCGAGCTGGCTCTTGTGCGCCGCCACCGCCGCCACGCGCCGCTCCCACACCCCGCTCACGTCCACCACCAGCTGCGGCGAACGGTCGGTGCGATAGAGCGCGAACAGCAATCGTGCCGGGCGATGCCGCTCGCCCGGGGCGTCGAAGCGCTTGAGCCCCGAGACGTAGCAGGCGCGCGCCACGAGGTGCGCGCCCTCGACATGGTCGGGGTGGGCGTCGTCATGGTGCGGCGCGACCACGAGCTGCGGGCGATGGGCGCGGATCGCGCCCACCACCACGCGGAGCTGAACGTGATCCGAGCGGTCGATGCCGAGATCGGGCAGCCCGAGGTTGATCCGCTCGGCGACGCCCAAAGCCTTCGCCGCCTCCGCGGCCTCGAGCGCGCGCTCTTCGGGCGTGCCGCGACTCGCGGCCTCCCCGCGCGTCAGGTCCACGATCCCGACCGCATGCCCGTGCGCCGCGAGCCGCGCGGCGAGGCCGCCGCTGGTGAGCTCGACGTCGTCGGGATGGGCGCCGAAGAACAGCGCGTCGAGCGCCATCACAGCTCCGCCACCACGTGCTCGAGCACGCCGCGCGCGAGGCGCTCCGCGTGATCGGCCGCGAGATCTGCGACCTCGTCGGCGACCGCTCGACCCCGGTACGCCACGAGCTCGAGCGAGGCCAGCCGGCGCTCCTGCAGGCGGTCTCCGGGCAGCAGGTAGTAACGCAGCCGGAGCCACTCGGGATTACGGCGCTCGATCTGGTGACGGACCTTGCCCACGATCCCCTCGTAGAGGCGCGCGAACTGGTAGTCCACCTTGGCGCGCGCCGATTCCACGAGCTGCGGGAGGCTCGCGTCCACCTTGCGGCTCGCACTCGCGATGCTCTCGAGCCCGGCGAGCGCGCCGTGGTGCGCGCGCTCGATCGCATCGCGCACATCGGCGGGCACCTGCCGGTCGGCGTGGAGCTTGAGCACCTGATCGGCGGAGGTGACGAGCTCCCACGGATCCGCGCCGGTGGCCTCGAGCATCGCCACCGCAGCGGGCGGCAGCCAGGTCGCGCCCAGCCGCGGCACCGGGCAGGCGGCGCGCACCTCGAGCCCCGCGAATACCTCGGTGAGCTGTGCGAGGTACGCGAGCTCGGCGGATCCGCATGCCATCGCCACGGTGGGCAGCACGCCGTCCTGCACCGCGGGGCGCAGCGCGACATT
>Ga0075424_100004645_pt1 | contig 13006 bp, 13 predicted proteins | sample SoiMethybrSBSTD3_FD_75301 | JGI IMG/M metagenome (GOLD analysis project Ga0075424, IMG submission 75301) | Bulk soil microbial communities from a Populus tree surrounding site in Tennessee, USA - Soil MetaG P. TD hybrid SBSTD3 | ecosystem: Environmental > Terrestrial > Soil > Tree plantation... | reverse complement strand
ACCCTCGCCGAGGCGCTCAGAGGCCACGGCGTCGACCCGAAGCGGATCGTGATCGAGCTGACCGAGTCCGGCGTCATCCAGGGCAGCGACGGCGCCCTCGTCACGATGCAGCGGTTGCGCGATCTCGGGGTCGGGCTGACGATCGACGACTTCGGCACCGGCTACTCGTCGCTGAGTCGTCTCGCCGAGTTCCCGATCGAGTCGCTGAAGATCCCCAAGCCGTTCGTCGACAAGCTGGTGGGCGAGGATGCGGACGAGGCATTCGTCGACGCGATCCTGCGGCTCGGCGACTCGCTCGGCCTGGCGGCCGTAGCCGAGGGGATCGAGCACCTCGCCCAGGCGGAGCGCCTGCGGCAGATGGGCTGCCGCTTCGGGCAGGGCTATCTCTTCGGTCGGCCGGCGCCGGCCGAGGAGGTGGAACGGCTTCTGTATCAAGAGTCGCAAGCCGGTCCGCGTCTCTCGCTCGTCCCGGCCTCCCGCACCGCCTAGGACGCCCCGTTTCCACAGATCCCCCGAAAGGGGGAGGCCGGGCAGGACCAAGGCGCGAGATGATCGGCACGACTCCCGCTCGGGGCTGACGGCAACAACTCTGCGGCGGAGTATTGAAGCGGCGGGCTTGCCCGCCGCTTCGGCCTTTCAGGGGGCGCTCAACCGCCTTTGCCGACCCTGAGGATCGGGGCGTTCAGGACGATGTGGGCATCCTCCTCGGTGAGCTTGCCCTTCTTCTCGAGCGAGTCGATCTGGTCGTCCTGGCCGATGAGGACCGGCTTGACGCCCTTCTTCCAGGTGAGCCAGACCTCTTTCCAGAGGGGGTTGTAATCCGCTTCGCCCGGCTGCGACCCGAAGACGGTCAACTGGCCCTTAGCGGCCCGGCCGCGCACGAAGTACTGCTCCGGCAGACCCTTGACTCCCTTCAGTTCGGCGGAGTAGTTGATGTGCATCGCCTTCGCCTGGGACTTCGAGGAGACGTCGGTGATGAGATACGTGTCGATGTGATGGTCGTAGAAGCCCTTGTAGACGGGCTGGGCCTTCATTGTCGGGGTCCCGATGTGCGGCAACCCGCCCGTAGACGCGGCGGCAACGGCCGCGGTCGCACCAAGAAGCACGAGCCGAAGACAGCGATTCTGCGCAACTGCTCCTCCTTGTCTAGAGTGACTGGAGTGGCTACGTCGCGTACGCGCCTACGGATTGCCGGCTCCGCCGCCCTCGTGGCCGCGGTCGCCGGGCTGGCTGTCGGCTGCGGCGGCTCGGGGCCGAAGTCGGGCGTCGCAGGCGCACGTCACGTGCTCGGGTCCGCGACGGTCAAGACGCGGAAGATCAACAAGCTCGGCGTCGTCCTCGTCAACAGCCGCGGTTTCACGCTCTACATGTTCAAGCCCGACCGCCAGAGGAGGGTGACCTGCAAGGGCTCCTGCGCAGTGGCCTGGCCGCCGCTGAAGGTCAAGAGGGGCCAGAGGCCCACGGCCGGCGGCGCGGCGAAGCAGCGCCTACTCGGCTCCGACAGGAACCCGAGCGGCGGGCGCGTCGTCACCTACAACCGCTGGCCGCTCTACAGGTACATCGCGGACTCGAAGCCCGGTCAGGCAAGAGGGCAGGCGACCGACCTCAACGGCGGTCTCTGGTACGTCCTCTCGCCCGCGGGCAAGATCATCAAGACGAGGCCGTAGCTAGCTTCTGACGATCGCGGTCGCCGTGGAGCTGGCGCTCCCGGTGCCGGAGCCCGTGTGCGCGGTGACGACGACGCGCAACCGGAGGCCCAGCTCGCTCCGCCCGACTGCCAGCGTCCGCCTGGTCGCGCCGGGCAGTGGCCGGCAGCCGTTCCCATGCCGGTTGCAGCCCAGCCACCGGAACGTGTAGCCCGACGGCTTCTGGTACCAGATACCTGTCGTTGCCTTCAGCCGGTGGCCGAGGCGCGCGATTCCGGTGATCCGGGGCGTCGTCTTCGCGCTCGGGACGATCCGGAACCTGGTTTTGGTCTGAACCTGCTTGAGGGCGGAGGTGATGGCGACGGGCCCGCTCTTCGCCTTCGGGGGAACGGTGGCCACGAGCTTGCTGTCGCTGGCGATCTTGAAGCGGCCCTTGACGCCGCCGAAGCTAACACTCTTCGCCGCGGCGAGACCCTTGCCGTGGAGCGTCACGTGTGCGCCGACCGCCGCTCTGGTGGGCGCCACTCTGAACAGGCTCAGCGCCTCGACGAAGTGGTACACGTGGACGTCCCATTGGGAGAAGCGGTCACTGAAGGATCCGCCCGAAGCTTTGATCGTGCGATCCTCGGTGTAGACGTCGGCCCTATGCGCCCAGCGCGGGAGGCCCTTGAACGTCACCGTCCTCGTGCCGACGCCGTTGCGGGCCGCGATCAGCCACAGGTCGTCGACGGAGGTCCCCTGCCGCACCAGCGTCTCGGTGCCCGTGCCCGCCGTGGTGACTTGGGGAGCCTTCGCGGCATTCACGAGCGCGGGCGCGAGCGGGCTGGAGGCCGAGAGCTGCCGTACGACGGGTTCGAGGACGGTCTGCCAGAAGCTCCAGTTCCAGCCGTACGTCGCATCGCCGGCGCTGAAGCAGCCCGAGTTGTTGCCGCCGAAGAAGTTGAGCGCCTTGGCCCCGTTCAAGATCGCGTCGTAGGCCATGTACCGCTCTTGCTGGTAGGTGGGGACGACATAGTTGCCGGTCGTCTTGTCGACGCTCCCGCTGGCGCAGATCTGGATGGTCGTCCAGACCGGTGACGAGGGCGAGATGGAGGTGAGCGTGGCCGTCCACCTGCCGACGGCCCCAAGGTCCGGGTCCGGATGGGCGAGGGACACCGGGTAGATGTCGACGCCGTGAATGTCGGTGACGCTGGAGTACGGGGCGAGGTCGGCGACCGTCCCGCGGGGAGCCTCGATCGTGACCCACAGCCGGCTCGGGTCGAGCGGTGACTCGCCAGCGCACCAGGAGGGACTGCCACGAGAGGTGACGCGGCAGTAGGCGAATTGGAGGGCGGTCGGGGCGATGCCGGCCCACCACGGTTCGTCACTGCCTTTCCAGAAGGCGATGGCGCTGCTGCTCGGGTCGCTTGTGAGCGCGTCGACCGCCGCCTCGAGCCCCTGGTCGTCCGACGAGCCGGGGGTCGCAACCGAGTAACCGCCGAGGTTCGGCCACGTGTAGACGTGGAGCGCCGCCGCCGCGCGGTTCCACTCGATGCCCGACTGGATGGCGGCGGTCGTCCAGGGCCCGCCTGCTCCGGTCCGATACACGTTCACACCGGCCGCTGCCGTCTCGGCGAGGCCGTTCGTGCCCCAGGGCGTCGACCCGTTCAGGGGCGGTCCGGGCGATAGCACGAGCGGGAAGGTCGGCTCCCCGTTGAACAGGATGGTCCGTGAGCGGTTGAACGACGTCTCGGCGGCCCGTGCGGCGCCCGCGAGAGAAGCCACCAAGGCGCTCATCGCCAGTACAGCCACGAGTGTTTTTCCGATGCGTCTTCCCACCGACGACAGTTTCTCTCCGCCCAAAGCCTCTCCTGGAGGGTATCCGGGCATCGGCGAGGTCGCCCGGGACCTTTACTAGATGCTTACCGCGATCTGTACCGCGACGAACACGGCGTAGAGGGCGATCAGGAGTGCGCCGGCGCCTCGGCCTGCACCATCTCGCTTCCCGAACAGCACGAGCGCGGCCGCAGTCATCACGAGGAGCCACGCAAGGCCGAAGATGTCGACGCCGGAGAAGGCAGTGAGGCTCCCGAGCGCCACCGGGATCGCGATACCGGCGACGACGTTGATCGAGTTCGAGTTCAGCGTCTCGCTCATCAGGGCCGAGCCTCGGCGCTGCAGGCCGAAGCGCACGCCCGTCCACGCGTTCGGGAGCGCGGTGAGGATCGCAAGGCCGATGACGCCGACGAGCGCCTGCGGCAGTGACCACCGGTCGGTGAGCTCGGTCGCGGACCGCACGGCGCCGATGCTCCCCGCGACGATCAGGCAGAGGGCGGCGAGCAGGACGCCGACGAGCTGCGCTGCCTCGCGCCCGGAGTCGAGTGGCTGCACACGGCGGTGGGGTTCGCCGAAGCTCCGCTCGACGAAGCGCGACTCCTCGCGCCGGAGCCGCAGCCGTCCGACGATCCCCGGCCCCGCGGCGAGGAGCACGACGTACGGCACCGCTACGACGGCGACGAGCACCATTCCGGTCGTGCTGCCGAGCGCGCCGGCCGCTACCGCGACGGCCACCCCGATCATCCAGAGACCGACGAAAGCCTCGAGCTCGAGCGTCTCGTGGCGCGCGCGGATCCGCGCGGTGACGACGGCGCTCAGACCCAGCATCGCCGCAAGGTTGAAGACGCTCGCCCCGACGACGACGCCCACTGCAATCTCGTGCCGGCTCGCGACAAGCGCGGTGACTGCGGATGCGAGCTCGGGCGCGTCGGCTGCGAGTGCAGTGAGGAGGCCGAGCACGGCTTCGGGCAGGCCGAGCCGCAGGCCGATGTGGTCGAGCCGCCGCGCGAATACTGCGGAGGCGGCGAGCATCACGCCGATCGAGACGAGGAAGACGGGGATGGCGGCTACGGGCGTCATGAGTTGACGCCGACCAGCCTTCCCGGCACACCGCGGAGAACGCTAGCGCAGGAGGCGCCTAGGGAGCCGGGTCGGACGGCGGTTCGTCCGCCTCGAGGGCGTCCTCTCGCGCCTTGGCGTCCTCGACACGCGCGAGGCCGGATAGCCCGCCCTCTGCGTATTCGGCGCGCAGCGTCGCCGGGTCTTCCCCGTAGGCCGGGGGCGACGAGAACAGGCGCCTGAACCAGTCGGTGAGGCCCATCGCCGGGGAGCATAAGCGATGATCGGAACGTGATTGTCTCGCTGCACGTGGCGACCGGTGCCGCGCTGGGAGCCGCCGTCCGGTCGCGCTCGCTTGCGCTGCTGCTCGGCCCGGCGCTGCACCTCGCGGGTGACCGGGTGCCGCACGAGGACATCCCCGACCGGAGCTTCGAGATCGGAAGCGGTCTCGTCGCGCTCGTGCTGCTCGCGGCGCGCCGCGGCCCGCTCGATCCCGCCGTGGTCGGCGGCGCAGCCGCGTCGATGCCCGATCTCGAGCACATCGTGCCGTGGCTCCGCGTGCGCGGCGAGAAGGTCTTCCACCGCGGCGGCGGTCGCCACGGCGTCGGGATCTCGGCCGAGAGGCAGCTCCTGCTCGCGGGGACGGTCGTCGGCTTGCTGCTCGCACGACGCCGGTAGCCTCGCCCCGGTGAAGGTTGGGATCATCGTCCCGTACTCGTGGTCGTTCGGCGGCGGCGTCGTCGACCACGCCGACGCGCAGCGCCGCGCGCTCGCGACGGTCGGGGTCGAGACTCGCCTGCTGATCGGCAACGACCCGCCCGGCTCTTTCAGCCGCATCCTTCACCCGCGGCAGGGACGGCCGGGCCCGCCGCCGCCCGGTGTGATCCCGCTCGGCCGCTCGGTGGTCGTGCCCGGCAACGGCGCGCTTTCGAACCTTGTGCTGAGTCCCCACGCGGTGCCGCAGATGCGCCGTGCGCTCGCCCGCGAGCGCTTCGACCTCATCCACGTGCACGAGCCGCTTGCGCCGATGCTCAGCCCGGCCGCGCTCGCGCTCTGGGATGGGCCGGCGGTCGCGACGTTCCACGCGGCCGGGAGTTCGTCCTGGCGCCGGTTCGCCGAACCGCTGTGGGGCTTCCTGCTCGACAGGATCGACCTGCGCGTCGCCGTCTCGGAGCAGGCGCGCGTCGCCGCCGCCATCTTCGCGCCGGGTCACTACGAGGTGATCCCGAACGGGGTCGAGATCCCCGAGGGGATCGACCCGGGCGACCGGACCGGCCGCATCGTCTTCGCGGGCCGCCACGACCCGCGCAAGGGATTGCCGGTGCTGCTCCGGGCGTGGCCGCACCTTCGCGACAGCGGGATCCGCCTCCGGGTGCTCGGCGCCGACCCCCTCGCCGTGCGGCTGCTGCTAGCCCGGCTCCGCTTGCCGGAGGAGGGAATCGACATCCTGGGCTTCGTCGAGGACGAGACGCTGACGGAGGAGCTCGCCGCGGCGAAGCTGCTCGTCGCGCCGTCGCTCGGCAACGAGAGCTTCGGCATGACGATCACGCGCGCCTTCGCGTGCGCCACGCCGGTCGTCGCCTCGGATATCCCGGGCTATCGCGAGGTCGTCACCGAGGAGACCGGCGCCCTCGTCCCGCCCGGCGACGCGGACGCTCTCGCCGAGACGATCGCGGCGCTGCTCGCCGACGAGCCCGCGCGAATCGAGCGAGGCCGCGCTGCGCGCGAGCGCGCGATCAGCGAGTACGCGTGGCCGCTCTGCGCCCGGCGGCTCGCCGATTGCTACGACCGCGTACTAGAGCGATAGGCGCGAGGCGGCACCGCCCGCAAGGCGGAGCATCTTCGGCCCGACGAGCCGTACGAGCCGGTTCGGCGTCTCGACGATCGGCTCGCCGTCCTCGCCGCTGAGCTCCTCGATCGAGGCGTCGACACGCCGCTTCACCTCGAGCACGCCCTCGCGGAGCCCCAGCTCGTCGAGGCGCACCGCGAGCCGCTTCATGTTCATGACGTAGTAGTAGAGCGAGTCGACGTCGGGCCCGTACGACTCGGCGAGGTGCGCGTCGATCAACCCGCGCGACGCCTTGGCGCGCCGCACCATCCGGTCGGCGAGATCCATGTAGTACGCGCTGATGGCGAGCAGCCTCTCCGCGGCGCCCTCGAACTCGTCGAGGAAGCGGTGCGTCGCGAGGACGGCGATGCGGACGTGGCGGCCCTCGTCGCGGCGGACGTTCGTCTGCCCCTCCTTCATCCCCGGCAGGTCGTAGATGTCGTAGAGCGCGTTGCCCTTGGCCCGGCGAATCACGACGTCGCTGTTCGCTACGACGTCCTCGCTCAGCACGCCGTAGATGAAGATCGCGGTGTAGACGTCCTCGATGGGGCGATTCGGCCGCAGCAGGCGCTGCATCTGCACCTCGAACTGATCGAAGAGGATCTCGGCGACGAAGTTGTTGTACTTCCGGGCTACCCGGTCGGCGTCCGCGGCGTCGATGCCGAGCACCTCGGTTGCGACCCGGAGGAGGCTGCCGCGGTGCATGCGCTCGTCGTGCTCCTGGGTCATGAGCGCGGCCCGCATCGACTCGTACTCCTGCTCGCGCGGCAGCGCTGCGACGATCCGGTCCATCCAGTCGTCGACGATCGACTCCGCGCGGTAGATCGTCCCGAAGACGCGCTTCACCGCCTCCTGCTGCGAGTGCGACAGCTGCCGGAAGCTCTCGGCGTCGGTGGAGAGGTCGACGCTGTAGGCATCCCACGTATGGATGTGCGCTGCCGCGAGGATGTCCGAGAAGGTCCGCCAGCCGCCGGTGATCTGCCGGTCGGCTGCCTCGTCGTCGGCGATCAGCGCCTCGATCTCCTGCAGGAGCCGCCCGATCTTGTCGTTGGCCCCGCGGGCGGTTGCGTCGGCGGGGAGGTTGGTGATCACGTCCACGACACAACCTTACGCCGCCCCACGGCGGCTCGGCCATGGGTGGGCGCCGGCAGCTCCGCCGGCGCCCACCGCCTCATTCAGTCCTACTGGACGCAGCCGCTGGAGGCGTTGCTCCAGAGCGGCTGCACCGGGAAGGAGGTGCCGCCCATCGACTGCCTGGACGTTGCCGAGCTCCAGGCGCACTTGTCGGCGTTCTCCTCGCCGTTCCTGTCCAGCCAGCCCCCGTTCGGGAACTGGTCGGTGATCGTCTCGGCCATCTCATGCCCGGCGACGATCGTGATGCCCGCCGTGCCGCCGAGCCCGTTGAAGTTGGCCCCGCACGATGGTCCGGCGTCGGTCATGTAGGGCAGGTTCGTGTAGGCAACGTTGCCGTACTGGGACGAGGTCGAGCTGTGCCACGCGCAGTAGCTCGTCCCGAAGCCGGAGGCGTTGTTACCCGACGCGGTCGCGATCACGTACTGGACCGACGCGTTCGAGCTCGAGGTCGTGTTGCCGAAGTGCCCGGCCGCCCTGACGGCCTCCGCGGCGAGGTTCGACTGGCTCGGGCTCGACGGCGCTGCCGAGGCGCTGTCGAACCAGATGCCGGCATAGAGCCCGCTCGATGGGTTGCCGGCGTGTTGGCCCAAGGAGCCGCACGTGATCGTGCCGACGGGGACGCCCTGGCAGTACTGCGTGACGGAACCCAGCCACTGGCTGCCGCCAACGGCACCGAAGAAGCTGTTGAGGATTCCGACCTCGCCGGAGGGGTCGTTGGCCCCGTTCGCGCCCCACTGGGATCCCCAGACGACGAGGTAGACCCTGGGAGCAGTCTCGACGCCGATCCCGCCCACACCGCCGCGGTAGGCGAGGTTGTTGGTGCGGCTGGGCTTTGCCGGCGGCTTGCCCTTGAACACCCGCATCACTGACGTCTTGGTCGGGTGCAGACTCGAACGGATCGCGGCCTGACCCGCCGCTGCCGATAGGGCCGCGGCTGTGGCGATGACGGCCACGACGGCGCCGCAGAGATAGCGCCTTCTCATCAAGTTCTCCTTGTAGGACGACAAGAGGCTCGGAAGCTATTTCGTCCGGCGGTCGGACACAAGCACCCGATGCGGGTGATTGCACTCGCCGAACGTCTCATGAGCGGTGGAGGACCCGCCGCGTAGGCGGATCCTCCACGCGCGTTGCTCAGGAGTGCTTCCAGGCCACGGAGAAGGCGCCGTTGCTGATGGAGCCCGGCTGGGCCTTCACCGTCGAGCCCGATTGCATCGTGATCGGGTCGAGGTGCGGGGTGCTGCTGGTGAGCAAGGAGCCGTTCGCCTTCGCGCCGCTGAAGCTCACGGTGCCGAAGTTCGCGAGCGGGAGGACGCCGCCGCTACTCGACGGAGCCTCGGCGATCACCTCCGCCGACGCGAGCTTCGCCGACTTCAGCCTCGCGTTCGTCGTGTTCGTCCACCCCTGGGTGCTGTCCGTGATCGTCAGGGTAAACCTGCCGGATCCGTCAGTCGTGACCGATGCGGACAGGTGGTCGCCCGGGCGCACGGTGCCCCTGAGGTTGACCGGGAACTTCGGATACATCTCGTACCAGGCGTAGTACTGCGGCGTCGAGCCCGAGCAGTCGGCATCGGTGCCGGTCTGCTCGACGGTGTTCGACGTGTCGCCGTCGAGCCCGACCCAGAAGCTCGAGTAGGCGGTTCCCGAGCACTTCGCCGTGGGCTGCGTCCACGACGCCGAAACGCTGGTGAAGCGGCTGCCCGTGACGGCGTAGCCGGACCAGTTCGAGCTGGTCGAGTTGGTGATCCTGTGCATCCGACCGTGGTGCATGCTCGGGGTCGCTCCGCCGGCAGTCGCCGAGATCGCAGCTGCGATGACGAGTACCCCCATGAGAGCGCCGCAGAGATAGCGCCTTCTCATCACGCCTCCTTGTAGGACGACAACAACAGGATCGGAAAGCTAAGTGCTTGGGTGTCCCAGCACAAGTGGAAATCCCTCACCATGGGTGAGCCGCCGCGTGCCAATATGGATCCATGGCTCGTGTCGTCTGGAGCGTCCGCGAAGGCAAGGCCGATGAGTTCGATGCACCGGAGCTCGCCGCCGGCTACCGCTCCACCCATCCCGTGCATGAGCCGAAGATCGGCGAGGTCCTGGAGCTGTCCGACGGCTCGGGGCGGTGGCGTGTCGTCGACTGGATGCTGGCCGACCAAGTCGACTCGCCGGAGAACGTCCTAATCGTCGAACGGGCTGTCTGAGACTGAGACCCGGTACGGGCGCGTACTCTCGGTAGGTGGAGCAGAACGGGGGGTTGACCGGCACGGCGCTGCGCACCGTGTTCATCGCGCTGATGCTCGGCATGTTCCTCGCCGCGCTCGACCAGACGATCGTCTCGGTCGCGCTGCCGACCATCGTCGGCGACCTCGGTGGGCTTAGCCACCTGTCCTGGGTCGTGACCTCGTACTTGCTCGCCTCGACGGTCTCGACCCCGATCTACGGCAAGCTCGGCGACATGTACGGGCGCAAGCCCGTCTTTCTCGTCGCGATCCTGATCTTCCTCGCCGGCTCGATGCTCGCCGGCCTTTCGGAGTCGATGGCCGAGCTGATCGGCTTCCGCGCGCTGCAGGGGATCGGCGCCGGCGGGCTGATGGTCGGCGCGCAGGCGATCATCGCGGACATCGTCCCGCCGCGCGAGCGCGGCCGCTACATGGGCCTGATCGGCTCCGTGTTCGCGATCGCGTCGGTGGCCGGACCCCTGCTCGGCGGCTTCCTCGTCACCAACCTCTCGTGGCGCTGGGTCTTCTACGTGAACCTGCCCGTCGGCATCCTCGCGGTGCTGATCGTCAGCACGCGTCTCCATCTGCACACGCCGCACAGGCGGCACAGCATCGACTACCTCGGCGCCGCGCTGCTCAGTGGCGGCGTCGGTGCGCTGATCCTGCTCGCCACCTGGGGCGGTACCGAGTATGCGTGGGGATCGAGCGAGATCGTCGGGCTCGGCATGGTGGGAGTGGCCCTGCTCGCGATCTTCGTCTGGTGGGAGCGCCGGGCAGCCGAGCCGATCCTGCCGCTCCAGCTCTTCCGCTCACGCATCTTCAGCGTCGCGAACGCGATGGGGTTCACGATCGGGATGGCGATGTTCGGCGCGATCATCTTCATCCCGCTCTTCCTGCAGATCGTCTACGGCGTGAGCGCCAAGAGCTCGGGTCTCCGCACGATTCCGCTCATGGCTGGGCTGCTGGTCACTGCGGTCCTCTCCGGCCGCGTCATCAGCCGCATCGGCCGCTACCGGCCGTTTCCGATCGCCGGCACAGCGGTCCTCGTGGTGGGCATGTTCCTGCTCTCGCTGCTCGGCGTCGACACGCCGCCGTGGGTCGCCTCCGCGTACATGGTCGTGGTGGGGGTCGGGCTCGGCCTCGTCATGCAGGTGCTCGTGCTCGTCGTTCAGAACGACGCGCGGCCGCAGGAGATCGGCGTCGCCACCTCGTCTGCCACGTTCTTCCGCAGCATGGGGGGCGCATTCGGCGTCGCGCTCTTCGGGACGATCTTTGCCTCGCGTCTTTCAGATGAGCTGGCAACCTTGCCGCGGCGCGTGACGGCGCATCTCGGCAGCGGCGTTCAGCTCAACCCGGTCCAGATCGACCAGTTGCCGGCGAGAATCCATGACGAGGTCCTGCATGCGTTCGCCCACTCGCTCAGCGGCGTCTTCCTCTTCGGGACGGTGCTTGCCCTCGTGCCGTTCGGCCTCTCGTGGTTCCTCAAGGAGGTGCCGCTGCGGACGACGGTCGCCCGCACGGTCGAGGAAGCGCCGCCGGAGCCCTCCGGTCAGCTCGCGTGGGAGTCGCCCGAGCGCTGACGCAGTGCCGCGCGGGCGGCGTGGTAGCCGCACATCCCGTGGACGCCGCCGCCCGGCGGCGTCGAGGAAGAGCAGAGGAAGACGCCCGGCAGTGGTGTCGTGTACGGAGAGACTCGCGGGACGGGACGGGTGAAGAGCTGCGACAGGGTGGCTGCGCCGCCGTTGATGTCGCCGCCCACGTAGTTCGCGTTGTGGCGCTCCATCGCCGCCGGGCCGAGTGCCGAGCGCGCCAGGATCCGCTCGCGAAAGCCGGGCGCGAAGCGCTCGACCTGCGCCTCGATCCGTTCGGTCATGTCGATGCCCGAGCCGTTCGGGACGTGACAGTACGCCCAGGCCGTGTGCTGCCCGGCAGGGGCGCGCGTCGGGTCGAAGAGGCTCTGCTGGGCGAGGAGCACGTAGGGTCGCTCCTCGACCTCGCCGCGCCACGGCGCCGCCTCCGACGCCGCGATCTCCTCAAGCGTGGCTCCGAGGTGGACGGTTCCGGCGCGTGCGCACTCCTCGGCCCGCCAGGGGATCGGCCCGTCGAGCGCCCAGTCGAGCTTGAACACGCCGGGCCCGTAGCGGTAGCGCTCCAGCCGGCGGCGATAGCGCGTGGGGAGTCGGTCGCCGGCCAGATCGAGCAGGCCGCGTGGCGTCACGTCGAGGAACACCGGACGGGTCTCGCCGAGCTCTGCGAGCGACGCGACCCTCCGGCCCGTCTGGATCTCGCCGCCGAGCGAGCGCAGATAGGAGGCGAGGGCGTCGGAGAGGCTCTGAGAGCCGCCTCGCGGGAAGGGCCAGCCGACCGCGTGCGCGAGCAGCCCCAGCATCAGCCCGAAGGCTGCACTGGGCGAGCGGTCGAGCCGGAGCATCGAGTGGGCGGAGAGCCCTGCGAACACGCCGCGCGCCTTCGCCCCGCGGAAGGCCAGACGGGTGAGCAGGGTCGCCGGCAGCGCTGCGCCCACGCCGAAACGGGCCAGCGCGAGCGGGTGGGCGGGAAGGTGCAGCGGCGCGAGCAGGTCCTCGAGCAGCGGCTCGGCATTGCCGGCGAGCGGCTCGAATACGCGCCGCCACCGGCCGTCGTCCTCGCCGAGACCGAGCGCCGCCGCCTCCGGCGATCGCTCGAGCAGGGCCGCGGTGCCGTCGTCGAACGGGTGGGCGAGCGCTGCCGGCGACTCGATCCACTCGAGGCCGTGGTCGGTGAGCGGCAGCGTGCGGAAGAAGGGGGAGGCGACCCCGAGCGGGTGGATCGCCGAGCACACGTCGTGGACGAACCCCGGCAGTGTCAGCTCGGCCGAACGCGCGCCACCCCCCACGGTGTCGGCGGCCTCGAGGACGCGAACGGCGAGCCCCGCCTGCGCCAACGCGATCGCCGCGGCGAGCCCGTTCGGACCTGAGCCGACGACGACGGCGTCTGGCATGGCCGGAGCCTAGATTCGCGCCGACTTCCGATGTCGTCGGACAAACAAGGGCAAAAGGGGTTAGGCGATGGCGATCTCCGTTCGCATAGTGAGATCAACCCCCTTCGGGGGTCCCCACTTTCAGCGTTCTGGGGGATAATCCGATCGTCGGACGATGATGTGGAAACGGCGATCTACGGACGGGATTCAGCAGCTTCCGGAGGAGCGGAAGGCTCTCGCCGAGCGCTACACCATCGACGCGAAAGAGGCGCAAATGCGCGAGCAACTCGCCGCCGCAGCCGCCGCGCGGGAGGCCGAGGAGGCACGTCGCGCCGCCCAGGCGGAGCTCGAGCGA
>Ga0075424_100004641_pt1 | contig 13017 bp, 10 predicted proteins | sample SoiMethybrSBSTD3_FD_75301 | JGI IMG/M metagenome (GOLD analysis project Ga0075424, IMG submission 75301) | Bulk soil microbial communities from a Populus tree surrounding site in Tennessee, USA - Soil MetaG P. TD hybrid SBSTD3 | ecosystem: Environmental > Terrestrial > Soil > Tree plantation... | reverse complement strand
GGGCGCGTCCGTAGTGTCCACGGGCGCGTCCGTAGTGTCCACGGGCGCGTCCGTAGTGTCCACGGGCGCGTCCGTAGTGTCCACGGGCGCGTCCGTAATGTCCACGGGCGCGTCCGTAGTGTCCACCTTTAGGTGGACCGCACTGATCTGCGCGAGCGCCGACGCGATGATCACGCGCTGCTTTTCGCCGCCGCTCAGCGTGTCGAAGGATCGGGCCTCGAGGTCCAGCGTGCCGGTCGCGGCGAGCGCCGAACGCGCGATCGCGAGGTCCTCCGGGCCTTCGATCTCGAACGTCGCCAGATGAGGGTATCGTCCCATCAGCACGACTTCGATCACGCTGTAGTCGAACGCGAGGTGCGTTTCCTGAGGGACGACGGCCATGCGGCGCGCGAGGGCCCGGCGGGAGACCGCGCCGAGATCCGTACCGTCGAGCGTCACGCGCCCCGATGCGGGACGAACAGCTCCGGCGAGCGCGCGCAGCAGCGTCGTCTTGCCGGAGCCGTTCGGGCCGAGGATGCCGACGAAGCCGGCCGCCGGCACGTCCAGGCTCACGCCGCGCAGCACGGGCCGCCGCGCGTCATAGCCGAAGACGATGTCGGCAGCCTGCAGCATCTGCTACTCGCTGCGAGAGAGGACCCGCACTCCCACGAATACGCCGCGGCCAAGCGCCGGGAAGCCGTAGATCTCTTCGTAGCGTCTGTCGAGGAGGTTTTCGACGCGGCCGAACAGCTCCAGCTGACGCACGACGCGCCAGGAGGCGCCTGCATTCCAGACGTTGTAGCCCGCGGCGTTGAAGAGGCCCCCCGACGTGCCCCACGACGGCTCGATCGACAGGGCGTCTCCGCGACCGCCGCCGCGCAGCCACGCCGTCATGCGCCGGCGGGTCATCGCCGCGTCCACCGCCCATTGATGGCGCGGCCGGTTGATCAGCGGCTGTCCCACGATGAACGGCGCGGGCGCGCCGCCACTGTTGTCCACGGCTAGAATCTCGGTGTCCAAAAGGGTGTAGCTGACGCGCGCCTGCAGGTCCGTCGATCCTGCGCGATGACGCGCCGTCACGCCCAGTTCCATCCCTTTCGCCCGCGCGTTCGAGATGTTGTCCGTGCGGTAGCGGCTCGACTCGACGAAGCGGCCGACCGCCACGATCAAATCGTCGAACGTGTTGTGGAACCACGCCGCATCGATGCTGGCGTGCCCCGCCGCCAACGTTTGCTGGATTCCCACCTCGAAGCTGCGGCTCCGCTCCGGCTTCAGCGCCGGGTTGTCGGTGAACGCAAGCTCGAATGCGTCCGGCGGCCGGATCCCTGTGCCGAAGGAGCCGCGCACTTTTGTTTCGGACCCGCGGGACATCCGCGCCAGGAATGCTGCGCCGATCTTGGGATTCACCGACACCACGGTGTCGGCGTCCATCGCAGGCCGAGGGCTATAGACGTCGTGCAGCGCACCGATCGGATCGCGGTGGATGTTCTCGACGCGAACGCCGCCGGTCGCAAAGAAGCGGTCGGCGGCATTGAAGCGACCCTCGCCGAAGACGCCGATCACATACCGTTCGATCGGTATCTTGCCGGCGTCGTCGGTGATGTAGGTGCTCGTGCCGCGCTCACGCTGGAGCTCGGCACCGGCGGAGAAGTCGAGGCCCCGCACACCGGCGATATCAGCCTGTCCCCGCGCGGTGAAGCGCCGCGATTCGGACTGCGATTGTCCGAAGCGGCTCGTGAAATCGCTGTCGATCGAGTTCCACGTCACCTGTCCGCTCGCGCGAACCCGCGCGCTCGAGGGCGCCGTCGCGCCGAGCGAGGCGCTCCATCGATCGTTCGATCCGTGCGAGATCGTGTCGACCCCGGTGAATTTTCCGACCGGATTTGACCCGAATGGTCCCGGAAAGCCGCGCTCGTCGCGGTCGAACATCACCTGCGCGCGCAGCGATGCGTTTGTCGTGCCGCGCCATCCACCAGTCCCGCCGACCTGCGTCCGAGTGTAATGATCGTTGGAGATCGTTTCTCCCGCCGCGCTCTGACGACCGTCGAAGCCGTCCGAAGTAAAGTGGTCGACGCCCGCACCCCAGAACCAACTCTCCCTCGCTCCCGACGAGGATCCGCTCACGCGCGTCGTCCCGAAGCTGCCCCCTTCGAACGCGGCGTCGCCGCGCGACGGTCCGCCGCGGCGTGTGATGATGCGGACGACGGCGCCGAGGGCGTTCGAGCCGTACAGCGCGCTCTGCGGGCCGCGCACGACTTCGATGCGGTCGATGTTCGCGGACGACAGGTGCGCGAAGTCCATGCCGCCGCCGAACGCGTTCAGCTGGATGTCGTCGACATAGACGAGCGTGTAGTCGGATTCTCCGCCGCGCGGGAACACGCTCGTCAGCGCACCCGCGCTGCCGGTGCGCAGCACCGTCATCCCCGGGACGGCGCGCAGCGCGTCGGAAACGGTGGTGATCTGACGCTGCCGCAGTTCCTCTCCCGTGATGACCGTGATGGACGCCGACGCCTGCGACACCGGAATCTCGACCTGTGTTGCGGACACGACCAGCGATTCGGAGATTGCGGACACCGACAGCGTGATCGCGCCGATGTCGCGCGCGGCAGCGGTCGAATCGAACACGAAAGGCTCGGCGCGAAAACCCTCCGCCGAGGCACGCACTTCACAGCGGCAGCCGTCCGGCACGGCCAGCGCGAACTGTCCCTGCGCATCGGTTGTCGTCTGCAACGGGACGGCCGCACCGGCAATCCAGACGCGCACGTTCGCGACGGGGCGTCCGTCGGGATCGACGACGTGTCCCGTCACGGGACCCGCGTACGCGACGCGGACGCACGAGACTGCGATTGCAAAGAGGAATGGAAAAACGGATCGGATTCGCATCGGGCTCCTCCTCGGCGTGTTCTCGCGCCGAATGTCTCGCTCGCGCCGGCGGCCCTAAAGGGCCGCCCTGCGCAACGAAGACGGAAAGGACGGGCCCGGCGTCAGGTATCCTGGCTCGCGGATCGCTGTCTCTTCGCGTCGGCCTTCCCATGCTTGCGCACAGTGGCCGCCGCTCGACTCCCCGCTTACAGTGGCGGCACCGCGTGGGATTCGCACCCACTTCGCGTGACCGCCGGGCAGGGCCGGTGAATGCGACCTCACCGGCCCGACGTCAGTTGTTCTCCGAGTATAAGTTAAGATCGACGGGAGAGCATGTCGAAGAGTTCCACGGTGAATTCGCGGGAAAACCAGGCTCAGAACGCCTCGAAGTCTACTGGCGGGTGGTTTGGGGTACGCGCTGATACCCTGACCATTCAAACCGCAGAGCGCGTCGAGCTGAAGGACGTCACCGAACAGATTGGTGATCTCGTACGCCGTTCGGGCGTCCGCGAGGGCATCGTCAGCCTCTGGTCGATGCACACGACGTGCGCGGTGTTCATCAACGAGGCGCAGCGTGCGCTCCACGCCGACATCAAACGCCTCCTCGAAACGATGGTCGATCGGCACGCAGACTGGATGCACAACGATCCGCAGCACTCCGATTGCGATCGCGTCAACGCGGATTCGCACCTCCGCGCGATGCTGCTGGGGCATAGCCTGACGCTGCAGGTAACGGGAGGCGAGCCGGTGCTGGGTCAGTGGCAGCGAGTGCTGGTCGCGGAGCTCGACGGACCCCGGTCGAGGACGCTCCGCGTGCAAGTGATGGGCGTCGCGTGAATTGTTGATTGACGATTGTCGATTGCTGATTGATTGTGGATTGGGGATTGGGGAGTGATGCGGGATCGAGTGGCACGCCTAGGACTCGGCGATGTTGCTGAAAAGCTCGACGCTGGCGAACGGCTGTCGCTCGATGATGGCGTACGTCTATTCGAATGCCCGGATCTGCTCGCGCTGGGGTGGCTTGCGAACCGCGAGCGCGAGAAGCGCCACGGCGGCCGCACCTACTACAACTTCAACATCCGGCTCGAGGCGACGAATGTGTGCGTCGCGAGCTGTCTGTTCTGCTCGTTCGCGCGGTTGAAGCCGGGCGACCCCGGGTCGTACACGATGTCGCTCGAGGAGACCTGGGACAAGCTCCGCCAGCGCGCCCACCAGCCGCTCACGGAAATCCACGTCGTCAACGGCCTCCATCCGGAGTTGCCGTTCGACTACTACACGGAGATGCTGCGCGGCTTCAAACGAATCCGGCCGGGCATCCATCTGAAGTGCTTTACCGCCGTCGAGATCGCGTTCTTCGCGGATCTCTATGGAATGACTGACGAGCGCGTCCTTCGCGAGCTGCAGGCGGCGGGGCTCGATTCACTGCCGGGCGGCGGCGCGGAGATTTTCGCCGAGCGGGTGCGCCGCAAGATCTGCCACGACAAGTGCGGCACCGATCGGTATCTCGACATCCACAGAACGGCGCACGGGCTCGGCATGCGCTCGAACGTCACGATGCTCTACGGACACATCGAGACGAAAGAGGAGCGCGTCGACCACATGCTGCGGGCGCGCGCGCTTCAAGACGAGACGGGCGGTTTCCAGGCCTTCATTCCGCTCGCGTTCCATCCGGACAATAACCAGATGCGCAAACTGCCCGGACCGAGCGCGACGGAGACGCTGCGGGTGCACGCGGTGTCGAGGCTCGTACTCGACAACATCCCGCACGTGAAGGCGTTCTGGATCGCGACGGGCGTCGAAGTTGCGCAGCTCGCGCTCTGGTTCGGCGTCGACGATCTCGACGGGACGGTTCAGGAGGAGAAGATTTACCACATGGCCGGCGCGCGCACGCCCGAGGCCATGACGACGTCGGCGATACGGCGTCTCATCCGCATTGCAGGCCGTGAACCCGTTGAAAGGGACACGCTTTACAACGTTGTAACTGGCCCGGACGCGCCGGACGAGGTCGCCGCGCTGGTACAATAGATGTAGGGCTGGGAGCGAGCAGCGCGAGCGAGCCACGCGATCGGAGCGGGCCGCGCACGGGCCCCCGCGAGAGCGCGTGTAGGGGGTCTGCGGGGCGAAGCCCCCAGAAAGAATGGACATTAAACTCCTCACCGACGTTGAAAAGGCCAGCATTGGCGAGCGTCAACCGCTCCCCGAGAAGTACCTGCGCCTTTCCGACGATGAGCTGGACGCGCGCATTACCACTGCGAAAGCGAAGCTCGGCGACCGCGTCGTCATCCTCGGCCACCACTATCAGCGCGACGAGGTCATCAAGTTCGCCGACTATACGGGCGATTCGCTGAAGCTGGCGCGCGCCGCGGCGACCCGCACGAAGGCCGAATACATCGTTTTCTGCGGCGTTCACTTCATGGCGGAAAGCGCCGACATCCTTCGCGCGCCGCATCAGAAAGTCGTGCTGCCCGATCTTGCGGCAGGCTGCTCGATGGCCGACATGGCAGCGCCGGATCAGCTCGACATCTGCTGGCGCGAGCTCGAGGAGATGGGCGTCCGCACCGACGCGATCGAGAACGGGCGCGCCGGCATCGTTCCGGTGACCTACATCAACTCGTCGGCGGCAATCAAAGCGTTCGTCGGCGATCACGGCGGCATCGTCTGCACGTCAACCAACGCCGCGCCGGTCATGAAGTGGGCGTGGGAGCACGGCGAGAAGCTGCTGATGCTTCCCGACCAGCACCTCGGTCGCAACACGGCCTACAAGATGGGCGTTCCGCTCGACGAGATGGTCGTGTGGGATCCCACGGAGATATGGGGCGGGCTCGAGCCGGAGCAGGTGAAGCGCGCGAAGCTCATTCTATGGAAGGGGCACTGCTCCGTTCACACACGATTCACCACCGCGCAGATCGACGCGTTCAGGAAAACGTATCCGGCTGGCCAGGTCGTCGCGCACCCGGAGTGCACATTCGACGTCGTCCAGGCGGCCGATCGCAGCGGTTCCACCGAATACATCATCAACTGCGTAAAGGACAGCCCGAAGGACAGCGTGTGGGCGGTCGCGACGGAGGTCCACCTCGTCAACCGGCTTCGCAACGAGCTCGCCCCCGATCGCACCATCGTCACGCTCGATCCGTTCGGCTGTCTGTGCTCCACGATGTTCCGCGTCTCGCCGAATCACCTGCTCTGGATCCTCGAAGGGCTGGTCGAAGGGAAGGTCTATAACCAGATCATCGTTCCCGACGACATCAAGCGCGGCGCCAAGCTCGCGCTCGATCGGATGCTCGCAATCAAGAATTAGGGCCATGGTCCGCCTGAAGGCGGACGCTACGGGCGACCAGATGGTCCGCCTGAAGGCGGACGCTACGGGCGACCAGATGGTCCGCCTGAAGGCCGACGCTACGGGCGACCAGATGGTCCGCCTGAAGGCCGACGCTACGGGCGACCAGATGGTCCGCCTGAAGGCGGACGCTACGGGCGACCACATGGTCCGCCTGAAGGCGGACGCTACGGGCGACTACTCGTAGTGTCCGGCTTTAGCCGGACCTCGTGATGTATGATGGCCTGTTGAAGGAGACAGCAGAATGCCGCACGAAGTCCCACCTCTTCCCTACGCCTACAACGCACTCGAGCCGCACATCGACGAACAGACGATGCGGATCCATCACGACAAGCATCACGGCGCGTACGTCACGAACCTCAACGCCGCGCTGGAGAAGTATCCGCAGCTGCAGCAGAAAAGCATCGACGATCTGATCCGCGGCATCAACAGCGTGCCGGAGGACATCCGCACGGCCGTACGAAACAACGGCGGCGGCCACATCAATCACACGATGTTCTGGCAGATCATGGGACCGGGAAAGGGCGGCGCACCGGGCGGCGCAGTGGGCGACGCCATCAAGGCGACCTTCGGCGGCTTCGACACGTTCAAGGAGCAGTTCGCGAAGGCGGGCACGACGCGCTTCGGCAGCGGCTGGGCGTGGCTGCTCGACGTCGGCGGCAAGCTCGTGATCGAGAGCACCGCGAACCAGGACAGCCCGTTGATGGAAGGGAAGAAGCCGATCCTCGGCCTCGACGTGTGGGAGCACGCCTACTATCTGAAATACCAGAACCGCCGGCCCGACTACATCGGCGCGTGGTGGAACGTCGTCAACTGGGACGAGGTCAACAAGCGGTTCAAGTAAGAAGCGACAGGCGACGGGCGACAAGCGACAGGCGCTACGGTGTTCGTGCCAACCCGTCCAGCGCGCGACTCAATTCCGCGCTGGACGGAAATTCCCCCTGTGTTCGTCCAATGAACGAGTAACGGATCGCGCCCGAGCGATCGATCACAAACACCGCCGGCCTCGCGATGTTCCAGGCATCGAGGCCCACCCGGTGCCACACGCCGTACGCCTTCTGCACCTCGCGCGTTTCGTCGATGAGAATGTCGAACGGCAGTCCGGTTTCCTCGATGTAGGTACGGACCCGGTCTGCGGGTTGCGCGACGATCGCGACGATCTGCACGCCGCGCGCCGCGTATTTCGGAAAGTCGTCGGCCAGTTCACCGAACCGGCGGCGGCAGTTCGGTCACCAGGTGCCGCGGTGGAAGACGAGCAGCACCGGTCCTTTCTCGAGAAATCCTGCAAGCGAGCGCGGATCTCCCTTCTGGGTCGGCAGTTCGAAGGGAGGCGCGGTTGCGAGCGGCGATCGCTGACCCATCAGAACAGCTTCACTTCCACGATCTCGCCCGCCTCGACGACGTCTGTCTGCGCGGGGATCTCGATGTAGCCGTCGGCGTGCGCCATGCTCGTGATGTCGCCGGAAGCCTTGAACGCCGGCACCGCCATGCCGTCCTGCAGCCGCACGGTGTAGAACTGGTAGCGCCCTGTCGTCGAAACCACTCGCGCTGCGAGCGGGACGCGGACCTGATGCGGTCGATGTTCGGGCAGCCGCGCAATCCGGCGGAGGAGCGGGACGAGCAGGATGTAGCCGTTGGAGAGACAGGATGTCGGATACCCCGGCATGCCGAGCACGGGCGCGGGCCCGATCCTGCCGAACGCAGTCGGCTTTCCTGGCTTGACGGCGATTCCGTGAAAGAGCACCTCGCCTGCCTGTTTCAGCGCGTCGAGGAGAAGATCACGTTCGCCGACCGAGCTTCCCCCGGAGAACACGATCACGTCCGCATCGCGCATGGACTCGATCGCGGCGACGAGGTCCGCGAGTGAATCGGCGGCCGTTCCCCGATTGATGGCGATCCCGCCGTGCGCGTTCGTAATGGACGAGAGTGTCAGCTTGTTGATGTCGTAGATCTGTCCCGGCTCCAGCGGCCGTCCCGGCTCGACGATCTCGTTGCCTGTCGAGACGATTGCGACGCGCGGCTTCGCGAACACGTCGATCTCGAGTACGCCGGCCGCGGCGAGTGCACCGATGCGGCTCGGGTTGATGACGGTGCCCGCGCGGAGAATCGTCTGGCCGGCTTTGATGTCGGCGCCGCGCCGGCCGACGTGCTGTCCCGGATACACAGGCGTGAAGATGCGGACCGCGGGGTCGTCCGTCTTCTCGGTCTCTTCGACCATCACGACGGCCGTCGCGCCCTGCGGCATCGGCGCGCCCGTCGCGATCTCGATGCACTCGCCGTGCGTGACGGCCCTCGATGGCAGATCGCCTGTATACACCGTCTCGAGGCAGCGAAGCACTTTCGGCTCGTAGCGCCCGGCGCCGAACGTGTCTTCCGCGACGACGGCGTAGCCGTCCATTCCCGCGCGATCGAACGGCGGGACGTCAACCGCGGACGTCACGTCTTCCGCGAGGACGCGATCCATCGCGTCGGCGATCGCGACGCGCTCCACCCGCTCGATCGGCGTCGCGTGTTCCAGCAGCAGCGCGAGCGCTTCGCTCAGCGGCACCGTCTCCCGAATCGGTCTCATCGTCTTCATCGCGACAGCTCGCGGACGACGTGGCCGATTTCCGGGAGGATCAGCTTGTTCATGGCGAGGATCACGGCATGATGCGATCCCGGCAGCGCGAACACGATCGTTCTGCCGACCGTCCCCGCGCAGGCGCGTGTCATCATGGCGGCGGAGCCTATTTCGTCGTAGCTGAGCATTCGAAAGAGCTCGCCGAATCCGTCGAGCGTCTTCTCGAGGAGCCCGGAGATCGCCTCGAACGTCGTATCGCGCGATGTGATCCCGGTGCCGCCGGTGGTCACGATCACCTGTGTCGCCGGCGCGTGCTGCTGCACGAACTCACGCACGAGCATTGGCTCGTCGCGCACGATTTGCCGCGCCACCACGCGATGTCCGGCGGACGTGAGCGCCTCGACGATCGCGTCGCCGCTCGTATCCGTCTCGGGCGTCCGCGAGTCGCTGATCGTGAGCACGACGCAGCGCAGATGCCCCGGTACATCCTTCCGATGCTCGATCGACGACACGCTGGCGATTATATGACTGCCAGGGAGGTTGACTGTATTCTGTGACAGGGCTTGCCGAGGAGGGCGCCATCAGCGATCGACACAGCGAAGTCGGGCCCGCGGCCATGATCGAGCTGCTCGGCATCGAGCTGTTGGAAGAGCACGCACGTCGCCTGGCCGCGCTCTTCACGATCGCGCGGCGGCCGCCGCGCGGCAACGCGCGTGCGCACCTGCGCCGGCTGAAGGACAACCGGCAGAGGTTGAGCGCAATCTACACGGCGCTGGCCGACGACGCGCGTCGGGGCGAGCCGCCTTCACCCGCGGCCGAGTGGCTGCTCGATAATTATCACATCGTCTCGGCCGCTGCCCGGGACATCATTCGCGACCTGCCCCCTTCGTTCTTCCGCCGGCTCCCACGAATTGCCGCGGATGAGTTCGAGGGCATGCCCCGCATCTACGCGCTCGCCCTCGAGCTGATTCGATCCAGCGCGGGCCATCTCGACGCACAGCGCCTTCACCGCTTCGTGACGGCTTTTCAGTCGGTCGCACCATTGACGATCGGGGAGCTGTGGGCCTGGCCGAGCGCCCTCAAGCTCGCGCTCGTCGAGTACATGCGCGCGCGCGCCGACGTCCTCGCGGCGACGCGCGAACATCGGCGGTATGCCGACCGTGTCGCCGACGAGCTCGAACGTGGCAGCGCCGCCGAGGGGGAGTGGCCTCCGCGTATTCATCCGGCGTTCGTGATCCGGCTCCTGCAGCGCTCGAGGGAATACGGGGAGGCCGCGTCGGCGCTGCGCGAAAAGCTCGTCGCCGCGCTACAGACGCGCGGCCAGACGGTCGAGGACGCGATCCGATCGGAGGGCCGCCATCAGGCGACCGAGCAGGCGTCGATCGCGAATCTCATCGGCTCCCTGCGGCTCATCTCGTCTTTCGACTGGAGCGAATTCTTCGAGAGCGTCAGCCTGGTCGAGCAGGTTCTGCAGCGCGATCCGGCGGGTGTGTACGGCCGCATGGATTTCCGGAGCCGCGATCGGTATCGGCACGCGGTCGAGGAACTGGCTGATCCCACCGGCGAGAGCCAGCTGCGCGTCGCGCTCAAGAGCATCGAACGCGCCCGGCAGAGCGCGGAGACGAGTCCGGATGCGCGTTCCACGCATGTCGGCTACTACCTCATCGACAGCGGCCGGAGGCAGTTCGAGCGCAGCGTCGACTGGCGCCCGGGCCCGCGACAGCGCATCCGGCGTCTCTTCTTCCGGTGTGCGACGCCCGGATACCTCGGAACGATCGGCGCCGGGACGGCGCTGCTCGTCGGCGGCGCGCTCGCTTACGCCTACGCGCACGGCTGGCGCGGCTGGCAGCTGCTGCTGCTCGCGCTGCTGACGGCCGTTCCGGCGAGCGAGATCTGGATTCAGATCGTGCAGCGAGTGATCAGCCACTGGATCCCTCCGCGCCGGCTGCCGAGGATCGAATTCGATCAGGTCCCGCCTGCGTTCCGGACGATGGTGATCGTCCCCACGATTCTCGACAGCGTGCCGCAGGTCGCGGATCTCCTCGCGCACCTGGAGGTCCAGGCGCTCGGCAACGTCGATCCCCATATCCACTTTGCGGTCCTCAGCGACTTCCGCGATGCCCCGGCCGAGGCGATGCCGCACGATGAAGAGATCCTCGCCGCGGCGCGCGCCGGCATCGACGCGCTCAACGCGAAACACGCCGAGGGGCGCGGCGATCGCTTCTTCCTCTTCCATCGTCACCGGCAGTGGAACCAGGGTGAAGGTCTGTGGATGGGATGGGAGCGCAAGCGCGGCAAGATCGAGGAGTTCAACCGCCTTCTTCGAGGCGCGACGGACACGAGCTTCAGCGTCGCGGTCGGCGATCTGGAGGTGCTGCCCCAGGTCACGTACTGCATCACGCTCGACAGCGATACGCGGCTGCCGCGGGACGTCGCGCGCGAGCTGATCGGGATCAGCGCCCACCCGCTCAATCGTCCCGTGTTCGATTCCGCCGCGGGGCGCGTCACCGAAGGATACGGAATCCTCCAGCCGCGCGTGAGCGTGACGTTCACGAGCGCGGCCGGGTCGCTCTTCGCTCGCCTCTTCGCCGGCCACACCGGCGTCGACCCGTACACGACGGCGGTCTCTGACACGTATCAGGATCTGTTCGGCGAAGGCATCTTCACGGGGAAGGGCCTCTACGACGTGGACGCGTTCAGCGCGGCGCTCGCGGACTCCGTGCCAGAGAATGCGCTGCTGTCGCACGATCTCTTCGAAGGCCTGTTCGCGCGCGTCGCGCTCGTGTCCGACGTGGAGCTCGTCGACGAGTATCCCTCCAGCGTGCTGACACACGCACGGCGACAGCACCGGTGGGTCCGCGGCGACTGGCAGATTCTGTTCTGGCTGTTTCCGTTCGTCCCTTCGCGGCGCGGGGTGAAGCGCAACAAGCTGCCGCTGATCGCGCGATGGAAGATTCTCGACAACCTCCGGCGGAGCCTGGTGCCGCCGATGCTGCTGTCGCTTCTGGTGGCCGGATGGACGGTGCTGCCGGGGCCGCGCTGGTGGTTCTGGACCGCCTGCGTCATGGGCGTACTCGCATCGCAGCTGCTGCCGGTCGTCGCGACGCTGCTCACGGGGCCCCGCCGGGCCCAGTCCGTTCCCGTCTTCTTCCGCAATCTTGGCCGCGACGCGGCGACCGCGCTCGCGCAAATCGCGCTCAGCGTGACGTTCCTGGCGTTTCATGCCTTCGATACGGCGCACGCGATCGTGCTGACGATCGTGCGGCTCGTCGTGACACGGCGGCGCCTGCTCGAGTGGGAGACCGCGGCCGCCGCGGCGGCCAAGTCGGCCGGGTTCGCCGGGCAGAAAGGATTCACCCGCTTCGTTACCGGTATGGTGGCGAGTCCTCTGATCGGGACGACGGCCGCCCTCGCCGTCAACGCGCTGAACAAGGCGGCGCTTCCGGTTGCGGCGCCGTTTCTTCTGCTCTGGATGCTGGCACCGGCGATCGCCTACAGGCTCAGCGTGCCGGCCGGCGCGCGCGTGCGCCCGCTCAGCGACGACGATCGCGCGGCGCTGCGCAGAACCGCGCGGAAGACATGGCGCTACTTCGAAACGTTCGTCACACAAGCCGAGGCGTGGCTGCCCCCCGACAACTATCAGGAGCACGGCGGAGAGCCGAGGCTCGCCCGCCGGACGTCGCCCACCAACATCGCGATGAGCCTGCTCTCGACGCTCGCCGCGCACGATCTGGGCTACCTTACAACCGGCGACCTCCTCAGACGTCTCGACGCCACATTGACAACGCTCGAGGGACTCGAGCGGTATCGGGGACACTTCTTCAACTGGTACGACACCGCAACGCTGGCGCCGATGGCGCCGCGTTACATCTCGACGGTTGACAGCGGAAATCTCGCCGGCGCGCTGGGCGCGCTGGCGCAAGGGCTCCTCGCGCTGCCGGAGCGCCCGCAGACGCGCGCCCAGCGGCTTCAGGGGATCGCCGACACCGAGAGTCTCCTCGCCGCGGTGAGCTCCGATGCCTCCGCCAGCGCGGCCGATGTGGCCTTCTGGCGGGACGCGCTGATCCGGGCCACGGAAGCGCTCGACGCGCCGCACGTGCCGCCGGCCGCCGAGTGCCGGGCGCTCGCGCAGCGGGCCGCGGCGCTCGCCGACGCGATGCGGTTCGATTTCCTTTACGACCGCCGCAAGCGCATCTTCTCGATTGGCTATCGTCTTCCCGACGCCGAGGGAGCCGGGCAGTTCGACGGCTCCTTTTATGATCTGCTGGCCTCCGAAGCG
>Ga0075424_100004640_pt1 | contig 13019 bp, 8 predicted proteins | sample SoiMethybrSBSTD3_FD_75301 | JGI IMG/M metagenome (GOLD analysis project Ga0075424, IMG submission 75301) | Bulk soil microbial communities from a Populus tree surrounding site in Tennessee, USA - Soil MetaG P. TD hybrid SBSTD3 | ecosystem: Environmental > Terrestrial > Soil > Tree plantation... | reverse complement strand
CTAGAAACTGAAGCCGGTCCCGAGGCTGACGCGCGTGCCGCCGCCGTCGAGCCCGTGTGCGACATCGAGGTTGATCTTCACGAGCGGCGCGATGATGAAGATACCCGCTCCTGCCCCGTGCCGCCAGCGGGCATCGCGGAGGCTTTCGTCGAAGTTCGCGACCTTCGAGGTGTCCGTGAAGACTTCGACGCCGAGTTTTGCGCCGCTGAGAACCGACGTGATCGGAACGCGAAGCTCGGCGGAGGTAATGATCATCCGATCGCCGTCGAACGTGCCGGTGCGGAAACCGCGCAGGCTCGAGGACCCGCCCAGCAGCAGCCGCTCGTAGGGAGGCAGCGCCGCGTCGCTCGTGAAGTACTGGAATCGCCCTGCGACAACCGACTGCCTGATCACGCGCAGATAGCCGCGCGTGTCGGTGTTGTAGCGGTTGATCGGGTCGTGCCCGCGCACGTTCAACCGCGACCAGCCGGCGCCGAGGACGATGGCGTTGCCCGGGAACGCGGGATCGCCGCGCGTGTCGAGAACCGCGTTGGTGCCGAAGGTCCAGATCTGGTCATCGAGCGTCCCGAAGCTGACGGAGCTGCGCGACGCGTCGACGCCGACGCGCACCATGTGCGCGAACTGACGCTCCGCCCGTCCCTTCAGCTCCACGCGCTGATCGTCGATCTCGAAGTGCGGGTTCGTCCGATTCCAGATGCCGAAGCTCGAGAGGACGCGGGTGAGCGGGCCAGTCTTGAACGTCCGTTCGAATTCCACGGCGGCGCGTTTGGTGCCGCCCCACGTCAGCGGCGTCGACAGCCGTTCGCCGGCGCCAAGCAGATCGATCGTGCTGAACCGCGCGCCGTATGTGAACCCGTACCCGTCCTCGTAGGTCAGGATCGGAAAGAACATCACGCGGTCGGTGATCCCCCGGTGCCACGGGCGCGAGATTCTCCCCGGGCCCGTTCCCCCGGTCGCCGGGACGGACGTGACGCCCGCGCGCTCGTGCACGACGAGCACCAGCGCGACGTCGGTCGGATCGTCGATCGACCGATAGCGTTTGCGGACCTCGATGGTCTCGAACCGGCCGCTGTCCTTGAGGCGCTTCTCGACCAGCTTCAGTGAATCCGGTGTGAGCGGGTCGCCGACGGCAATTCCCGCGAGCTTCAACACGTCCGCATCGGTCACTGCCGCGTTGCCGTGTACGCGTATCTCGCGGATCGTTTCCGCCGCCGGCTGCTGGTCGTCGTCGGCCACGAATGGACCGTGAGGCGTCGTCGCGTCGGAGACGCCTGCGACTGGTGGCTCGCGGCCGGCGCCTTGCGACAGCTTCGGCACCTTGATCGTCGTCTTGACCTGCGCCTCACGATAGTCGGTGAACGCGCGGTCGTAGCTTGCTTCGTACGACCCCAGCGCCAGCGTCAGGCCGGCGTGAATGTTCATGCTGCGCGGCAGCCAGACTCCCGGAAACGGCTGGCCCATCGTCATCGACGCGCGGATGTCGTCGACGCGCACGAGCCACGCCGCCGGCAGGAAGTCCATCCAGACGTTGTCGAACGTGTACTTGACGATCTGGTGTTCGGAAGGGTCGACCCAGAGCGTCACCAGCGCCGTCTTGTTCATCTTGCGGTTGATGTCGCGCTCGAACTTGTCCTCCTTCTCCTGGTCTTTGGACTTCTTCTTCCCCTTCATCTCGTGCGGCGTCTTCTCGTCGTCTTCGTCGTTGAAAAGGTTCGTCGGGTAGTACTCGATCCGCAGCACGTCCTGCCCTTCGAGCTTCTCTCGTCCCGCGAGATAGTAGTTGCCCGGCTCGAATTTGAAATCCATGAAGTAGGCTTCGGACACGAACCGCGGCTCGGTCGGCACCGCGGTGCCGCTGATCTCGACGCCGCTGCTGCCGATGACGATTTCTCCCTTTTCTTTCCGGTTCTTGGCGCGGCGCTCCTGGCGCGCCTTCTCGCGTTTCAGCCATTCGTCTTCGTACTGCCGGCGTTCCTGCTCGTTGACCGCGACGCCGTTGAAACGCACGGGGCTTCGGATATGCGTCCCGTCGCGCTCGTACCAGGTGAAGTCTCGCTTCGTGCGGTACATCGGCCAGCGCCCGGGACCGAGCACCTCGAAGGTCTCGGTTTCGTCGAGCACGTATTGATTGAGCATCCGGCGATTGATCTCGCGGCGGGCGAGCACCTTCTCCATGAACGCGTCGAGGTCGCTGCGCGCCGCAGGCCTGGCCTCCGGCTTAGTGGGAGTCGGTACAGTCTGGGCCGACGCGAAGAAGGTAGAACCAGTCAGGACGACGAGCGCAAAAAAGACGAGGCGTGAGGCTGCACGATACACGGGCGCCCTCCGGGCGGGCGGGCTGGCAGCCCGTTAGACGTCAGCGCGCCGGCCGCAGTTCCTTTTACTTTACTGCGATACGATCGCCCGCATGTTCCGCCGGGGCAGCGCGGCCGTTCCCGCGCTCCTTGCACTCGCCGTGATCGCGTATGGCGGAATCCTTCGTCTCGACGCGTTCGTCCAGACGTACGGGCCGCTCGATCACCCAGTCTGGGCTCGAGTGCTCACGCATGAGGTCGCCCCGCTCGGCGCATCGCTGCGTCCTGCCGCCTATATCTGGCACCGCGCCGATCGACCGTATGTCGGCGGCGACCCGATCAACTACCTGGAATACGCGCGCGAGATGCGCAGCTTCTACCAGGCGCACGTTCGCGAGCCGATCTTTCTCGCCCTCACACGCGGTTTCCTGCGGCTGCTGTCCGATCAGGATGCGGCGGTGAGCTTCGCGTCGATGACGGGATCGCTCTTCACTATTCTCGCGACGTACCTTCTCGGCGCCGCTCTCGTGTCACGGCCGGCGGGATTGGCGGCTGCGTTCGTGATCGCCGTCGACTACGACGTCATCTCGTGGTCCGTCGAAGGATGGCGTGACGACGTGTTTACGGCGACGGTGACGTTGTCCGCCTGGGCCTTCGTGCGGTGTCTGCAAACCCCCACACGGGGGCGGGCGCTCGTGGTGGGAGTGGTGACGGCCGCCGCATGCCTGACACGCGTGACCGCCTTGACGTTTGTGCTGCCTGCCTTCGTGTGGCTTGTCTTCGACGGCGACGCCGCGATGTGGCGGCCGCGCGCAAAGGCGGCGGCGACGGCGGTTCTCGTCTGCACCGTGCTCGCTGCGCCGTATTTCATCAGCTGTGCCATCGCCACAGGCGACCCTTTCTACGCAATCGACTATCACACCGGTTTCTATCGCTACGCCGAAGGCGCGCCGTCCGAGCGGCCGATGAGCGCCGCCGCCTACATCAGGTCGAAGATTGCGCAGAAACCCGTGTCCACGCTCGACATCGCGGTCACGGGCATGTTCGTACACCCGTTCGCAATCAAGTGGAGGGGGCTCGAAGCGTGGGCTCACGGAATCGGCCGCGCGCTGTCGTGGCTGGCGATCGTGGGGCTGATCGTGTGGCTGTTCCTGCCGGACGGCCGGCTGCTGCTCGTCATCCTCTGCGGCTCGTTGCTGCCGTACGCGTTTACCTGGAATGTCGGCGGCGGCGGCGAATACCGATTCACGATGCACGCCTATCCTCTGTACCTCGTGGCCGCGTTGAGCGCCGTGGCTCTCGCGGGCCGCGGCGCGATCGCAGTCTGGCGTGAACCGGGCCGGTTGCGCACGGTCAACTGGACGCGACGGACGGTGCGGGTTTCGGCGGTGGTCGGGGTCGCGGCGGGCGCGTACGCCCTCTACGTGGTGCTGCCGTGGCTCGTCGCGCGCGAGGCGATCGTCAGCGGCGCGGACGCCACGATCGAAACCGGCGCCCGCGACGCGATCTTTTTCGGGGCCGGGTGGTCGGACTCATACGTCGACGGCCTCACGTTCCGCCTATCCCGGGCGGAAAAGGCGAACGTGCGGATTCCGCTTCCGGCGCGCCGGATGTACCAGGTCGTCCTGAGGCTGGATCCGGTCGCGCCGGACCGTCAACACCGCGTGGTCGTCCTATTGAACCGCCAGCTCGTTGCGGCCCTGCAACTCGGCTGGAACCCGGACAGGGTCGGCAGCTATCCGGTGCAGCTGCCGGCGGAGAAAGTTCGCGCGGGAAGCAACGAGTTGACGATTGTGCCCGACGTGCTCGTGCCTGCTGCGTCCGTCGCGCTTCATGTCCCAGCGAAGCAGGCGGGCGACAATCTCGGCGTCAGGCTGTGGTACGTGCGGGTGCTCGGCACGGTGCCAGCGCCGGTGCACTAGACCGCCGCGCGCGCTGCGACATCTTTCCAGGTCCCAGTAGTCCCCGATCGAAACAACGCGTCGATGACGCGCAGGTTCTTGACGGAATCCTCGAGCGGATAGGGTGCGGGTCTGCCTTCAAGCGCGGCCTGTGAAAAGAGGTCCCCCTGGATCGTGTACTGGTCGCAGATGGGCAGCTCGACGACTTTGCGATCGGGCACGGCGCCCGGCGGGGCGTCCTCGACGAAGATCCGGCAGGGACGATCGGGCGGCGCGTTGAAGGGGATTTCGATCTCGACGCGCCCGACCGAGCCGGCGATGACGATCCGCTGCCCGTGGGCGAGCCGCATGCTGCAGGTGCCGATGGCGTGCCTCGCATCCCCGAAGTCGAGCAGCATCGACGCGAGCCAGTCGACGCCAAACGCGCCGCTGTCTTCGATGAGCGCACACACGCGAACCGGCTCGTCTCCGTAGATCATCCTCGCCGTATTGACGAGATAACACCCGATATCGAGGAGACCTCCGCCGCCCCACTCCTTTTTATGACGGATGTTCTTGGGGTCGTCGGTGAAGTAGCTGAAGTAGCCCGTGATCGAACGAACATCGCCGATTTGCCCGGATTGGGCAATCTCCTGGGCGCGCAGCCACTGTGGATGCGTGCGGACCATGAAGGCTTCCTGGATCAGCACGCCGGTGCGCTCGCGGACCTTCACGAGGACTTCGGCGTCGGCTGCCGTGAGCCCGATCGGCTTCTCGCACAGCACGTGCTTGCCCGCCTCGGCCGCGCGGGTAGACCACTCCACGTGCAGGTGATTAGGCAGCGGAATGTACACCGCATCGATGTCGGGGTCGGCAATCAGCGCCTCGTACGAACCATACGCGTTCCGTACGCCGAGCTCGCGCGCCGCCTCCCGTGCTTTCGCCTCGTCGCGCGACGCGATCGCATCGACGGTCGTCCACGTCCCCCGCTGCATCGCGGGAATGACTTTTCTCGTCGCGATCCGCGCGACGCCGAGCACGCCCCATCGAAGCTTGTGTGCCACAGGTCTACGTAACAGAGTTACGCGCGCCGTAATCCGGCGCGTCGGATTTGTTGAGTTTTTACCCTAATTACGCGCGATCCCCACTGGTATTCCGGTTGCTGTTCCCGGTGGCAGATTCCCGGCGCGCGGATGCAGGCGGACCGGCCACGACCGTTCGTAACGTGTCCTACCCCACGCGGTGCGAAGGACGCCCCGGCGCTGCAGGCGCCGTGCGCCGGAATCAATCCCCAATCCGGAATCCCCAATCAGTCAATCACTGCGTTCCGCGCCGCTTGAATGACTTGTCAGGATACTTCGGGGCCGCCGGCGTCGGGATCGGGTTCTTTTTGATCTGATCCTGCAGATACCTGATGGCCGCGTCGAGCTGGGCATCCTGTCCGGTGAATGTTGCGTGAGGCAGGTTGTCGACGACCATGTCCGGATCCACGCCGTGCCCTTCGATCAGCCAATCGCCGTCGGGGCCGAACACGCCCATTTCCGCCGCGGTCGCGATCCCGCGATCGACGAGGAAATTGCTCGACGACAGCCAGATCTCGCCGCCCCACGTGCGCGTGCCGATGACCTTTCCGAGCCCAAGCCGGCGGAATCCTTCAGCGAACGCCTCGCCGTCTGACGCCGTGTTCTCGTCGCACAGCACCACGACATGGCCGCGGAAGGCGTACTGCATGTTCCATGTCGGGTTGCCGACGCGCGGCTGCCAGAAGAACCATGCCTTGCGGAGCAGCTTTTCGAGGATCCAGCTGTCGATGTTGCCGCCGTTGTTGTGCCGCACGTCGACGATCAGGCCGTCGCGATCGAACACCGGATAGAACTCGCGCTGCCATTGCGCCATGTCGTTGGGGCCCATCGCGCGCAGGTGGACGTATCCGAGCTTCTTCTGTCCGGCCTTCTCGACGGTCTGGCGCCGCGTGTACTCCCACTCGTCGTAGCGCATGGTCGTTTCCTTCGCGAGCGTGATTGGCGTCGCAATCACGTCGCGCGCGGCGCCGCCGGACTTCGGCGCGACGCGCAGCAGCACCTGCCTGTCGGCCTGGTTGCGAAGCAGCGAGTCGATGTCGCGCGCCGAGAGCGTCGGCACGCCGTTCAGCGACTGGATTACGTCCCCTTCCTGAACGTTGACGTTCACGCGCGCAAGCGGCGCGAGATCCTCTGGCACATCGGGATCCGTCCGGTAAATGTGCTCCACGCGGAACCCGCCGGCCTTCTCGTCGCGCGCGAACGTTGCGCCGAGCGATCCCGGCTGCACCTGATCGCCACCGCGGCGCGTGTCGCCGCCGCGCACGAAAATGTGCAGCGCCGACAGCTCGCCGACCATCTGCGAGAGGATGTCGGACAGCTCCGAGCGGTCGGTGACGCGATCGACGAGAGGCAGATACTTCGCCTTCATCGCCGCCCAGTCGACCCCATGCATGTTGCGGTCGTAGAAATAGTCGCGCTCGAGGCGCCACGCCTCCACGAACATCTGCTGCCACTCGTCGCGCGGATCGAGGCGGAACGACCAGTCGCCGAGCGGCACCTTGCTCTTCGACGTGTCGGTGGGCGCTTTTGCGCCCGCATCGAAGACGAAGATGTCCTGCGCCTTGCGCACCATCAGCTTCTTGTGGTCGAGCGACAGCTCGTACGAAGAGACGTCCTCGGCGAACGTTTCGGGCTTCGGGCTCTTGTTTTCGATCGCCAGCGTTTTGAGCGCACGTGTCGGCGAGGAAACGTCGCGGGACATGAAGTACAGGCGTTTGCCGTCGGTCGACAGGGTGCCGTAATTTCCGGCGGCGAGCGGCACCTCGAACAGGCGCGTCTCGATCCCCGTCAGATCCGTCGTCGCCGGTGCCGGGGGCTGCACGCCCTGCGCCGCCGGCGGCGGCGTTGGCGCATCCTTCTTCTCTTCCGGCTTCTTTTCTTCTGGCTTCTTTTCTTCGGCCGGCGGATTCAGCTCGTCATCCGGCTGGAACGGCGAGCGCTCGCCCGGTTTCATCGAGACGAGATAGATCTTCGTCTGCTTGTCGAAGAACGGCTCCGGCTGCCGCGATCCCCACGGGCTGCCGACCGCCGATACGAAGTTGCGATCGGACAGGAAGTACAGCCATTTGCCGTCCGGCGACCATTCGGGGCTGTAGCTGTCGTAGCGCTCGGTCGTCACCGGTGTGATGCGGCCGCTGTCGACGCCGTACAGATACAACCGCGTCATCTGGTTTTTGTCCGGCGCAACATACGCGAGCCACTTGCCGTCGGGAGACCAGCTGACGTCGGCGAAATCTCCCTCGCCGCACTCGGCGATTTTCTTGTTCTGCTTCGACTCGATGTCGTAGACCCACAGCTGCTGGTCCTTGTCGAAGTGCGCGATGCGCTTGCCGTCCGACGACGGAATGCCGTCCCAGCGCAGCACCTTCGCGTCCGTCGTCAGCTGCGTGCTCTCGCCGACGCCGTTTGCCGGGACTTTCCAGAACTCGACCTCGCCGCTCTGGTCCGCCAGCGTCAACACTGATTTGCCATCGGGGAAGAACCGCCCTTCGCGGTAGCGGACCTTCTTGTCGCGCGTGGCTTCGACGATGCGACCCTGCTGGGCCGGGGCGACGAATACCTGTCCCCGCGCGGTGAGCACGACGCGGTCTCCAGTCGGCGAGAGGTGCGCGCTCGCGACCCATTCCATCGGCGTGCGAATCCATCGCTCGCGCAGCTGATCGAAATCGGAGACGAGCCGGATCGCCACGGCGCGATCCTGACCGCTGGCGATCTCGTACAGCCGGACGTCTCCGCCTAGCTGATACACGATGCGGCCGTCGGACAGGGACGCGTTCGACGCATCGAATCCGCTGTGCCGCGTGTGCTGCTTCAGATCCCCGCCGCGTTCGGCCATCGACCACAGGTTCATCGTGCCGTCGCGATCCGTGAGGAAATACACGCGGCCGTTCCACGGCATCGGGTTCTTGCTCGTGCCCTTGTAATCGGCCGTCAGCGGCGTCGCTTCCTCGTCGTCGCTCTTGAACCGCCAGAGGTTCTGCGCCGTTCCGCCCTGGTAGCGCTTCGTGTAACTCCCCTGGAAGGCGAGCCGCGTGAAGAAGAGCGTCTTTCCGGAGCCGTCGAACGAGCCGTCGCTCGCCTGCCACAACGGCACCAGCGTGCGTACGCCGTTCGCCGGGTTCACGCGCGCGAGCTGCGTGTTGGGCAGCGTCGAGAAGCGGCGCGTCGTGTACAGCACGTCGCCCGACGGCGACCACCCGACGACGTTGGCCGCGCCTCCTTCGAACGTCTGCCGTACGGGGACCCCGCCGTCGATGGGCAGCGTGTAGACCTCGGTCGGCCCTTCGTACGCCGCGGAAAACGCGATCGTCCGGCCATCCGGCGAAATCGCCGCGCGCGATTCTTCCGATGGATGCGTGGTGAGCCGCTGCGCCACGCCGCCGTTCAACCCCACGCGCCAGAGATCGCCTTCGGCGGTGAAGACGATCGTCTCGCCATGGATGGCGGGGTAGCGGTAGTAGCCCAGCGAGGAGCCATCGGCGGCCGCCCGCGGGCGGGCCAGCCAGATGACGGAGAGCACGGCGAAACAGAGAACCGAGATCTGGAGTTTCTTCATAGTTTGGAACTCGAGGCAACCTGGGATAACGGAGGATAGCATTCCCGTCCGGAGACAACGGGGAAAAGCGCTTCGCTAACCACGGAGGAACGGAGGTAACGGAGATTTATTTTTCGGGAGGGGATCCCGTCAAGTGAACGCTCAGATCGGGATTCACAATTCTCCTAATCCCTTGTTTCATCAGCGGGACGTAGAAATTCAAGAGAAGCCCGACGCGACATCCAGTGAGCTTCAGATACGTGATCAGCTGCGCCTCGTGGATCGGCGCGAGTTTCTTCACGCACTTCAATTCGACGATCACGCATCCGTTTACGCGCGCATCAATTCAATAGCCTCGACCCAGCTGAATCCCCTTGTACTTGAGCGGTAGAGAGAAGTCGGCTTCGACCTTCAACTCCAGGACGCGGAGCTCGTGCACCAGACACGCTAGGTACGCCGACTCGAGGAGTCCCGGCCCGAGTCCGCGGTGAACTGAGATCGCCGCCTGGCAAATCAATCCCGTAATCCGATTCAACTCGTCGTCGCCCACGAGTGCCATGCGCGTCGATAATGCAACGATCGGGACTCGCGGGTCTTGTTGGGAAATCGGAAAAACGACGACTGAAGATTGCCGAAAAATCAACGCGCCTCACTGAGCAGCTGCGCATCTTATGCGACCTCCCCCCTAGAAACCTCCGTTCCCTCCGTTCCTCCGTGGTTCGATTTCCCCGTTCCCTCGGCCTTCTCCGCTATCTCCCCGGCGGTTGACGACTCGCACGCCGGGCCGATATACTGCCGAACAGTGACGATGACGTGCACGACGACGACGGCCATTTGTCGAAAGCGCATCAAGCGCTTCGACGAGCCGGCGGTGTGTGTGCGTTAGCGTAATCAGCGAAACGTCAGAAGCTCCACAGCACCCGTCGGCCCCACACCAGGGCGGCGGGTTTTTTGTTTTGGGGAGGACGGCGGTTCTTTTTCGAGGAGATCATGCAGGCGAGCAAACGAATCGATGTCGGCGTACTCGGCGCGACGGGGATGGTCGGGCAGCAGTTCATCCGGCAGCTGGCGGCCCACCCGTGGTTCCGGCCCGTGTGGCTCGGCGCGAGCGAACGGTCGGAGGGCAAGACGTACGCGGACGCGGCGACGTGGCGGCTGGCCTCACAGCTGCCGGACGAATTGCGCGACAGCAAGGTCGAGCCGTGCGTCCCCGGCCGTGGGCCGCACCTGATGTTCTCCGCCCTCGATGCAACCGCCGCGAAGGACATCGAGCCCGCGTTCGCCTCCGCGGGACACCTGGTCATCAGCAACGCGCGCAGCTATCGCATGGATCCGCTGGTGCCGCTGCTGATTCCGGAAATCAACGCTGATCATCTGGCGCTGCTCCCGGCGCAGCGGCGCGCGCGCGGATGGAGCGGCGCGATCGTCACCAACCCGAACTGCTCGACGGTGGTGCTCTCGCTTGCCCTCGCGCCGCTTCGCCAGTTCGGATTGAAGTCGGTGATGGTGACCACGCTCCAGGCGGTGTCCGGCGCGGGCTATCCGGGCGTCGCGTCGCTGGACATCCTCGGCAACGTCGTCCCTACCATCTCCGGTGAAGAAGAGAAGATGGAGAGCGAGACGCAGAAGATCCTCGGCTCGTTGACCGGCGAAAGTGTAACGCCGCACCCGGTGGTCGTCAGCGCGCAGACGACGCGGGTGCCGGTGGTCGACGGGCACACCGAGAGCGTCTCCGTCGCCTTCGAGAAGAGGCCCTCGATCGATGACGTGATCGCCGCGCTTCGCGCATTCCGCGGGCGGCCTCAGGAACTCAAGCTCCCGACTGCGCCGCCCAATCCGGTGGTCTGGTTGCAGCAGAACGATCGGCCGCAGCCGCGGCTCGATGCGGAGCGCGATGGCGGCATGACGGTGAGCGTGGGCCGGGTCCGCAAGTGCCGCGTGCTCGACGTGAAGTTCGTGGCGCTCGGCCACAACACGATCCGCGGCGCGGCCGGGGCGGCGGTGCTGAACGCGGAGCTGATGCGGGCCGAGGGCCTGCTGGTGGGCGACTGATGGCGGATCTCACCGGCCCGATCGTCATGAAGTTCGGCGGCACCTCGGTCGCCGACGCCGACGCGATCGCCCGCGTCATCGGCATCGTCAAGGCGGCGGGCGTGAGCGCTGGACTCCCGCCGGTCGTGATTGTGTCGGCCATGAGCGGCGTCACGGATCGCCTGATCGAGCTGACGCATGCGGCGGAGCGCCGGCTCGACGCGCACGTGCTGAACGGCGTCGCCGAGCTGTCGCACCGCCACTTCGAGGCGCTCGAGCGGCTGGTGCCGCCGGAGCTCGCAAACGACGTGCTCGTCGAGATCGGCAATCATCTCGACGATCTGCGCGCGCTGCTGAAGGCGACGGGGATCTTGCGCGCCGCGTCCCCGAGCGCGCACGACGCGATTGTGTGCGTCGGCGAGCTGATGTCGAGCCGGATCCTCGCCGTCGCGCTGCAGCACAACGGGGTGCCGTCCGCGTGGGTCGACTCCCGGCGGGCCGTCGTCACCGACGGCGCGCACAACGGCGCCGCGCCGCTCGCCGACGAGACACGCGGGGCGGTGACGCGCGAGGTGATGCCGCGCGTCGCTGAGGGGCGCGTGCCCGTGATCGGCGGGTTCGTCGGGGCCACCGTGCAGGGCGTCACGACGACGCTCGGACGCGGCGGCTCCGATTACTCGGCGGCGATCGTCGGCGCGGCGATGGACGCGCGCGAGATCCAGATCTGGACCGACGTCGACGGGATGCTGACCGCCGATCCGCGGATCGTCGAATCGCCTCGCGTCGTGCCGCATCTCTCGTTCGGGGAAGCGTCGGAGCTGGCGTACTTCGGCGCGAAGGTCCTGCATCCAAGTACCATCCTGCCGGCGGTTGCGAAGGACATCCCGGTCCGGATCCTCAACAGCCGCCGCCCGCAGGCGAGCGGCACGACGATCACCGCCGAGCCCCCGCCTCAGGATCGGCCGCTCGCCGCGGTCGCGTGCAAGCGGCGCGTGACGATGGTCGAAATCACCTCGACGCGCATGCTCATGGCGCACGGCTTCCTGCGGCGCGTGTTCGAGGTGTTCGAGCGGTATCGCACCGCGGTCGACGTCGTGACGACGTCGGAGGTCAGCGTGTCGGTGACCGTCGATGACGACTCGCGGCTCGACCAGATCGTCGAAGCGCTGCGCGAGTTCGCGGAAGTGAACGTCGAGAACGGGCTGGCGATCCTGTGCGCGGTCGGCGACAATCTGCGCAGCGACCCGCGCATCGCCGCGCGCGTCGTGGCCTCGCTCGAAGGGTTTCCGGTAAGGATGGTGTCGCAGGCCGCCTCGCGGCGCAACGTCACCATCGTGCTGCGCGACGCCGACGTCGGCAAGGGCATGGAACAGCTTCACGAGGAGTTCTTTGGAGTGCGTAGCGTCCGCCTTTAGGCGGACTGTCACGGGTGCATGATTGCGTGCATTGATCGTCGGTTACGGCCGGATGGGAAAGCTGGTCGAATCGCTGTGCCCTGAGCTCGGGATCGAGGTCGCGGGCACGGTCGATATCGACGAAGCACGATCGCCGGACCGGTGGCCCGCCGCCGACGTCGCCATCGACTTCTCCGCCGCGGAAGCCGTCCCCGAGAACCTGCGGCGGCTCGCGGCACGCGGGACCAACGTCGTCATCGGCACCACCGGCTGGAGCGCCCACGAAGCGGAACTTCGCCGCGAGGTCGAGGTCAAACACATAGGAGTGGTCGCGGCGCCGAACTTCGCCCTTGGCGTGAACCTGTTTGCCGCGCTCGCGGGCCGCGCGGCGGAGTTGTTCGGTCCGCACGCCGGCTTCGGCGCGTGGATCCACGAAGCACATCATGCCGCGAAGCGCGACGCGCCGTCAGGAACCGCCTTGCAGCTCCAGCATGTGCTTCGCGAACATGGCTACGAGCGGCCGATCGACGTATCATCGACGCGCGCCGGGTCCATTCCGGGCACGCACACGATTGGATTCGACGCGGCGGGCGAGACGATCACGCTGACGCACGCGGCCCGCGATCGCTCCGGATTCGCGCGCGGCGCGCTCGCCGCGGCGAAGTGGGTGAACGGGCGCAAGGGCTGGTTCACGATGCGTGACGTGCTGGGGGTCTAGCGCCACTGGTCCGCCTGAAGGCGGACGCTACTGGTCCGCCTGAAGGCGGACGCTACGTTCGCCCGACGCTACGTTCGCACGACGC
>Ga0075424_100004639_pt1 | contig 13019 bp, 15 predicted proteins | sample SoiMethybrSBSTD3_FD_75301 | JGI IMG/M metagenome (GOLD analysis project Ga0075424, IMG submission 75301) | Bulk soil microbial communities from a Populus tree surrounding site in Tennessee, USA - Soil MetaG P. TD hybrid SBSTD3 | ecosystem: Environmental > Terrestrial > Soil > Tree plantation... | reverse complement strand
CAGAGCATCAACGAAGAGATCGAGACGTCCAAGGAGGAGATCCAGTCGAGCAACGAAGAGCTGGCGACGGTCAACGAGGAGCTCCAGACCCGGAATGCCGAGCTCGGGCAGAGCAACAACGACCTTGTGAATCTCCTGTCCAGCGTGCAGATGGCGATCGTCATGCTGGGTCCCGACCTGCGCATCCGGCGCATCACGCCGATGGCCGAGAAGATGCTGAACCTGATCGCGACCGACGTTGGCCGCCCCATCACCGACATCAAGCTCAATGTGGACGTCCCTGACCTGGACAAAATCCTCGTCGACGTGGTCGAGTCGGTGCAGCCCTATCAGCGCGAGGTCCTGGACCGCAACGGGCGCTGGCATTCGCTGCGCGTGCGGCCCTATCGAACGCTCGACAACCGCATCGACGGCGCGGTGATCGTGCTGGTGGACATCGATTCGATCAAAGGCACCGTCGAATCGCTGCGGATCGGTGCGGAGCGGCTGCGCATCATGTTCGACCGCGCCCCCGTGGGCATCTTCGAGACGGATCTCGAAGGCCGGTTCGAGCGCGTGAACGACAAGTTCTGCGAGCTCACGGGTCGCACGCGGGATTCGCTCCTCCACCTGCGCTCGCAGGACATCACCCACCCCGACGACGTGGTCGCCGATATGGAAGCCTTCGAGCGGATCCGCAGCGGGCTCCTGCCGTCGGTCCGGCGCGAAAAGCGCTATCTGCGCGAGGACGGCACCGCGCTCTGGGTGGAGCTGCACCGCTTCAGCGTTCTGGATGCCCAGGGCAAGGCGGCGTCCACCGTCGGCATCGTCGAGGATATCACGGAGCGCAAGGAGACCGAGACGGCGCTGCGCCGCCGCGAGGCGCGCTTCCGCGCGTTGATGAACAGCGCGCCGGTGCTGATCTGGGTGAGCGGGCTCGAGGGGATAGAGTACGTCAACCAGGCCTACCTCGAGTTCCTCGGCGTGGAGTCGCACGAGGTACTGGGGAACGCGTGGACCTACTTCGTCTATCCGGAGGACCGCGAGCAATATATGGCCGCCTACGATCAAGCGGTCCAGAGCATGCAGCCGTTCGAGGACCAGTTCCGGTTCCGGCGCGCGGACGGGGAGTACCGCTGGATGATGTCGATCGCGCTGCCGCAGTTCGGCGCCGCTGGCAAGTTCGCGGGGTACACCGGCGCCACGTTCGATATCACGACGCTCAAGGAGGCCGAGGTCAGCCTGCGGACCGCCGACCAGCGCAAGGACGAGTTCATTGCGATGCTGGCGCACGAGCTGCGCAATCCGCTCGCACCGATCACCAACATCGTGCAGATGATGCGGACACAGCAGCTCGATGCCAAGACGCGCGACTGGGCGCACGAGGTGCTCGACCGGCAGCTCCGGAACGTGGGCCGCATGGTCAACGACCTGCTCGACGTTTCGCGGATCAGCCACGGCAAGGTGCAGCTGCATCGCGAGCGTGTCGCACTGGGCGAGATCGTGAGCCGCTCGATCGACACGCTGCGCTCGACCATCGAGGCAAGCGAGAAGCAGGTGGTGATCGAGGTGCCGACGGCGCCCATCGTACTGTTTGCCGACCCCGTGCGCCTGGAGCAGGTACTCGGCCACCTGGTCCACAATGCCGTGAAGTTTACGCCGCAGGGCGGCCACATCTCGGTCACCGCGACACAGTCCAGCGATGGACGCGAGGTGCGCATCACCGTGCGGGACGATGGCGACGGCATCTCCGCCGATGCACTGCCGCGCGTCTTCGACCTCTTCATGCAGGAGAACACGTCTCTCGAGCGCGCGCAGGGCGGGCTCGGAATCGGGCTGTCGCTCGTGCGCGGCCTGGTCGAGCTGCACGGCGGCAGCCTCCAGGCGAAAAGCGACGGGCCGGGCACGGGCAGCGAGTTCGTGATTACGCTTCCGGTCATCGATGCGCCGGACGCTCCGAGGCCAGCCGCAGTGGTCGCCGCTCGCGCGGGCGCGCGCCGGATCCTCGTCATCGACGACAACGTCGACGCCGCCAACGCCCTCGCGGCGCTGTTGCGGCAGGACCATCATGAGGTGGCGGTCGCGCACTCCGGTCCGGTGGGCATCGAGATGGCCCGAACGTTCAAGCCCGAAGTCGCCCTGGTCGACGTGGGGATGCCCGGGATGAACGGCTACGAGGTCGCCGAGCGGCTGCGGGCGCTGAACCGGCACCTTTTGCTCGTTGCGGTGAGCGGCTACAGCGGCGACGAGAGCCGCCGCCGCGCCAAAGCCGCGGAGTTCGACGAGTTCGTCATCAAACCCTTCGACGCGCAGGCACTCGAAGCGCTGCTCTCCCGCCACGCGCGGTGATCGTCCTCGCCGTTCTTCTTCAGCTCTCCATCCCGGCGCCCGTGGGCTACGTCAACGACTTCGCGGGCGTCCTGGACTCGGCATCGATCCGGCACATGGGCGCGGTGATCGGGGAAGTGCGGGACAAGACCCGCGGCGAGATCGCCGTCGTGACGCTCACGGATATCGGTGACCGCGCGGCGAGCGACGTCGCTGTGCAGATCGGACGGCAATGGGGCGTCGGCGCGAAAGGCGACGCGGGCGACCGGGCCAAGAATCTGGGCGTCGTCGTTCTGCTCGTGCCCCGCCGGAATCATCAGCCAGGGACGGGGGACATTTTCATCGCGACCGGCCGTGGCGCTGAAGGCTTTCTGACGGACGCGCGGACCGGCCGCATTCGCGATGCGATGGTCCCGCTGCTCGCGCAGGAAGATTACGGCAAGGGCTTGTCGCTCGGCGTCGATCTGATCGCGAGCAGCTTTGCCGCCGAGTTTGGCGTGACGATCGACAGCGTGGAGTACGCGATGCCTCCGCCGGAGGCCGGTCTACCGCGGCAAACGCTTCCGATCGGCTGGATCATCGCCGTCTTGATCCTGCTGGTGCTCGTGTCGCGGGGCCGCATCCTGTGGCTGCCGTTCTGGTTTCTCAACCAGCGGGGCAGCGGCTGGGGTGGGGGTAGCTGGGGCGGACGCGGCGGGGGAGGCGGAGGGTTCGGCGGTTTTGGCGGTGGTGGTGGCTTCTCCGGAGGCGGCGCGGGCGGGAGATTCTGACATGGCGCGAATGACGTTGGACGGCTTTGCGAGTCGGCTCGCTGAGGCACTCGGCCCACGATTGGTGACGCTGTTGCTGTACGGCTCCGCCGCGAGGGAGCCGGGAGCCGGGAGCAGGGAGCCGGACGGCATGAACACCCTCCTACTCGTGGATCGCGTCGATGCCGCGCTGCTTGAGATCCTTGCCGCCCCCGTGCGTGACTGGGTGGGAGCGAAGCATCCCGCGCCGTTGGTGCTGACCGAGGCCGAGTGGCGTGATTCGACCGACGCGTTTCCCATCGAGTATGAAGACATTCGTGAAGCCCACCGTGTGCTCGCGGGCCGCGACCCCTGGCACGGCATTCGCGTCTCGCGTGAAGACGTGCGGCGCCAACTCGAACAAGAGCTGATCGGGAAATTGATTCACTTGCGGCAGGTCTTTGCCGCCGAGTGGGGCAACTCCAAGCGAGTGGCGGAGCTCATGCGGATCAGCCGCGCCGGCTTCCTGACCATGCTGCGTGCCACCCTGCGGCTGGCGGGCCGCACACCGCCCGGTGACGGCATCGCCCTGGTGCGGGAGGCGGGGGGGCTGATAGGATTTCCCTCGAATGCACTGGACGGGGCCGACCCTGCCGGGTATCTCGACGCGGTGACGCGTACGGCCGAATATGTGAACCGTATGGAAAGGAATGCTCAGTGAATACTCGTGCGTGGGCGCCGCTCGCTTTGGCACTGCTCTCCGGCTGCGGCTACAACACGATCCAGACGATGGACGAGAAAGTGAACCAGTCCGAATCGCAGATCAAAGTTCAGCTGCAGCGGCGGGCGGATCTCATTCCCAATCTCGTCGAGACCGTAAAGGGCTATGCCAAACAGGAACAGACGATCTTCATTCAGGTCGCCGAGGCGCGCGCCAAGTTGGCGGGCGCCGTGCAGAGTGGCGATCTGCAGCAGATGGCGCAGGCCAATGCCGCGCTGACCGCACCGCTCGGGCGCTTGATCGCGATCGCCGAGAACTATCCCCAGCTCAAGTCGAACGAGAACTTCAAGCAGCTCCAGGATCAGCTCGAGGGCACCGAGAACCGCATCGCCGTAGCTCGTCAGGACTACAACGAAAGCGTGAACTCGTACAACGCGTACATACGCCGCTTCCCGCAAGTCATCACCGCAAAAGTCCTCGGCAAGAAATCGCGGCCCTATTTTGAATTGCAAACCGCCGGCGCGGCTGAGGCGCCGAAGGTCGACTTCTCTCACTAAAAGGGGTAGATTTCGATCTATGCCTTCGACTCGAGAGCGCGCCCGCCCGTCCCAATCAGAACAAGAAGCGGCGAAGCGATGCCTGGTCGCGATCATCGAGGACGACAACGAATTCCGGAACATGCTGCGGGAGCTGCTCGAGGAAGAGCAGTACCGCGTGGTCGCCGTCGCAAACGGGGCCGAAGCGCTCGCGACCCTGCGCGGCGACACCCTCCCCAACGTCATCCTACTCGACGTCTCGATGCCCGTGATGGATGGGTTCGATTTCCTGCGGTTCCGGAACGACGACCCCCAGCTCGCCCAGGTCCCCGTCGTGCTCGTCACCAACGCCAAGCCGCATGAGCGGCCCACCATCGGCGTGAACGACGTGGTGCGTAAGCCGATCGATATCGACGAGATTCTGTTTGCGATTAAGCGCTACTGTGACTGACTTGCCGCTAGAGGTAGCGTAAAGAAGAATGTTGTGCCGCCGTTCCCCGTCTCATTGGGGCGGCTTTCAACCCAGATTCGCCCGCCCATCGCTTCGACAATGCCTTTTGCGATCGTCAATCCGAGCCCCGATCCCAGCCGCGCCTTCGGAGTCGCCTGCCAGAACCGGTCGAACACGTGAGGGAGCTGCCTGGATGACACGCCGATGCCGGTATCGCGCACGGTGAACAACACTTCATCGTCGAAGCGCTCGGCGGTCACCTGCACGAGACCGCCATCGGGCGTGAACTTGATGGCGTTGCTCATCAGAGCGCCGAGCACCTGAAGCACGCGATCGCGGTCGCACACCGCCTCGAGATACTCCTCCGCGACGTGCTGCTCGATACGCAGCGTCCTTTCCCTTGCGGGATCGCGGCACACCGCCACGGCTTCCGCGACCATCGATTGCACCGGCTCGCGCCGCGGCTCCACGAACAAACGGCCCGACTCGATACTCGCCACATCCAGCAGATCGGCGATGAGACGGTTCATGCGCTCGGCGGAACGCTTGATCGCTTCGACGTGCCGCCGGTCGCGACGGGTGTCGTCGTCCGGTGGAAGACTGCGCAGCAACAATCCCACCGCCGTGAGCACGGTGTTCAGGCCGTTGCGCAGGTCGTGCGAGATCGCCGCCAGCGTGTCGTCGCGCGCGCGGCTCGCCTGCCGCGCCTGCTGATACAGCCGCGCGTTATCGGTGCCGAGCGCCGTGCGTTGTGCCACGTCCTCGAGAAACGGCAGGTCTGACTTCGAAAAATGGCGGTCTGGTCTGGTCAAGCCGAGCGTCAGCACGCCCAGCAACCGGCCGCGGCCGATCAACGGCAGCAGCACGAGCGAACGGATACCCGCGGCGCGAATCGCGTCGTGTCCGTCGGGATCGGGCGCGATCGCGGTGAGCGCCGACTGCGTGAGGTCGGTGAGCACCATGGTTTCGCCGGAACGGAGCGCCGGCGTCGGGGCGAGCCGCCAGCCGTCGAGCGTGTTGTCGACGCGCTGGACGGAGCCGTCGTCGTCGACGATGTCGGCGACGCAGATGTCTCCCAGCCGTGGCACGAGCAGCCGTGCCACTGCTGAGAGCATCGCGTGCTCATCCAGCGCCGAAGCGAGGATCTCCGCGAGGTTCGAGAGGAAGCGCTGGTCGTCTTCTGCGTGTCGAGCGACCGGCGTTGTGGCGCTTCGTACCTTCACCTCGATAAGTCTCCCTTGCGTGTATCAGGTCAGCAAGAGGATCAGCAATACGGCGATTAAAACTAATCCCAAGGTCGAGATGGTTATTGTCGTTGTGCTGGCAGCGGCGGTGGACGCTGTCGTTGCCGCTTCTTCCTGTTCCAGCTTGGGCCGGAAGCTTTTGAAGCCCGCCGGAAGACGGGGCCCCGCCGTCTCGTGCGGTTGTGTGACGTGTTGCGCGGGTTTCTGGGGTTGCTGCGCCGTCCCCCCCAATGGCGCCGTGGCGAGACACGCCACGGCGGCCACCAGGCTAAGGCTGAACCGCTTCATACAACGGTTCTTCGTCCCTGAATCAAGCGGACCACGATCACCACGAGGGCGATCACGAGCAGCAGGTGAATCAGGCCGCCGAAGGTATACGAAGAAATGAATCCCAGCAGCCATAAGATGATGAGGATGATTGCGAGCGTCATCATAAGTCGTTTCCCCTCCTAGGGAGTCGCAGGCAACGGTTGGCCGACCACCCATTTGACGATTCGGCCCGGCTCGAGTGGCGTGTTCGGATCGACCTGATTGATCAAAGCCAGGGCCGCTGGCGACACGGGCGCCGGACGCTGCTGCAACAGCTGCGCGATGGTAGTCCGGCGATCCAGCGTAATCAGGCTGATGTGCTGCGGCTGCACGTTCAACATCGCGGGATCGTTGAGCTGTCCAAAGCTCGAGATCGATCGCTGGGCCACACTCTGGTTCGCGGACCATCCCGCCTGCGGACCGTATGCGAGCACCTGGAACACGTTGTTGCCGTATTGAATGAACGCGGCCTGACCCTGCAGCGTCCCTTGCTGCGTTTGCGCCGCGAACGGGGCTTCCGCCGCGCTGAGGCCGTTGATGTTGCCGCGCTGCAGCGTGCCCGCTTGTACGCCTTGCTGCGACAGGAATGCGCGCGCCGCCTGGTCGGCATTCGAGCCTTGCGCGATCGTCAGCTCGATGATCGCATCCTGCTGCGGGCTCATCGCGGCAACCGCCGATTTGGTGTTCTGGGTCTGCCACCCGTTCGGAAACGCGATCTGGAACCGCAAGTCCGGATGATAGAACACGCCGTTCTTGAAGAACCCTTCGCGCGGGTTCATGCCGAAGATCATGCCGTCGAGCCGGCGCTGATACCCGTTCGTGTTCACGGTCGCGTTTGTGAAATCGACCTTCGTGCTGGCCAGCACGGAGTTGATGTGCTGGATCCGGTTGCCGGGATCGGGGTGCGTCGCGAGCCACTCGGGCAGCTTGGAGCCGCTCTGCTTCTCGAGATTGTCCAGCATCGCCATGACGCTGTCCTCCTCGCGCGAGTCGTAGCCCGCCCGGCTCGAGTAGCGGACCCCGAGCGCGTCGGCGGTATTTTCATTTTCACGCGAAAACTTCAGGAACATCAGGCCCATGGCCTGACTCGCGAGGCCCGCATACTTCGCGACCTGCGAGCTGGCGATACTGCCGACGACGAGTCCGACGTTGGCGAGCTCTTCGCGTGACATCTCGTGCGCGGTGTGGCGCGCCGTGACGTGCCCGATCTCGTGACCCATGACCGTGGCGAGCTCGGCTTCGTTGGTCATGTGCGTCAGAATGCCGCGGGTGACGTAGACAAAGCCGCCCGGGATCGCGAATGCGTTGACCGCGGGATCATCAACGACCCGGAACGTCCACGGCAGATTGGGACGCTCGGACGTTGCCGCGAGCTTCTTGCCGATGTCCTGGACATACGACTGCAGCGCCGGGTCGGGGTAGAGTCCGATCGACGCGATGACCTGGCTGTCTGCCTGCTGGCCCATCGCGATTTCCTGGCTCTCGCTGACGAGCATGAGCTCGTTCTTGCCGGTGGCGGGATTGCGCGCGCAGCCCGCCACGAGCGCGCCCGCGAGCAGCAATGCGGCAGCGCGTTTCATTTCTCGTCCTCCAGCTCCCGTTCGGCGTCCTGCTGGATCTTGCCGGCCTCTTCCTGAACCTTGCCGGCGACTTGCTCTGCCTTGCCCTTTATTTGGCGGATCTTTCCGCGCAAGCGATTCCTTTGGCTGCGTTTCATGGCTCGCTCTCTGTTGTCGGTTTGGAAATCCGCTGAAATTTCCATACGCCCGGGCGCTTCGCTGCATCCCTCAGCGGGATGAAAAACGGGCTTGGTGAGGACGGTGAGAGGAGCTAACCCGTCTGGATGGGGCGCGTTTCGGCTGCCGACCCGCGGATCGCGATGGGATCGGTCACACGATAATGCGCGTCCAGACGTCGCAGCGCGGATTCGAGGCGGTGATTGACGTCGCGGTTCCGGGCCGGACTGTCGGAGACGACGAGGATTTGGGTGCTGCGTTGCTCGAGGATGAGCTGTGCCGCCCACGCCCGCGCATGCTCAAATGCATGCGCATTCTCGGAATCGAGAAGCTCGCGAATGTGACCCAACCCGTCTCGCGGCGGGGGCGGCACTACGCGATATGCGTACGCCCAAAGCTGTCGCACGACTGCATCGTCGCGCGCGGGACACGCCCCGACAATCGGGCGTCGGGGTTAGCTCTAGCGGACGAACTTTCTACGGTCGCCCTTCGGGGGCGTCTTCTTGTGCGCGTGCGCGGCGATCTGGAGCCGGCTGTGCAGCGCGAGCTTCTCGAGAATGTTGTGGACGTGACTCTTGACGGTGTAGGTCGCAATGTTGAGGCGCTGCGCGATTTCCTTGTTGCTCAATCCCTCGGCGATGAGATCGGTGATTTGCTGCTCGCGCTTGGTCATCCGCACCGACGCCATCATCGGCGTGTTCCGGAGCACCGACGCCTGCTTGGCGATGTGCGACAGGAGTGTGCCGGTCAGCGCGGAAGGGACGACGTCGCCGCCGTTGGCGACCTGACGGATGGTGTTGACGAGATCTTCGAGCGCCGCGTCCTTCGAGATGAAGCCGTTCGCGCCGCGCTTGATGAAATCGATCACGTCTTCTTCTTCCGGCTGCACGTCCATCATGATGATCCGCGAATGCGGCGCGGCTTCCTTCAGACTTTCGACGAGCCGCTGGCTCCGATTGCGTCCGAGCGCGGCGTCCACCAGCACCACATTGGGCTTGTGCTCCTGCACCCGTTGCAGCGCGGCCGACCCGCCCTCGGCGGAGGCGACGACTTTGAATTCGGCCTGCGAGTCCAGCAGCGCGGCGAGACCATCCCGCAGCAGGCGATTGTCTTCAATAACCAGGATCTGAATTTTCTTGGTCATGGTACCGACGGCCCTCGCGCTAGGGACGAGAGTGCGATGTCAGGGTAGGGTGGCCAATTTCTCAGGTATTAGTCACGACGAACGATTAAGGTTCCGGCTCATCCTTTAGGATGAGACGGTAAAATAGCCATCTAACCCTCCGCAGGGCCAATCCGCGCCCCCCCGCGAGCACGCGACAACCCGGTTTCTTGCCTATTGGGACGGGAAAGTGAATGGTAGAGCGCGCCCAGGGGGGGTATACGGATGACTCACCTGCATTGCCACGCTTGCGGCGGCCTCGTTCAGGACGCCGCGGCAATCGACTACCGCGCGCCGCGCGCCAGCGCCCAGTTCGCGATGCCCCATGGCGACCCATGTTCCTGCAGTCGTCCCGTCGTCTACGAGCATCCGCCGATGCTGGGCGGCCCGGACGAGGATCAGACGCCCGACGGCCAGGCCGCCTAAACAAACACGGCGCCCCCTGTTCGGGTGGCGCCGTGCTGCATCAGGTGCCGTGGTGGCTTAGAGCTTCACGACGTTCTGCGCCGCGGGGCCTTTCTGGGCCTGCACGACTTCGAACTCGACGCGCTGGCCTTCGGTCAGCGACTTGAACCCCTCACCTTGAATCGCGGTGTGATGCACGAAGCAGTCCTTGCCGCCGTTCTCGGGCGTGATGAAACCGAAACCCTTGGCGTCGTTGAACCACTTCACGGTACCAGTAATACGTGCCATCTGTGCGTTGCTCCCCTAGCTAGGTGCGTTGAGCGGCGGAACGGCTGTCCCAGAAACGCGACGAGGACCTCGTGGCGAACAGCCCCAGGTCCTCGGTCAAGTCCACTGGTCTTCAGCGCACGGCACCGTGCCGTGGCCCCTTCGCTCGCCCGAAGAATTATCAACGGGCACAGCGAAGTCAAGCCTGGTGTCGGTTGAATGAATACACGACCCGATGCAACTTAGTCGCCCTATGCGAACCGGTCTTCCCCTTCTGCTCCTCGCGGTATTCGGCACCGGGTGCAAACTGTTTCGCGCACAGGACACCGCGCCCGCGCACGCGCCTGCGGACAGCGCGCGCAACGCGCGCCGCCAGCCGGCCGTCGTGCACGACACCGCGCTGGAGTCACGGGCCGCCCGCCTCGAGCTCAAGGTGCTGGAGCAGGATGCGCAGGTGACCCAGCTGCAGAGCCGGCTCGACGACGCGCGGCGCGAAGTCGTGCGCACCATGGCCAAGTTGCAGTCGCTTGCAACACGTGCCGAAGCGGCATCCGGAATGGCCGAAGCGGAGATCGCACTGCAAGCGCTCCGAACGGCAAACGGAAACAAACCAAACAACTCTCCCGAGATCGGGCAGGGGACCGCGCTGCTGCAGCTGGCCACGACGGAGTTCGACCAGCAGAACTACGCGGGCGCGCTCTACCTTGCGACGGAGGCGAAGAACGCGGCGGCCGCGGGTCAGGGACGCGTGTCGGGCGACGACCGCACGGCGACTCGAAAAGGCGAAGTGCCGTTCGCGTTACCGCTGCCGCTCCAGACGTCGGGGCGCGCGAACGTGCGCGAAGGTCCGGGATCGAACTTCAAAATCCTCTTCACGCTCGAGACGGGCGTCCCGATCGTGGCGTACTCGTATGTTGATCAGTGGGTGCGGATCAAGGACGGATCAGACCGGCCCGGCTGGATTCACCAGACCCTCATCGATCGGCGCCAATAAGTCCTACTTCGCGGAAACTTTGGGCCGCCCCGCCGCCATCACCTGATCGCCGCCGGCGCGTTTGGCGAGATAGAGCGCGGCATCCGCTTCGGCGATGATTTGATCAGCACTGTCGCCATGCATGGGGAACGCAGCCACGCCAAGGCTCAGCGTAATCTTTCCGTCTGGGAGCTTCTCAGTCCCTAACTTTTTCCGGATCCGTTCCGCGAATTGGGTCGCGCCGGCCAGCTCGGTCTCAGGCATCATGATCAGGAATTCTTCGCCGCCATAGCGCGCGACAAAATCCACGTCGCGGCTCGCCTCGCGCATGATGGCCGCGACGCGTTTCAGCACGACGTCGCCGGCGGGGTGGCCGAATTCATCGTTGTACTTCTTGAAAAGATCCACGTCCGCCATCACGACCGAGAACTGGTGACGCAGGCGCCGAGACCGCCGCACTTCGTTCTCCAACACTTCCATCATCCGCAGGCGGTTGTAGAGGCCCGTCAACGGATCGGTGGCGGACAGGCGCTCGAGCTCGGCGCGGCTTTCGCGCAGCCGCGTCACCATGTTGTTGAACACCTCGGTGAGGTAGCCGACCTCGCCACCGGTCGTGACGCGCAGACCGATCTCGAGATCGCCCTTGGCCACCTTGCCGGCCGCCTGCGTCAGCCGATCCAGCGGACGCACAATGAGCAAACTCAACAGATAAGCCAGCCCGCCCAACACGGCGAGCAGCAGCGTGACGACGGCGAGAGAGACGTTGCGGAGCCGCGCGACCTGCGCGAACGCTTCGGCGGTCGGGATTTCCGACACCACGACCCAGTCGATCGCGGGCACGACGCGCGCGCTGCCCAGGACCCGCTGGCCGGTGTAGCTGCCGAACTGAACCGCACGACCTTCCCGTGAGAGCAGTCGATTGGCGGACTCGCGGGAATAGCCTTGACGCATCAGCTCGCGCGAGCTGCCGCTCGAGCTCACGATGATTCGGCCGCTGCGCGTCATCAGATAGATCTGACCGGCCTCGCCCGGAGTGAAGCGGCGGAGGGTGTCGACGATCGTGTGGAGATTCACGCGTGACGCGATCGCGCCGATCACGCTGGTTCCCCCCACGCTCCGTCCCGCGCGGCGGCCGGACTCGATCGGCACCGACACGAGCATCTCCGCATGTGTCCCCGTAGAGTCCCAGTACGGCGGGCCGATCGCCCAACCGTTGCGGGACAGATCCTTGCCCCAATCCGGGGGGAGAGGCACGGGCCGCTCCGCGGCCGAGCTGGTCGCCACCATGTGGCCGTGGCGGTCGAGGACCATCAGCTCCGTGTAATCCGGGAAGCGATCGCGCACCGAGTTCAAGTAGTCGCGGAGGCGGGTGTAGTAAATCCCGGAGTGGACCGGCTCGCCGCTCACCAGCGGAATGCGTTCGAGGTTTTCCGTGACTTCGTACGAGCTCGAGAACACGCGCAGATCGTAGCGCAGCTCTTTGGTCCAGAGATCCACTTCGCGGAGCGCCTGCGCGCTGACCGCGAGCAATTCTTCGGACGCCTTGGCCTGGAGGGCCCGCTTGTTTTCGATGTAAGAAATCCAAACCGTCGTCAGCGACGGCAACAGCGTCGCGACGACGGCGAACATCAGCATCTTGGTTCGGATGCTGCCGAACCGCAAAACCTTGGGAAAACTCAGGGAGCTGCCCCTTTCAAGGCTGCCACAAGATTCATGCGGGCCAGCTTATTGCAAGATGGGCGTTGTAACCGTAAGCGGAATCACACGATCTGGCGCACTTTCAGTCACGGAATCAGACTTGGGCGTCCCTACCGGAGACTCCTGATGACTGACCTGAGTCGGCGCTCCTTCCTTAAGTACGGTGCTGGCGCCGTGGCCGCATCGGTCGTTGCAAAACGCGAAGTGACGGAAACGCGGCATGCTGCGCTCCTACCACAGTCGAAGAGTTTCGAATTCGAAGAAGCCACCGTCGCACAGCTCCAGGACTCCATGCGGAGCGGCGCCCGCACGTCGCACGCGATCTGCGCCGCGTATCTCGCGCGCATCGCTCAGCTCGATCCCAAGCTGCACTCGGTGATCGAGACGAATCCGGACGCGCTGTCCATCGCGGATCAGCTCGACGCCGATCGGAAGGCCGGTCGCGTGCGCGGGCCGCTGCACGGCATCCCCGTGTTGATCAA
>Ga0075424_100004638_pt1 | contig 13020 bp, 10 predicted proteins | sample SoiMethybrSBSTD3_FD_75301 | JGI IMG/M metagenome (GOLD analysis project Ga0075424, IMG submission 75301) | Bulk soil microbial communities from a Populus tree surrounding site in Tennessee, USA - Soil MetaG P. TD hybrid SBSTD3 | ecosystem: Environmental > Terrestrial > Soil > Tree plantation... | reverse complement strand
GGGTCCTTGCGCAGTTCGGGCATCGGGATCCTCGGTGGATGGTCACCAGGCAGGGCGCAAAACCCGGCGAGTGTACCGCGACCGGGTCAGGCGCGGGAAGGCACGCGCGGCGGACCCGCGAAGCTCGCGCGATCTCTCGCCGTGGCCGCGTGGAGCGCGCGCAGCGCCGACTCCGCTCCGGGCCCCAGCGTGCGGCCCCGGCGCGAGACGACGATGCGCGCGGTGCCGATGCAGCGCTCCAGTTCGTGCTCGGCAAAGCGCTCGCCGTCCCACCACGCGAACGGCGGCACCCGCCTGGGCGCGAACCGCCCGCCTCCGAACAGGTTCGCGGCCGTGCCCACCGACGCACCGGTCGGCAGCAGCGTGCCGATGCCCGTCTTGACGTGGGCCCCCACGAACGCGCCCACCTTGGGCGAGCCGGTGTCCAGCTCGCGGCCGTCCGCCCACACGCGAACGTTCGCGTAGTTGTTCTTGAGATCGCTCGTGGTGGTGAGCGCGCCCAGGTTCACCCACTCCCCGAGCACACTGTGGCCCACGAAGCCGTGGTGGCGCTTGTTCGCGTGGCCCTGCCAAACGCTCCACTCCACCTCGCCCGCCACGCGGCACTCGGGCCCGAACGTGGTGCCGGTGACGACGCCGCCCAGCAGCTGCGTGCCCGCGCCCACGACGCACGGGCCGCGGACGTGCGTGTAGGGCTCGATCACCGCGCCGGGCTCGATCGAGATGGGTCCCGAGCCGGCATCGAGCAGCGCGTACGCGCCCACGCGCGCGCCCTCGCCGACGGCGATTCGCTCCGGCGTCTCGAGGCAGGCCAGGCGATGGACGCTCCCCTGGACCCCGGGCGCCATGGTGGCGAGATCGGCGGCGATGGCGCCCGGGTTGCGCGCGATCAGATCCCACGGCCAGGTGATGAACTCGGCGCCGACCGCCAGGGCCGGGAGCGCGAGCGAGAGGAGCACGGTCTCGAAGTCTTCTCCGCGGCCGAGCCCCCCGCGGAGCGACGAGAGCGGCAGCCGCGCTCCCGCCACGCGGCCATCGCCCACCCACAGCGCCGGCGCGCGCGCGTCGAGCGCCTCCTCGAACCACGCACCCGGCAGCGCCGCGGCGTTGACGACGATGGCCTCGTCGCCGCCGCCCGCGCTCGCGCCGGCACGCGGACGAAGCGCGTGCGGGTCCTCGCGCCAGAGCGCCATCGCGTTCGCGCGCGCCTCGATCGAGAGCAGCGGCAGCCGCGTCGCGGCGAGCCAGCGAAGCGCGAGGTTCGATGCTCCGAACGCCAGCGCCGGCAGCGGCAGGAGGTCGGTGAGCGGCCCGAGCAGCCGCCAGCGCTGGTCCTCGTAGAGGACGAGCTGGCGGGCCGTCACGCGGGCCGGCGGGCCGCGCCGCGGCCGGCGTGCGCCCGCGGCCCGGATCGAGCGCTCACCTGCCGACCTTGCGCTTGCTGGGCGGCAGCCGCCGGTGCTGGGGCGCTCGCGGGCCCGTCTTGGGGTGCAGTCCCGACTTGGTACCGGCCGCCGGGGCGCTCGTGTCCACCAGGAACACGTCTGCGAACCCGCTCTCCACCGCTCGCTTCTTGAGCGCCTCCGCTGCGTCGTGCGCCATGCAGTCGCGCGTGCGCACCTTGAAGAACCCCTTCTCGATCACGATGGCCATGGGAACGACGAGCAGCGACTGTGCGGCCTCGAGCCGCGACTCGGCCTTCTCGCGCTCGACCGGGGCGGCCACCTGGATCCGCCAGCACGGGCCCTTGCCAGCCGTGCCGGCCGGGCCCGCGGCGGCGCCCGCAGGCGACTCCGTGCTCGCGGGCGATTCGCCAGCCGATGATCGGCCCGCAGGCGGGGCGGTGCCGGCGGGGCCCCCTGCCGTGGATCCTGCGGGCGAAGACTCGCCCGCTCCCGGCGCGGCCCCTGCGGTGTCGGGCATCACGACCGGCGAGGGCCGGCTCCCGAGCGGCTGGGTGGGCGCGGGAATAGGGACCGGCGAGGTCTCGAGCTCGGGCGAGCGCTCGATGCGCAGCGTGTCCGAGGCCGCCTCCGGCGCGGGCATCACGTGGCGCCGGGGGAGCGTGTCGCTCGGGGCGGCGGCGGCAGGCCCCGGCGGCTTCTGCGGCTTGGACGGACTGAGCGGATTCGGCACGAGCGCCTGCTGAGCGGGCGTGAGCGGCTCGGGAATGCTGGCGAGCACCCGCAGCGCCGCGGGCGACGGTGTGGAGTCCGTGACCGCGGACGCCGGTGCGCCGAGCGCTCCCGCGGGCAAGCTGGGCGTTCCGGATGTTCCGGACGTTCCAGCCGTTCCGGACGGGGGCGCACTCGATGGCTGGCCCGTCGCGGCGGGCCCCACCGCGATCGGCGCGCAACCGGCGATCGCCAGCAGCAGCGACACCGTGACGGCCACAGCCAGCTCATGACGGATCATCCGTGGCTCCCGCGCGCGCGCACCGCCTCGGTGACGCGACGCACCTGTTCCGTGTCCTGCCTCCGGCAGACCAGCGTCCCCTGGGGCGTGGCCACCACCACCATATCGGAAAGTCCCAGCGGAGCGGCAGGGAAGCCGTCCCCCACCACCACGCAGCGATCACAGTCCACCGGCACCGCATCGCCCCAGGTGACGTTGCCGCGCTCGTCCTGCGGCTGGCGGCGCGCCCACGCGCCCCAGCTCCCGAGGTCGTCCCAATCGAAGGAAGCCTCGAGCGAGACGACGTTGGGCGCGCGCTCGAGCATGGCGAAGTCCACCGAAATCGACTCCACGCCGGGCAGCCTGCGGGCCAGCTCGGTCTCGAACGCGCGCGTCTCCTGGGCCCCGAACGCGAGGCCACGAAACGCGTCCGCGATTCCCGGCCGGCCGGCCGCGAGCGCGTCCATGAACGTGCGCTTCGCCCACACGAACATGCCGCTGTTCCATGCGTAGCCGTCGCCGGCGAGGAAGCGGCGGGCGCGCTCCAGGTCGGGCTTCTCGGTGAACTCGGCCACGCGGTAGAGCCGATCGGCCAGGCGCTCGCCGCGCTTCAGGTAGCCGAGGCTGGTCTCGGGCGCCGTGGGAGGAATGCCGAACGTGACCAGCAGCGGCTCGCGCGCGGCCACGTCGAAGGCGCGCTCGAAATCGGCGGTGAACGCCGCCACGTCGTCGATCGCATGGTCTGAGGGCAGGACGGCGAACACGGTGTCATCGCCGAAGAACGCCGCGGCCGCGGCGATGGCGGGCGCGGTGTTCCGTCCGAACGGCTCGCCGACGACGATCGCGCCGGGGCACTCGCGCCGGCAGGCCTCGACGAGCGGCGCCGACGTCATCACCACCACACGCGACGCCGGCAGGAGCCGCGTGGCGCGGGCGAACGTGACGGCGAGGAGCGACCGGCCGCCGGCGCCGAGCGGCAACAGCTGCTTGGGGCGCGCCGGCGTGCTCCACGGCCAGAACCGCTCGCCGCGCCCGCCGGCGAGGATGAGCGCGCCGCGCTCGGGGCTGGGTGGCGTCATCTCGGCGGAAGGGTTAGCACAGGGTCGCGGGAGGCGCCACGCAAGCCGGCCTCAGCGCTCGCCGGTCGGCGCGACCGGCGCGCGGCGGCGGTAGACGGCGAACGCCGCTGCGCCGGCGGCCGTGCCCGGGGTCACGAGCTCGTACGCGGCCAACGTGGCGCTGGCGGGCGCGACTCTCAACGAGGTCTCCCCGTCACGTCCTCGTAGAGCTTCGCCGTGGCCTCCGCCACGTTGTCCCACGAGTAGTGTCGCCCGATGTGCTCGCGCGCCCGCGCCCCGTATGCCTCGACCTCCTCCGGGTGGCGGATCAGGTGGTCCAGCTTCGAGCGCAGGTCCTCCACGTCCTTCGAGCGGAAGCTCACCGCGCACTCCTCGGCCACCTCGAGGTTCTCGGGGATGTCCGACACCAGCACGCAGCGGCCGTACGACAGCGCCTCGAGGAGCGCGATCGAGAGCCCCTCCATCGTCGACGGCTGCACGACGCAGTAGGCATTGCTCCACAGCTCCTCGAGCGTCTCCCCGAACACGTAGTCCAGGAGCCGGATGCGATCGCTCTCGTAACGCTTGAGCAGGTTCACGTAGTCCTGGGAGAAGCTCAGGCCGCCGACGAGCGCGAGCTTCATGTCCGTGTCGATCCGGCTGAACGCCTCGCACAGGAAGTGCACGCCCTTCTCCGGCACGAGGCGGCCCACGAACAGCACGTAGCGGCCGGCGTCGAGGCCGAGCGATGGCAGCTTCCGGGGCGGGCGAGGCTGCGGCAGCAGCGTGCCGTTGGGGATGTAGGCCGCCTGGGTGCCGTGCACGCGCAGGAAGTGCTCGCGCAGCGTCTTGCTCACCACGATCGTGCGATTGGGAAAGTGCGCCGCGGGCCCCTCGCAATGGCGCAGCAGCCATGCGGCGAACGGGCCCCACTTCTCGCGCTGCCAGTCGAGGCCGTGCACCGTGACCACGGTCTTCGAGCCGACGAGCCGCGGCAGCGATGCGAACAGCGACGGTCCCAGCGCGTGGAAGTGCACCACGTCGTAGTGCCGGAACATGGATTCGAGCGTGCACCAGGCCACGTGGGACGCGGTGTCCAGGTGCTTGGTGTGGAGGCTCGGGCGCCGGAGCAGCCCGACGCCGTGGTGCCGGCTGCCTCCCGGCGTGTAGTAGAGCCGGCAGAACACGTCCACGGAGACGCCGGCCTGCACCAGACGGCGCGCGATCTCGTCCACGTGGCGCTCGATGCCGCCGTATGTGGCGGGAATGCCCTTCTGCCCGATCATGGCGACGCGCATCAGGCGGCGCCCCTCGCCCCGGCGTTGCGGCGGGCCGCGAGCGATTCCGCGAGCCGTGCGCCGAGCGCCCCCCACGCGTAGCCGCCGAGCGCGGCGGGCGGTGCCTCCCCGCGCGCCGCCCAGCCGCGCGGCCGCGCCCGGAGCGCGTCGGCGAAGCCGTCGCGCTCTGCGCTCACCACGCTCGCCGCGAGCGGCGAGTAGCCGCGCAGGCCGAACGGCGTCGAGACGACCGCGAGCCCCATGCCGAGGTAGGTGGGCACCTTCACGTTGCTGCCGCCGCCGCTGGTCACGGGGTTGAGCCCCGCGTCGGCCGCGGCGAGGAGCCCGGCCAGGTCCGGGGTCTCGCGCCGGACCACGAGCCATGGCTCGCGTCGGCCGGCCACACTCCGCGCCACCGCGCCCACCACGAGGAGCACGAGACCGTCCGCAGCGAGCGAGGCGCCCACCCGCTCGAGGAGCCAGCCGAGCGCCTCGTGATTGGGCGCCCAGTCGCCGCCCACGAACGCGGCCACGTAGGCGTCCGCGGAAATGCCCAGTGCCGCGCGCGCGCGGTCGCGTGCTTCCGCGCTCGCCGGGCCGAGCGCGGTCTCGTCGAAGCCGTTCGGCACCTCGACCACATCGCGCGCGCCGTGGAGCGAGCGGAGCATCGCCGCGTCCTCGCTCGTACACGCCACGCAGCAGTCGCTCTCCGAGACGGCGCGGCGCTCGAGCGCGGCCAGCCGGGCGCCCCAGCGGTCGCGGCCCCACACCTTGGGCGCGGTGGAGCGCCAGCGCTCGGCCTCGACATTGTGGGCGTGGTAGACGCGAAGCGCACCTGCGCCGCCGGGGAAGAGCCCGGTGAGCGGGAGGTCGCACACGAGCACGTCCGGCGGCTCGCCCAGCGCGCGCCGGTAGGCGGCCGCGCGCGTGCGATGCCCGGCTTCCACGGTGAAGAGCGGCGCGATCCGCCTCTTCTCGAGCCACCACGCCACGCTCGTGTGCCACGACTTCACCCGCCGGATCTCGACGCCGGCAACGGTCTCCGCGCGCGCGCCGCGCGAGCGGTTGGGCACCACGCACAGCGCCCGCACGCGGGCCCGCGTGGCCATGCCGCGGGCGAGTCCGAACAGTCGTTGCGTTGCGCCGAAGAGCGGGGGATGGATGTCGTTGTCGCAGGCCAGGTGCAGCCTCAAGCGACCTCCCGCACCGGCGCGGGGGCGGCGGACCCACCACGGACCAGACCCACGACGGTGCCCGCCGCCATCAGATTCCACGTTAGGAGCGAGTGGAGGGCGAGCCGCAGGCTTCGCTTGCGAAGCGCGAGCAGGACGAGCAGCGCCAGGGGAACGGCCGCCCACGCCGCGAGGCCACCCGCGCCCGCGAAGACAAAGGCCAGCGGGACGGCGAGCCACCATGCGAGCGTCGCGAAGTAGTGGGCGTTCCTGCGCGCCAGCTCGCCGAATCCCGGCCGGCCGGCGTAGATGCGGAGCGCCTGCCCGGGCCCGAAGCAGAGGCCCGTTCGCCAGCGGCGGCCGAGCTCGGCGAAGCTCGGCCGCGGCGCGCTCCAGTGCCTGGCCGCGAGCGGCGCCAGCGTGCGCAGCCGGAGGCCTTCGTGCCGGAGCCTCATGCCCAGCTCGAAGTCCTCCTCGCTGTTCAGGCGCCCGTCGTAGCCGCCCACGCGGGCCAGCGCGTCGCGGCGATAGAACGACAGCGTGGCCGTGTATGCCGAGTCCGCGTCGGCCTCTCCCACGCGATAGAGGTCGCGCGCGCCGGGCCGCTCGCGCTCCCCGTCCACGAACCATTCCTCGATGCGGCCCCATGCCCCGGCCAGGTCCGGATCCCGGCCGGCCACGCTGCACGCCCGCTCGAGCCACGCGCGCTCCACCTCCACGTCGGCGTCCGCGAACAGCACCCAGCTCCCGCCGCACGCGGCGAAGCCGGCGTTGCGCGCGGCGCCCGGCGTGAGTGGGCGCGTGCCCCCCGCGGCGCGCAGCACGCGCCAGCGCTCGGAGAGCCGGGGCAGCGCTTCGCCCTCCGGCGAGGCCAGCACGAGCGCCCCGCGCCACTCGCGACCTGCCAGCGCCGTTTCCAGCGCGGCGAGCGTGCGCGGCAGGAAGCGCTCCTGCCGGTGGCAGGGGATCACCACGCCCAGCGTCATCGGCGCCGGCGGATCCGCGAGCCTCACCGGCTGTGCCCGCGCGCGGCCGGCGCGCTGGCCTTTCCGTCCGGCCGCGACTCGGGCGTGACGGTCGCCAGGCCCAGCACCTCGTCGTACACCGATTCGAACTCGTCGATCACGGCGTGCCACGTGTAGCGCTCGCGCGCCACATCCGCCGCCGCGCGGCCCAGGTGCCACGCGCGGTCGGCGCGGCGGTGGAGGTGCTCCAGCGCAGCGGTCAGCGCCGGCACGTCGTTCGGCGGCACCAGCGTGCCGGTCACGCCGTCCTCGAGCGCGTCGGCGACGCCGCCCACGGCGGCCGCGACGATCGGCCGGCCCCGCGCCATGGCCTCGAGCAGCACGAGCGGCAGGCCCTCCCAGCGCGACGGGATCAGCACCCCGTCCGCAGCGGCGAGCAGCGCGCCCACGTCGTCGAGCTGGCCCACGAACTGCACCCGCGGCGAGAGCCCGAGCGAGAGCGCGCGCTGCTCGAGCCAGCCGCGGCGCGACCCCTCCCCTGCCACGATGAGCGTGAAGTCGAGCCCCTGCTTGAGCAGCGGCACCAGCGCCTCGAGCAGGAGGTCGTGTCCCTTCTGCTCCTCGAGCCGGCCGGCCACGACCCACAGCGGCTTCAACGGCATCGCCAGGAAGCGCTCGCGCCACTTGCGGGCGATCGGCTCCTCGCGCTCGGTGTCCGGCGAGTCGGCGCCGTTGGGAATCACGCGCACGATGCCGCGATCGATGGCGTAGTCCTGCACGAGGCTGTCCACGATCGCGCCCGTCACCGCGGTCACGGCGTCCGCGGTCTTCAGCTCGTCTCGCTTCAAGGCCCGCTGCCCGCGCGAGTGCGACTCCCCCACCAGGTGCTCGGTCACCACCACGTGCGGCACGCCGGCGGAGCGCGCGATCATGGACAGGTAGCGGTCCGCCGCCGGCCACACGTGGTGCACGTGCAGCAGATCGGGCTTGAGCCGCCGCAGACGCGCCCAGGTGTCGAGCATGCCCTTCCAGTCCCAGCGGCTCGCCACCTCGGCGACGCGGTCCACCGGCAGCTCGGCCCCGACCAGAGCCTGGGCCAGCTCGTCCACGCCCCGGTCGTTGGACAGCCACACGCGCACGTCGAAGCGCGCCCCGGGGAGCCGCGTCGCCAGCTCCCAGAGCACGCGCTCGGTGCCGCCCACCGCGCGGCCGCTCTCGACCAGCAGCACCCTTACGCGCGTCGTGTCCCGCATAGGTCCTCGTAGGCCCGGAGCAGCTCGCCGGCTTGGTGCTCCCACGCCAGATGATCCAGGAAGCGGCGGCGATTGTACGCCCCCAGCCGCTGGCGCAGCGGCGGGTCGTCGAGCAGCCGCGCGATCTGCGACGCCAGGTCCTCGTCGCGGTTCGGCTCCGCGTACAGAGCCCCTTCGCCCGCGCTGTGGCGGTGCTCGCGCAGGTCGAAGCACACGACCGGCTTCCCGCACGCCATGTACTCGAGCACCTTGTTCATGGTGCTGACGTCGTTCAGCGGATTCTTGGGATCGGGGCTCACGCACACGTCCGCGGTGGCGAGCACGCGCTCCACTTCGGCGTCGGGGATGCGCCCGATGAACCGGCAGACGCGCTCGAGCCCCAGGGATCGCGACAGCGCCACCAGATCGTCGAACGAGTCGCCGGCCCCGATCAGCGTGAAGCCCACGTCGTCGCGACCGCGCTCGAGGACGAGCCCGTGGGCGGCGCGCAGCAGGTGATCCACGCCGTCCTGCGGCGCCATCACGCCCAGGTAGGCGACCAGGAAGCGCTTGCCGCAGCGCAGGCTCGGATCGGGCTCGCGAACCGTGGCGAAACGCTGGTGGCTGGGACCGCTGCGCACCACGCGGACGCGGCTGGGGCGCATGCGGCCGCGCTCCAGGGCCACCTGGCGATAGCTCTCGTTCGTGGAGATGACGAGGTCGGCGCACGCGAACTGCATGCGCTCGAGGAGCTGGAGCAGCCGATGCGGCAGCGAGCCGGCGCGCTGGTCCCCGAACCGCGACAGGTAGAGCTCCGGGCACAGGTCGTGATGGTCGAACACGAACTTCACGCCGAACGCCTTGAACGGGAGCGCGATCGCCCAGAACGTGTCCGGCGGGTTCGCGCTGTGGATCACGTCGAAGCCGCGGCGCGCGAGCACGGTGAGCGTGAGCCGGAGCGTCTGGAGCCAGCAGTAGAGGAACTCCCACACGTAGCTGGCGAAGCCGTGTGTCGGCGGGGGCGCCGGGTAGCGCCAGACGTGAATGCCGTTCAGGACCTCGTGCGGCTCGGTCCCTCCCTCGCCCATCGGACAGATCGCCGAGACCTCGTAGCCCGCGGCCTGGAGAGCGTTCAGCTCCATCCACACGCGGCGGTCGAAAGGCAGGGTGAGGTTCTCGGAGAGGTGCAGCACCCTACCACGCGAGGCCATGGTACTCCCCGGCCTGGACGCTGTTCCGGTCCACGGCCGCCACCAGGTCCACCACCACCTGGCCGGCGCGGATGCGCGGCCCCAGTGAGCGGTATTCGGCCGAGCGGTTGCCGACGACCACCACCTCGGCGTGCGCGATGACATCCTCGAGCTGCGGCCGCAATCGCTCGGACAGGTACGGCAGCTCGGATTCGACGAAGCGCCGGTTCGCCCCCAGCACGCGATCCATGTCCAGGCTCGGGTCGTGCAGGCGCACGTCGTAGCCCTTGCCCACGAGCGCGCCGATCACGCGCAGGATCGGGCTCTCGCGCAGATCGTCCGTGCCGGCCTTGAACGAGAGACCGAGGAAGCCCAGCTTGCGCTTGCGGAATCGCTCGATCAGGTGCACCGCCTCCGCGACGTGCACGTCGTTCGAGCGCAGGATGCCCGCGAGCACGGGCAGGTCGAGGTCGTGCCGGCGCGCGCGCGAGTTCGCCGCCCGCAGGTCCTTCGGCAGGCACGAGCCGCCGAACGCGAAGCCCGGCGACAGGTAGGCCCCGGACAGGTTGAGCTTGGTGTCGCGGCGCATCAGGCGCATGACGTCCTGGCTGTCCACGCCCTCGCGCTTCGCCCAGCGGCCGACCTCGTTCGCGAACGCCACCTTGAGCGCGTGGTACGCGTTGTTGACGTACTTGAGCATCTCGGCGGTCGGGATGGGCGTGACCAGCAGCTCGCCGCCGACGCCGGCGTAAAGCTGCCGGAGCGCCGCGGCGGCGCGCTCGCATCCCGCGCCGAGCACGGTGTAGTCGGCGCCGAAGAAGTCCTCGACCGCGGTGCCCTCGCGCAGGAACTCGGGATTGTAGGCGACGCCGAAGTCGCTCCCGGCCTTGCCGCCGGACGAGCGCTCCAGCACCGGGGCGAGCTCGTCCAGCACAGAGCCCGGCAGCATCGTGCTGCGCATCACCACGGTCACGAACCGGCCCGCGCCGCGCAGCGCCGCGCCCACCTCGGCGCACGCGCGCTTCACGTGGCCCAGGTCCAGGGAGCCGTCCTCCGCGCTCGGCGTGCCCACGCACACGAGCACGATGTCGGCCCCCGGCATGGCCTCGGCGATGCGCGTGGTGGCCGAGAGTCGGCCCGCGCGGGCGGCGCGCTCGATCAGCTCGGGCAGGCCCCGCTCCACGATCGGGCTCCGCCCGTCGCGGATGCAGGTCACCTTGAACTCGCTCGTGTCCACGCCCACCACGTCGTGACCGCGGTCCGCCAGGCAGGCCGAGCACACCGAGCCCACGTAGCCCAGCCCCACCACCACCACCCGCATCGAGTCTCTCCTGGCCTGGTGAATCAGTGGGCGGGAACCGCGGGCGGCCGCCGCAGCGCCCGCCGGACGGACGGGGCGGCGGGCCCGGCCCACCGGGGTCCCAGCACGCGCTTCCTCATCACCGGCACCTTCGCCTCCCGCAGCACCGGGATGGGACGGCGCAGATGCCACACCCTCACGCCTCGAGCCGCCCAGCGCTGCGAGGGCTGGACCCGCTGGTCGAGCCAGCGCGCGCAGCGATCCTCCGGATCGAGGTCCTCCGTTCGGCTTCCCACCACCCACGTCCCCGGGGCCGCGTTGAGCGAGTCCGTCAGCGTCTGCGCCATGCGCTCCGGGTCCGCTGCGAATCCCAGCCACCAGCGTGCGACCGGCAGCCCCCTTCCATACCACTCGACGGGCTCCGGCGCACCCATGGCGAGCAGGCGCTCCCCGGGCCGGAACTCCGCGCGCACGTGCTCGAGCGCGGCCCGGTAGTCCTCGCGCCCGTACGCCGGATCGAACGCCGCCCGCGCCAGGGCCACCGCCCACAGGAGCCCCACGGCCACGGCGAACGCCCGCCGGAGCCGCGGTCCCATGTCCGCGAACGCTGCGGCCACGATCAGCAGCACGCACGGCACCGACACCGCGAGGTAGCGCGGGTGGAACACCTTGAAATTCTGCGCCGCAAAGTAACTCACCACGAGCGCCGGCGCGACGAGCCACACGCCGACGTCTGCGAGCCGGCCCCGCCGCTTCACCGCGGCGATTCCGAGCGCGCCGAGGACGCCGAACACGAGCGTGATCACGGCCAGCTCCGGCAGGTGGGCGCGCACGGCGACCGCGGGGCCGCGGCGCAGCTCCCGCAGGGAGGGCCCACCCGAGTAGCCCATGAGCGAGGTGTGGAGGAAGAACGGCACCGCCGCCAGGTGGTACGTGTTCTGGCCGCGGAGCGCCACCTCGCCGGCGTGCATCTCGCGCCCCGGCGAGAGCCGCGACCAGTCCCAGATGCGTCCCATGGCCGCCAGCCAGGGGAGCGCCGCGACCACCGCCACGATGGCGGCGATGCGCAGCGCGCGCATGCGCTGGGGGCGCGTCTCCCCCGCGGCGAGCCAGAGCCGGAGATGGAACGGCAGCAGCAGCGCGAAAGACAGGTTGCTGAGCGCGCCGGCCAGCGACAGCGCGACCGTGCGCGCCACGCCGAGCGCGCCCGCGCGGCGCTGCAGCTCGAGCAGCGAAGCCGTGGACAGCGCCGTCGCGAGCATCACGAACTCGTAGTTCCGGCACTCCTGCGAGTACCACACCAGGAACGGCGAGCCTGCCGCGAGCCACGCCGCCGGGGCCACGGTCTCGCGCCCCGACCAGCGGTCGGCGAGCCACGCCATGGCCGGCACCATGGCCACGCCCGCCAGCGCGCTCGGCGTGCGGACCACCCACTCGCTCGGGCCGCCGATCGCCGCGGCGAGCGCCACGGCGAGCGCGTGCAGCGGGCCGTGGATGTTTTGGAGCAGGTCGCGCCAGTCGAGACGGCCCGGCAGCCCGGCCGCCGCCAGCGTGAATTGCTCGTCGATCCACAGGCTCTGGTGGCCGAGGCGGAGGAAGCGCACCACGGCGGCCACGAGCGTGGCGGTGAGGATCGTGCGCTGCAGGTCCGTTGCGGCGGGTGCGAGGCGGGAGGTGGAGGCCTGCTCTACGCCCGGCGCCTCCATGCGCTGCATGGGTCGGTCACCGGGCGCGTGCGCGGAACGACTCGCGTGCGCTCCCGTCAGTAGGCGCCCTCCCGCGACAGCACGGCTGGGATCGTGCGCAACAGGATCTTGAGGTCGAGGCCGAACGACTGGTGCCGAATGTACTCGAGATCGAGGCGCATCCACTCCTGGAAACCGATACGGCTCCTGCCGCTGATCTGCCACAGACAGGTGAGACCGGGCCGCACGTCGAGCCGTTGCAGCTGCCACGGCTCGTACTGGGCGACCTCCTCGGGGATGGGCGGTCGCGGGCCCACGAGGCTCATGTCCCCGCGCAGGACGTTCCAGAACTGAGGCACCTCGTCGAGGCTCGTCGAGCGCATGAAGCGGCCGATCGGCGTGATGCGCGGATCACGCGCGATCTTGAACACCGGCCCGTCGGCCTCGTTCAGGTGGTGCAGGTCGTCGCGCTTCAAGTCGGCGTCCTTCACCATCGAGCGCAGCTTGTAGAACGTGAACGGCTTCCCGCCGCGGCCGATCCGGGTGGAGCGATAGAAGACGGGCCCGCGCGAGGTGGCGCGGACGATGATCGCGAGCACGAGCATGATCGGGGAGAGCAGGACCAGGCCGACGATCGCGGCAGCCAGGTCGACGACGCGCTTGCCGGCGCGCAGGTAGGCGCCTTCCGACGCGGGCGTCTCGAACGGCAGGACCGCGGGAATCGCGCCGGCGGCGGGCGGGGTCGCG